>Ga0183260_10002323_pt1 | contig 15727 bp, 13 predicted proteins | sample AntDrymUQ4972206_2_FD_129768 | JGI IMG/M metagenome (GOLD analysis project Ga0183260, IMG submission 129768) | Polar desert sand microbial communities from Dry Valleys, Antarctica - metaG UQ497 (22.06) (version 2) (version 2) | ecosystem: Environmental > Terrestrial > Soil > Desert | place...
AATCGCCGACACGACGCCGGCGAGCAGGAAGCCGACCAACAGTGCTCCGAAGGTCGACCACCAGCGGTCCTTGACAAGCCGGCGCGACCGCTTCAACGCGGAGCGGCCGCGCGTGCCCTCGATCATCAGCGCAGGGATCGCCACCGCCCACGCTACCCAGAGGTAGACGCCGGGGATGATGAAGGCCACCAAGGCGAGCGCCGCCAGGATCGACGAGAGCGACGTGATGAAAATGAGGGAATGCAGGCGGCGAAACGCAAAGCGCAATGACTCGCGCCAGTCCGGCTGCTCGCCGAGGTAAGCGTCACTGATCGCCTTGAAGCAGGCACCCGTTGCCAGTACGACGGTCAGCATCGCCAGGATCAGCACGATGCCCTGGCCGGCGAGGAAGGCGCCCAACTCGCCGCTCTCGATATCGGCAGACGGGGCGGAGAGACCGCCGAACTGATCTCCGGGCGCGACCTTGAGACCGTCGGGCACGGTCGACGCCGTGATCAGGACGCTGAGGAGCTGGATCGGCGCAACGACCACCAGCACGACCTTGAACAGCGTTCCGGCGTTCTTGAGATAGAGCTTGATCGAGACGTCGAGGATCTCCCCGATCCGCAACGGTCGCAAGCGGGGGACGCTGACCATGGGCTGACGATAGCGACCGTCAGCGCCAGGTCGCCGCTAACGTGCACGCCGCCAGCCTGGGGTCCGGCCTGGGCCTTCGATCGAGGAGCCGACCGATGTTGAACCGCCTTGCCGACATCGCTGCCCGCCGCTCACGACGCACGCTCGTCCTGACGTTCGTGTTCATCCTCTTCGCGGGCTTCTTCGGCGGCCCGGTGGCGGGTCTGCTCTCGGGCGCGGGCTCCAACTTCGAGGACCCGGGCTCGGAGAGCGTCCGCGCCGCCGAGCAACTGAGGACCGCCGCCGGCGAGAGCGCCGACATCGGCGGGATCGCGCTGATCGACGCCGGCGCCGACGTGCGCGGCTCGGACGCGGCGCGCGCGAAGGTCGAGCGGGTCGCGCGGAAGATCGAGTCGGTCCCGGCCGTCGCCCGCACGATCACCTATTACGAGACGCGCGACCCGGCGTTCGTCTCGCGCGACGGAGAGTCGACCTACGCACTGTTCGTGCTCGGCGCGATCTCCGAGGACGCGGCCGAGGCGGCGGGCGAGCAGATCGAGGCCCGGCTTGCCGGCGAGCCCGGCGTCAAGCTCGGCGGCGACGTCGTCGCCGGGCCGCAGATCGGCGAGCAGATCGGCGAGGACCTGGCACGCGCCGAGATGCTCGCCTTCCCGTTGCTCTTCCTTCTCTCGCTGTTCTTCTTCCGCGGCGTGGTGGCCGCGCTGCTGCCGCTGGCGACCGGGCTCGTCGCCATCCTCGCGACCTTCCTCAGCCTGCGGATCGCGAACGAGATCACGCCGCTCTCGATCTTCGCGCTCAACCTGGTGACGGCGCTCGGACTCGGCCTGGCAATCGACTACAGCCTGTTTGTCGTCTCGCGCTACCGCGAGGAGCTGGCGCGGGTCGGTCCGGGCGCGGAGGCCCTGCGGCGCACGCTTGCGACCGCCGGGCGCACCGTCCTCTTCAGCTCGCTGACGGTCGCCGCGTCGCTGGCGGCGCTGCTCGTGTTTCCCCAGCCCTTCCTCTACTCGATGGGGCTCGGTGGGGTCTTCGTCGCGCTGATCTCGGCGGTGACGGCGCTGGTCGTCCTGCCGGCGATTCTCGCCGTGCTCGGCACGCGCGTCAACGCGCTGGCGCCGGCGCGCTGGCGGCGAGCCGGTGAGCGGACCGCGCGCGGCGAGCAGATCGGCTTCTGGTATGGGCTCTCCCAGTGGGTGATGCGCCGCGCCGCTCTGGTGGCGGTCGCGAGCGCGACGCTGCTGATCGTGCTCGGGATCCCATTCCTCGGGATCAAGTTCACCGGCGTCGACGCAAGCGTTCTACCGCAGGGGGCGAGCGCGCGCCAGGTCGCGGACGCGCTCGGGACGCGGTTCCCGCCGGGCAGAGGCGAGCCGATCTACCTGGCCGTCGAGGCTCCCTCGTCGAGCGCCGACGAGGTCGGCGAGTACGCGTCCAGGCTGCGCGGGCTCGCCGGGGTGGAAGCGGTCGATCCTCCCCGGCCGGTGAGCGACGAGCTCTGGCGGATCGATGTGGTGTCCGAGGCCGAGGCGCTCGCCGAGCAGAGCCAGCGCCTTGTGGAGAGCATCCGCGCGGTCGAGGCGCCCTTCACGGTCAAGGCCGGCGGCGAGACTGCCCAGTTCGTCGATCAGCAGGCGAGCCTGCGATCGCGTATCGGCTTCGCGATCGCCCTCTTGGGAATCGGTACGTTCGTGCTTCTGTTCGCGATGACGGGCTCGCTGCTGCTGCCGCTCAAGGCACTGGCGATGAACCTGCTGACGGTGAGCGCGGCGTTCGGCCTGCTGGTGCTCATCTTCCAGGACGGACGGCTGGAGGGGCTGCTCGACTACACGAGCCAGGGTGCGCTCGAGTCGACGCAGCCGATCCTGCTGTTCGCTGTCGCGTTCGCGCTCTCGACCGACTACGCCGTCTTCCTGCTGACGCGGATCAAGGAGGCGCGCGACGGCGGTCAGCCAAACACCGAGGCGGTCGCCGGCGGGCTCGAGCGGACCGGACGGATCGTGACCGCCGCCGCGCTGCTCTTCTGCGTAGCGATCGGCGCGTTTTCGACCTCGGAGATCGTCTTCATCAAGGAGGTCGGCATTGGCACGGCCCTCGCGGTCCTGATCGACGCGACGATCGTGCGCGCGTTGCTTGTCCCCTCGCTGATGAAGCTGATGGGCTCTTGGAACTGGTGGGCGCCCCGCCCGCTGCGGCGCCTGCACGACCGCTTCGGCCTCAGCGAGAGGGCCGGCTAGCCGGCTCGGCCGGTTCGGCCTCCGGCGAGCCCAGGCGCCTGAGATCACCTGAGATCGCCTGAGCCAAGCGCCTGAGATCGCCTGAGCCCAAGCGCCTGAGATCGCCGTTAACGTCCCAGCCGTGACCATCGATTTGGAGCAGCCGAAGGACGCGCCGCGCGAGTCGGTCTTCGCGCTCGCGCGCTTTGAGCGGCGTGCGTTGCCGTGGCTGGCCGGGCGCCTGCCGGCGTGGGTCCTGCCCGACCACCTGACAAGCCTCGGCATCGTCGCCGCGATCGGGATCGCGGCCGCCTACATGCTCACGAACGTCAGTGCCGGATGGTTATGGGTCGTCAACGCGCTGCTCGTCGTGCACTGGTTCGGCGACAGCCTCGACGGCACGCTCGCCCGCACTCGCAAGATCGAGCGGCCACGCTACGGCTACTACCTCGACCACCTGACCGACGCGATCTCGACTGTGCTGATCGGCGTCGGCTTGGGGCTCTCGCCCTACATGCTGCTGTCAATCGGGCTCGCGATCGTGATCGCCTACCTCGTCCTCTCGATCAACGTCTATCTCGAGACGCATGCGTTCGGGGTCTTCAGCCTCGGCTACAGCTATCTAGGCCCGACCGAGGCGCGCGCGGCGCTGTTCGTCGTCAACGCCCTGCTCGCGATCGGGATCGGGCGCAACTTCCAGGTCAGCGACGTTGGTCTGTCCGCGCTCGACGTGGTCGGCGCGGCTGCCGCGGCGATCATGGCGGCACTGCTGTCTGTCCGCGCGTTCAAGAGCCTGCGCCGCCTCGCGATCGAGGAGCCCTCCGCACGCCGGCGCGGCTAGCGTCGGATTGGCGCGAAGAGTGAACGATCGATCGTGCGTGATGGTGATGGCCGACGGCGCCCGGGCGGACATCTTCGAGGCGCTGCTGGCGGCCGGCGAGCTTCCCAACATCGAGCACCACATCGTCGCGCGCGGCTCGTCCCGGCGCGCCGCTTCGGTGTTCGCGTCGACGACCGGCCCGGCGCACGTCCCGTTCGTGACCGGACTGTGGCCCGGCAGCGCCGACATCCCCGGGATCCGCTGGTTCGATCGGCGCAGATACCGTCCTGGGATCGGCGGCGTCGCACTCGCGATGCGCTCCTACTGCGGCGCTCAGGCGCGCCTGATCGACAGGGACCTGACGCCGGCCGCACGGACACTCTTCGAGCTCTGCGACAACCCGCTGAGCGTGTTCGGCTTCGTGACGCGCGGAGTCCACGGACGCAGCCGCATCGGCGCGACACGCAAGCTCTGGCTCTGGCCCCAGTCGCGCCGTTCCGGCCACTACGACCAGGCCGATGCCTGGGCGATGCGCGCGGTCGAGCGGATCGCCCGGCGCGACAGTGAGCTCATCTTCGTCATGTTCGCTGGGATCGACGGGCACTCCCACCACGCAGGCCCCGACGACGAGCGCGCGCTGGCCTCGTACCGGACGGTCGATGACAGCGTCGGCAGGATCGCCGCGGCGCTCAAGCGCCGTGGTACCTACGACGACACGATGCTCGTCATCTGCTCAGACCACGGTCACGCGCTCGTCCACACGCACTTGGACATCGCCATCCACCTCGAGCGCCACCATCAGCTGCGCGTCGCCTACCACATGGGAAAGACCCTGACCCGGAGACCGGAGGCGGTCGCCTGCGTCTCCGGCAACGGGATGGCACACCTCTACTTCCGGGCCGGCGACTGGGCCCGAACGCCGACGCGCGACGACATCGAGCGCTGCCATCCGGGGATGCTCGCGCAGCTGCTTGGGGAGCCGGCGATCGAGATCGTCGTCAGCCGCGGCGGCGGCGGGGCGCTGATCGTCGAGAGCCGCCGCGGCCGAGCGGAGCTCAGCGAGACCGCGACCGGCGTCCGCTACCGGCCACTGGGGCCCGACCCGTTTGGGTTCGGGCCACTGCCCGCCGAGATGACCTTCGAGGAGGCGCTCGGGATCACCTTCGAGAGCGAGTACCCGGACGCGCTGGTCCAGATCGCCCAGCTCGCCCGGTCGCCGCGCTGCGGCGACGTCTTGCTGTCGGCATCACCCGGATTCGATCTGCGCGAGCGCTATGAGTCGCGCGAGCACAGGTCGGGCCACGGGGCGCTTCAGCGCCTCCACATGCAGGTCCCGCTCGCGGTCAGCGTGCCACTGGCTGAGGGGCCGATGCGCACGGCCGATGTCTACCCGACCGTGCTGCGCTTCCTCGGACGAGACTGCCCGGCCGGTGTCGACGGCGTCGATCGCAGCCGAGCCTCGCGCACGAGCGGGGAGGGCCCGGCTGACAGCGACCGCAATGGTCACAGCGGTGGACCGCGCTAGGCGGGCGACTCGGCGACTCGCCTCAAAGGTCGATCGTGCGTTCGGGGGAGGTCGATCGTGCGTTCGGGGGAGGTCGATCGTGCGTTCGGGGGCCGTTAGCCGGGCGCCTCGGCGGCGACCGCGCCGCGTCGGCGCTGCCAGGCGAGGAACGCAAGCGCGACAAGGGTGTAGGCGGCTGCCGCGAGCACTGCCGAGCCGGCCAGCACGACCCCTCCGGCGGCGGCGGCCGCGAGTCCCTTCGCGCCGAGGACGGCGGCGACGCCGCCGACCGAGGCTGGCCCCGGACCGAGCGGCAGGACCGATGCGGCCGACGTGAGGATGAAGGCGAGCAGCGCCTGCAGTGGCGTGACGTCGAAGCCGACCGCCTGGAGGGCGATGTAGAAGCGCAGCGGCTGCAGGAGGAGGACGATCGCGAGGATGCCCGACAGCGCGGCGATCTTCCAGCGGCTGTGAAAGACGTTGAGCGCGTCGACCCAGGGCCGGTGCGCGAGGCGGCTGCGCGCGTGCCGGACGCTGAAGGCGCCTGCGGCGCACGCCGCGATCAGCAGCGCGACCCACCACCAATCGACGTGGAGCTGTGTCGAGGCCAGGATGACCAGCACGACCGTGATGATCGCCTCGAGCAGCAGCGAGACGCCGTCGGCGGTGACCATCTGGCCGATCGTCGGCCCGTCCCGGGCCGCAAGGCGGCGGAGCATCGTCACCCGGACCCAGCCGCCGATGTACATCGGGACGACCATGTTGGCGAGGAAGGTGGCAGCGCTCGCGCCATGGAGGGGGCCGGTCGGGGTTCGCGCGCCGGCCTCGTGGACGCAGATCGAGAAGGCCTGCGTGCGGCAGAGATATGTCACCCACTGCAGCCCGGCGAGTACCAGGAAGGTCGAGATCGACACCGCCGCGACCGCCTTGCCGACCTTGTCCCAGTGGTACCAGAGCACGCCGGCGAGCGCAGCCGTCGCGGCGGTCGAGGCCGAGAGGACGACGATCATTCGCGCGCGCGAGAGCGATGGCATCCGATTAGGACCCTAGCCGCGACGCTTCGGAATGAGCGAGGGGCCCCGCGCGGGGCCCCTCGCCTTCAGTGCTGTGGATCTACGCGGCTGTGCCGCGCCTGCGCTAGCGCCGCTGCTTGCGGTCCTCGCGCGGGGACTGCTGGGCGTTCTCCGTTCCCTCGTCGACCGCGGCCGGCTCGCGGCGGACGATCGTCTCGCAGGAGCCGTTCGGCTTCTCGGCGGTAGCGTCGGCGATCACGTCGACGGGGTCGAGCTGAGCGACGTCGATGCCGTCGCCACAATCGATCACGTCGGCCTCGCCGTCGCGGGTGTGGAACCTGTCGTTGCCCGCGCCGCCGTGGAGCGTGTCGACGCCGGCCAGCGGGACGTCGGCGCGCGCGAGCGCCCAGAGGTCGTCGTCGCCGTCCCCACCGAACGTTTCGTCAACGCCGATGTTGGCGAAGATGCGGTCATTGCCGGCGCCCCCGTACTGGGTGTCGTCGCCCGTCCCGCCCGAGAGCACGTCGCGCTCCCCACCACCGCGAACGGTGTCGTCGCCGGCGCCGCCGTGGAGTCGGTCGCGGCCATCGCCACCGGTGACCTTGTCATTGTCGGGGCCACCGAAGATGCGGTCGCGCCCGCCGCCGCCGCCGCTGAGGTCGTCGGCGCCGGCGTTGCCGTAGATCCGGTCCCCGCCCTGGTCACCGTCGATCTTGTCGGCACCCTTGTTGCCGAACAGGAAGTCGATCCCGGCGCCACCGCTGATCGCGTCGTCGCCCCCGCCGCCGCGGATCGCGTCGACACCGGCGTCGCCCGACAGCGTGTCGTCGCCGGCACGTCCGGCGATACGGTCGTTGCCGGGGTTACCGCTAACCGTGTCGTCGCCGTCGCCTGCCTCGATCCGGTCGTTGCCGAGGTTGCCGGCTACGGCGTCGTTGCCGGCGCCCGCGCGGACGCGGTCCTGGCCATCGCCGCCGTTGATCGTGTCGTCGCCGCCGAGGGCGCGAACGCGGTCGTTCCCGCCGAGGGCGTTGATCGTGTCGGCATCGGCGGTGCCGGTCAGCCTGTCGTTGCCGGGCGTGCCGGTGATCGTCGCTGCGACGGCAACCGCGGCGAGGATCGCACAGGCACCGAGGGCCGCGAGCAGCGCGGCCGTGAGGTTAGAACGTCGACTGAAGTTGGAACGTCGACCCATCTGGGGCACCTCCTGGGGGTAGTTGTCTGGTTCAACCGTTCAAGGCGCGCGGAGTTGCGCCTGCCCGCCAGGCGCGCGGAGTTGCCTGCCCGCCGGTCCGACCGGCAAAGAACCTCGGCGTCCCGGCCGGCGAAGATGTACCGACGATGGCGAGCAACTACGACGATGAGCTCTGGGCACTCGTGCCGGACGTATCCCACCCGGCGCCAGCGCATCTGGTCGCGTTCGTCCGCTCGCTCGGGCATGTGGAGCACGCGCTCGACCTCGGCTGCGGCGATGGTCGGCTGACGGTGGCGCTCGACGCGACCTCGCTGAGCGCCGCAGACGTGTCGGCGCTGGCACTTGAGCGCGCGCGCCGGCGCCTGCCCGACGCCGAGCTCGTCGAGCTCGAGCCTGGTGGTCGACTGCCGTTCGATGACGCGAGCTACGACCTCGTCCTCTGCGCGGAGACGATCGAGCATGTCCAGGACGTCCAGCGCCTGCTCTCCGAGGTGAGGCGCGTGCTGCGTCCGGGCGCGACGCTCGCGCTGACGACGCCCGCGCATGGTCGAGCCAGCGCCCTCGCGATGCTCGTGCGAGGCCCGGAGGCGCTGCTCGATCCCTTCTCGCCGCATCTTCGCTTCTTCACCAAACGCTCGCTCGCTGGGGTGCTCGATCGGCTCGGCTTCGAACCTCTCTCGCTGACGAGAGGTCGCGGAACGCTGCTCGCCACCGCGAGACGCTGACCACGAGATCCTCGCAACGAGACCGTCGCGCGCCCCGACGCCATCGATCGCAGGAAGCGATATCAACCACGATGTGACGCCCGTTCGACCAGCGCTCGGCGACGACGTTGATGTCGCCGCGCCGCGCCGCACCCGCGGGCTGATGGCGCGTGCCCCATTCCAAGACGTGGTCGAGCGTCACGGCGGCGATGTCTGGCGCTTCTGCGCCAGCCAGGTCGGTAGCGCCCGCGCCGACGACTGCTTTCAAGAGACGATGCTGGCGGCGCTGCGCGCCTACCCGCAGCTTCGGGATATCGGCTCCGTGCGTGCCTGGTTGCTGCGGATCGCCGCGCGCAAGGCGGTCGACCTCCATCGTCGCGACGGGCGGGAGGAGCTGGTCGAAGCGCCAGCCGAGACCGCCGCGCCACTGCGCGAGCCGCCGGACGAGTCGCTCTTTGCCGTCGTTCGTGGACTGCCCGATAGACAGCGCCGGGCGGTGGCCTACCGGCTCGTCGCGGACCTCTCCTACCACGAGATCGCCTCGTTGATGGATACGAGCGAGGAGGCGGCTCGGCGCAGTGTCCACGAGGCCCTCAAGGTCCTGCGGCTGCGGCTGGCGGAACATCCGACCCTGACCGGCGCCGACTGATGAATCTCATTGACCGGGCCTGACTCATGAATCTCACATTCTCCGCGCGCGCGGCGTCTTCTCTTTGATGGACCCCGATCAGCACAATCTGGAGCACCCCGGTCAGCACGATCTGGAGCCTGCGGGCGACGCCAACGATCTGCCGAGTGCCGAGCGGCTAGATGCCCTCCACGCGCGCCTGGCTGCCGCGGCGGTGGCTGAGGGCTTGATCGACGTCGGCTTTGGCGCGGTCGACACGCCCTTGGGCGAGCTGCTGTTGGCGGCCACGCCAGTCGGCATCGTCCGCGTTGGTTTCCAGGGCGAGGGCGAGGAGTGCGTCCTGGAAGAGCTGGCGACTCGGGTCTCGTCGCGCGTCCTGCGCGCGCCCGCACTCGTCGAGGACGCTCGTCGCCAGATCAGCGACTACTTCGACGGCCGCCGCCGCGCGTTCGAGCTTGCGCTCGACTGGCGCCTGACGCGCGGCTTCCGACGACGCGTCCTTGAGATGACCGCGCAGATCCCCTATGGACGCACGCAGAGCTACCGCCAGGTCGCGACGCAGATCGGAGATCCGGCCGCGGTGCGCGCCGCGGGCACGGCACTCGCGACGAACCCACTCCCAGTCATCGTCCCCTGCCACCGGGTCCTGCGCTCCGACGGCGCGCTCGGCGGCTACCGCGGTGGTGTCGACGCGAAGCGCCGGCTGCTGGCGCTCGAAGGTCAGTACGCGTAGGCGCGAGCTGTCGACCGGCGCCGGCCTGCCCCTTGACCGCGCCGGCCGGCCTGTTGACCGCGCCGGCCGGGGCTTTACTTGGTGGAGAGTCGCCTGGCGGTCTGCTCGCGCAGCGCGGCGCGCGCGCGAAAGAATGCGCTCTGGGCGTCGGTTGACCGAGGATCCAGGTAGAGGGCTCCCTGCAGCGTCGCCAACGCGTCCTGCGGCCGGTTCAGCTCGCGCAACTGAAAGTTGGCCAGGCGGACCCAGACGCCGGGAATGTGGGGGTTCTCGAGGACGGCGCGCTCAAGCGTTTTGAGCGCCAGATCCGGCTGGTCGGCGGCATTGGCAATTGCGGCCCTGATCAGCAGCGGCCGCGGCGACAGCGGATCGATCTCGTGGGCCCGATCGGCCTCTCGGGCCGCGGTCGCGAGGGCACCGCGGTCGGCCGCCTCAAGCGCGCTGTCGGACGCGAGCTCGGCGCGCTCTGGCTGCCAGACCGCCCAGGCACAGACGAACGCTGTGACGACGACCAGCGCTGCGAGCACGAGCCGGGCGGGGTCGCGCCGCGCGCCGCGCTGCCCGCCATCAGCGCCAGCCGCGACCGCCTTCGCCGGTCGATCGCCGGCGCGCCGGCTGCCTGCGACGAGGCCAGCCGCGGCGATCGCGATCACCGCTGGGCCCGGAATGAACCAGGTCCAGTCGAGCGCAGAGTGCACCCAGAAGACGATTGCCGCGAGCGCCAATGCGACCGTGCCGATTCGCTCGCCATCCCAGCGAACGTCCTCTTCGTCGCGCCGGCGCCGGCGTCGCTTTACGCCCGGGTAGACGCCGGTTGCGCGCGCGGCGGCTACGAGCCAGGCGGCCATCAGCGCGAGAGACACGGCGAGGCCGGCCAAGCCGAGGTCGGCGAGGGTCTGCGCGAAGTAGCCGTGCGCGTGCCGGGCGAGCAGCTGGTCCTTTCGGTAGCGCAGCCGGGCCAGCCCGAACGCGCCGGCGCCGACCCCCAGCGCGGGGCGGTCGGAGAAGACCTCAGCGGCCTGGCGCCAGTAGCGCCCGCGCGAGGACGACGCCTTCGTCAGCCGGGCCGGCCCCCCGGGGGTCGTTGCATCTTCGCTGGTCAGCTCGTTGAAGCGGTCGGAGATTGTCCCCGCCAAGCCACGGTCGCTGACGGCGACCGTCGCGACGAGGACGAGCGGGACCGCACAGACCGCCGCGACGGCGGCGATCCCGATCCGACGACGCAACAGCTCGGAGATCGGGCGTCGCGCCGCCAGACGACCGACGAGGAGCCCGGCGCCGAACACGAGCGTGCAGGTCGCGAGCAGCAGCAGCCCGAACTTCGTCGCGACGTCCTCACGCGCCGAGAGCGGGACAAGGTCCTTCGTGAAGGCGTCCTTCGAGAGCGCCCACGCCAGCACGGGGGCGACGCCGAGCGCCGGCACGGCGAGCACGGCGAGGCTGCGCAGCCGCAGCGGGACGACCACCAACCAGATCGCCACGCCGATCGCCGCGGCCGCGAGCGACCCTCGTGAGTAGCTCAGGACGAGCGCGACCGCCTCGAGCCCGACGAGCGGGTAGGCGAGGGCGCTGACGACGGGATGGGCCGAGCGCCGCGTTCCGAGCCAGAGCGTCGGCACGAGCGCGATCGCGGCGGTCGCGCCGACCGCGTTCCAGTAGCCGTACGGCTGCCCGAGGCGCGCATAGATCTCGTTCTCCGCGAGTGATCCCGGCCATACGCGCGAGGCCGCCGCGTATCCGAGGATCACGCCGACGGCGATCAGCAGCGCGCGCAGTGCGACCGCCGAGCGGCGGGGGGCCAGTTGCGCAAGCGCCACCGCCGCCGCGAACACCGCGAAGTAAGTGAGCGTTCGGTTCGCCTCGATCCAGCTCAGGTGAGGAGCGATCGACCAGATGATCGACAGGGCGGTCAGGCCGGCCAGCGCGCCAAAGGCGAACAGAGACGCTGCGCCGCTCAAGCGGACAACGGCTGTGCATACGATCGCCGCGCCCACCACGGCGCCCGCGCTGAGAATCAGGGCGATCTCGACGGGCGTCGTGGTCGAGAGCTCTGAGCCTCCGCGGGCGATGAACGCGACGGCGGCTAGCGCGAGCCCGGCGGCTAGCGTGATTCCGTGCTCGGGGGTGGCGATCCGCCCGCCCGCGCCGCCACCGTTCAGGCGACGGCGCGAGAGCTGGGCGAAGCGAGTGGCCATCGCGCTAGCGGCGGAAGACGCGCAGGGCGATTCGCCTCGCCTCTGGCCAGCGGCGGCGGGTCAAGAGGTATCCGCCCGCCAGACCGAGTGCGCCGATTGCCAGCAGCGCGGCCAGGACCGGCAGCGGAAGATCCGTGGCTGTCTTCGTCGCGCGCAGGATTCCCCCGGCGCCGGGCACGATTCGCTGACCGCCGATCGAGAGCTGCGGAGCCTTGTCCCCGCTCGCGCCACGGGTGGCCTCCGCGAGTGCAGCAACGTCCTCGGGATGGTTTGCGGTTGGACCGGCCGCGCCGTCGCCTGATCGAGGGACGCGCCTGCCGCCCGATTTGCGCAGGTCCGTCTGGGCTGTTGCGATCGCCTCCCGGCAACCGGTGTACTCGTCAATGTCGGTCGGTAGATCGGACAGCGCTCTGCGCAGCTCGCGCGCCGAGTAGTCGCCCTCGAGCGTGCCGTCCTCGGCGCAGTCGCGGATGACCTCCCCCGCGCTCGCAAGAGCGCTGGCGGGTGCGCCCAGCGCTGCGAAGGCGACGATGATGAACAGCTTGTTGATAAGCCGGCGCATGGAAAGGGCTGACCTCCGGGTGGATGCAGTGGTTCAGGTTCGGCGCTGGCGTGCTGCCAGCACAGCGATGCAGACGGCGGACCGGGGGCCTTGCGGGCGGCAGGCTAGCAAGAACGCCCACTGTTGCTGGCTCCGACGGCGCTCAGAGCGCGCTGAACCCCCTCGACCCATGCAGCCGGGGTGAAGACCTCGATGTCCCGACGGGCCGCAGCTCCGAGGCGACGACGCCGCTCGCCGTCGTGGACGAGCGACCGCAGTGCGATCGCCAGCGAATCGCGGTCGCTGTTGGCGACGACGAGTCCGTTCCGGTCGTCTCGGACGAGGCAACCCGCGACCGCCCCGACGGCGTCGGTGGCGATTATCGGCGTTCCCTGGTGCATCGCCTCATTCACGACCAAGCCCCAGGGCTCGGTGAAAGTTGCGGTCCGGATCGACGGCAGCACGAGGACGTCGGCGGCGGCGTAGAGCGCGGGCAGGTCGGGACGCGCCACGAAGCCGAGCGGGCGAACGCCGCCGCCGGCCCGCTCGACGGCCTCGTGCAGCGGGCCCTTGCCGGCGATTGCCAGGACGGCGGCGCCCCCGAGCTCCGCGCTTCGCCAAGCGTCGAGCAAGACGGCGACGCCCTTCTCCGGGCGCAGCCGCCCGACGAAGAGGACGAGGACCTGATCGCCTGCGGCGCCAGCCCGCTCGCGGGCGGCGAGTCGCGCCGCGGTCGGGACGTCGACCGCGAACTGGCTCGGCGCGACGGCTTGGGGGGCCTCGAAGACACGCTCGTGGCTGCCGCGCCGCGCCGCGACGTAATCGCTCACGTGTGTTCCGTAGGTGACGACGGCGTCGGCGCGACGGTAGAGCAGTCGCATCGGGAGGTAGGAGAGCGTATGCGCGGGGGTCCGCGGATGGGCCCAGAGCGACGCCCAGAGGATGAAGGGGACGCCGGCGCGCCGCGCGCCGGCGTAGGCGCCCGGGAGGGCCACGCGCCCGCCCAGGCCCGCGATCACGGCGCGGTAGCGGCCCGATGCCGCCAGCCGGGCGGCGCCCGGCTGCGTGGATCGTCGCAAGGTAAAGTGGTCGAGGTGCGCTTGCTCGACTGACGCTCCGGCCTCCTCGACCTGCGCCGCTTCGGCCTCCTCGACCTGCGCCCAAGCGATCACCTCGACGTTCTCGGCCTCGGCCAAGAGGCGAAACGGCTCTTCGCGGTAGTCGGTGACCGTGCTCGTGATCAGGCACGCCGGCCGCTGATCGGTCACCCGGGCGCTGCCTCGGCGAGCGCGTCCTCGTAGGCGGCGACCGTCGCCCGCCCGCAACGTTCCCAGCTGAAGCGCTCGACGGCGGTGCGCCGCGCGGCGGCGCTCAGCTCTTGCGCGCGAGCGGAGTCAGAGACGATGTCCTCGATCAGCTGCGCGAGCGCCGCGATGTCGCCTGGCCCCACCAGCAGCATTCCGCCGCCAAGCGCGGCGATCTCCTCCGGCCCGCCCTCCCCGCGACAGCCGATCGCCGGCACGCCGCATGCCATCGCTTCGACGTAGGCAACGCCGAACGCCTCATCGACGCTTGGCATCACCATCAGATGGCAGCGGGCGAGCTCTTCGATCGCCTTGCGAGGTGCAAGCTGGCCGGCCCAGTCGACCCGGTCCGCGATGCCGAGCTCCGCGGCGAGGCGACGCAGCGGCGGCAGCTCCGGCCCGTCGCCGATCACTAGCCAGCGCAGATCGGGCACCCGTCTCACCGCCAGCGCCAGCGCGCGCAAAACATCGGCATGGCGCTTGCGCGCCGTCAGGTGGGCGACCGTGACGAGCGTCGGCGCGTGATGCCTGCGCTGGGCGTGCCGCGGCGGCTCGGCTCCCAGGTGGACGACGCGCATGTTCGCCGAGGAGCCCGCGAGCGCGGCCGTCAGTGCCAGCGTCGCGTGGCTGTTGCAGAGGATCGCCGCGCTGCCGGCCAGGACCTCGCCCACCCGCGCACGGGCCGCTGGAGCCGACAGCGCCGGCCCGAGGACGTCGCCGCCGTGGACTGAGACGACCAGCGGCCGCCGGCGCTCGATCGCGAACGGGCGCGCCGCCCCGCCGGCGGGAAGCGCGTAATGCGCATGGATGAGATCGAGCGGCCAGACCGCGTCGAGTCGCTCGAGGGCGCGGCGAAGCGGTCGCTGTGCCCACCTGTCCCAGGTCGCGTAGCTGCCCTCGCGGGCTGGGGCGAGGAAGCGGACATACTCGACCTCGAGGTCGTCGAGCGTCTCGAGCCGCGGTTGGCGGGCGAGGTGGACCATATCGCTGGCAAGTGGAAGCACACGTCCGTGCGCGAGCGACCGCAGCGTCCCCGCCGGGGGAATCGGTCGCTCGAGCGCGAGGACCCGCACGTCCGCTCCGGCGTCGCGCGTCGCGAGCGCCTGGCGATGGGCCCAGATCCCGAGCACCGGGTCGCGCCGGCGCGGGTAGTACTCGGCGACGACACAGACTCTCATCGCACGACGATCTGCCGGTGCGTGACGAGCGTCTCGCGTGCCGCGCCGGCGGGCAGATACGGGCGGTCGGCGAGAAAGCGCCGTCCCTCGGCAATTGCCTGATCGGCGGCGTAGGTCGCCGCGATCCGGCCGCTCTCATGGCGGACGGGCAGTGCGTCGGCGATTCCGAGTCGCCAACGCCTGCGGGAGGCCACCGCAGCCCAGTGTGCGTCGAGGCCCCAGCCAAAACGCAGGTCCGGAAACGGGATCAGCTCAGTCGCGGCGTCGCGGCGAAACACCGTCACCGGGCCGATCTCGACGAAGCGTGTCTCGCGCAGGACGGAGCGGGGACGGCGCCGCGTGATCCCCCACGCGGCGTGGCTTGCGAGCGTCTGGGCCGGCTGCGCGAGCGCGAGGTCGAAGTGCTCGCAGAGGGCGATCAGGCGATCGAGAAAGCGCCTGGGAAGTCTGACGTCGTCGTCGACGACGACGATCCAGTCATGCTCGCGCGGCGCGCCGGCCGCTTGGAAGACCGCGTTCAGGTTCTGGAACTTGCCGCCGCGAAGACCGCTGGCGACGGTGTCTGCGGCCAGCTCCGTGTGGGCGATCCCGGTGGCGCCGAGCGCTCGCGCCACCTCGTGGCGGGAGTCCACCAGCTCTCCGGCTGCGGTCACGATCTCGGCGCTGGTTGGGCGATAGATCGAGAGAACGAGCACTCGCCGCGGCGGAAGGCGCCCAGCGAGGTCGTCGAGCCGGTCGGGCACGCGCGCCAGCCGAAGGCCGAGATCGAGGACGAGGTCGCCGACACGGCGGGCGAGAACGCCGCGCGCGCCGACGACGTTTCCGCTGTCGCCGGAGAGGAAGTCGTCCCCCGCTGGGAACTCGCCGCCCGCTGGGAAGTCGTCGCCCGCTGGGAGGTCGCCGCCCGCTGGGAGCTCGTCGCCCGCTGGGAAGTCGTCGGCCGTCGTGTCGCTCACCGCGATCGAACCGCTTCGATCGTCCGACCGGCCGAGTGCGCTCCCATGATCAGGCCCTGCGGGCATCCTCGCCTGAGCGTATGCCAGCCGCAACCGGTGAGCAGGCG
>Ga0183260_10002324_pt1 | contig 15725 bp, 12 predicted proteins | sample AntDrymUQ4972206_2_FD_129768 | JGI IMG/M metagenome (GOLD analysis project Ga0183260, IMG submission 129768) | Polar desert sand microbial communities from Dry Valleys, Antarctica - metaG UQ497 (22.06) (version 2) (version 2) | ecosystem: Environmental > Terrestrial > Soil > Desert | place...
GAAGTTGCTCACCGCGAACGCAGCGACGTACCAACCGGTCTGCACCACGCCCATAAACCTGGTGATCGTGTCGCCGTAGGTGAAGAAGAACGCGTTGTACAGGAACGCCTGCCCGATGAACAGCGACAGGCACAGGACCGTGCGCCGGGGGTACAGCGTGAAGACGGTGCGGGCGATAAGCGCGAAACCGATTGATCGGCGCTGCCGGATCGTAATCGTCTGCGACACACCGGGCAGGTCCCGGCCGGTCTCGCGCTGGATGTCCTGCTCGATGTCGGCGACGATCCGGTCGCCCTCCCCGTCGCGTCCGTGGATGTAGAGCCAGCGCGGGCTCTCCGGCACGTAGCGCTGCACGATCAGCACCCCGACGGCGAGGATGCCGCCCAGGCCGAACGCGAGCCGCCAGCCGACGCCCTGGTCGATCACGGTGGGGTCGAGCAGCGGGATCGTGAGCAATGCTCCGCCGGCTGCCCCGATCCAGAACGACCCGTTGATGGCGACGTCGACCCGGCCTCGGTACTTGGCGGGGATCAGCTCGTCGATGGCGGAGTTGATCGCGGCGTACTCACCGCCGATGCCCATGCCGGTGAGGAAGCGGCAGGCGAAGTACCACGTCGGGTTCATGGAGAACGCAGTGAGCACGGTGGCCACCGTGTAAACGACGAGCGTGATGATGAACAGCTTCTTGCGGCCGTACTTGTCGGTCAGCTGCCCGAAGAACAAGGCCCCGACGCAGGCTCCGGCGACGTAGATGGCGCCGGCGAGGCCGACGTCGAAGCTGGACAGGCCGAGGCCGGGGCCCTCCGGCTCGAGCGCGGCCGACATCGACCCGACGATGGTCACTTCCAGTCCGTCCAGGATCCAGACCGTCCCCAGCCCGATGACCACCAGCCAGTGGAAGCGGGCCTAGGGCAGGCGGTCCATTCGAGCCGAGATGTCGGTGGTGATCCGACCGAGTTCCACGTTGCTCACGGCGTAGGCCTCCTCATCGTTTCGCGGGCATCCGACCGCGGAGCAGGTGCACCGCGACAATCGCCTGGTACCGGGACCAAGTCAACCGCGCCCACCCCCGGCGTGCCTCGTCAGCCACGCCGATGCCATGCGCTACAACTGGCATCGTGGTGAAGAAGACGCTCATTCTCCTCGCCATCGCATTCGGCGTGTACTACCTGGTGACCGAGCCGGTCGGCGCCGCCGACGCGGTGAGCCAGACGGCGACAGCACTCGGCGACGGCTTCGACGCCGTGGTGCGGTTCTTCGCGCGTCTGTTCGACTGACCCGCCGCCCGTGTACTTGTTCTGGTGGCTGGTCTCGTTCATCCCGGAGCCGGATGTCGAAGGTCACATCCGTGCGGAGGATGGCGAGCAGCTTGAGTGCGCGGTGTCACACCACCCGATCGTGTATGTACTGCCAGTGCTGGAGGCCGTTGGTGGGGTCGCCATGCTCGGAGCGTCGGTGTTCGTCCCAGGGGAGCTCTCGCTGGTGGTGCTGTTGCTCGGCGTCGCCATGCTGTGCCTAGCCGGGTGGCTGGCCCTGCTCGATCACATGGACCGGCTGATTGTCACCAACCAACGGGTGTTCCGAATAACCGGGCTGATCGGCTGGCTCGAATACCGGCGCGCCACGATGCCGCTCCAGAGGGCCCTCGAGATCACCGTTGTCAAGTCCGTCGTCGGACGCTTCTTCAAGTACGGACATCTCGTGTTCGACTCCGCTCCGGAGGACCAGGGGTTGCGTGAGTTCCGGTACGTGGCCGACGTCGACAAGCGGGACCGGCAGATCCAGAGCGTGGTGCGGAGCGGCAACTGAGCCCTGAGCAGCGCTCGTCTGGTGCGGCGGCGGCCTCCGGCTAGCCTGGGGTACGTGTCCAGGGAGCCAGCCAATGACTGACAACGGCCCGGACGACACTGAGAACGGCCCGGAAGGCGCCGCCGCCACCGACGGCCGCAGGCGCTGGCAGCGACGCTACGACGAGGCCCTGGCCGCGGGGCGGGTCCGAGACATCGACTTCACCACGCTGTCCGGCCTGGACGTCGAGCCGGTCTACGGCCCGGCCGACGAGGCGGCCTACCCGGACTTCGAGCGGATCGGCTGGCCGGGCCAGTTCCCCTTCACCCGGGGGCTGCACGCCACCGGCTACCGCGGCCGCGCCTGGACCATCCGGCAGTTCGCCGGCTTTGGCAACGCGGTACAGACCAACGAGCGTTACCGGATGATCCTCGGCCGCGGCGGCGGTGGCCTGTCGGTCGCCTTCGACATGCCGACGCTGATGGGGCGCGACTCCGACGACCCGCGCGCGCTCGGCGAGGTGGGGCACTGCGGCGTGGCGATCGACAGCCTCGCCGACGTGGAGATGTTGTTCGCAGACATCCCGCTGGACCAGGTCACCACCTCCATGACGATCTCCGGGCCCGCGGTGCCGGTCTTCTGCATGTACGTGGTGGCCGCCGAGCGTCAGGGCATCGACATCTCCACGCTCGACGGGACGCTGCAGACCGACATCTTCAAGGAGTACATCGCGCAGAAGGAGTGGCTGTTCGGCCCCGAACCGCACCTGCGCCTTATCGGCGACCTGATGCAGTGGTGCGCCACCGAGATCCCGCACTACAAGCCGCTGTCGGTGTCCGGCTACCACATCCGCGAGGCCGGCTCGACCGCCGCCCAGGAGCTCGCGTTCACGCTGGCCGACGGCTTCGCGTACGTCGAGCTCGGTTTGTCGCGCGGTCTCGACGTGAACGAGTTCGCCCCCGGGCTGAGCTTCTTCTTCGACGCGCACCTCGACTTCTTCGAGGAGATCGCGAAGTTCCGCGCCGCTCGCCGCATCTGGGCCCGCTGGCTGCGCGACGTTTACGGCGCCACGACGGAGCGGGCGCAGTGGCTGCGGTTCCACACCCAGACAGCCGGGGTGTCGCTGACCGCCCAGCAGCCGTACAACAACGTGGTGCGCACCGCTGTCGAGGCGCTGTCGGCGGTGCTCGGTGGTACCAACTCGCTGCACACCAACGCGCTCGACGAGACACTCGCGCTGCCGAGCGAGCGGGCCGCCGAGATCGCGCTGCGTACCCAGCAGGTCCTGATGGAGGAGACCGGAATCGTGAACGTCGCCGACCCGCTCGGCGGCTCGTGGTACGTCGAGGAGCTCACCGATCGCATCGAGGCCGAGGCCGAGCAGATCTTCCAGCAGATCAAGCAGATGGGCGACGGGCAGACCATGACCTCCGGCATCCTGCGCGGCATCGAGGAGGGGTGGTTCATGTCGGAGATCGCCGACGCGGCCTTCACCTATCAGGTGGCCTTGGAGAAGGGGGACAAGAAGATCGTCGGCATCACGGGGCACACTGACACGGTCACCCACGAGCTCGAGATCGAGCGGGTCTCGCACGAGGTGGAGACCGGTCAGGTCGAGGAGCTGGCCACCCGGCGGGCCACGCGTGACGACGCGGCGGTGAGGTCTTTGCTGCAGGCGCTGGTCGAGGCCACGCGCACCGACGCCAACCTGGTGCCGCCGATGCTCGACGCGGTGCGCGCCGAGGCGACACTCGGCGAGATATGCGATGCGCTGCGGGCGGAGTGGGGGGAGTATCGCGAACCCGCCCGCTTCTAGACCCTTCCGATCGGGGACGATGGACCCATGACCGCGCAGAACTTCTCCCGACCCGGCGCCATCGACCTGTCGGCGTTGCGTCCTCCTGCCGGCGGTGCCGGCGCCGGGGCGAGACCAGCACCGTCAGCTGGTGCAGCGACGGGCGGGTCGTACAGCTTCGACGTCACCGAGGACGGCTTCCAGAGCCAGGTGCTGGAGGCGTCGCTGCGGCACCCGGTCGTCCTCGCGTTGTGGTCGTCTCGGGCTCCGCAGAGCCGCACCGCGGTAGAGGCACTGAGCCGGATCGCCGACTCGTACGGCGGTGCCCTCACCCTCGCCAGGCTCGACATCGACACCAGCCCGCAGCTCGCCCAGGCCCTGCAGGTGCGGGCGGTGCCGCTCGTGCTGGCCGTGCTGAAAGGTCAGCCGGTGCCGCTGTTCGAGGGCAGCGTCGACGATCAAGCGGGGCGGGAGGCGATCGACCAGGTGCTGCAGGCGGCAGCCGCCAACGGCGTCACGGGTCGGGCGGATCCGGTCGGCGATGTGCCGACAGCCGCCCCCATCGACGACGAGGCGCTGGCCGAGCCACCGAGCGATCCCCGTTTCGCCGACGCGGAGGCCGCCCTCGAGCGTGGCGACACCGAGCAGGCAGTCGCGGCGTACCGGCGGCTGGTGGAGACCAGTCCGGCCGACGCCGAGGCGGCGACTCGGCTGGCTCAGGCCGAGCTGGTGCTGCGTACGACCGGCGTCGACCCTGCCGCGGCTCGCGCAGCGGCGGCCGACCGGCCAGGCGACACCGAGGCTCAGCTGCTCGCCGCCGACCTCGACCTGCTCGGCGGGGGCGTCGACGAGGCCTTCGATCGGCTGATCATGGTGGTCCGCCGCTCGGCCGGCGACGACCGCGAGCGGATCCGGCAGCGCCTGTTGGGGCTGTTCGCGGTGGTGGGGCCGGACGACGGCAGGGTGGCCACCGCCCGCCGCAACCTCGCCAACGCCTTGTTCTGAGCCGGCCCTCGCCGGCCCCGCCGGCCCGCCGCCAAGGGCTCAGGTCGGGGGGCGGCCGCTGTGCAGGAAGCTCGGAACCGGCCCGCGCCCGCCGAGCAGCACCAGCCGTTCGGCGACCTGCGGCCGGCAGCGCCGCTGCACAGTTGCTGGGTCGGCCCAGTGCACCGCGGCGATCTCGCGCGGCTCAAGCCGCATCGCATCGACGAGGTCCGAGTCCGCCCGGCCGAGGTCGAAGGTCAGCAGGCAGGCGTCGTCCCACCCGGCCCAGGGCGGCAGCCAGTCGACGGTGAGCAGGTCACCGGCGGTGACGGTGATTCCCAGCTCCTCGGCGACCTCGCGCTGGACACAGTCGTGCGGGGACTCGTCCGGCTCGACGACCCCACCCGGTAGGTCCCAGTCGGGCTTGTACGTCAGCTCGCACAACAGCACCCGGTCATCGCCGTCGCGCAGCAGCCCCTGGGCGATGACACGCTTGGTCGGCAGGGCCGCGTTGAGCACCGACCGGAAGCCCTCCGGCGTGGTGGGCTCCGGGTCCTCGGCCAGCCGCGCCAGCAGCACCCTGTCGATCCGGTTGCCGTTCCCGGCGTTGTGCCCTCGGACCAGGCCCTCGCGCCGCAGTCCGGCGCGACCGGCGAGCCGCAGCGACGCTACGTCGCGCGGATCCACGTACGCCTCCACCCGCCAGACTCCCAGCTCGGCGAAGACGTAGTCGATCAGCAGCCGGACCGCCCGCAACCCGGTGCCGCGACCACGGTGGTCTGCGTGCACGTCCCACGACAGCAACCCGTTGCCATCGTCGTCCCGGCTGATGTCCACGCTGCCCGCAACGCGTTCGGCGCGCTCGACGGCGAAGCTCATCACCGCGCGCGACCCGCCCAGTGGCACGAGCGAGATGTCTCCGTCGCGCAGCGTCGGCTGCCCGGGCGGGATCTGCGGAGAGGTCACCCTGCTCACGCTAGTCCGCGTTAGAACTCGAGGCAGCGCGGTCGCCCGACCGACCTCAACGTCGCCGCGGACGGTCCTGGTCGACTCGGTGACCGGTCAAGCCTCGTGCTTCAGCCAGACCGACGCGAGCGGCGGCAGCCGGACCATCGTCGAGGCGGGCTGCCCGTGCCACGGCTCGGCAACGGCCTCGACCGCGCCGAGGTTGCCCACCCCGGAGCCCTGGTAGGCATCGGAGTCGGTGTTGATGACCTCGGCCCACCGCCCCGTCACCGGCAGCCCCAGCCGATACCCCTCGTGCGGGACCGCGGCAAAGTTCGCCACACACGCCAGCAACGACTCCCCGGACGAGCGCACGAAGCTGAATGCGTTGTTGGTCGAGTCGTTGGCGTCGATCCAGGCGAAGGCGGCCGGGTCGGACTCGGTGCGCCACAGCGCCGACGTGTCCCGGTAGGCGCCGTTGAGGTCCCGCACCAGCGTCTGCACCCCGGCATGCGATGGGTCGTCGAGCAGCCACCAGTCCAGCTCGCGCTCCTCCGACCACTCGTTGACCTGCCCGAGCTCGCCGCCCATGAACAGCAGCTGCTTGCCTGGGTGCGCCCACATGAACGCGAGGTACGCCCGCAGCGTGGCGAGCTGCCGCCAGCGGTCGCCGGGCATCTTGCCCAGCAACGACCCCTTGCCGTGCACCACCTCGTCGTGCGACAGCGGCAGCAGGTAGTTCTCCGAGTAGGCGTACATCATCGCGAACGTCATCTGGTGGTGGTGGTACTGCCGGTGCGCCGGGTCGTGGGCGACGTAGCCCAGCGAGTCGTGCATCCAGCCCAGGTTCCACTTCAGCCCGAAGCCGAGACCACCCAGGTGCGTCGGCCGGGTGACGCCGGGCCACGACGTCGACTCCTCGGCGATGATCGTGCTGCCGGGCACGCGACGACCACACGTGGCGGTGACCTCCTGCAGGAACGCGACCGCCTCGAGGTTCTCGCGACCGCCGAACTGGTTCGGTGACCACTCGCCCTCCTCGCGCGAGTAGTCGAGGTAGAGCATCGACGCCACCGCGTCCACCCGCAGTCCGTCGACGTGGAACTCCTCCAGCCAGTACAGCGCGTTCGCGACCAGGAAGTTGCGGACCTCGCTGCGGCCGAAGTCGAACACGTACGTGCCCCAGTCGCGCTGCTCGCCGCGCCGCGGGTCGGCGTGCTCGTACAGCGGGGTGCCGTCGAAGCGGGCCAGTGCGAACTCGTCCTTGGGGAAGTGCGCCGGCACCCAGTCGAGGATCACACCGACGCCCGCCTGGTGCAGCCGGTCGACCAGGAACCGGAAGTCGTCCGGGGTCCCGAACCGGGCGGTCGGCGCGAAGTACCCGCTCACCTGGTAGCCCCACGACCCGCCGTACGGGTGCTCCATCACCGGCATCAGCTCGACGTGGGTGAAGCCGAGCTCCTGCACGTACGCCGCCAGCTCGTCGGCCAGCTCGCGGTAGCTGCGGTGCATGCGCCACGACCCCAGGTGCACCTCGTAGACGCTCATCGGCTCTTCGTGCGGCTGCGCCTCGCTCCGCCGGCGCAACCACTCGTCGTCACCCCAGGCGTACGTCGAGGCGTAGACCACCGAGGCGGTCTCTGGCGGCGCCTGGGCGTACGCCGCCAGCGGATCTGCCTTGGTGCGCCACTGCCCGTCGGCGCCGAGCACGCCGTACTTGTACTGGCTTCCGACCCCCACCTCGGGGACATACAGCTCCCACACCCCGGAAGATCCCAGCGCTCGCATCGGGTGAACCCGGCCGTCCCAGTCGTTGAAGTCACCGATGACCCGCACCCCCTGTGCTCCGGGGGCCCAGACTGCGAACGACGTGCCCTGCACCGACCCCGCGGGCCCGTCGTAGCTGCGCGGGTGGGCGCCGAGCACCGTCCACAGCTGTTCGTGCCGTCCCTCGCCGATCAGGTGCAGGTCGACCTCGCCGAGCGTCGGCAGGTAGCGGTACGGGTCGTCGACGATGCTGTGCGGGTTGCCGGCGTAGCGCACCACCAGCCGGTAGTCCACGACCTGCGGCTCGTCGATGACGCCGACCCAGATGCCGCCCGCCTCGTGGGTCAGTGGCACCAGGCCACCGGCGTGCTCAACGGCGACGCTGTCGGCCAGCGGACGCAAGGTCCGTACGGTGACCGCGCCGTCGTGAGCGTGCGCGCCCAGCACGCCATGCGGGTCGTGGTGGCGGCCCTCGACGACGGCGGCCAGCTGCTCGGCGGCGACGGGCAGGGGCACCGCGCGGCCCGATGAGCTCATCGGGCACCGCCGGGCACCAGCTGGGCCAGCCGGGACACCGCTCGCAGCGGGATGGGCAGCCAGCTCGGCCGGTTGCGCGCCTCGTAGACCGCCTCGTAGACGGCCTTGTCCGTCTCGTACGCCCGCAGCAGTACGGCCTGCTCGCGGTCGAGGTCGGCACCCGACTCGGCGGCGTAGCCGGTCAGGAAGGACCGTCGATTGCGCTCGGACCACTCCAGCGCGCGCTGCGCCAGCTGATGATCGCCGAGCAGGTCGGCCCACTGGGACTGTGCGGCGTACTCGAACGAGCGCAGCATGCCGGCGATGTCGCGTACCGGTGAGTCCAGCGCGGTGCGTTCGGCCAGCGGCGTGGCCGGCTCGCCCTCGAAGTCGATCACCCGCCAGCCGTCTATCGTGCGCAGGGTCTGGCCGAGGTGGAAGTCGCCATGGACGCGTTGCACCGCCACCGGCACGTCGAGCTCGCCCAGCGAGTCGAACGCGCCGGACAGCGCACCGGCGTGCGCGGCCAGCTCGGGCACCTCGCCGACCGCCGCGTGCAGGCGGCGGCGCATCCGCGCCGCCGCTGCGAGAAGCTCGTCTCGGCCCCAGGTGGACCGGGGCAGGTGCCGCGCCAGCTCGTCGTGCAGCCGCGCGGTGGTAACCCCGAGCCGCTCCGACTCCGAGGCGAAGTCACCGCCTACTTCGTCGGGGTGCAGATCCCGTTCGGCGAACAGGTCGCGCACGCTGGTCAGTGCGAGGTCCCACCCGTCGGTCGCGGTGCGGAGGAAGTCCGACAGCATCGCCAGGTCGAGCCCCCCCGCCCCGGTGCCGGCGGGAAGCGCGTCCGCCTCCAGCCATCCCACCAGCGGGACGATCTCGTGCGAGCCTGCCCGCGTCAGTGCCTCGAGAACCTCGATGTCCGGGTTGCGACCGGGGGTGACTCGGCGGAACACCTTGAGCAGCAGGTGCGACCCGACGACGACGCTGCTGTTGGACTGCTCACCGGTGAGCATTATGGTCGGCTGCGCGTGGTCTACCGCGCGCTCGGCCACGGGGTGCGCATGCAGCGGTGGCAGCACCCGGTTGGCCGGCTCGGGGCCGATGAGCCCCGCGACCAGCATCTCGACGGCGTCCCGGTCGTGCAGTGCGTCATAGACGTGCCTGCCGTCCCACTCACCCACGTAGGCGTGCTCGAGCTGTGGGGGTCGCTCGGTCCGGTGTGACAGCGGCAGCTGGTACGGGTCGACCCCACCATCCGCCGCAGCCTCCGCATCGACCTCGACCACGGCCACCTGCACCCGTACGTCCGCACCGTCTGTCGCCGCTCCCGGACCGCCGCCAGGCAGCCAGGCCAGCGTGCGGACGGTGCGGACGGTGTGACCGCGCCCCTTGCCGGCGAACCAGCGCTGGTTCGCGATGTAGTCACCGACCAGGGCTGCGAAATTGTCACTCACGCGTCGATCGCCTCCCTCGTGGTGGTCTCGTCGACGGGGAGCCGGAACCAGTAGAAGCCGTGCCCGCTCAGCGTCAGCAGGTACGGCAGGTCGCCGACGGCCGGGAAGCGGACCCCACCGAGCATCTCGACCGGGTGCACCCCGGTGTAACGGCGCAGGTCCAGCTCGACCGGCTGCGGGAACCGGGACAGGTTGTGCACGCACAGCACCACGTCGTCGCCGAACTCGCGCACGTACGCGAGCACTGACGGGTTGCTGCCGCCGAGGTCGGTGAAGCTGCCGAGGCCGAAGGTGGGATGCTCCCGGCGGATGTGGATCATCCGGCGGGTCCAGTGCAGCAGCGACGAGTTGTTCTCCAGCTCGGCCTCCACGTTGACCGCCTGGTAGCCGAAGACGTGGTCCATGATGAGCGGCAGGTACAGCCGGCCCGGGTTGGACGAGGAGAAGCCGCCGTTGCGGTCCGGCGTCCACTGCATGGGGGTGCGCACACCGTCGCGGTCGCCGAGCCAGATGTTGTCACCCATGCCGATCTCGTCGCCGTAGTAGAGCACCGGCGACCCGGGCAGGGACAGCAGCAGCGCGGTGAACAGCTCCATCCGGTTGATGTCGTTGTCCAGCAGCGGCGCCAGCCGGCGGCGGATCCCGATGTTCGCCTTCATCCGCGGGTCCTTGGCGTACTCGGCCCACATGTAGTCCCGGTCCTCGTCGGTGACCATCTCCAGGGTGAGCTCGTCGTGGTTGCGCAGGAAGATGCCCCACTGGGCATGCTCGGGGATGGCGGGTGTCTGCTCGAGGATCTCCGAGATGGGCCACCGTGACTCGCGGCGGACCGCCATGAACAGCCGTGGCATCACCGGGAAGTGGAAGCACATGTGGCACTCGTCGCCACCCTTGGAGAAGTCCCCGAAGTAGTCGACGACGTCGGCCGGCCACTGGTTGGCCTCGGCGAGCAGCACACTGCCCGGGTAGCTGTCGTCGATGTGTCGGCGCACCTGGCGCAGGAACTCGTGCGTCTCGGGCAGGTTCTCGCTGTTGGTCCCGTCGCGCTCGTACAGGTAGGGAACGGCGTCGAGCCGGAAGCCGTCGATGCCGAGGTCGAGCCAGAAGTCCAGCGCGGCCAGCATCGCCCGGTGTACCGCCGGGTTGTCGAAGTTGAGGTCCGGCTGGTGGCTGTAGAACCGGTGCCAGAAGTACTGCCCTCGGACTGGGTCCCACGTCCAGTTCGACGTCTCGGTGTCGACGAAGATGATGCGGGCTTCCTTGTACTGGTCGTCGTTGCCCGACCAGACGTAGAAGTCGCCGTAGGGACCGTCGGGGTCGAGCCGGGACGCCTGGAACCACGGGTGCTGGTCCGAGGTGTGGTTCATGACGAAGTCGATGATCACGCGGAGGCCGTGGTCGTGGGCGCCGTCCAGGAACGTCTTGAACTGATCGATGGTGCCGATGTCGTCGGCCACATCGGTGTAGTGCGCCACGTCGTACCCGCCGTCACGCAGCGGGGAGGGGAAGAACGGCGGTAGCCACAAGCAGTCGACGCCGAGCCAGGCCAGGTAGTCGAGCTTGTCGGTCAGGCCACGCAGGTCACCGACGCCGTCGCCGGAGGAGTCGCGGAAGGACCGGACGAGCACCTCGTAGAAGACCGCCCGCTTGAACCAGTCGCGGTCGTGCGGGTCGAGCGGGCTCACTGGGCGAACGTCCGCAGCGACACGATGTGGGCCGGCTCGTCGTGCGGGTCCAGCCGCACGTAGTTGTGCTCACCCCAGTGCCAGGACTGGTCAGTGATCTCGTCGTAGGCCACGAAGCCGTCCTGCCAGTCGAGGCCCAGCGCCGGCATGTCCAGATGCACCATCGAGTCGTACGCGTTGTGAGGGTCGACGTTCAGCACCACGATGACGACATCGCTCCCGCGGTCCACGGTCACGGTCCGCTTGGAGAAGCACAGGATCTTGTCGTGCTCGGTGCGGTGGATCGTCAGGTCCCGCAGCTGCTGCAGCGCTGGGTGCGCCCGGCGGATCGCGTTGAGCTGGGTGAGGTAGGGCGCGAGGCTGCGGCCCTCGGCCTCCGCGGCCTTCCAGTCCCGCACCCGCACCTGGTACTTCTCCGAGTCGAGGTACTCCTCGCTGCCCGGCCGCGCCGCGACGTGCTCATAAAGCTCGAAGCCGGCGTACACCCCCCACGATGGTGATCCGGTGGCCGCGAGTGCGGCTCGGACCTTGAACGCCGTCGGGCCGCCGTACTGCAGGTAGGAGCTGAGGATGTCCGGCGTGTTGACGAAGAAGTTCGGTCGCAGCACGTTCGAGCTGTCGTGCGCGAGCTCGATCAGGTACGCCTCGATCTCCTTCTTCTCGTTGCGCCACGTGAAGTAGGTGTAGCTCTGGTGGAAGCCGACCGTGCCCAGGGCGCGCATCATTGCCGGCCGGGTGAACGCCTCCGACAGGAACACCACGTCCGGGTCGCTGCCGCGGACCTCGGCGAGCAAGCGCTCCCAGAAGCGCACCGGCTTGGTGTGCGGGTTGTCGACGCGGAAGATCCGCACGCCGTGGTCCATCCAGACCCGCAACACCCGCATTACCTCGGCGTACAAGCCCTCGCAGTCGTTGTCGAAGTTGAGCGGGTAGATGTCCTGGTACTTCTTCGGCGGGTTCTCGGCGTAGGCGATGGTGCCGTCGGCGCGGGTGATGAACCAGTCCGGGTGTGCTGTGACCCACGGGTGGTCGGGGGCGCACTGGAGGGCGATGTCGAGCGCCACCTCGAGCCCGAGGTCGCCGGCCCGGGCTACGAAGGCGTCGAAGTCGGCGGGGGTCCCGAGCAGTGGGTCCACCGAGTCGTGCCCGCCCTCGGCCGAACCGATCGCCCACGGCGAGCCGACGTCGTCCGGTGTGGGGTCGAGAGTGTTGTTGCGGCCTTTGCGGTTGACGCGACCGATCGGGTGGATCGGTGGCAGGTAGATGACGTCGAAGCCCATCGCCGCCACCGCATCCAGGCGCTCGGCCGCGGTGCGCAAAGTGCCGGGCACGACCCGGCCGTCCAGGTCGACGTGGGCACCCTCGGAGCGGGGGAAGAACTCGTACCACGAGCCGACCTGTGCGCGCCGGCGGTCGACTTGCACCGGGAAGGACCCGGAGGCCTCCACCAGCTCACGCAGCGGGTGGAGGGCGAGCACGCCCTCGACCTCACGCGAGGTGCCGGCGGCAAGTCGGACCAGCACGGGTCGGCGGGTGTCGCGCAGCGCGGTGACCCCGTCGGCCAGGGTCTCGCGCCCCGCAGCCGCTGTTGCCGGTAGCGCCGCAGCCGCCCGCTCGAGCGTCAGCGCACCCTCCACCAGCATCAGCTCGACGTCCACCCCGGCCTCGACCTTGATCGTGGCGTCGTGCTCCCAGGTGGCGTACGGGTGGCTCCACGACTCGATCCGGTAGGTCCAGTCGCCCACCTCGCCGCACGTCACAGCGGCCCACCAGCGGTCCGGGCGGCCGCTGGTGACCGGCCGCATCATCACCGGCGGCTCGTCGGTGCCGCTGGGGTCGGTGAGCACGACCTGGGCACCCAGCAGCGCGTGGCCCTCGCGGAACACTGTCGCCTCGACCCGGACGGTCTCGCCCTCGATCGCCTTGACCGGGTACGCGCCGCCCTCCACGACGGGCTGGACGTCCAGGATGGGGATCCGCGTGATCATCGCGGCCAACCTAGCCAGCCGGCTGACCCCCCGCGAACCTGGCTCGAGGCGACCGATCTTCCGACGCACAGGTTGCTGGGGCCGCCGCGCGGTCGGAGCATCTGTCCCGGTCCGGCAGGATGAGCCGCGACGACCGGCCGGCCGCCGAGCCCGTAGGAGCCTGCATGAACCGTGACATCCCGGACACGATGCGTGCGAGCGTGCTGCTCGGTCAGCGGAAGATCGAGATGCAGGAACGTCCGGTGCCTCGGCCGGCTCCTGACGAGGTGCTGGTGCGGGTGCGATCGGTCGGGGTATGCGGCTCGGACGTGCATTACTACACGCACGGCCGGATCGGTGCCCATGTCGTTGACGCGCCGCTGGTGCTCGGCCACGAGGTCTCCGGTGTGGTCGTCGCGACTGGCGCCGCGGTCGCCGCCGATCGGGTGGGTGAACGAGTGGCGCTGGAGCCGCAGCGTCCGTGCCGGCGCTGCCGGCACTGCAAGGCCGGCCGGCAGAACCTGTGCAGACAGATGTTGTTCTTCGCCACGCCTCCGTTCGACGGAACGTTCTGCGACTACGTCACGGTGCCTGCGGACTTCGCCCACCCCGTACCCGACGAGCTGTCAGACCACGCCGCGGCCCTGCTCGAGCCGTTCTCGGTCGGCCTGTGGGCGTGCCAGAAGGCCCGGATCGACCCGGGCTCCCGGGTGCTCGTCACCGGTGCGGGGCCGATCGGGGCGCTGGTGGCGCAGGCGGCGCGGGCGCGCGGCGCGGCGGAGGTGATCGTCACCGACCTGGTCGAGTCTCGGCGCGAGCGGATTCTCGGTTTCGGGGCCACCCGCAGCGTCGACCCGCGCGACTCGTCCTTCGTGCCTGCGGAACTCGAGGTGGACGCGTTCGTCGAGTGCACTGGCGCCACGTCCGCGTTGCTGGCCGGGCTGTCGGCGCTGCGCGGCGGGGGCGCTGCGGTGATGGTGGGCCTCGGCGACGAGTGGGTGGAGCTGCCGGTGCAGGAGATCGCCACGAAGGAGATCACGCTTACCGGTGTCTTCCGTTACGTCGACACCTGGCCGAAGGCGATGGCGACAGCCCTGCAGCCGGGGGTCGACCTGGATGCGATGGTGACGGCTGAGTTCGCGCTGGAGGATACGGAGGAGGCGCTTACCAGCGACTCCGACCCTGCCAGCCTGAAGTCCGTCGTTGTCGTGTCCAGGAGCGGTGACCAGTGACGGGCGACGCGCGCGACCACGTGCTGTCCCGGTTCTCGCTGGCTGGCCGGACCGCCGTGGTCACCGGCGGCTACCGCGGGCTTGGGCTCGCGTTCGCGCGCGCGCTCGCCCAGGCCGGCGCCGACGTGGTCATCGGGGCACGCAACGGTGACGCGTCGGCCGACGTCGCGGCCGAGCTGGCGAGCGAGACGGGGCGCCGGGTGGTCGGCGTGCGCGCCGATGTGAGGGACCGCGGCGACGTCGACAACCTGGTCGACCGGGCGGTCGCCGACACCGGCCGACTCGACGTGCTGGTCAACAACGCCGGTACCTGCTTTCACCGGCCAGCGCTCGAGGTGCCCGACGAGGAGTTCCAACAGGTGTTCGACATCAACGTCTACGGGCTGTGGCTGCTGAGCACCGCCGCGGCCCGGCACATGAGCGCGAACGGCGGCGGCACGATCGTCAACATCGGCTCGATCTCGGCAGACATCGTGAACCGGCCCCAGTGGCAGCCGGCGTACAACGCCTCCAAGGCGGCGGTACACCAGCTCACAAAGTCGCTCGCCGCCGAGTGGGCGCCGCTCGGCATCCGGGTCAACGCGGTCGCCCCCGGCTACGTCAAGACCGAGATGGCGCCAGTCGACGAGCCCCGGTTTCGCCGGCAGTGGATCGAGGACGCGCCGATGCAGCGCTACGCGACCCCGGACGAGGTCGCCCCTGCCGTCGTCTTCCTCGCCTCGCCCGCCTCCAGCTTCATGACCGGGTCGGTCGTCACCATCGACGGCGGCTACACGCTGTTCTGAGCGAGCGGCTCAGCCCCGCGAACCCACGAAATGCGGGAAGTTGGCTGGTCTCAGGGACCGAGAGTCAGCCATCTTCCCGCATTTCGCGGGTCGGGGGGCGGGGTGGGGCGGGGTGGCTGGGTCAGCCCGGGGCGCCCCGCAGGCCGGTGAGGCCACGGTTGCGACGCACCTGGTTGGCGAGCGCCGAGAACAGGCCGTCAACCACCATGCCCACGACCAGGATCGTGATCATGATCGAGATCAGCACATCAGAGTTGAGCAAGTTCCGGGCCTTGGCCATGTCGACGCCCAGGGAGGGCTTCTGAGCGATGACCACGAGCAGCTCGCCGGCCATCAGGCTGCGCCAGGCGAAAGCCCAGCCCTGCTTGAGTCCGGACAGGTACGACGGCAGCGCCGCCGGGAGGATGACGTACCAGTATCGCTTCCACCCACGGGCACCGAGCATGTGCCCGGCCCGGAGCAGCTGCGGCGGGGTGTCGTCGATTCCAGAGATGATCCCGTTCGCTATCGACGGCACCGCACCGAGCAGGATGACGGCGAATATCGCGCTCTCGGTCGTGCCGTAGAACAGGATCATCAGCGGGAACCAGGCGATCGACGGCATCGTCTGCAGCCCGGTGATCATCGATCCGACGCCGGCACGCAGAGGCCGCCACTGCGCCTGCCAGATCCCGGCAGCGGTTGCTTTGCTCGGGGCGGCAGTTAGGTGCGCTCTTGTGCGGTGCTCTCTGTCTGCGAGTCAAGCGACATGGCGGGCCACCTCGCCTTCAGCTCGTGGGTCAACTGGCCGGACAGCTCCGCGGCCGC
>Ga0183260_10002326_pt1 | contig 15722 bp, 16 predicted proteins | sample AntDrymUQ4972206_2_FD_129768 | JGI IMG/M metagenome (GOLD analysis project Ga0183260, IMG submission 129768) | Polar desert sand microbial communities from Dry Valleys, Antarctica - metaG UQ497 (22.06) (version 2) (version 2) | ecosystem: Environmental > Terrestrial > Soil > Desert | place...
ACGGGTCGTGGGAGCGGATCAAACATGGAGTAACGCTCGGCATACGGATGCCTTTCTCTCCTCAGGAACCACCGGGTCTTTCCCCGGCGAAATGTCCATGAAGATCACCCACATATCAAGCAGTTCCGCGGTTCACTATTCGCGGCTATGTGCGGACGTCCCTGTCGCGGCTATCGGGAGCATCGAGGCCTCCTCCTCGTTCTAAAGACCTCGGCCCCTGCGCAAGGGCCATCGACATGACGTAATCGGGCACGGCGATATCAGTAGGTCTGTGCGTCCGCGAGCAGGCGTTGTACCGTCCTGTCAGGGTGATCGCGAGGAAAAACATCACCAGGCAGGCAACCTCCGCCACGGAGCGGGCGTGTACGAGCACATGAGCGAAGCAATGATCGGCCCCGCAGGGGTCCTGGGTGACAGCACCCGGGCCAAGGCGGACGACTTCGGCGCCTACGTTCGTGCCAGCGAGCGGCGGCACAAGCGGCTCGCGTTCCTGCTCACGGGCGATCTGCACGAGGCCGAGGACCTGCTCCAGGCGGCCTACGCCAAGGTTTACCCGCACTGGAGCAAGGTACGGACGTACGACGTCCCCGACGCGTACCTGCGTCGAGTCATGCTGTCCCTGCGGACATCGTGGTGGCGGCGATCTCGCAACCGGGAGTGGTCGGTGGCCGACCTCTCCGAGAACTCAAACCACATCGCCGACCCTGCCGGCACGGTGATCGAGAGCCAGGCGCTTCTTCTCGCCCTCCGGCAGCTTCCCGAACGACAGCGCGCAGCCGTCGTCCTGCGCCACTGGTGCGACCTCTCCGAGGCCGACACCGCCGCGGCCATGCGCTGTTCCGTCGGCACCGTCAAGAGCAACACGAGCAAGGGCCTCGCCCACCTGCGCGCAGCGTTGGGCCAGGCCGAAGGGGGAGCATCATGAACACGCAGCAGCGAGACCCGCTCTTTGAGTCCCTCGATCGGCTGACTGGCATGGCCGACACCCACCTGGTAGGCGACCGGATGCCCGATATCCAGCGCCGGGTGCGCGTTGCGCGTCAGCGCAAGGGCGCCGGCCTCGTCGCCGCCGCGGCCGTTCTCGCCGTCGGCGGGTCGGGCGTCTGGCAGACCTTGCCGAGCGAGCGCACGGCACCGCCGGTCACCAACCCGGGTACAACTCCCTGGCAGCAGATCACCGTCAACGCCGAGCCTGAGGGCAGCGACCACGTGCGGATCAGTTTCACGGTGACCGGGGAATCGACCGCGTACGCCGACATGGGGACGGGGGACCCGGTCGACTACGCCGGGCCGCGGTCCACCGATGTGCTGGTCGACGGCAAGGTCGTCGCGGGCTCGGACCGTGGCGCCATCTCGTGCGAACCGGGCGGTGAGCTCACGCCGTACACGATGAAGTTCCCCGTCGACGAGCCTCTCGTGGTGCCGGTGTCGTCGCCGGGCGAACACACGATCGTCGTCAATGCTCCCTACTGCGCCGACGGGGATCTCGTCGAGAGCACCCAGACGGTAGTCGTGACGACGGAGGCCGCTGGTTTCACGACCGCCGACCAGCTCGAGGCCGACATCGACGGCGACGGCACTGACGATGTCGTTGAGCTGCTCTACCCCAAAGACGTCACCGTCGAGGACCAGCTGCTCCGGGTCATCTGGAGCCGCGACGAGACGACCACAGCGACCCTCCCCCAGAACTGGGAGGGATACCTGCACGACCCGGTCGACCTCGACAGCGACGGCGATCTCGAGCTGATCGTCAGTGCCGGGGGCGGCGACATGGCCGAAGGCTGGGTGTTCCTGGCTCACCCCGACTCCCTGGAGCGGGTGAAGACGGTCGACGCGGCAGGGAACGAGCTTTCCTTGCTCTCCTACGGCGAACCGACAGCCTGGCAGACGTGGCTCGGGGCCGAAGGGGTCCACTCCTACCGGTTGATCGACCCGACCGCCACGCAGTTCCCTGCGCCGGTCGAGGCTCGGAAGTGGTCCCTCGCCGGGAACACCCTCACCCAGTCCGAGAAGTCCGTGACCATGTGCGTGTCCTTTCCGCCCCACGGGCCCCGCATGCTCGGTCCCTGCTGACACTCGCCCACCAGGCGGCCTCGGAGCATCCGCTCCGGGGCCCGTCGAGGGACCCGGCGGGCGTGGCATCGCCAGAAGTCCGCTGAGTCACCACAGCAGCGTAACGATGGGCTCGACAGCAGCCGGGCGCTGCATCGTCACATGCCCACCGCGTCGAGCAAGGTGCCGAGCTCGGCCGCGGTCAGCTCGCGGACCGCCCCGGGCTTGAGCGGTCCGAGCCGAATCGGGCCGATCGCCGTACGCGACAGCCTCAGCACCGGGTGGCCGACACCGGCGAGCAGCCTGCGGACGATGTGGTTGCGTCCCTCGTGGATGACCAGCTCCACGATCGAGCGACTCTTCGATGTGCTGAGCAGCCGAAACTCATCCACCGACACCGGTCCATCCTCAAGGAGCACAACGCCGAGAACCTCGGCGCGCAGCTTCGGCTTCACCACACCCTCGACCTCCGCCACATAGGTCTTCGGCAGCTGGTATGACGGATGAGCCAGCCGGTGCGCGAACTCGCCATCATTGGTGAGCACAATCAACCCATCGGTGTCAGTGTCGAGCCGTCCGACGTGAAAGAGCCTCTCCTCGCGGTCACGCAGCAGCGAACGCAGGTCAAGACGCCCCCCGTCATCTGACATCGTGCTGACCACACCTCGCGGCTTGTGGGCGACCAGGTAGACATGGCTCTGCGCCACCGGGATCCGGACGCCATCCACCCTGACAATCGCCGTCGACGGGTCGACCCGGGCACCGAGCCGCGTGATCACCTCGCCGTTGACCTCCACTCGGCCGTCCGCCATCAGGGTCTCGCATTTTCGGCGGCTCGCGACCCCTGACTGTGCCAACACCTTCTGCAACCGCATCCCAGCAGGCGGGGCACTATCGGGCATCGCGCGTCTCGACGACAGAACCCTCTAGTTCACGGGTCCCGCCCGAAGTGCCCGGCTCGGTGTCGATATCCGCCATCTCGGGCAGGAAAGGCGCGATCTCGGGCAGCTCCTCGATGCTGGTGAGTCCCATCCGCTCCAAGAAGTAGGCGGTCGTGCGGAAGAGGTGCGCACCTGACTCGGGATCAGTGCCGGCTTCCTCCACCAGGCCGCGGGTGACCAGTGTTCTCATCACTCCGTCGACGTTCACGGCCCGGATCGCCGAGACCCGTGTCCGCGTCACCGGCTGTCGGTAGGCGACGACGGCAAGAGTCTCGAGGGCTGCGGATGTGAGGCGTGCCTGTTGCCCCTCGACGACGAACCGCTCGACGACTGATGCATAGTCGGCGCGGGAGTAGAAGCGCCATCCCTCTCCCACGTGCCGGAGGTCGAAGCCGCGTCGCTGTTCGGTGTACTCGCGGGCCAGCGCCTCGAGCGCCTGCGCGACGGCATCGGGGGGTGCTGCGACTGCCTGAGCCAGCACCAGGGAGTCCAGTGGCTGATCCGCGACCATCAGCACCGCTTCGAGGGCAGGGCGTAACTCGTACTCGGTGCGGTCGGGCCCCTCCGGCGCGCTGAGGTTCCCTTGCTGTGAGGTCATGTTGCAGCCTCCTCCCGCCGGTCCACGCCCACCCCGAGTCGGCTGTCGGCACCGGTGCCGACCCCATCGTCGTCTGTTACCCCGAGGTTGCGGATGTCGTCGTCGGTCACTGACTCTGCAGGTATGTCGGATTCGGAGGGCTCTTCGTCATAGTCGTCGGCAACCTCGATGTCGCCGGCCTTCGCGCCGGTCCAGCGGATGGTCAGCTCACCCAGCGGCGTCACCTGTTCGAAGGCCACCACCCCCTCGTGGAACAGCTCCAGCAGCGCCAAGAATCTCGCGACCGTCGTCACCGTGTCCGGGGAGTCAGACGACAGCGCCCGAAAGGTGGTGGTCTGGCGCCGACGCAGACGCGCCACCATCACCGCGGCCTGGTCCCGCACACTGACCCGAGGAGCATGCAGGTGGGCCAGGGGCAGTGTAGGCGGATCCTTGGGCTGCAGCGCTCGCGCAGCCAGAGCAGCGAAGTCGTTCACGCTCAGCGTCATCAAGACCTCAGGCAGCACGGCCGCGAACCTGTCGTCAAGAGCGACCGTGCGTGGAACCTGTCGCGCCTCGTCAGCCATCCGTTGCGCGAGAACGGCTGCTACCTGCTTGAAAGCCCGATACTGCAGGAGCCTGGCGAAGAGCAGGTCGCGGGCCTCCAGAAAGGCCAGGTCCTCCTCGCTCTCCACCTCCGCTTTCGGAAGCAGCCGGACGACCTTCAAATCCAGCAAAGTCGCCGCCACGACGAGGAACTGCGTTGTCTGCTCGAGCTCCCAGCTGTTCCCGAGCGCCTTCATGTGCGTCAGGAACTCGTCGGTGACCTGGGACAACGCAACCTCGGTGATGTCGAGCTGGTGCTGAGAGATGAGTCTGAGCAGCAGGTCGAAGGGACCATCGAAGTTGTCGAGATGGACGGCGAAGTCGCCAGCCGCGGCGTCTTCGAGGCTGACCCGGTCAGTGACGTCGCTCACTGCTCACGCAGTCGTCGCACCAACGCACTCTGGTCGCCCTCAGAGTCCACGCCCTCCAGGGCGATGTGAATCGCCTCGCGCACGATCCGGCCCCGGTCGACCGCTAGCCCGTACTGCCTTCGCATGGCCAGCCTGGTGTCCTCCAAATCCATCAGCTCGTCAGCGGTGACGTAGATCGTGATCTTCTCCTCGTGGCGGGTGCGCCCACTCGACGTACGTCTCTTAGTTTCCCCACCGATTCCCGTGGCCGGCTGCTGCGGTGTCCCATCCGAGACCCTCACCCGGGTTGTCGGGTCGCCACGTTGGGCCGCCTCAGGATCCGAGACCGGGCGGACCGGATCTGAGATCGGGGCAGAAAGCGCCGCCACGTCCTCACTCCCGTCGGTGGGCCGGAAAAGTTCGTCGGCTCCCTGCAGCCTCACGCGTCGGGACACCGTGCGAGCACCTCCTTCGCGAGCTCACGGTAAGCGTCAGCGCCCGCGGAACCGCTTGCGTACGACGACAACGGCTCCCCCGCGACCGTCGCCTCGGAGAACTTCACGGTGCGCCGGATCACCGTGTGGAACACGGAGTCACCCCAGCCCTGGACCAGAGTGCTGAGGACCTCTCGGCTGTGCAGGGTCCGTCCGTCGTACATTGTGCCGAGCAGACCGATGATCTGAAGGTCTGGATTAAGCCGGTCCTGCACTTTCTCGATGGTGCCGTGAAGCAGGGCAACACCTCGGAGCGCGAAGTACTCACACTCGAGCGGGATGATCACTCCTGCCGCTGCCGCCAACGCGTTGACCGTGAGCAGACCCAGCGACGGCTGGCAGTCGACCAAGATCACGTCGTAGCTTGCGGCCGCCGGCGCCAGGGCGCGAGCGAGAACCTGCTCTCGGGCGACCTCGTTCATCAGCTGCATCTCAGCACCGGCGAAGTCGATGTTCGACGGGATCAAATGGAGACCAGGGATGTCGGTCTCGATCACGGCATCGTTGAACTCCACCCCTCGCTGCATCATCACGTGGTAGATGGTGGGGTCGAGGTCGTTGGGGTTGAAGCCGAGACCGATGGTCAGAGAAGCCTGTGGGTCGAAGTCAACCAGCAACACTTTGCGGCCGAACTCGGCGAGGCAGGCACCCAGGTTGATGGCCGTGGTGGTCTTGCCGACTCCCCCCTTCTGGTTGCAGAGGGCGATGATCACGGCGTCGCTCTGCCGAGTGCGCGGTTGCGGCGCGGGCAGGTGCGGTCGGGGCCGACCAGTGGGTCCGAGGGCTGGATCTGGCCGCCCCGGGTCGTCGGCCAGATCAGCGGAGGAAACAGCCGAGGTGCTGACCATCGCCGACGCAGGCGATGGATCCTCGACCGCCGCGTTGTAGAAGTCAACGGGAGACGAGGGGGCCTCGACCGTCTGTTCGCTCACGTCGCTGCCTCTTCTCGTTTGTCTATGCATCTACATGTCACTCTCTGGCGACGCACTCTATGACCGCGGCGAACGCCGTACAAGCACGTTCTGCAGATTCTCGCGGACCCACAGCCCCTTGTGTGCAAAGCGCCGCTCCCGTGCACAGCCTCAGCCTTGCTGGGGACGAAATCTGTGGACTACCGCAGCGCCCGGGGGTGGGTGGTGGCATAAACCTCACGGAGCTTATCGACGGTGACAAGCGTGTAGATCTGGGTGGTGGTCACCGACGCATGCCCGAGGAGTTCCTGCACGACGCGGACATCCGCGCCGCCGTCGAGGAGATGCGTGGCGAAGGAGTGTCGCAACGTGTGCGGTGACACCGCCGACGGAAGACCTGCGCGTTGAGCGGCCCTGCCGAGCACCGACCACGCCGACTGCCGAGACAACCGGCCGCCACGGGCGTTCAGGAACACCGCGCCCGCTGCCTTTCCGCGGGCGGCAAGCTGCGGTCTCACCTGCACCAGATAACGCTCACAGGCCTCGCGGGCATATGAGCCCACGGGCACCAGCCGCACCCTGCCCCCTTTGCCGCTGAGGCGCACCACCGACTCGACCAGGTCCAAGTCGTCGACATCGAGGCCCACCGCCTCTGAGATGCGCGCTCCGACGCCGTACAACAGCTCGAGCAGCGCCCGATCCCTCAGTGCCAGCGCAGTGCCGCCTCTGCCGGACGCTTCGAGAATCGCCTCCACGTCTGCAATCGGCAGCGCCTTGGGCAGTCTCTTGGCTGTTCCGGGCGGTTTGACGACTGCAGCGGGATTGTCTGCGGCCAACTGCTCGCGCACCGCGAACTTGTGAAAGCCGCGCACCGCAACCACCGTGCGGGCGGCGCTGCTGGCACTCAGCGGACGATGTTCGTTGTCACCTTCTCTCAGCCAGGCGAGGAAGTCTGTGACGTCGGCAGTCCTCACCGCAGCCACGCTGTTGATCCCTCGACCGGCCAGAAACGACTCGTACCGGCTCAGGTCTCGTCGGTACGACGACAAGGTGTTGCCGGCCAGACCCCGCTCGATCAGCAGATGGTCGAGATAGGTTCGGACAACGCTGGCCAGTCGCGGGTCTGCGCTCAGGCGAGCACCTCGGCAACACTGCGGTGCGGGAGCCCGTGAGCCTCCGCAACCGGGGCGTAGGTGAGCTCACCGGCATGGGTGTTCAAGCCGAGCGCCAGACAAGAGTCGTCGCGCAGCGCCTGCTGCCAGCCCTTGTCAGCGAGGGCAGCGGCATAGGGCAGCGTCACGTTCGTCAGTGCGTACGTCGAAGTGTGCGGCACAGCCCCGGGCATGTTAGCGACGCAGTAGAAGACCGAACCGTGGACTTGGTAGGTCGGATCGTCATGCGTCGTCGGGCGTGAGTCCTCGAAGCACCCGCCCTGGTCGATCGAGATGTCGACGAGCACCGAGCCGGGTTTCATGCGGGACACCAGGTCGTTGGAGACGAGCATGGGTGCCCGGGCGCCCGGGACGAGGACGGCGCCGATCACGAGGTCCGCATCGACCACGGCTCTTTCGACCTCGTAGCTGTTCGACACGACGGTCTGCAGATGTCCTTGGTAGATCCGGTCGGCCTGGCGCAGCACTTCAATGTTGCGGTCGAGCAGCAGCACCTCTGCCTGCATACCGAGCGCGATCACCGCGGCGTTCATGCCCGAGACGCCCGCACCGATCACGACCACCTTCGCGGCGTACACGCCGGATACGCCGCCCATCAACACCCCCCGGCCGCCACCTTGGCGCATCAGGTGGTAGGCGCCGCACTGCGGCGCCAGCCTGCCGGCGACCTCGCTCATCGGTGCCAGCAGCGGCAGCGTCTTGTCGGGTGTCTGCACAGTCTCATAGGCCACCGACGTAACCCGACGGCTCAGCAGGGCATCGGTGCACTCGCGCGAGGCGGCCAGATGAAGGTACGTGAACAGCGTCTGGCCGGCTCGCATCCGCGAGTACTCCTCGGCGATGGGTTCCTTGACCTTGAGGATCAGATCACCCGACTCCCAGACATCGTCGGGGCTCGGCAACACCTTGGCGCCTGCGGCGGTGAACTCGTCGTCGGTGATCGAGGACCCCTTGCCGGCGTCGGCCTCGACGTAGACGTCATGGCCACGGGTGGCGAGCTCATGGACCCCGGCCGGGGTGATGGCTACCCGGTATTCGTGGTTTTTGACTTCCTTCGGTACGCCGACCTTCATGTCCTCACTCTTTCGAAAGCTGACATCGATGGGCTGTGCACACCTCGAAACCTACTCCATATCAATTTGCGGCAGTTCGCCCGTGCTGCGGATTACGTCGGGCACGGGGCGCGGAGGTGATGTTTTGCGCCTCGCAGGGCGCTGAAAGCGAGGGAACCCGCGATCGTAAGGCCATTTTGCACCTGACCGGCCAAGATGGCCGCGATCAGCTCGTCTACGTCGACCCAGCTCCTAGTGAGAGACACCTCTTCGTGCTCAGCCTCGAAGCCGACGGGCAACGTCGCCTCCGTCAACCCCTCCGCCAAGAAGACGTGCACCACCTCCTCGCTGCTCCCCGGGCTCGGCTGATAGGTGAGAAGCGGAGTCCACCGAGCCGCCTCGACCAACCCCTCCTCGCGCAGCTCGCGGCGCGCTGCCTCAATTGGCGGCTCACCTGCGACATCGAGCAGACCAGCCGGGATCTCGACCATGCGCTTTATCGCCGCATGGCGGTACTGCTGGATCACCAGCATCCGCCCAGCGGAGTCGACCGCGACGACGCCAACGGCTCCGGGGTGGGTCACGACCTCGCGATCGAAGGGTTCTCCTCCTGGCATCGCCGGGGCAAGGGTGTCTCGTCGTACGCCGACCAGCACCCCCTGAAACACCTTCCGCGCAGACTCCACCGGCCAGTGCTCAGCGGTGTCGTGCGGAGCTGTCACGCCTCGGCCTCAGCCGTTGCCCAACGGCGATCGCCGGCGTCAACCGGCAGCCTCAGCTCACGTTGCCGTTCGAGTGCTGCGGCCACCAGACCGCTGAACAGCGGATGCGGCCTCGTAGGTCGCGACTTCAGCTCGGGATGAGCCTGGGTGGCGACGTAGTACGGGTGAACGTCCGGCTCGAGCTCGACGAACTCCACCAGTTCTCGATCAGGCGACAGGCCCGAGAAGACCAGGCCAGCCGTTTCGAGCTCCTCGCGGAAGGAGTTGTTGACCTCGTAGCGGTGCCGGTGCCGTTCCTCCACCCGGTCGAGGCCATACGTCTTGGCGACCACGGAGCCGGCTTTGAGGTCGGCCGCATAGAGGCCGAGCCGCATCGAGCCACCGAGGTCTCCCCCGCCCCCCACGATCTCCCGCTGCTCGGCCATCGTCGCGATCACGGGCTGGGTCGCACCGCTGTCGAACTCGGTGGATCCGGCATCGTCGAGCCCGGCGACGTTGCGCGCGAACTCGATCACCATGCATTGCAGGCCAAGGCACAGGCCAAGGGTCGGTATCCGCTGCTCACGCGCATACCGCAGCGCGCCGACCTTGCCTTCGATGCCACGGACGCCGAAGCCGCCGGGCACGCAGACGGCGTCAACGTCGCCGAGATGCTTCGCGGCGCCCTCCGGAGTCTGACACTCGTCGGAGGCGATCCAGCGCAGCTCTACCCTCGCCGCGTTGTCGAACCCTCCGGCGCGCAGCGCCTCAGCGACGGAGAGATAGGCGTCCGGCAGGTCGACGTACTTGCCGACGAGTGCGACGGTGACGGTCTCGTCAGGGTGGTGCACGCGCTGGAGCAGCTGGTCCCAGCGGGTCCAGTCCACGTCGCGGAAGGGCAGGTTGAGGCGGCGGACCACGTATGCGTCGAGGCCCTCGGCGTGCAAGACCTTAGGGATGTCGTAGATGGATGGCGCGTCAACTGCCGCGACCACGGCTTCCTCGTCCACGTCGCACATCAGCGAAATCTTGCGCTTGACGCTCTGCGGAATGTCCCGGTCGGCACGGCAGACGATCGCGTCAGGGGTGATGCCGATCGATCTCAGCGCAGCCACTGAATGCTGGGTCGGCTTGGTTTTGAGCTCGCCCGATGGGCCGATGTAAGGAACAAGGGACACATGCAGGAAGAAGCAGTTGTCGCGTCCGACGTCGTGACGGACCTGGCGGGCCGCCTCGAGGAACGGCAACGACTCGATGTCGCCAACCGTGCCACCGATCTCGGTGATCACGATGTCGACGTCATCTCCGCCCATCGCGCGGATGCGTTCCTTTATCTCGTTGGTGATGTGCGGGATGACCTGGACGGTGTCGCCCAGGTAGTCGCCTCTGCGTTCCTTGGCGATGACCGTGGAGTACACCTGGCCTGTGGTGACGTTGGCTAGCTGGCTGAGGTTGACGTCGAGGAAACGCTCGTAGTGTCCGATGTCAAGGTCGGTCTCGGCACCGTCGCTCGTGACGAAGACCTCACCGTGCTGAAACGGGTTCATCGTTCCGGGGTCGACGTTCAGGTAAGGATCCAGCTTTTGCATCGTCACTCGCAGGCCGCGCGACTTGAGCAGCCGACCGAGGGATGAGGCGGTGAGCCCCTTCCCGAGCGACGAGGCAACACCACCGGTGACGAAGAGATGTCTGGTCTGGGCAGGCTTTTGAGCCAAGGTCACTCCCGCGGAGATTCATGTGCGGCGAGAACACTCACCCGTCCACGGAGTTCCAATCTATCAACAACCCTAGGGGTAGTGGGCGCGGCGCGACGCAGTCTCATCCGCGAGGAATCGACAGCCCCGGCGGCAGGACCACCTGGTCGTTCACCATTCCGAAGTCACCGACTTGCCCGTTGGCCGCCGCGGCGAGGGCAAAGACACTGGCGACTTGGCCAGCCGCGCTGTCGACGACGTTGAGGGTCGAGACCCGACTCGCGGTGAGCTTCGCATCGGAAAGCTCCTCGAGCAGGCCGCCGGGAGAACTGGCGGCCGGCGATGTCGCCACAATCACGGCGTCGGCCGTATCGGACAAGGCAGCAATGAGCTTGACCTCGATCAGGTGGGCGGCGGTGGCCAAGGCTCCGTCGACGTCGTCAGGCGCAAGTACGACGACCAGCGAACCTCGCCGGGTCCAGTCGCCTTCGACGGTGACAAGCTTCGCCCCCTGCAACTCGGAGTCGATCTTGGTGGCAACCTCGTCAACGACCGGAGGAGATGCCTCGCCGGTGACGTATGCCCGCGTGAAGAGCCCGGAGATAAGCGCGTAGGTGTCGTCGGACGGTATGGCTGCCAGTTCTTCCACTCCCTTGGCGGAGCTCTTGGCCACGCTGTCGACGTACGTCTTGCTGGTGGGATCGACGAACTCTTCGTCGAGACGCACCGTGGCCGTCAAGGAGCCGCCGGCCTGTTCGATGACCGAGGTGACTTCATCCACGAGGCGGTCGTCGACTTCGGGCAGCACCACGAGTGTCACGAAGCCACCTTGCAGCCGCGCGTCGACGAGCGACTGGCGGGTCGCCAACGTCAGGGCCTCCTGAAACGGGTCGTCGTCAGGTGGCGGTGTGAGGTCGTCTGCGCTCCCGCCGCCAACTGGTGTCATCTGCTCCTCGCGGCCCTGCAGCGGTCCCGCACCCAGCGCGAGACCTCCCGCCAGCGCGACACACGCCGCCAAGAGGGCCCAGACGTGGCGGTGGAGCCAGCTCACCCCACACGCTCCCGCACCCAGGCTTCCGCGTCGTAGCCCCACACTCGGAGCTGGTCCCACCACTCCTGACCCACCGGCGTCGTGGCGATGGCAGCGGCGACCAAGGCCACTGCGAGCAACGCGAGGAGCAGAACAACCCACGTACGCATCCGGTGCGAATAGAGCTGGGCGACCGCCTTGGCGTCCACCAGGCTGGAGCCGACGGCGGCCCGGGTGAGGAAGGAGCTCGCCATCCCCGATCGCCCCTTGTCGAGGAACTCGAGCAGCGATGCGTGGGAGCCCGCCATGACGATGAGCGTCGCCTTGTTGAAGTGCGCGACAAGTATGGCTGCGTCTTCGGTGGTGCCGTTGGTTTCGAACACCTGCGGCGTCATCCCGAGCCGCTCGATGCGGTCCGAGCCGCGCACCCTGCCTCCCGACGTCGCATGCGCCACAACCTCGGCCCCACAGCGCAACGCCGCATCGGAGATGTCGCCGAAGTCGGTGACGATGATGTCGGGCGTGTGGCCTGCCTCGAGCAAAGCATCCGCCCCACCGTCGACTCCGATGAGCACCGGGGAGTTCTCGCGGATGTAGGTCCTCAGCGATCGCACGTCACGTGAGTAGTCGAACGCGCGCAGGACAACCAGCACGTGGCGACCCGCGATCGCGAGCGACGTGGCGGGCACTCCCACACCGTCGAGGAGCAGCTCCCGCTCGCGGTTGAGGTGCTCGATTGCGTTAGCGCTGAAGGCAGCCAGCTGGCTGGCCATACCCTCCTTGGACGCTTCGAGGGCAGCGGCCACCGTCTCCGTCGTCTGCAGCGTGCCGGAGCCGACCAACGTGTCCTGCCGGTACACGCTCGCACCGTCTACGCGGATGCGGTCACCTTCGTGGATGGCCGTGAAGACCCCAGGACCGACATCGTCCACCAACGCGATGTCGGCGTCGAGCAGAACCTGAGGTCCAAGGTTGGGATAGCGTCCGGAGATGGAGGGTGCGACGTTGACCACAGCCTTGACGCCGGACTCGACCAGGGCAGTCGCCGCGCCACGGTCGATATCGACGTGGTCGATGACGGCAATGTCGCCACTTCTTGCCCGGCCGACCAGCGTGGAGGTCCTGCGGTCCAACCGGGCCGTCCCCGTTACGCCTGACGGCTGGCGAGCCCGAGCCCTGCGGAAAGGAGAGAGTCTCATCACGACCAATCCTGCCAAACGGTGCCACCGCAAGCCGGCAACGTGCGCGTGACGGGGCCGTGCGTCACCCGAGCCAACCTCGGAGGTCGCGCCGTCGACCCGGCAAAGCCGCGCGCCTTCATCAAGAGTCGGGCTCTTCCCGTCGAGCAGCTCGACGACGTTCGGCCCGTCCGCGCCAACCGTGGACAGGAAGTTCGAACTTCGCCACCAGACGGTCCGTGAATGGCGCCTGCTGGAGCCGAGCCAGCCGGACTGGGCGGACCCCGCGGCGGACCTCGACCCGTGAGCCCGGTGGCAACTCGACCGTGCGCCGGCCGTCGCACCACAAGACTCCGCCCGTGGCGGAGGCGGCGCTCACCTCCACAGCCAGCGTGGACGTGGGCGAGGCCACCATCGGGCGGGCGAACAGGGCGTGGGCGCTGATGGGCACCATCAGCAGGGCCTCGACCTCGGGCCACACCACCGGCCCTCCCGCACTGAACGCGTAGGCGGTGGAACCAGTCGGCGTCGCGATGACGATTCCGTCGCACCCCCAGCGAGACAACGGCCGGTCGTCGATCTCGACTACCACGTCGAGCATGCGTTGGCGAGCCGCTTTCTCGATGCTTGCCTCGTTGAGCGCCCAGCAATGGGACTCGACGGTGCCGTCGATGCTCACGACGATGTCGACAGTCATCCGCTCTTCGACGGCGTAGTCGGCGCTGATGATGGCGTCGACGGTGGAGTCGAGGTCCTCCCACTCCGCCTCGGCGAGGAAGCCGACGTGACCGAGGTTGACCCCGAGCAGAGGGGTCCCCGCCGAGCGGGTCAGCGCCGCTGCTCGCAGGATGGTTCCGTCGCCGCCGATGACGAGTGCGATCTCGCAATCACGGGCGGCGTCGGTGTCGGCGTCGGTCACCGAGACTCCGTCGATGTGCAGGTCTTCTGCTTCGTCGGCGAGCAGGCGCACGGTCATCCCCGAACCCATCAGCCGCTTGGACACGGCCGTCGCCACCTCTACGGCATCCGATCGGCCGGTGTGAGCGATCAGCAGAACCGTCCGTGGAGGCGTCGCGTCGCTCGGTGCTGTCATTGACCTAGCCTCTCACTGAGGACCCTCTGAGACGACCCGCATCACGTAGGAGGGGTCGATCACGGGGGCACCTCTGCGCATCCAGACGAAGTACTCGACATTGCCCGAGGGGCCTGGGAGCACACTAGGGCACACGCCTTGAACGCCTAGACCCAGATCGCTGGCGCTCGCTGCCACCGTGAGCACCGACTGGACCCGATGAGTCGGGTCACGAACCACTCCGCCCTTGCCGAGCTTGTCCTTGCCGACCTCGAACTGTGGTTTCACCATCACCACCAGGTCAGCCGACTCTGAAGCGACCGAGACAAACGCCGGCAGCACCTTGGTGAGCGAGATGAACGACAAGTCAGCGACCACCAGATCGGGAACGTATGGCAGGTCTTCGCGACGCAGGGTCCGTACGTTGGTGCGGTCCAGGACGAACACGCGCGGGTCTTGCCGAAGCGACTCCGCCAGCTGGCCGTATCCGACATCGACTGCCGTGACGGCGGCGACCCCCGCGTCAAGCAGCACCTGCGTGAACCCGCCGGTGGAGGCACCAGCGTCGAGCGCTGAGACACCTTCAACGTGCAAGCCCGCCGGAGCGAAGCTCGCCAGCGCACCGGCAAGCTTGAACCCTCCTCGAGAGACATAGCCTCGGCCATCAACAGCCGGTACGACGATCAGTGGCTCATCAGGGCTGACCCCCGTTGCTGCCTTGGTTGCGGGGGCTCCCCTCACCCGGACCCGACCTTGGGCGATCAGGTCACTGGCATGGTGCCGGCTCCTGGCGAGGCCGAGCCGTACCAGTTCCGCGTCGAGGCGGGTTCGACGAGCCATTAATCTAGTGAACCGGCGGCGCGGGAGGTGGGCAGAGGCGAGGGAGCGCAGAGCTCGATCTGTCCAGTGGGTCCTCGTCGAGCACGTCTTGCAGCGATGCGGAGATCTCGTCGAAGACCTGGGCGTGCTCGTCGAGGTCGAGGTCGTCGAGCTGGCCGAGGCGAGCTAGCGCAGTGTCGACTCGCCCGTCGCCCGTGCTCTCGGTGACAGTCGGGTTTCCATGGTCGACTGGTGGTTGATTGGTCACGCGTGCCTCCTCCGACTTTTCTGACCCTACCTTCGGGCGCCGAAAACCAGCGCCCTCCCTCGCTCAAGCAGCTGGGAATCCCTGGATGGAGTCGAGCCGCAGCTGAGCCTCGGGATGGTCGTCGAGCCATCGCCATCCAACGGAGACCACAGCACGCACACCGTCATCGGTGTCGTCGCCGTGCCGGTGGATGATCATCTCGTCATCGCGCACCTCGGTCACCCAGCCACCGAGCATCGCTCGGCCTTCGACATACTCGGGCACCTCGTGCGTGGCCATCAGGCCAGTCAGGGTGGCCGAGACGTAGTCGGGTCGTTGACCACCCTTGGCCAACACTGCTGCGCGCAGGTCAGTGACGCCCGTCAGCACCAATAGCGAATGCGCGCCACATCTGGCCGCACCCTCCATGTCCGTATCCAGTCGATCGCCCACCACCAGCGGTTTGGCCGAACCTGTACGTCGGACCGTCTCGTCGAACAGCGGACGGAACGGCTTGCCTGCGACCACGTCGGGTCGGCGGCCAGCAGCAGCAGCGACCGCGTTTACCAACGTTCCGTTGCCCGGTGCGGTGCCTCTTGCGGTTGGAATCGTCAGGTCGAGGTTGGAGGCAACCCACAGCTCGCTGGCTCGAACGGCGTGGGCTCCGTAGGCGAGCTGTTCCCAACCGACCGACGGATGAAAGCCCTGCACCACCGCAATGGGTGTGGCACCGCTCGGTTCCAGGCGAGACGTGGTCGGTTCCCACCTGACCGGCTCCAGTCCGCGTTCACGCAGCGCCGCAACAAGACCGTCACCTCCGATGACC
>Ga0183260_10002327_pt1 | contig 15719 bp, 12 predicted proteins | sample AntDrymUQ4972206_2_FD_129768 | JGI IMG/M metagenome (GOLD analysis project Ga0183260, IMG submission 129768) | Polar desert sand microbial communities from Dry Valleys, Antarctica - metaG UQ497 (22.06) (version 2) (version 2) | ecosystem: Environmental > Terrestrial > Soil > Desert | place...
GCATCGATCCCGAGGCTCTCGCGCACCTCGAGGCCCACCACGACGTCATCACCGCCTACAGCGCACCCGAGGACGATCTGAATCGGCTCGTCGTTGACCGCGAGGCCCTCATCTTTCGCAGCGGGGTGGCCATCAGTCGTGGGGTGCTGGAGCACGGGAGCAATCTGAAGCTCCTCGTGCGTGCCGGATCTGGTCTCGACAACCTCGACCTCGATTACGCGCGGCAGCGCGGGATCCTCTTGGAACGCATCCCCGGACCGGGTGCCCAGGCTGTCGCCGAGATGACCTTCGGGCTGATGCTGAGCCTCGCACGCCGCATCGTCGTCGCGGACGGTCTGCTTCGCGCCGGTCGGTGGGCGAAGTCCGAGATGGTTGGCCATTTGCTGCAGGGTAAGACGCTTGGCATCATCGGCCTCGGCAACATTGGAAGCTGCGTCGCGCGGCTGGGCGCGGCATGGGAGATGAAGATTATCGGTTGCGTGGCGGACCCATCCACCAAGCGCCGCGACGCCTTCGGAGCCGCGGGCTTCGAGCTGACCGATTGCGACTCGGTCCTGTCGAATGCCGACTTCGTATCGGTTCACGTGCCGCTCAGCGACGCGACGCGCGGACTCATCGATGCCCAGGCGCTGGCGCGCATGAAATCCGGGGCGTTCCTGATCAACATGGCTCGCGGCGGGGTCGTCAACGAGCAGGCACTATACGAGGATCTCGCCGCCGGTGAGCACCTCGCAGGCGCCGCGCTCGACGTGCATGTCCAGGAAGGCGACGGTAAGCTTTCCCCCCTGCACGCCCTGACCAACGTGGTCCTGACCCCGCATATCGGGGCGTCGACGGTCGATACGCAGCGGCAGATCGGCCGTGAGATCATTCGTATCGTCGACAGCTGGAATGGGAGCCCCTCAGCCGAAGCCTGAAGCTCATACGCAATCATCATGCGCCCAATGAGGGTGCCATCCTTCTGAAGAGGTAGAGATGTCGACGCCAGATCGCAAACGGTTAGAGCTCCGGGCCGCATTCGATGCCGATCAACCGGTGGTCACCATCGGCGTGCACGACGCCATGAGTGCCTCGCTGGTGGAACGGTACGGGTTCAACGCCGTGTGGGTCAGCGGCCTCGGCGTTTCCACCATGGCGCACGCCATCCCGGATCTCAACTGGATCACGATGACGGAGTCCCTCGAGGCCGCGGTCCGCATCGATCGGGCGACCAGCCTTCCGGTGATCGCAGACTGCGACAACGGATTCGGAGGGCTGTCGAACGTGATGCGCACGGTCCGGGAGTACGAGCGAGCCGGCATCTCGGCCATCTGCGTGGAGGACAACGTCTTTCCGAAGCGGAACAGCCTGTACACCGGTGCGTCGAAGCGAGAGCTGATCCCGGTCGAGGAGCAGGCCCGTCGGATCCGTGCCGGCAAGGACGCGCAGGAGACGGAGGAGTTCACGTTCATCGCGCGGATCGAATCCTTCATCGCTGGACATGGCCTTGATGACGCCTGCAGCCGAGCGGAAGCCTACGTAGCTGCCGGCGCCGATGCCATCCTGATTCACTCGCGCGACAAGAGCCTCGCCGAGATCGAAAGCTTCCTCGAGCGCTGGCCCCAGATCGCCTCGGTACCGCTCGTGGCGGTCCCGACCCTGTTTCCGACCTTCTCGGCCCATGAGCTCTATGCCAAGGGCTTCACCGTGGTCATCTTGGCCAACCAATTGATGCGCGCATCCGTTCAGGCCATGGAGGACACCCTGCAGACGATGTCGGAGAGCGGGACCGCCTCGTCGGTCGACGACGGAATCGCGACCGTTGATCACGTCTTCGGCCTCGTCGGCACGCAGGAGGCGATCGAGCTTGAAGACCAGCTCTCCACGCGCTAGACGCACGACCGAGCCGCTACCGGCGGCGGTCATCATCGGCCTCGACTGCATCACTGGCCTCCAGACAGCGCGCATCCTCGCCCGTCGCGGGGTACCGGTCGTCGGGATCGCAGCGCGCCCCGATCACTTCTGCTGCCGCACGAATGCCGTACGACGCGTCATCCGTTCCGCGACGAGCGGCGAGAGCCTGCTCACGACGCTCATGGCGCTGGCCGGCATCCTTCGGCAGCCGGCCGTGCTGGTGCCGTGCACCGACCTCGCCGTCCTGACGGTGTCGGGGGCACGTGAGCGCCTTGGCGCGGCCTTTCGAATGACGCTGCCCGACCACGGGGTCGTCGAGATGCTGATGGACAAGGAGCGCTTCGCGGCTCACGCGGAGGCGACCGGCCTGCCGGTTCCGCGGACGCGGCTGGTTCGAACCCGAGCCGAGGCCGAGCGGGTCGCGAATGAGCTGAGCTACCCGGTAGTGCTGAAGCCTCGGCTCAAGACGGTCGAGTGGCAACGCAACACCAGCGCCAAGGCCTTCAAGACGTCCAACGCCGATGAGCTCCTGGCCACCTACGACCGCGTAGGGGGCTGGTCTGACGTGCTTCTCCTACAGGAGTGGATCGACGGCGGCGAAGAGAACCTCTACTCCTGCAACTGCTACTACGACCGGAACGGTAAGTGCATCGCCACCTTCGTCGCGCGCAAGCTGCGCCAGTGGCCACCGCAGACGGGCACGAGCTCTCTCGGCGAAGAGTGCCGCAATGATGCGGTGCTTCGCGCAACCCTGCAGCTGTTCAGCGGCGTCGGCTACCGGGGCCTCGGCTACGTGGAGATGAAGCGCGACGCTCGAACCGGCTCGCACTACGTCATCGAGCCCAACGTTGGCCGTCCGACCGGCCGCTCTTCCATCTCCGAGGCGGGCGGGGTGGAGCTCCACTTCGCCGCCTACTGCGAAACGGCCGGCCTGCCGCTACCGCCACAGCTCGAGCAGCGATACGGAGGGGCCAAGTGGATCTACCTGCGGCATGACGTACAGTCCGCCCTGTACTACTGGCGACGGGGCGAGCTGTCGCTCGCCGACTGGTGGCGATCCATCTCGGGCCGCAAGACAGAGGCGGTGCTCGACCTGTCCGATCCGAAGCCCTTCGTCGCCGACCTGCTCGGCAGCGTCGCAGTCGCGGCGCGCGCCGCCGGCCGTCGGTTCGGCGGAGCTTGATCAGCATGCCGGGGAGGGCCTTGCTGCTGCGGGGGATGAAGAGCGACCTGTTCGGACGCCTTCTGAGATTGCTCGAAGGAGCCGACGCAGGACGCCGAGCCCTGCTGCCGGTGCTGACCTACCATCGGGTGGCAGAAGAGAACGAGATGACCGGCTACCCTGGGCTGATAAGCGCCTCACCGCGGCAGTTCGACGAACAGATGGCCTTCCTTGCCCGGCACCGCCACGTCATCTCAGCCGAGGAGCTGCTCGAGATCCGCGAGGGGAATCGTCGACCCAAGGCCGGATCCGTGATGGTGACTTTCGACGACGCGTACCGCGACTTCGCCGAACAAGCCTGGCCCGTCCTTCGGCGCCACGGCCTGCCGGTCACCCTCTTCGTGCCCACCGCATGGCCCGGCCGACCGGACCGCGGCTTCTGGTGGGACTGGCTGCACGCCGCGCTGCAGTCCGCTTCGATCGGATCAATTCTTACCACCCCAGCCGGCTCGACGCGTATCACATCCGACGATGATCGGTCGGCCGTCTTCCGGTCGCTCCGTTCGCAGATCAAGTCGCGGAATCACGACGAGGCGATGGCGCTGGTGGCGGATGTCGCGGAACGGCAGCTCGGCGTACCGCCCCCGGCGGGATCAGTCCTCGATTGGCCAGCCCTGCGCGCGCTGGCCGCTGAGGGCGTCACACTGGCTCCTCATTCGCGCGAGCATCCCCTTCTCGACCGCATCCCAGAGGACCGGCTCGACGGCGAACTCGCGGGATCACGGCAGGATCTACAGCGCGAGATTCATTTTGTACCGCCGGTCCTGGCCTATCCGAGCGGGGCGAGCTCGAGCAAGGTGCGAGATGCCGTTGCTCGCGCTGGCTATCGGGTCGCGTTCACGACCCGACGCGGCATCAACGACCTCGCCCACGCGGATTGGCTGGGCCTGCGACGCATCAATGTCGGGCGCAGTTCATCCCTGAACGCCGTCCGCGCCCAGCTCGGCAGCTGGGCCGTCATGTGGTCACGATGAGAGCGGGCCTCTTTTGGAGTGCCTTGGGGCTCGTGGCGTACACGTACCTCGGCTTTCCGCTCCTGCTCGCACTGCGCGGCGCGCTTCTGCATCGGCCCTACCGCTCGGCGTCGATTCAGCCGTTGGTCAGCTTGATCATCGCCGCGCGTAACGAGGCAGCCGGCATCGGCGCCAAGCTCGCGAACATCGATCAGCTCGACTACCCGATGGACCGACTGCAGGTCATCGTCGCCTCGGATGGCTCAGATGACGGGACGGAGGAGATCGTGGACGGACACCCCGGGCACCGCATCACGTTGCTGCGCCGGCCACGGGAAGGAAAGGCGGCCGCGCTCAACGCAGCCGTCGCGACGGCAAACGGGGAGATCCTCGTCTTCTCAGACTCGAACAGCCGATACGCGTCGGACGCCGTATCCCGTCTGGTTATGCCCTTCGCCGACCCGCAGGTCGGCGGCGTCGCGGGCAATCAGGTTTACGAGCGCAAGGCGCGGCTGGAGGGTTCGAGCGAAGGCGAGCGAGCCTACTGGGGGTACGACCGGTGGATGAAGGTCGCCGAGAGCCGTGCCGGGAGCACGGTCTCGGCCACGGGAGCGATCTACGCCATCCGCAGGGATCTCTTCGAACCGATCCCTGATGGGGTCACGGACGACTTTTACACGTCGGTGGGCGTGATCGCGAAGGGCCGCCGCCTCGTCTTCGCCCCGGATGCGATCGCGTACGAACCGCCAGCGACCTCAGGGCGTTTCGAGTTCGAACGGAAGGTCAGGATCATGACTCGCGGGCTCCAGGGGGTGATGTTGCGCCGTCGGCTGCTCGACCCTCGGCTCCACGGGTTCTATGCGGTCCAACTGGCATCGCACAAAGTCCTGCGGCGACTCATGGTATTTCCGATGATCGGCTTGGCGCTCGGGGCCGTGGCGCTCTGGCGCGATGGACGGTTATACCGGTGGGCCGCCCTGGGACAACTGACGTTCTACGCTGCTGCCTGCGTCGGTCTGATGCCATGGCATTGGGGACGCCGCAAGGTGTTTGCGCTCCCGGCATTCATCTGTCTCGCCACGGCGGCATCGGCCGCAGCCAGCTGGAATATGCTGCGTGGGCGCCGGATTGACCGCTGGGAGCCGTCACGGTCGCAAGATGGCACCCCACCATGACCGCCGACGTCAGGGGCGATGGATGGCGACCGGCACCGGCCAGCCTGTCGGTATTCGAATCCGTGGCGGGACTGTACGCCGCCGCCGAGGCGGAATCTTCAACCGTCATCCTGGAGGCGGGCGAGACGTGGAAGATCGAAGACCAGGCGATTGACACGGCGCCCGTCGCGATCTGGGGCAACACCCCGTCGAGCGGAAAGCCCATCCCCGTCATGCTGCGCTGGGCCGCGCGGCGCGAAGTGGCGCTTCACCGAGTTCGTCGCGGGCTCAACGGCCTCACGGCGCAGGTTGTGCATCGACTGCCGCCACCGCAACGATCCGGAGCGGCCCGCGGCTTCCTTCGCTCCAGCCTCCTGAGTGGCCTCATCGTGGAGCTTCACGCCGACGGCGAGAACCGACGGGTCATCGATGCCGTAGCCGACGCGGCAGGCGCCGAGAACTGGAATCGACTTGTGCTTCGGCCAAGTCGCGACGGCTCAGCGCTGGCCCGATTGCACGATCCAACTGGCCGTTTCTTCGAGCTGCGAGTAGCGGTCAGCGGCGGACGCAAGGATCCGGGTCGCAATGGCGACGCACTCGAAGCACTCGCACGGAGCTCCGTCTCGCTCGTGCCCCGGCTCCTCGGACGAGGAGCCACGGCAGGCGCGTCGTGGACCACCGAGTCGAGCCTGAGCGGGGCCCTGCCGCGCCGCCTAACCGGCGAGCTGGTGCAGCAGGTCGTCCGCTTCTGCGCTGACCTGCCTCGTACCTCCGAGCCCACCTCATTGCGCGATCGCATGCTTCACCTGGCCGAACGCTACCCTCGCTGGGCTGAGCTGAGCGTGGAGTTGGCGGAACGACGCCAGGACCTTCCCGGAGTGCTCCAGCACGGTGACCTGTGGAGCGGCAACCTCCTCGTCGACCAAGGGAGGCTCTCCGGAGTGGTGGACTGGGACACCTGGCATCCCGCCGGGCTCCCCGGGGTGGATCTCCTCCAGCTGCTGGCCATGCAGCGGCGCGGACGAACCGGAGAGGATATCGGCGGCCTGTGGCTCTCCGGCCTGTGGCGCTCACAGGAGTTTTTAGCGGCCACGTCTGACTACTGGCGCGCGCTGCGCTTGCGGCCACAGCCGGACCTGCTCGAGGCGATCGGCCTCGACTGGTGGGTCGGCCAGCTCTTCAAACGCCAGGCCTTCGCCGCGCGCCCGGGATGGATCGAGCAGAATGTCGACGGCGTGCTGGCAGCGGTGAACGGCGGCCAATGAGCCGATGCAACCACAAGAGCTCACTCCGCCGGTCGTAGGCGCCCTCAACAGGGCTACCAGGAAAAACGTGCGCGGCTCGACGCTGCTCACGATCGGGCGTGTGCTGGCGGTCGGGGTCAACTTTTTCACGCACGTACTGATCGTGCGCTACCTGGCGCAGGCCGACTATGGGGCTCTGGCCTTCGCTCTCTCCGCGGTCTCGATGGGCTCCAGCGTGGCCGTCTTCGGGATGAACAAGACGATGGCCCGCTTTCTGCCGATCTACGAGGAGAGGGGACAGTACGATCAACTGTTCGGTGGCCTGGCATTGGGCCTCGGGATCATGCTGGTCCTTTCCCTCTCGATGGTCCTGCTCTTCTACGGCCTCCGGGGAGCCCTGGACCAGTTTCTGATCGAGAGCGATCTGGCGCTTGCTGTCCTGACGATCAAGATCCTGGTGGTCCCGATCCAGACCTTCGACAGTGCCCTGATCGGCCTGTTTGCCATCTTTGCCAACGCTCGCCTCATCTTCTGGCGGCGCCACGTGGTAACACCTCTCCTTGGGCTTGGAGCAGTGTTCCTCGTCATCTGGATCCGTGGCGACGTCATCTTCCTGGCGGTCGCCTCGGTGGTCGTCGGCTCAGTGGGTATGCTCATCTACGGCGTCGTGCTCGTCGGGGTCCTCCGCCGGCGGGGTCTCTTCGCCCATCTCCACCTTCGTCGGGTACGGGTACCGGCGCGAGAGATGCTCGGCTTCAGCCTGCCGCTGCTCTCCACGGATGTCGTGTTCATTCTGCGAGGCTCGCTCGTAGTCATCCTGCTGGGTTCCTTGAGCGGCTCTATGGAGGTCGCCCTGTTCGGTGCGGTGGCACCGATCGCCAACCAGAACATGCTGGTCCTCGACAGCTTTCGCCTCCTCTTCATGCCGGCAGCAGCACGCCTGTACGCTCGCGATGACGGGCGAGCCATCGACGATCTGTACTGGCAGACCGCGGTGTGGGTCGCGATCTTCACACTTCCCATCCTGCTCATCTCCGTCTCACTCGCCGCCCCCCTCGCCGTATTCCTGTTCGGTGACGAGTATCGAAACTCGGGGACGGTGTTGGCCGTCCTCGCCATCGGCTACTACGTCAACGCGGCGTTCGGCTTCAATGGACTGACGCTGCGCGTCTTCGGGAGGGTGCGTTACCTGGTGACCGTCGACGTCGCTACGGCGATCATCGGCGTGGCAGCGGCCGTCCCGCTGATCATGATGTTCGGCGCGGTCGGAGCCGCAGCAGGAGTGACGCTCATCCTGGTGGCACAGAACACGCTCTACCAGCTCGGCCTTCGGCAGGGCACCAGCGTATCGGCGTTCGCGAAGCGGTACCTCCGCGTCTACCTGGGCATTCCGGTCGCGGCGGCCATCCCGTTGCTGATCCAGGCCTTCAGCGATCCGCCGCTCTGGTTCGGCGTCGGCATCGCGGCCGTCGTGGCCCTCGCATTCTTCGTCATCAATCGCGAGTTCCTGCGAATCGGTGAGATGTTTCCCGAGCTCGCGCGGATTCCTTTCATCCGCTGGCTGATCGGCTGAGGTCACACCTCCGTTGTTCGGGCGCCACGGTTTCCGACACCAAACGCCATGCCGATTTGGAATGCAGCCGGAAACCGCCTATCCTCTGGCTCCGTGTGCCGACGGGTCAGCCGTCACGCCAGTAAAGACTTCGCAATCGACGAGGTGCGCCGGTGGATCTCTCAGCCTATCTTGCCCTCCTGAGACGCTGGTCGCTGACGCTGCTCGCGTCCGCGCTCGTTGGAGGCGGCGTCGCCTACTTCGTCGCCAGCCGCGTGCCGCCGACCTACGCCGCTGAGGCGCGGGCCATCATCGGACCGATCAACACCGATGAGAATACGCTGGGTGCCGCTCGACAGCTCGCACAGACCTATGCCGAGCTGGTGACCACTGACCGGATCCTCAGCGTCGTCATCGAGGACGTTGGCCTGGACGTCGGGCCCGCGGTGCTCCGCGAGACCACCCGGGCCACGGCCGACAGCACGACAAGGATCCTCGCGATCGAGGTGCAGGCCGGTAATCCTGACGCGGCGGCGACCATCGCGGATGCGTTCATGGCGGCCCTGGGTGAGCTCGTGGCGAGCGGGCAGGTGCGCCCTGAGGGCGAGATCGCCGTACTGACGGCGGCGGTAGCCAACCCACAACCGGTCGCGCCTCAGGTTTCGCTCATCGTCATGCTGGCCGCGGTGGCGGGCCTGATCGCGGCGACAGCGTTGGTGATGCTCATCGACTACTTCAGCAACACGGCCAGTGGCAGCGAAGATCTGGTTGGCCTCTCGCAGGCGCCGTTTCTCGGCACGCTTGCGCCCCGGCGTCGCTTCCGACCCAGTTCGACCAAACCCCTCGTGGTGGAAGCCGAGCCCAACTCCCGGGTGGCCCTCGCCTATCGGCTCATGGGCAGCCGCATCTTTTCGAGTAGTCCCGAGGAGATCAAGAGTCTCGTCGTGTTCGGCGCCGAAGGCCAAGAGGGCAGCGGTGAAGTCGCGGCGAACCTGGCGGCCGTGCTGACTCGAGCGGGTCGCGCCGTGAGGCTCGTGGATGCGAACGATGAAGACCGCGAGGTGTCTCACCTCTTCGACATCGACCCGACGTACGGACTCGGCGAGCTGGCACGCGGAAACAACGAGCTTCTCCAGCAGATGATCAACCGACGGCCGCCGGGGCTGGATGTCATTCCTCGACTGGCCGGCGCCGATCCGCGACTGCTGGATGAGGACCGAATAGGCCAGGTGCTTCAGCGCCTGTCATCAGGCGTCGACATCGTGATCCTCAGCACCGCGCCGATTCACGGCTCGGCGTCGGCGCTGCTCTGGGCCCGCAGCGCCGACGGAGCGATCCTGGTCGTGCGGCGCGACAGGACGAAGCGAGAGAACATTTCGTTCAGCGTCGAGATCCTCCGAATGCTCGGGACCCGCTTGATCGGTACGGTATTCCACACCGCCCCGCACCGCGCGCCGCCCCGTCCTTCGGCTGGCGCCGATCCCGCCGGACGGGCCACTACGCGGCGCGGCCGCATGCGCCGCGTACCGGAGCAGGCTACGACCGATGCGGCAGCAGCACGCGCGAAAGGCTCGGTCGAATGAGCTGGAAGCGAGAGGGGAACCGGGGACCGGCATGCAAGTCCTGCTGACTGGCGGGGCGGGATACATCGGTTCGCACACGGCCCGGCTCCTCGTGGAGCGGGGTCACGAAGTGGTGGTTCTGGATCGCGTCGAAGCCGGATGGCTGGCGGCGATGGTCCCGGTGCAGGCCGCTCGCGGCGACCTTGCAGACAAGGACCTGCTGGACGAGCTGTTCGAGAGCCACCGCTTCGATGCAGTGATCCATCTGGCCGGCGACAAGTCGGTCGAGACCTCGCTCAAGGATCCCGGGACCTACTTCGCCAATAATGTGGGGGCGACGCTTGTCCTGCTGGGCGCCATGGTCCGGGCCGGTGTCCGGTCGGTCGTCTTCTCCTCCACCGCGGCCGTCTACGGCATGGACGGATCGTCACCATTCACCGAAGGACACGTCGTCGATCCACAGACTCCGTACGGCGAGACGAAGCTGATGGTCGAGCGCATGCTGCACTGGTTCGACATCAGCCACGAGCTTCGGTCCGTCAGCCTCCGCTACTTTAACGCCGCCGGGGCTGCTTCCGACAGCCGCATTGGAGAGGACTGGTCGAAGGCGATCAACCTCGTGCCGATGGTCATGAAGGCGGCCGCCGGGCGAGCCGATCGGCTGGTCGTCTATGGACGCGACTATCCCACTCCGGACGGCACCGCCATCCGCGATTACATTCACGTCATGGACATTGCCGATGCGCACCTTCGGGCGCTCGACTACCTGAAGCGGGGTGGCGCCTCGCAGATCCTCAATGTGGGCACTGGCCGCGGCGCATCGGTGCTCGAAGTGATCGACGCGGCAAGGCGCGCCAGCGGTCGGCCGATCCCGGTCGAGTATGCCGGACGGCGGCCAGGAGACCTGGCAGCGGTGTGGGCCGATAGCGCTCGAGCAAACGAGGTGCTGGGCTGGCAAGCGACACACGGTCTGGACGAGATCGTGGATAGCGCGTGGCGCTGGCATGCCTCGCAATTGAACGGATCGGATCCATCATGACCGCCGACGGAGAGGGAAAGCTGCGCGTCGCCTACGTGATGTCGCGATTTCCTCGCCTGACCGAGACATTCGTGCTGTCGGAGATTCTTGCCCTGAAGGAGCAGGGCGTAGACGTGCAGCTCTATCCGCTGCTGCGCGAGAAGGCTAACGTCGTGCAGCCTGAAACCATGGCGCTCGTCGAGACGGCGCACTTCCAGCCATTCCTGTCGGCCCGAATCCTGCGCAGCAACCTTCGCCTCCTGCGGCGCCGTCCGCGCACGTACCTGGGAACGCTTGCGGCGGTGATGAGGGCTACATGGGGCAGCCGCAACTTCATGGTCGGAGGGCTCGCGATCTTCGCAAAGGTTGCGCATAACGCGCTGGAGATGGCCAGGACCAACGTGACCCACGTCCACTGTCACTTTGCCAACCACCCGGCGCTCGCGGGATTCATCGTGCATCGCCTGGTCGGCATTCCCTACAGCTTCACCGCACACGGCTCCGACCTGCACGTAGACCGGCATGGACTCGTGCCCAAGGTGGCCGAGGCCGCATTCGTGGTCGCGATCTCGCGCTACAACCGACAGCTGATCATCGAAGAGTGCGGCGGCCGCTGGGCCGACAAGGTGGAGGTCATCCACTGCGGCGTGCAGACTGATCGCTTTCAGCCAGCCGGTCCCCGAGAAGTATCTGAAGGCCACCACGATCGACTCAGGATCGTCTGCATCGGCACCCTGCACGAGGTGAAGGGACAACGGTACCTCGTGGAAGCCTGTGCCCGCCTCCTGCGCTCCGGGCTTGACGTCAGTTGCCAGCTCGTCGGCGAAGGGCCTGATCGCGAGATGCTCGAACGGCAGATCGACGCCGCGGGTCTCAACGCGGTCGTGAGGTTCGAAGGCCTAAAAACCCAGCCTGAGATCGCCGGGATTCTCACAGCGGCCGATGTGCTCGTGGCGCCCAGCGTACCGACGAAGTCCGGAAAGCGAGAGGGCATCCCCGTGGTGCTCATGGAGGCGATGAGCAGCGGACTCCCCGTCATCGCCAGCGACATCTCGGGGATCCCGGAGCTGGTCACGGCGGAGCGGAGCGGCCTCCTGGTGCCGCCGCGCGATGCTGCAGCCCTCGCTGACGCGCTGCGGCGGATCCACGATGATCCGGAGCTGCGTCGTTGCCTGGCCGAGGCGGGACGCGACGCGGTGGCCGCGGAGTTCGACGCACGCACTAATGCGGCCCGGCTCGCAACCCGGTTCGCTCGCCAGACCCGGCGCATCGCGACATGACGACCACGACCCTCCCCCAGCGGCGGCTGCCGAACCCGTCCCGGACGATAGCGGTGGTGATGTGCCTCGTCACCGCTGCCGCATGTGGGCTGGCACTGGCGATGACCGGTAGCCTGCTGCCGCTCATTCTGCTCGTCGGCGCGGGACTGGGCGTGGGGCTCTTGGCGCGACCGGAGGTCGGCACGCTGACCTTCTTGGCCCTGATGTGGGTCAATGCACCAGGAGTGGCTGCGCGCTACCACGGCTTCCCCGATGTGCTCGTCAACACCGTGGTCCTGCTGCTTTTCGTCCCGGTCGCCGGCTACCTCCTCAGCCGACGCTCCTTGGTCGTGACGCCCGCGCTGTTTGCCATCCTCTTTTTCCTGGTGGGCAACCTGGTCTCCGCGGCGATGTCGCAGGACCCTGCTGCCGGCTGGGGTCGAATCCTGTCCTTCCTGAGCGAGGGTTTGCTCGTCTACCTGCTGGTGACCAACGCGATTCGGACCCCTGCAACGATGCGCGCGGCCACCCTTGTCCTCGTGCTTGCCGCGGTTTTCATGGCGGGCCTCTCCGTCCATCAGGAGCTGACGGGAGCGTATCGCGACCCGTATCTCGGCTTCTCGCAGACCACCCGCCAGGAGGATGCGGCGTACCTTCAACCCGACGCCGATTCAAGACCGCGGATGATGGGGCCCGTCGGTGAACAGAATCGCTACGCGCAGATCCTCCTCGTCGTCCTGCCGTTGGCGCTCTTCGGCCTCAACCTTCGTGGGAAACGGTGGCGGCGGATCGCAGCAATCGGAGCGGGCGTCATGATCGTGGCCGGCGTGCTCCTGACATTCTCCCGCGGAGCAGCTGTTGCTCTCGCCCTGCTGCTTGTGGCGATGGTGATCTGGAAACACCTGCGCCTCAAGCATCTGCTGGCCGTGGCGTGCGCATTTCTGGTCACGATGCTGCTCATTGCGCCCGAATTCGTCACCCGCCTCGACACGATTCGGACCGCGAGCAGCCTGGTCACCGGCGAGAGCGACGACGAGAGCCCCGACAATGCAATCCTGGGCAGGACGACCTCCAACCTGGCGGCGCTGCTCGTATTCGTCGATCATCCGATCTTCGGCGTCGGACCGAATCTTTACGCGGCGCGGTATTCCCAGGACTACGGGAACGAACTGGGACTCAGGCACCTCGGCACCTCACGGCGAGCCCACAACATGTATCTCGAGTGGGCTGCCGAGCTAGGGATTGTCGGCTTGGCAGCCGGCGTCGGGGCCCTCGTGGTGACGATCGTCCAGCTCCGCGCCCTCCGCCGTTATTGGCGCTGGCGCCAGCCAGCTTACTCCAACATGGCCGGCGCCTATGCGTTGGCTCTTGTTGCCTACATGGGCACCGCCGTCTTCCTGCATCTATCGTACGAACGCTATTTTTTCACGCTGCTCGCGATCGCCAACGCGGTCATCTGGATCCTGTCCCGCGAGCGAGCGATCCTCGAGTCGCACGTGGGAGGTGCATCAACCAACAAGAACGCGCCAACGGCGAAGCCGTCTCGCTGGCTCCATCAATCACCATCCGATCGCGCGCGGACCATCATCGGGTGAACCAGTGAGGCAGCGGGCGGCCCAACGCGCTTTCTGGGGATCCCTCTCACTGCTCGTCTACCTGTACCTGGCGTTTCCTGTCCTGGTGATACTACGCGGAGCCCTCCGCGGGCGGCCCGTGCGCCGCGGACGATCGCAGCCGACCGTCAGTCTGATCATCGCCGCGCATAACGAAGAAGCTCTGATCGTCCAGAAGCTGCTCAATGCGCTCGAGTTGGACTATCCGCCCAAGCAGCTCGAGATCATTGTCGCTTCAGATGGATCAGACGATCAGACGAACGAGCTGGTGAGCGGCTTTGCATCCCGTGGCGTGCGCCTTCTGGCATTACCGAGACAGGGCAAGAACGCGACATTGAACGCCGCCGCCGCGACATCGTCGGGGCAGATCCTCGTCTTCAACGACGCCGACATGGCGATCGCGCCGGATTCCCTGTCAACGCTGGTCGCGGCATTTGAGGATCCGGACGTTGGCGGCATCGCGGGCGAGCGGCGACACCGCGGTCACGCGTCGCGTAGTCCCCTGGCTCGGATGCTGGGGCATGCGAGCCAAACGTTCCAGAAGCTTTTGAGCCAGGGCGGCAGTGTCACCATCGCCGGTCTGCTCTACGCCATCCGCCGAGAGCACTTTCGCCCCGTACCGGCGAACGTCGTGGATGACTTCTTCATCCCTGCTCAGGTCATCCTAGACAAGCGGCGCCTCGTCTTCGACCACCGGGCCACAACCTACCCGCTCGGCCCTCCTCAGAGAGTGAGGGCCCCATTTTTGCGAACGCTGCGAATGAACGTCCAGTACCTCAGGTCGTACGTTCATCTCGCGGGTCTCTTCAACCCTTTCGGCTCCGGCTTCTACTCCATCCAGATCCTTAGTCACAAAGTTCTCCGACGCTTCCTGATTATCCCGCTCACCGCACTCCTCATGTCGGGTCTCGTCCTCTGGCGTACGGCGTCCGTATACCGAATCGTGACGCTGATGCAGCTCGCTCTCCACGGAATGGCGCTCGCAGGTCTTAGCGTGCAGTCGCTCGGCATCAAACGAGTGCCGCTCCTTCGTCGAGTGATGACCTTCGACCGCGAGCTCGTCGCCGCTGGAGTTGCTCTCGGCGCCGTCTTCTTCGACTCGGCATCCGACCGATGGGATTCGCACCGCGTCGAGGACCCTCCCGGCACCTGATGCTGGCCGCCGATCAGGCCAATGGTTGCCATTGTTGGTAGTCGAGGTCGCGGCGACGACGTGGCAGGGAGCGGGCGCGGCGCTCAGCGCCGCGCCCGCTCCCTGCGAACTACGTCAGTTGTCGACGATGAAGTTCACGTACTGCAGCCCGGCAAGTCGCGTTCCGGAGTGCTCCGATTCGACGCGGAGCACCAGGGTGTGAAGCCCGTTGCTCAGACGACGAGTATCGATCGTCAGTGGCCCTCGACGCTCGCCGGACCATTTCCCGAGAACGAGGCCACCGCCATCGGAGTCCTCATCATTGTGGTGGAAGTTGGGATCGACATAGGCTGCGCTGAAGGTCGGCTCGAAGCCTTCCGAGCCGGCGTCCAGCCTGATGGTGGGCTCCCACACGCCGCGCACTACCTGACCGGGCAGGACGCCCTCGACCGTCCGGAGAACGGCGTTTTGATAGCCGCTGCCGTCGTACCAGCCACGACCGACGACATCCAGCCACGTCCCGTCTTCGCCGTCGCGGAAGCCGCCGTCGGCATTGCCATTCTCGGTACGCAGCGGCCAGCCGGACGAGGTGAGCTGCACATCGCCATTGCTGAAGCGCACTCGGGGCTTGAAGCGAAGCTCATGCCAACCGTCGTTCGCACGAGAGGTGTCAACGACCGAACGCACCCAGTACTCGCAGGTGGTAGCGCATCGTTGATTGAGTTCCTGGACCGCCAGATCGCCCTCACCGCGTCCATCCGTGTGTAGGCCGGTCTCGTAGCGGTACAGCTGACCAGGGTTGTCATGCATGACGATGCGCACGTCGAACGCGACATTGCCGCTGACCGTCTGTCCGAGCGGGAAGCACGTCCCCGCGTGGAGGTGAGCGATCTGGCCGGCCGGGATCGGGTCGCCCTCCCACCAGGTGTGGACCTCCATGAAGGTGCGCGGCTCAGGGTAGCCACTGCAATCGACGGGATTTCGCGCCGGATTCACATGACTTCCATGATCATCAGGGGCAGCCGTCGGGGCAGCCGTCGGGGCAGCCGTCGGGGCAGCCGTCGGGGCAGCCGTCGGGGCAGCCGTCGGGGCAGCCGTCGGGGCAGCCGTCGGGGCC
>Ga0183260_10002328_pt1 | contig 15719 bp, 16 predicted proteins | sample AntDrymUQ4972206_2_FD_129768 | JGI IMG/M metagenome (GOLD analysis project Ga0183260, IMG submission 129768) | Polar desert sand microbial communities from Dry Valleys, Antarctica - metaG UQ497 (22.06) (version 2) (version 2) | ecosystem: Environmental > Terrestrial > Soil > Desert | place...
ATCGCCGTCGCGTGGTCGAGCGTCGAGCTCGCCGAGTTCCTTGAAATGAACGGCTTCACGACTGGTGCGCTCAACAAGCGCGTCCCGGAGTGGGTGTTGAACCTGCCGGAGCAGCAGCGCCTGGCGTTCATCGCGGGCTACCTCGACACCGACGGGTGCGCCGTTCGCGGACGCCGCGGGCTGCAGATCAAGTCGGTTAACTGGCCGCTGCTCGACGGTGTCGCGCGGATCCTCGTCAGCCTCGGCATCACTCCGCGGCTGACCACCGAGTTCGCCGACGATCGCCCGGTCACGATCATGGGCAACGCCTCGACTGCGCACGGCGCGCACCGTCTCGAGTTTGCCGCCGACCCGCGGCTGCTCTGGCACGTGTGCCCCGCGCTGCAGCGCGCCGCCGACAAGCAGGTCCCGGCGATCCGGCCGCACTTCCGGCGGGTTGGGCGCTCGAGCATTGAGCTGCCCGACTCGGTCGAGGTGCGCAAGGTGTCGGTGTCGGACCACCTCGAGACGGTCCCCACGTGGGACATCGAGGTGGAGGGCACCGGCAACTTCGTCTCGCAGGGCTTCATCGTCCACAACTCGAAGGTCACCATGAAGTACCCGGCCTGCTACCTGCTCGGCGAGCACGCGTACGGCGAGACGCTGTCCGTGGCGTTTGCCGGTGAGGGTCAGCACCAGGACGCCGGGGCGAAGATGGTGCACGCCGCGCCTAACACGTCGAGCCAGATCATCAGCAAGTCGGTGGCCCGCGGCGGTGGCCGGACGTCGTACCGCGGCCTGGTCCAGATCCAAGAGGGCGCCACCGGGTCGAAGTCGAGCGTGCGCTGTGACGCCCTGCTCACTGACGCGATCAGCCGATCCGACACCTACCCGTACGTCGATGTCCGGGAGGACGACGCGTCGATCGGGCACGAGGCGACCGTCAGCAAGGTCGGTGAGGACCAGCTCTTCTACCTGATGCAGCGCGGCATGACTGAGAACGAGGCCATGGCGATGATCGTCCGCGGCTTCGTCGAGCCGATCGCCCGCGAGCTGCCGATGGAGTACGCCCTCGAGCTCAACCGGCTGATCGAGCTGCAGATGGAAGGCTCAGTCGGCTGACGATGTCCCAGGTCGAACCCGGTACGTCGGTCACCGGCACCGGCGCGATGGTCCCCGCGACGTCCAAGGCGGAGCGGGTGCTCTCTCGCGAGGTGGCCGACTTCGCCATGCCGACCGGCCGCGAGGAGGACTGGCGGTTCACGCCGCTCGCCCGGCTGCGCGGCCTGCTCGACGGATCAGCGCCCGCGGACGGCGGACTGTCCGTCGCATGGGACGGCCCGGACGGCGCCACGATGGGCCGCATAAGCCGCGACGACCCGCGGGTCGGGTCGGCCTTCGTGCCGGCCGACCGCGCGGCCGCCATCGCGCTCGAGCGCACCGCCGAGCCGCTGCTGGTCAGCGTCCCGGCGGACACCGTCCTCGACGCACCCGTGCGGATCACGGTGAAGGGCGAGGGCGGCACGTCGTACGGCCACCTGGTCATCGACGTCGGCGCGTTCGCGAAGGCGACCGTCGTGCTCGACCACGTCGGGTCCGCCGCGTTCTCGGCCAACGTCGAGTGCCTCGTCGGCGACGGCGCGACCCTCACCTTCGTCAGCCTGCAGGACTGGGACCGCGACGCCGTGCACCTCGGCCACCACGTCGTGCGCCTCGGGCGCGACGCGACCTTCCGCGGCTTCGTGGTGACCCTCGGCGGCGACCTGGTGCGGCTCGCACCCAGCATCGAGTACGCCGGGCCCGGCGGCGACGCCGAGCTCTACGGCCTGTTCTTCGCCGACGCCGGCCAGCACCTCGAGCACCGCGTCTTCGTCGACCACACGCAGCCGCACTGCCGCAGCCGCGTCGTCTACAAGGGCGCGCTGCAGGGCGACGAAGCGCACACGGTGTGGATCGGCGACGTGTTCATCGGCAAGGACGCCGTCGGCACGGACACCTACGAGCTCAACCGCAACCTGGTGCTCAGCGACGGCGCGCGGGCCGACTCGGTGCCCAACCTCGAGATCGAGACTGGTGAGGTGGCCGGCGCGGGACACGCCTCGGCGACCGGCCGCTTCGACGACCTGCAGCTGTTCTACCTGCAGTCTCGGGGCATCCCGGCGGACGAGGCGCGACGCCTCGTGGTCCGCGGCTTCTTCGCCGAGGTGATCGACCGGATCGACGTGCCCGAGCTGCGCGAGCGGCTGGTGCAGGCGCTCGACGACGAGCTCGCCGAGTCGGTGCTGTAGGCCATGAGCGACTTCGTGCGCGCGTGCGCCGCGGACGACGTGCCGGAGAGCACGGCGCTGCGCGTCGTCGTCGACGGCACCCCGGTGTGCGTCGTGCGCAGTGACGGCGAGTTCTACGCGATCCACGACGTCTGCTCGCACGCCGACGTACCCCTGTCTGAGGGCGACGTGGAGCACGGCACCATCGAGTGCTGGCTGCACGGCTCCCGGTTCGACCTGTCCACCGGCCGCCCGACCGGGCTGCCGGCCACCCGCCCCGTCCCGGTCTACCCGGTCAAGCGCGACGGCGACGACCTGCTCGTCCGTCTCGAGGAGAGCTAGCCCCATGTCAGTCCTGGAGATCCACGACCTGCACGTCAACGTCGCCGACACCGAGATCCTGTCCGGCGTCGACCTGACGATCCGTGCCGGCGAGACGCATGCGCTGATGGGGCCCAACGGGTCGGGCAAGTCGACGCTGGCCTATGCCATCGCCGGGCACCCGAAGTACACCGTCACGGGTGGAGCGGTCACCCTCGACGGCGCGGACGTGTTGGCCATGTCGGTCGACGAGCGCGCTCGGGCCGGCCTCTTCCTCGCCATGCAGTATCCGGTCGAGGTCCCCGGCGTCTCGGTGTCCAACTTCCTGCGGACCGCGGCCACCGCGATCCGTGGCGAGGCGCCCAAGCTGCGCCTCTGGGTCAAGGAGCTCAAGGCGGCTATGGCCGCGCTGGAGATGGACCCGGTCTTCGCCGAGCGCAACGTCAACGAGGGCTTCTCCGGCGGGGAGAAGAAGCGGCACGAGATCCTCCAGCTCGAGCTGCTGCAGCCGAGGATGGCCGTGCTTGACGAGACCGACTCCGGGCTCGACGTCGATGCGCTGCGGATCGTTAGCCAGGGCGTCAACCGGCTGCGGGAGAAGGGCGACACCGGGACCCTGCTCATCACCCACTACACGCGGATCCTTCGTTACATCACCCCGGAGTTCGTGCACGTGATGTTCGACGGTCGCATCGTCGAGGAGGGCGGCCCGGAGCTCGCCCAGATCCTCGAGGACAAGGGCTACGAGCACCTGCGCCCTGCGGTGATTGCGACGTGACGGCAGCCTCCCTGACCGCGCTCGACGTCGAGCGGATCCGCAAGGACTTCCCGATCCTCGAGCGGCAGGTCAACGGCCGTCCGCTGGTCTACCTCGACAGCGCCGCGTCGGCGCAGCGACCGCAGGTCGTCCTCGACGCGATGACGGCGTACTACGAGAAGCACCACGCCAACGTGCACCGCGGCATCTACACGCTCGCCGAGGAGGCGACCGCGATGTACGAGGGCGCGCGCGACGCGGTCGCCGAGCTGCTCAACGCGCCGAGCCGCGACGAGGTCGTCTTCACCAAGAATGTCACCGAGGCGTTCAACCTCGTCGCGCGGTCGATCGGCGACGCGCCGAAGGGCTCGCCGCTGCACGTCGGCGCCGGTGACGAGGTGCTCATCACCGAGATGGAGCACCACTCCAACATCGTGCCGTGGCAGATGCTCTGCGAGCGCACCGGAGCGACGCTTCGGTGGCTGGGCATCACCGACGAGGGCCGGCTTGACCTGTCGAACCTCGACGAGCTGCTCACCGAGCGCACCCGCATCGTGTCGTTCACGCTGCAGAGCAACCTGCTCGGCACGGTCAACCCGACGTCGCAGATCGTGCGGCGGGCCCGCGAGGTCGGCGCGATCGTCCTCGTCGACGCCGCGCAGGCGGTGCCGCACTCGGTCGTCGACGTGCAGGAGCTCGGTGTCGACCTGCTCGGCTTCACCGGCCACAAGGCCTGCGGCCCGACCGGGATCGGTGTGCTGTGGGGCCGGCGCGAGCTGCTCGAGCAGATGCCGCCGTTCCTCGGCGGCGGCGAGATGATCGAGACCGTCACGATGGAGCGCTCGACATACGCCGGGATCCCGCACCGGTTCGAGGCGGGCACTCCGATGATCGCCGAGGCGGTCGGTCTGCACGCAGCCGTCGACTACCTGCGCGAGGTCGGGCTGGACCGCATCAAGGCGCACGAGAAGGAGTTGGCGGCGTACGCCCTGGAGGCTCTCTCCGACGTCCCGGGCCTTCGGGTGGTCGGCCCGCGCACCGCGGTGGGCCGCGGGGGAGCGATCAGCTTCACGATGGCTGAGGTCCACCCGCACGACGTCGGCCAGGTGCTCGACGAGCTGGCGATCGCGGTGCGGGTCGGCCAGCACTGCGCGGCCCCGGTCTGCCGGCGCCTCGGCGTGCCGGCCACGACGCGGGCGTCCTTCTACCTCTACACGACCACCGCCGAGGTCGATGCCCTGGTTGAGGGTCTCCACCACGTCCGCCGCTTCTTCGAAGGAAGCGTGAGGCGCTGATGAAGCTCGAGTCGATGTACCAGGAGATCATCCTCGACCACTACCGGCGCCCGCATCGCAAGGGGCTGACCGACCCCTACGACGCCGAGGTCCACCACGTGAACCCGACCTGCGGCGACGAGGTGACCCTGCGCGTGCGGGTCGTCGGCGGCGTCGTGACAGACGTCAGCTACGACGGCTCGGGCTGCTCGATCAGCCAGGCGTCCACGTCCGTGATGACCGACCTCGTCGTCGGCCGGCCGGTCGTCGACGCGCTGGCCACGGCCGAGGAGTTCCTGGTCCTGATGCAGGGCCAGGGCAAGGTCGAGCCGGACGAGGACGTGCTCGAGGACGCGATCGCGTTCGCGGGCGTGGCCCGCTACCCGGCCCGGGTGAAGTGCGCGCTGCTCGGTTGGATGGCGTGGAAGGACGCGACCGCCCAAGCGGTCGCGGCACACGATTCGAATGAGGACGACAGGGAGTCCGCATGACCGAGAAGGCCTCCATCGCCGACGTCACCGAGGCGATGCGCGACGTCGTCGACCCCGAGATCGGCATCAACATCGTCGACCTCGGCCTGGTGTACGGCGTCACGGTCGACGAGAGCAACACCGCCGTGCTCGACATGACGCTCACGTCGGCGGCCTGCCCGCTGACCGACGTCATCGAGGACCAGAGCCGCTCGGTCCTCAAGGACCTGGTCGACGACGTGCGGATCAACTGGGTCTGGATGCCGCCGTGGGGCCCGGACAAGATCACCGACGACGGCCGTGAGCAGATGCGGGCACTCGGCTTCAACGTCTAGCCACACCCCACGTCCGCCGAACATTGCGGCGGATCACGCGCGCGACCGCGCATATCGGCGCAAAGTTTTCCGACACCTTCCTGACGAGAGATGGCCCCGCTAGTGCTGGCTGCGAGCGACATCGAACTGCGCGCGGGGGCGCGGGCGCTGATCGAGAAGGCGTCGCTGCGCGTGGGGCCGGGGGACCGGTTCGGCCTCGTCGGCCGCAACGGCGCCGGCAAGACCACGCTGCTGCGCGTTCTCGCCGGTGAGGGCCTGCCGGCTGCGGGTGCCGTCACCCGCTCCGGTGAGATCGGCTACCTGCCGCAGGACCCGCGCACCGGCGACCTCGACCAGCTGGCCCGTGACCGCATCCTTTCCGCGCGCGGCCTCGACCGCCTGCTGGCCGAGATGCGTTCTGCGGAGGCCGGCATGGCCGAGACGGACCCGACGAGGCGTGACGCCGCCGTAAGCCGGTACGGCCGGCTCGAGGACCGCTTCCACGTGCTCGGGGGCTGGGCCGCCGAGAGCGAGGCCGCGTCCATCGCGAGCTCGCTCGGTCTGCCGGAGCGCGCGCTCGGACAGCCGCTCGGCACGCTGTCCGGCGGTCAGCGGCGCCGGGTCGAGCTGGCCCGGATCCTCTTCTCCGGCGCGGAGACACTGCTGCTCGACGAGCCGACCAACCACCTCGACGCTGACTCGATCACCTGGCTTCGCGACTTCCTGCGCACCCACCGCGGCGGGCTCGTCATCGTCAGCCACGACGTCGACCTGCTCGACCACGTGGTCAACAAGGTGGTGCACCTCGACGCCACCCGCGCCGAGCTCGACACCTACAACGTCGGGTGGAAGGCCTACCTGCAGCAGCGGGAGACCGACGAGCGGCGGCGCAAGCGCGAGCGGGTCAACGCCGAGAAGCAGGCGGCGGTGCTCAAGGCTCAGGCCGACTCGATGCGCGCCAAGGCGACGAAGGCCAAGGCCGCGCAGAACATGGACCGCCGCGCCGAGCGGCTGCTCAGCGGGCTCGAGGCGACCCGACAGACCGACCGCGTCGCGAAGCTGCGCTTCCCCGACCCGGCGCCGTGCGGGCGCACCCCGCTGACGGCGACTGGTCTCTCGAAGTCGTACGGCTCGCTCGAGGTCTTCACCGACGTCGACCTCGCCATCGACCGCGGGTCGCGGGTCGTCGTGCTCGGGCTCAACGGCGCCGGCAAGACGACGCTGCTTCGCCTGCTCGCCGGGGTCGAGGAGTCGGACACCGGTGAGGTGGTGGCGGGGCACGGGCTGGCGCTGGGCTACTACGCGCAGGAGCACGAGACGCTCGACGTCGAGCGGTCCGTCCTCGACAACCTTCGCTCCGCGGCACCGCCGTCATCGACCGACGCCGAGCTCCGGAAGGTGCTCGGCGCATTCCTGTTCTCCGGCGACGTCGTGCACCAGCCCGCCGGCACCCTCTCCGGTGGCGAGAAGACCCGGCTCGCGCTGGCCGCGCTCGTGACGTCCTCGGCGAACGTCCTGCTGCTCGACGAGCCGACCAACAACCTCGACCCGGCCAGTCGCGAGGAGATCCTCCGCGCGCTCGACACCTATCGAGGCGCGGTCGTCCTGGTGTCGCACGACGAGGGCGCGGTCCGAGCGCTCAACCCGGAGCGGGTCATCATCATGCCGGACGGTGTAGAGGACACGTGGAGCGACGACCTCGCCGACCTGGTCGCCCTGGCCTGACGCCGGTGCGGGCGGGCCGTTTGCCAGGGGGGCGCGCCTGATCTGGCCGGCGGGTGAGGCGGGTGGCCTCGTCGAGCGGTTCTGGCACCAGCGGCGGCCCTGACCCGACCGCCGGAGGCCGACCGAGCCAGCGCACATTGGCCTGCGAGCCGGGTTGCGGCATGATCCGGTGTTGCGAACCGAGGAGGACTGCAGTGGCGGATGACCTAAAGAAGGGCAGCCGGATCACCGGCGCGGCCCGCGACAAGCTCGCGACCGACCTTCGCAAGAAGTACGACGGCGGCCAGAGCATCCGCAGCCTTGCCGCGGCGCACGGGCGCTCCTACGGATTCGTGCATCGCATCCTCAGTGAGTCGGGTGCGACGTTGCGCGGTCGCGGTGGAGCGACGCGAGGCAAGTCCAAGGGCTGAGATCCGTTGCGCGGCACCGTCTGCCGCGCATCTGGTCGCTCTTCCTGCGGCGAACTGCCGCGATGGCGACACAATTTTCCGTTGCGACACGCACGGCGTGTTGCGCGCGCGTTCGATGCTGCGCGCTTCATCATTCTCATCAAGGAGACAACAAACACCGTCTCCACCGGTCGAGGAGGTGCGGGGTGCCCGCAACGAAGCCCGCGGCGAAGAAGTCCGCCGCGAAGAAGAAGACGACGGCGGCCAAGAAGCCGGCGGCGAAGAAGAAGACGACGGCGGCCAAGAAGCCGGCGGCGAAGAAGACCACCGCGAGGAAGACCGCGGCGAAGAAGACGACGGCGCGCAAGCCGGCGGCGAAGAAGACCGCGGCGAAGAAGACCGCGGCGAAGAAGACCGCGGCGAAGAAGACGACGGCGCGCAAGCCGGCCGCGAAGAAGGCCACGGCCAAGAAGACGACGGCGAAGAAGACGACGGCGCGCAAGAAGACGACCGCGAAGAAGACGACGGCGCGCAAGCCGGCCGCGAAGAAGACCACCGCGGCGAAGAAGACGACCGCCAAGAAGGCGACCGCGAAGAAGACGACCGCGCGCAAGCCGGCCGCCAAGAAGGCTCCGGCACGCAAGGCCGCGGCCAAGAAGTAGTCCTCCCGGGCGAGCAGCTCGCTCGACCCCACGACGGCCACACCCTTTGCGGGTGTGGCCGTCGTCGTGTGCGACAGAATGCGCTGCGAAGGCAGAGCGGACGGCTGTCCGCACGACGAGCGGACGGGTGCCCAGGTGAGCGACGAGGACTGGATCGCCGAGGCGGGGCTGCGACTCGTCGTCGACGGCCCCGTGGCGACCGTCACTATCGCCCGGGCCGAGCGGCGCAACGCCCAGACGCCGGCGATGTGGGTCGCCCTCGCCCGGATCGGCCGCGAGCTGACCGGCGACGTCCGGGTGGTGGTCCTCACCGGGGACGGACCGTCGTTCTCCGCGGGGCTCGACCTCGCGATGTTCACCCCGGAGGGGCTCCCCGGCACGATCGGCTTCCTCGAGCTGGCTCGGCTGCCCGACGCCGACGCCGAGGCGGTCATCGCCGGCTACCAGGAGGCGTTCACCTGGTGGTCCCGCCCGGACCTCGTGAGCATCGCGGCCGTCCGCGGGCACGCCGTGGGCGCCGGATTCCAGCTGGCGCTGGCGTGCGACCTGCGGGTGCTGGCCGACGACGCGCAGCTGACCATGGCCGAGACGTCGCGCGGCATCGTCCCCGACCTAGCCGGCACGAAGCCGCTGGTCGACCTGGTCGGCTACCCGCGCGCGCTGGAGATCTGCGCGACCGGGCGTCGGGTCGGTGCGGGCGAGGCGCTGCGGATCGGGCTGGCCGAGCTGGTCGTCCCCGGCGCCCAACTCGAGGCGGCGGTGGCGGATCTCGTCGCGGCGTTGCTGGCGCCGATGCGCGACGCCGTCGTCGAGACGAAGGCGCTGCTGCTCGGCGCGTCGACCCGGACGCGCTCCGAGCAGTGCGCGGCCGAGCGGCAGGCGCAGCTGCGCCGGCTGCGGGACCTGGCTGGACTGGGGGAGTAGACCTGTGGACCTGACGCTGAGCCCGGAGCAGCAGGCAGTGCGCACCGCGGCGCGCGCCTGGGTAGACGAGGTCGTCGTGCCTCGGGCGCTGGCCAACGACCGCGAGGAGCGGTTTCCGCAGGAGGCGCTCGACGGGCTGCGGTCCGGTGGCTGGCTCGGCATGTCCATCCCGGCCGCGTACGGCGGTGGTGGCGCGGACCCGCTCAGCTACGCGCTGTTCATCGAGGAGCTCGGCCGCGGCGACGGCAACGTCCGCTCGATCGTGACAGTGCACCTCGGCCTGGTCGCCGGCTCCATCGCGCGCTGGGGGACCACCGAGCAGAAGCAGCGCTGGTTGCCGGTGATGGCCTCGGGCGAGGCGCTCGGCTGCTTCTGCCTCACCGAGCCCGACCACGGCAGCGACCCGGCGTCGCTGCAGTCAACGGCGGTCCGCGACGGCGGCGGCTGGCGGCTCAACGGGCGCAAGATCTTCATCACCAACGGCGGCATCGCCGGCGTCGCGATGGTCATGGCCCGCACGGGCGGGCCGGGCGCCAAGGGGGTCAGCGCGTTCCTCGTGCCGACCGACGCGCCCGGCTTCGAGGCGACGCCGATCCACGGCAAGCTCGGGCTGCGCTCGTGCGACACCGCCGCGATCGCGCTCGACGACGTACGGGTCGGGCCGGATGCGCTGCTCGGTGAGGAGGGGACGGGGATCAAGGTCGCCCTGTCGGCGCTCGACGACGGCCGGTTCGGCCTGGCTGCCGCGTGCACCGGCCTTGCGCAGGCGTGCCTCGACCAGATGGTCGCCTACTCGAAGCAGCGGCGGCAGTTCGGCAAGCCCATCGCTGCATTTCAGCTCATCCAGGAGCTGATCGCCGACACCGCGGTCGAGGTCGCCGCCGCCCGGCTGTTGGTGTGGCAGATCGCCGATCGCAAGCAGCAGGGGCTCGGCCACACCCTGGAGAGCTCGATGGCGAAGTACTTCGCGTCGGAGACCGCGGTGCGCGCAGCGAACAACGCGGTCCAGGTGCATGGCGGCTACGGCTACATCGACGAGTTCCCGGTCGGGAAGTTCCTCCGGGATGCGCGGGTTACCACGTTGTACGAGGGCACCAGCCAGATCCAGAAGCTGCTCATCGGCCGTGCGCTGACCGGCGAGTCCGCTTTTCTCTAGCCGGCATCGAGCAGGGAGCACGACCATCTCCGACTGGCAGACACTGCACTCCTTCCGCAACGACCGCTCGGTCGTGCAGAAGAAGGTCTCGCGGGCGCTGGTTCGCCGAGTCATCGGCTTCGCCGAGCCCTACCGTCGGGACCTGATCGCCTTCCTCGCGCTCGTGATCGCCGCGTCGGTCACGACCGTCGCCCCCGCGCTGCTGTTCAAGAAGCTGCTCGACGACGCGATCCCGCGCGGTGACCGCTCGATGGTGATGACGATCGCGCTGATCGTCGCCGGGCTCGCTGTCTTCGACGCCGCCATCTCCCTGGCGACGCGCTTCTTCTCGTCGCGCATCGGCGAGGGCCTGATCTACGACCTGCGCAGCGCGGTCTTCGAGCACGTGCAGCGGATGCCGATCGCGTTCTTCACCCGCACCCAGACCGGTGCGCTGGTCAGCCGGCTCAACAGCGACGTGATCGGCGCGCAGCAGGCATTCACCTCCACGCTGTCCGGCGTCGTCTCCAACGTCATCGGCCTGGTTGTCACCGTCACCGTGATGGCCACCCTGTCGTGGCAGATCACGCTGCTGTCGCTCGTGCTGCTGCCGGTGTTCATCGTCCCGGCCCGTCGCGTCGGCACTCGGCTGCAGGCGATCACCCGCGAGGGCATGGTCCTCAACGCCGAGATGCACAACACGATGACCGAGCGGTTCAACGTCAGCGGTGCGCTGCTGGTGAAGCTGTTCGGCCGGCCGACCGACGAGGCGCAGGCGTTCCGGTCGCGCGCGGGGCGGGTCCGCGACATCGGCGTACGGCAGGCGATGTACGGCCGGACCTTCTTCGTCGCGCTGAGCCTGGTCGCCTCGCTCGCCCTCGCGGTGGTCTATGGCCTCGGCGGTCGTCTGGCCATCGACGGCTCGATCTCCACCGGTGACGTCGTCGCGCTGGCCACGCTGCTGGGCCGGCTCTACGGGCCGCTCACCGCGCTGTCCAACGTCCGGGTCGACGTGATGACCGCCTTGGTCAGCTTCGAGCGGGTCATCGAGGTGCTTGACCTGCCACCGCTCATCGCCGACCGGGAAGGCGCGGTGGACCTGCCGAACGCCGCCGCGGACGTGGAGTTCGACCACGTCGACTTCCGCTACCCGACGCCCGAGGAGGTCTCGCTCGCCTCGCTGGAGTCAGTCGCGGTGACCGACAGCGGGCGCTCGGCGCAGGTGCTGCACGACGTGAGCTTCACGGCCCGGGCCGGGCAGATGGTGGCGCTGGTCGGGCCCTCCGGCGCCGGCAAGACGACGATCTCCATGCTCCCGACGCGGATGTACGACGTGCTCTCCGGTGCCGTGCGGATCGGCGGCCTCGATGTGCGGGATGTGACGCAGGAGTCGCTCGGCCACGCCGTGGGCGCGGTCACCCAGGAGGCGCACCTGTTCCACGACACGATCCGCACCAACCTGCTCTACGCGCGGCCGATCGCCACGCAGGAGGAGCTCGAGGCGGCCTGCGCGGATGCCCAGATCCTCGACCTGATCGCCTCGCTGCCGGACGGCTTCGACACGGTCGTCGGAGACCGCGGATACCGGCTCTCCGGCGGAGAGAAGCAGCGGCTCGCGATCGCCCGGCTGCTGCTCAAGGCGCCGGGGATCGTGATCCTCGACGAGGCGACCGCACACCTCGACAGCGAGAGCGAGCTGGCCGTGCAGGTCGCGCTGCGGACAGCGCTGCAGGGTCGCACCTCGCTGGTCATCGCGCACCGGCTCTCGACCATCCGAGAGGCGGACCTGATCCTCGTCGTCGACGGCGGCCGGGTCGTCCAGCAGGGCACCCACCTCGAGCTGGTCGCCCAGGGCGGCCTCTACGCCGAGCTCTACCAGACCCAGTTCGCCGGACAGTCAGCGGGCGCAGGGTGACGCCCACGAGCCTGGCGCGCTCGCCTCGGCGTAGAGCCGCCCATCGGCCGCGAGCTGGACCGAGGGCGTGAACGAGTGTCCCCAGCCTGAGCTCCACGGGAGCGTGAACACGCGTTGACGAGGTCCTGGGATCGGTGCGGCTTGGCGGAAATACTTACGAGGATTCGAGGCTCAGCCGAGGGGGACGGGGCAGACGAAGTAGCGCTCGTCCTTCGCGGCCGGGAAGGATCCGACCGGACGACCCGGGAGCTCGCGCGTGAACCGACCTGGGTTCTTCTCGTCGATCTCGGCCGGCGCGTTCTTGTCGAACTTCAGGATGTCGAAGCCACGAGCGGTGTAGTCCAGCGAGTAGACGATGTCGTCGCTGACCCAGTACGTCGCCGACGTCTGCCCGGGCGTGGGCACGAAGTGGCCCTTCTCGGTGATCTCGCCGTTGCGGCCCACCTCGATGAAGCGGGTGCCGAACCCGTACCAGGCCATCGCGACGAGTCCGCCGTCGCGGAACTTCGGGTGCGGGGTGAACCAGTGCCCGCAGAGCTCGTTGACCGTCGCCTTGCCCTCGGTCGGGAGCCCTTTCTTGAGGGTGTAGCGGCCGGCGAAGGTGAAACTGCGTGTGGCGGCGTGGCGGCGGGTGTCGAAGACCTGGAAGCTGCCCTCCTCTGGCGAGCCGCAGCCGTAGCCGGACTCGGTCCCGGCCAGCAGCCACCGGTCCGCTCCGCCGCGAGGCCAGGCCACGCCGTGGGTGTAGTAGTCGACGTCGCTCGGCAGCGAGCCGCGGGCGAGCAGCCTCGGGCGTCCCGGGTTGGCCCGGACATCGAGGTAGGTGATCGGGTTGGACGCCGTGACGAGGAGGCCCGGCCGGATCTCGGTGAGGTCGTGCGAGCCGGAGACGCCGGCCGAGTCGAACCAGCGGTTCTTGAGCACCTTCGGGTGGGCCGGGTCGCGCAGGTCCGTGATGTGGCCCTCGCTGCCGTAGACCCAGGTGCAGTCCAGCGCGCAGGTGTTCGTGTGGTTGGCCGACTCCGCGGTGGAGATCAGCCTCGGGAGCGTGGGGTTGGAGACATCGACGACGTAGAGCAGCCCGACGTACGACTGGCCGGCGATGAGGACCTTGCCGTTGGTGTCTACGTCCTCCCTCTCCTGGTTGGGCGTGTGCGGCAGCACTGTCGCGCCGAGCGGGCGCGGGAGGGTCGGCTCGCTGACGTCGTAGATCGTCAGGCCCCTGGCGGTGAGGACGTAGAACTTCTTGTCGAGCAGCCGGCCGCCGGCCGAGTCGCTGTCCAGCGGGACGGTGCCGAGGTAGCTGACGTTCGCGCTCTTGAAGTAGCCGGGACCGGGCTCGCTCGCCCGCGTGGGGGAGGGATCGAGTGACCCGAGCAGGAGCGCGGCGGCGAGCAGCAGGTGTGACCTCATGCATCTAGCGGTTCGGCGGTCGCGGGGGTAGTCCTGCCGTCGGACCGCGGCCCGATCAGTGCGGCTCGGCCGACATCCACACGAGGATGTCGAGGATCCGCAGCGGCGTGAGCGTCGCGCCGTGCGACCTCGCGACGCCGACCAGGCGCTCCATCTCGGCCGACTCGCTGCGCAGCTCGTCCCGCATCTGCGCGCAGAGCAGGGTCATGAACTCGACCCAGGTACGCCGCCCGGACCGCGGCACCGCGTCCGTGGTGGTGTAGGCCGTCCAGATCCGCGAGTCGTAGAGCGGCACCAGGTCGGGGCGCTTGCGGTGCAGCACCTTCGAAAGGATGGTGCCGCGCACCCGCTGGGCGGCGTACCGCGGGTGGTCGAGGTCGGCGAAGCACGCGGCGACCAGCTCCAGCCCGGCGTCGTCGGTGTCGGCGAGCGAAGTCGGCGGCAGCGCGGCGAGCGCCGCCTGCAGGTCCGGCTGCATCCCCTTGAGCAGGAGAAACCGTGCCGTGTCGAGGTGCACTCCCATCAGCACGGGGGCGAGCAGGTCACCGTCGACCAGCTCGGCGGCACCGTTGGTCACCAGCTCGTCGTACGACGGGAAGGCGTTGCCCGCGGCCGGGTCGATGTAGGACAGCAGCAGCTCGTCCGGGTCGTCGATGACGAGCGTGCCGGCGCAGAGGTTCACAGTCATGGCCTGATCCTCACACCCGCAGAGTCACAGCGCGCGCAGGCCGCCGCCGTCCACGGCGAGCAGGCTGCCGGTGACGTACGACGCGGCGGGCGAGAGCAGGAACGCGGCAACCCGCCCGAGCTCGACCGGCTCGCCGTAGCGGCGCAGCGGGATGCTCGCCTCGTGGCCGCGTCGCGCCGCGTCGACGTTGCCGGTCGCCTCGTCGAGCTGCGCGACACGGTCGGTGGCGATGCGCCCGGGCAGCACCGCGTTGACCCTGATGTTCTGCGGGCCGAGCTCGTCGGCGAACTGCTTGGTGAGCATGGCCAGCCCGGGCCGCAGGCCGTTGCTCGCGGCGAGCCCGCCGATCGGCGACTTGGCCGAGCCGGACAGGACGAAGCAGATCGCCCCGGAGTCGGGAAGCACCGCGGCGACGGTGCGCGCGAGGCGCACCGACCCCAGGAAGACGGTCTCGAAGCTGGACCGCCAGTCGTCGTCGGACAAGCCCATCGCCGAGCCGATCGGCGGGCCGCCGACGCTGATCAGCGCGCCGTCGACCCGGCCGTGGTGCTCGAGCGCGGCGTCGACCAGTCGCTGCGCCGCGTCGGGCTCGGCGAGGTCGCACTGCACGGTGTGCACGTGCGTGGCGCCGAGGGAGGTCGGCGTCGACCGTGCGCCGATGACCACATCTGCACCCTCCGCGAGCAGCACCTCGGCGGTCGCCCGGCCGAGACCGCGCGAGCCCCCGGAGACGACGTAGCAGCGACCGGCGACACCGAGGTCCATGCCGGTCAGCCTACGGCCGGCGTACGGCGGACTCCACCAGGTCGAGCACGGCGTCGAGGTGCTCCGCCGGGAGCTCCATCGCCCGGTGCATCACCAGGCCGTCGAGCAGCAGCGCCAGGAACGACACGAGCACGTCGACGTCGACGTCGGTGCGTACGACGCCGGCCTCGCGCCCGCGCTCGAGCCGCTCGCGGGCGGCCGTCGTCAGCGTCCGGGCGCGGGCCTGCCAGCGGTCGCGGAACTCGGGGTCGGTGCGCATCCGGCGGGCCACCTCGAGCTGGGTGGACAGCCAGCCGGAGTCGCGGCCGCGCAGGTCGCGCATGACCTGCACCAGGCCGTGCTCGGCGACCACGGCGGCCATCTCGACCGCGTCATCCTCGGCCACCGCGAGGAAGAGCGACTCCTTGTCGCGGAAGTGGTGGAAGATCGCGCCGCGCGAGAGCCCAGCCTCGCCCTCGAGCAGGCGGACCGTCGCGCCCTCGTAGCCGTGGCGCGCGAAGCAGCGGCGCGCGGCATCGAGGATCTCGCGGCGGCGCGCCTCGAGGTGGTCCGGGCTGACCTTGGGCACCGTCGTACCATAGCAAACCGTACGGTCGTCTTGCATTAGTCGAGTGGGCGTCCTATGCTGCGCTCGCTGCGTGTCCCTCCTCCCGCCGGTGATCTCCCTGGAGCACTCGATGAGCGACGAAGGCCTCTACACCCCGATCGAGCTCGTCGAGCG
>Ga0183260_10002329_pt1 | contig 15718 bp, 16 predicted proteins | sample AntDrymUQ4972206_2_FD_129768 | JGI IMG/M metagenome (GOLD analysis project Ga0183260, IMG submission 129768) | Polar desert sand microbial communities from Dry Valleys, Antarctica - metaG UQ497 (22.06) (version 2) (version 2) | ecosystem: Environmental > Terrestrial > Soil > Desert | place...
GATCCCCGACGACTTCTTCTTCGCGGGCCGCGGCGTCGGCCTCTGGATCAGCCTCGCGGCGGCGATCGGCGTGATCGTCGGCGGCCTGCTCCAGGCCTCGGACGAACTTTAGGGCGCGGCGGTGGCCCGGCCCGCCTCCCGGCCCACCTCTCGCGATAGGCGCGGGCGCGAACCCGCGTACGAACGCGCTTCACTCAGGGCGCGCGCTGCGGGAGCGGCTCGAGCGTGCGGACGAGCGTCTGCGTGCCGCCGGGCACCGGCCGGTCGTCGAGCGCGAGACCGAGCGACAGCCCGGCCGCGAAGAGCAGCGCCGCGCCTGCGAGGAGCGCCGCGACCTTCGGCCACGTTCTCCGGCGGCGTGGCGGTCGACGCTCGCGGGACGGCCAGTCCAGGCTCGTCACGGCGTGTAGTCCCGGGCGCCGAGGCTGTAGGCGTGAAAGGCCGCGTCGCTTGCGAGGGCGACCGTGCGCAGCCACCCGGGTGCGGCAGCGTGCTCTCCGACGACGTCGAGCACCCACCGCTCGGCGCCCTCGTACACCGCAGCCAGCTCAGAGAGCGTGTAGACGCCACCTACTCGACGCCTGAGCTCGGCGAGCACGGCCTCCCGCTGGCGGTAGAGGACGTCCGCCTGGACGGCGTCGTCTCGCACCTCGGCGGCGAACCTGCGCCGAGCCTCGTCCCATTCGCGGCGCGCGCTCGCGATCGTCGTCATCGCGGCGATGCTACTGACGCGAGGCAGCAGCTTTCGGGCCACCGCTCGGGCACCTCGGCCAGCACCGCCTCGCCGAGGAGATAGCCCGGTCGGGCAAGCGCATACGCGGCGTGGGCATGTAGGCACTTGACCGCCGTCGGGTTTCGCGAGCCGCCGATGCCGAGCTCGAGCGACGCTCCGTCGTCGCGTTCGCGAGCATCGCCGGCGAGCGAACGGCGCAGCGCGACCTGCTCGGCCGTTGCGCGCGCGAGATCGGCGCGGAGCGCGTCGTCGTGCTCGAGCGTCTCGCTCCAGCGCTCGACGCCTCCCGCTGCCTCGAGCCGGGAGATCGCGGCAATCAGGTGACGGCAGGTGAGGTAGTACGTCGTCGGGAACGGCTCGCCGTCGTCGGCGTACGGTTCCTGCTCGGTGACGGCCGGCCGGCCGAAGGGGCAGCGCACCGCGACCCGGCGGAACGCTCGTGGCTCGCGCCCGAGCTGGAGCGCCACGACCGCGCGATCGTCCACGCCCCGACGGTAGCCGCCGGGGCCGTGCTCATCTCGCGTGCCTGCGCTTCCAGCCCGCGGTCCCGCCGACGATGAAGAGGTGCTCCCCCGGCCTGACGTAGCCGATTCGCCTTGCCGCACGCGCGAGCTCGTCGAGGCTCGTCGCCCGCTCGAGGCGGCCCACCACCCGAGCCCGGTCGACCCTCAGCGCCGCGACCTCGGCACGCCGCTCGGCGAGTTGCTCGCGCGTCTCGAGGTATGAGGAAATCGGTCGGACGTAGAGGAACGCGACGACACCGAGGACCGCGAGCGGCAGGACGATCCTCGGAACGCGCAGCCGTGCGAGGCGTGGTCTGCGCGGTCTCCTCACACGCCCCCAGTTCGAGGCGCCCGACGAGGCCCCTCCCGGGGGCGCCGTTAGACGACGTCCACCCTGATCACGTTGGTCGAGCCTGCCATGTTCACGGCGGTGCCCGCGGTCGTCACGACGCGGTCGCCCGCCGAGATCAACCCCGAGTCGCGCGCAGCCTCGAGCGACCGCGACCAGAGATCCTCGACGTCGTGCGCCTCCGGGATGCCGATCGGCGTGAGGCCCCACTCGATCGCCATGTGGCGGAGCGACTCGGTCTTGTGCGTCAGGGCAATGATGGTGCGCTGCGGCCGGAGTCGCGCGACGGCGGATGCCGTTCGACCGCTGAAGGTCGGCACGATGATCGCCTTCGCCGCGAGCGCCTCGGCGACGTCGCAGGCTGCATTCGACATCGCCTGGTCGATCGTCGGCGCGTCGCTCGCTTGGGGGGTCTCGTGCCGGTAGTCGAGGTGCGGCTCGACTGCGAGCGCGATGCGATCCATGACAGCGACGGCCTCGACCGGGTACGCGCCGATAGCCGTCTCGCCGGAGAGCATGATCGCCGACGTGCCGTCGAGGATCGCGTTCGCGATGTCCGAGGCCTCCGCGCGCGTCGGCTCCGGCGCATGGATCATCGACTCGAGCATCTGCGTCGCCGTGATCACCGGCTTCCCTCGCTCGAGCGCGTGGAGGATGATCCGCTTCTGTAGGAGCGGGACGTCGGCCGCACCGATCTCGACTCCGAGATCGCCGCGCGCGACCATCACGCCGTGAGCCTCGCCCAGGATGTCGTCGAGGGCCCTGACCGCCTCGGCTTTCTCGATCTTGGCGATCACATAGGCGTGCGAGCCGCGCGCCTCGATCAGCGTCCGGAGCGCCAGGACGTCAGACGCCGAGCGGACGAACGAGAGTGCGACGAAATCGACGCCGAAGCCGAGCGCCGCGTCGAGGTCCTCGAGATCCTTGCGCGTCAGCGACGGAATCGGGAGCGGGACGCCCGGCAAGTTGACACCCTTGTGCGACTTCACGACACCGCCGACGAGCACCTCGCACCGGGCGCGACCTCGCTCGACGCGCTCGACTCGCAAGCGGACGCGCCCGTCGTCGATCAGCACGTCGTTGCCAGGTTGGAGAACAGACCCGAGCACCGCGGGGCTGACCGGCAGATCGCCGTTCTGCGCCGCGTCCTCGCCCGCGACGACGACCGAGTCGCCGATCGTGAGCGCGACGTCGGAGCCGAGCTCGCCTATCCGGAGCTTTGGGCCCTGCAGGTCGGCGATGAGCGCGATCGGTCGACCCGCGTCCTGCTCCGCCTCGCGCACGAGCTCGGCGGTGCGCGCGTGATCTTCGCGGCTCCCGTGCGAGAGATTGAGCCGCGCACCGTCCATGCCCGCCTCGATCAGTGCCGCGACCTTCTCTGCGCTCGCCGAGGCAGGGCCGATGGTGGCCACGATCTTCGTGCGCCGTTCGTGTCCGATCACGGCGTCAAGACTAGATGGGCGAGCGCTGAGGAGCGATCGGCACACACCCGGCACACCTCCGTCACACACCTGTGCGTGTTGTCAGGATAGAATCGAAATTGAGGGGAGGAGGTCGGTGGCCCGGGGTGATGGCCGTTCGGCCATGGCCGATCCGGCCGCGCTGCGAGACTCAGCGCGATGCGCGCGGGAAGGCGGCCCAGCCCGGATATGCCGCCTCGTCGCCGAGCTCCTCCTCGATCCGGAGAAGCTGGTTGTACTTCGCCACGCGATCCGAGCGGGCGGTCGCACCGGTCTTGATCTGACCGGCGTTCGTCGCAACGGCAAGGTCGGCGATCGTCGCGTCCTCGGTCTCCCCGGAACGATGCGAGATGATCGCTCGGTAACCGGCGCGGTGGGCGAGCTCGACTGCGTCCAGCGCCTCGGTCAGCGTCCCGATCTGGTTCACCTTGACGAGGATCGCGTTCCCGACGCGCTCGTCGATGCCTCGCTGGAGGTAGTCGACGTTCGTCACGAAGAGGTCGTCGCCGACGAGCTGCACACCGCCACCGAGGCGTTCCGTCAGCGTCCGCCAGCCCTCCCAGTCGGACTCACCCAGCCCGTCCTCGATCGAGACGATCGGGAAGCGGTCGCAGAGGTCCGCCCAGAGGTCGATCATGCCCCCGGTATCGAGCTCGCCACCCTGCCGCTCGAGCCGGTACGTGCCATTCCGGTGCAGCTCGCTCGTCGCCGGATCGAGCGCCAGCGCCACTCGATCGCGGTGCCCGGCGCGCTCGGCCGCCTCGAGGATCACCTCGCATGCCTCGGCGGCCGAGCCGAGATCGGGCGCGAACCCACCCTCGTCGCCGACCAAAGTCGACAGACCTCGCTCGCCGAGCAGCTTCTTCAGGTGCTGGTAGGTCTCGGCCCCGATCCGGAGTGCCTCACCGAAGCTCTCCGCCCCGGCCGGGACGAGCATGAACTCCTGGAAGTCGAGGGAGTTCTGTGCGTGTGCACCGCCGTTCACGATGTTCAACAACGGCACCGGAAGGACGTGTGCGTTCGTACCACCGACCCAGCGGTAGAGCGGCACCCCGACTTCCGCGGCTGCCGCCTTCGCGACCGCGAGCGACGCACCGAGGATCGCGTTCGCGCCGAGCCGTGCCTTCGTCGGCGTGCCGTCGAGCGAGACGAGCGTCCGGTCGACACCACGCTGATCCGCCGCGTCGAGCCCGACGAGCGCATCGGCGATCTCACCGTCGACATGCCCGACCGCCTGCGTCACACCCTTGCCCAGCCAGGCATCGCCGCCGTCGCGCAACTCCACTGCCTCGTGCTCGCCGGTGGACGCGCCAGATGGGACTGCGGCTTGCCCAAACGCGCCCGTGTCGAGGCCGACCTCGACCTCGACGGTCGGGTTCCCGCGCGAGTCGAGCACTTGCCGGCCGTGGACGTGGACGATCTGGCTCACGGCGGCGAACACTAGTGGCCGTACGATGCCGTGATGGCGCGACTCGCCGTCGTAAGCGGTGGTGGCACGGGAATCGGTCGCGCGATCGCAGAGCGTTTCGTGCAGGGCGGTGACGGAGTGGTGATCGTCGGCCGACGTGGAGCCGTGTTGGCCGCGGCCGCGGCCGAGCTGAACGCCGCCTGCGGCGCGGACCGGGTGACGACGGAGGTGGCCGACCTGGCCGATCCGCAGGACGTCGAGGCGGTTGCGCGCGCCATCGGGAACCGGGGTGCCGTCGACGTCCTCGTTTTGAACGCCGGCGGCAACTTCGGCGGCGAGCCGTCGTCGCTCGTGGAGACGGCTGACGGCTGGCGACGGGACTTCGACGGGAACGTCCTCACCGCTGTCCTCCTCACGGAGGCGCTCGAGACGGCATTGCGCCTACCAGATCGTCCAGGTGAACGGCGGGATGGTGCTCGGTCGCGGCTGAGCACGATTCGTGCGGCGACCCCGTGACCGGCCCACGCGAGGTGCGGCTCGTCCTTGCACCGTTCCACGACGGTCTCCAGGACGTCGGCCGGGGCCGAGGGCCACGCGTGCTCGCCTCCGCGGTCGATGCCGGGCTGCCGATCCTCACCGAGGTCGTCGCCGCCCCCGACCCCTTCCTCCCGGAGGCCGCTCGCGTCGTCGCGGTCGCCGTCGAGATCGCCAGCCGGGTGCGCGACTCGATTGCGGCGGACGCATTCCCGATCGTCCTCGCGGGCGACTGCAACAGTTGCCTCGGCACCGTTGCCGGCTGTGACCCCGCCGGGCTCGGCGTCGTCTGGCTCGACGCACACGCCGACGTCGACGTGCCGGACGACAGCCTGACCGGCTCGCTCGACGCGATGGGTCTCGCGATGCTCACCGGACGCGGATGGCGCGCGCTCAGGGAAGCGCACCTCTGGCACGCGCCGGTGGACGAGCAGCGGGTTCTCCTCATCGGCGCCCGCAACGTCGAGCCCCGGCAGCGGGCACGCCTCGAGGGCTCTCGAATTCGGACACTCGCCGCCGAGGAAGTGTCGGCGGGCGAGCTCGGCCCGTCACTCGACGCCCTCGTGACCGCAGGCCGTCGCGTCTACCTTCACGTGGATCTCGACGCCCTCGATCCGAGCGAGGGGATCGCCAACCGCTACGCAGCGCCCGAAGGGCTGACGTGCGACGAGCTGTTGGCCGCCATCGACGACGTCTTCGACCGGTGTGCGGTCGCGGCAGCAGCGCTGACGGCCTACGAGCCGGAGGCGGACGTCGATCGCAGGATGGCTGCGACGGCCAAGCGGGTGCTCGAGGCGCTCATCGGCCGAGCGACCCGTCGCTGAGCGTCCTCGTCAGTCGGTCGTCGGTGAGCCAAGCGAAGCCTTCGCGCGCTCGTACCACCGCTCCTGCCCCGCGAGATCGAGCTCGGCCCAGCTCTCACCCGCCTCGGCGGCGAGCTGCTCCGCCCGCTCGACACGTTCTCGAAAGCGAGCAGTGGTGGCGCGGAGCGCGAGCTCCGGGTCGACGTTGGCGAAGCGCGCGAGGTTCACGACGGTGAAAAGCAGGTCACCCAGCTCGGCCTCGACGGCCGCGTCAGGCTCGGTCTCGGCCGCAGGCCGGCCGGCGCGCGCGAGCTCGGCGAGCAGCTCGTCGAGCTCCTCGCGCACCTTCTGCACCGGGCCGTCGAGATCGGGCCAGTCGTACCCCACCGCCGCCGCTCGACGCTGCGCCTTTCGCGCCTGCAGCAGCGCGGGAAGCGACTCGGGGATGTCGTGGAAGATGCCGCTTCGCCCTTCCGACTCGCGCTTGATCGCCTCCCACCGCGTCCGCACTCTCCCGGGCGTGCGTGCGTCCGCGTCGCCGAACACGTGCGGGTGCCTGCGAACGAGCTTCTCGTGGATCCCGGCGGCGATCGCGTCGAGATCGCCTTCACCCTGCTCTTCTAGGAGCAGCGCGAGGAAGTACACCTGGAAGAGGAGGTCGCCGAGCTCGTCCCGGAGCTTCGCCGGATCGCCGCCGCGTGCGGCGTCGGCAACCTCGTAGGCCTCCTCGACGGTGTGCGGGACGATCGTCCGCGCGGTCTGCTCCCGATCCCAGGGGCAGTCGCTGCGGAGACGCCGTGTCAGCTCCCGGAGCCGTTCGAGCGGCTCGTCCTCGCGCACGCCGTCGCTGACCGGGCCGGACAGGGCCGGCCCCCTTACGGCGCGGTCGCGGTCTCTTCGGTGGACGTCTCGGGCGGCTCGAACCCGGCGGCGTAGGTGATCTTGTCCTCGTACGCCTTCTGCGTCGCGGTCACCCAGTCGTTGACGGCGGTGTTCTTCCGCTCACCCTCGAGCTGAGAGCGGATCTGCGCCTTCACCTGGGCGAACGGCGTCACGGAGCCGGACTTGACCGCGGCGAGCGGCTCGATCAGGTGATAGCCGAACTCCGTCTTGATCGGCTCGGAAAGCTCGTTCGTCTTCAGCGAGAACGCGGCCTTGTCGAACGGCTCGACGGTCTGGCCGCGCGTGATCGTCAGGTTGCCACCCTGGTTCTTCGAGCCCGGGTCGAGCGAGGTCTGCTTGGCGAGCGCCGCGAAGTCGGCCCCGCCCGCGAGCTGTGACTGGAGCTTGTCCGCCTGCGCCTTCGTCTTCACGAGGATGTGCCTGACCTCACGGGACTCCGCCACGGAGTAGTTCTTCTTGTTCTCGTCGTAGTACGCCTTGAGGTTGGCGTCGGAGACCTTCACGTCCGCCGTCACCTTTGCGTAGATGCCCTCGGTGACGAGCTGTGAGCTGATGTCCTCGCGGAGCGCGTCGACCGTGTAGCCCTGGTCGGCGAGACCCTTCTCGAACTTCGCCTGGTCGCCTGCGAAGTACTGGGTCTTGACCTCGTCGAGCTTCTTCGCGATCTGCGCGTCGGTCACGGTCACGTCGAGCTTCTCGGCCTCGCGCGCGTACTCCTCGCGCTGCACGAGAAACGCCACGGCCTGTGTCTGGAGCGACTGATACTCGGGCGTGCCGGCCTTGGGGAAGTCGCGCTTCTGGGCGGTGTAGGACTTCTTCGCACGGGCGAGCAGCTCGTCCAGCGACTGCCGCGTGATCGTCGTGCCGTCGACGACGGCGACGGCGTCGGCCGGCACCTCGTCGGTGTCCCCCGTGCACCCCGCGAGAAGGAGGGCCGGGACAGCGAGCAGGACGGCGACGAACGTGAACGAGCGCGTCATGAAGACCTCTTGTAGACGACGTGCGGTTATGGGCGGGTTATGAAGGGCGTGGTGTCGGAAGCGGGATGGCTGCGGCTCCAGGAGAACGCGCTCAGGCAGCCCGGCGGGCCGCAACGATAGCAGCGGTGAGGGCGAGTGCCCCCTCGAGATCCCCTGTCCTGACGGCCACTTCCTGGCGTGCCGAGGTGTAGACCGCCGTCTCGGCGATCGTGCGGAGGACGCGCAGCTCGGATGCCGCGAGGCCAACCGGCCCGACGGTCGCCCGCCCGCCGCGGTAGACGAGATAGTCGGCCCCGACGAGCGCAAGCGCGAGCTTCGCCTCCTGGATCTTGAACAGGTTCTCGACCGGCTCCGGCAGCGGCCCGTACCGGTCCTCGGTCGCCGCGCGCAGCTCGCGCAGCTCGTCGTCGTGCTCGCTCAGCGCAAGCCGGCGATGGAGGTCGATCTTGAGCGCCTCGGCCTGGATGTACGTCGCCGGCACGTAGGCGTCGACGCGAGCGTCCACCCGTACAGGCCGGGCGACGACGCGCGCCTGGCCGGAGAGCTCGGCGACGGCCTCGTTCAGCATCTCGACGTACAGCTCGAAGCCGAGGGCGGCGACGTGACCCGACTGCTCGGCGCCGAGGAGGTCTCCCGCCCCGCGGGTCTCGAGATCGCGCATCGCGATCTGAAAGCCCGCGCCGAGCTCGGTGTGATCGGCGAGCGTCGCGAGTCGCGCTCGTGCCTCCTGGGTCAGCTCGCTCGCCGATGGATAGAAGAGGTACGCGTGCGCTGTGACGTCGGAGCGGCCGACGCGGCCGCGGATCTGGTACAGCTGGGCGAGCCCGAGCTGATCCGCGCGCTCGACGACGAGCGTGTTCGCCTGCGGAATGTCGATCCCCGACTCGATGATCGTCGTCGAGACGAGCACGTCGGCATCCCCGGCGAGGAATGCGTGCATCCGCTCCTCGAGGTCGCGCTCCGACATCTGGCCGTGCGCGACGAGGAGCCTTAGCCCGGGACAGAGCTGCCGAAGCTTCTCCGCGGCCTCGTCGATCGTCTCGACCCGGTTGTGGAGATAAAAGGATTGACCCCCACGCGCGTGCTCCCGCTCGAGCGCGAGCGTGACGAGCTCCTCGTCGAACTCGCCGACCGAGGTGCGGATCGGTCTCCGGCCCTCGGGTGGCGTCTCGATGATCGAGATGTCCCGCAGGCCCGCAAGCGACATGTGGAGCGTACGCGGGATCGGCGTCGCCGAGAGCGCGAGGACGTCGACCTCGAGCCGCAGCGCCCGGAGAAGCTCCTTCTGCTGGACGCCGAAGCGTTGCTCCTCGTCGACGACGACAAGACCGAGCGCCTTCGGAATGACGTCGCGCGAGAGGATCCGATGGGTGCCGACGAGCACCTCGATCTTCCCCTCCGCGAACTCTTTCAGCACGGCCTTCACCTCGGCGGGGCGCCGGAACCGCGACACCATCTCGACGCGGATCGGAAAGTCGCGGTAGCGCTCGCGGAAGGTATTCCAGTGCTGCTCGGCGAGGATCGTGGTCGGACACAGGACCAGCACCTGCCGTCCACCGACTGCGACGGCGAACGCCGCGCGCACCGCCACCTCCGTCTTCCCGAAGCCGACGTCCCCGCAGACGAGCCGATCCATCGGCCGCGGTGACTCGAGGTCGTCCTTCACCGCGTCGATCGCACGCTGCTGGTCGTCGGTCTCGCGGTACGGGAAGGAGGCCTCGAGCCGCTCGAGCCAGTCGCTCGACATGTCGGTGGCCGTTCCTTCCGCGCGTTGACGCTGCGCGTAGAGCTCGAGCAGCTCGCCCGCGAGCTCGCGCACCGACGCTCGCGCCCGAGCCTTGAGGTTCTGCCAGGCCTTACCACCGAGCTTCGACAGCGTCGGTGCGGTCGCATCCGCACCGATGTACTTCGAGAGCTTCCCGAGCTGCTCGTGCGGGACGTAGAGGCGATCCTCGCCGCGGAAGGCGAGATGGAGGTAGTCGCGGGTGACCGCCGCGACCGCCTTCGTCTCGAAGCCCAGCAGCTTCCCGACGCCGTGATCCTCGTGGACGACGAAGTCGCCGACGCGCAGGTCGGCGAAGCTCGCGAGGGCGCGACCGAGGCGGCGGTCGGCGCGCGGCGGGCGCTTCCGGAAGACCTGTGTGTCCGGGAGGAGGACGAGCCCGAGCTCGCGCCAAACGAACCCGCGGCGCGCGGGCCCGACCGCGAACCGGACACCAGCATCCGCCGACAGCGGCTGCCCTGGCTCGAGGCGTGGGGCGTCAACCTTCCGCAACAGCGATGCCTGCCGCTCCGCCTCGCCCCGGTGGGCGAACGCGACAACGACGCGGTTGCCCGAGCGGACGAACCCGGTGAGCTCGTTCTCAGCCTCTGCGAGGCCCCGGGCAGCGATCGCAGGCCGCTGCGCCTCGAACGCATGTGGCTGGCTGCGCGGGAACGGATCGAGCCGCCCGGCACCCTCGAGCGAGAGCGCCGGAAGGCCTTCCTCCTCGAGCACGCGTGCAAGCTCGTCCGGCTGCCAGACGAGATCGGGCGGCCGGTCGACCGCTGGGACGAGATCCGTCGGCACCCGGGGACGCTCGTCCTCGTCCAGACCGAGGTCGAGCTCGATCGTGTCCGCGCGACGCTCCGCGGCCGGATGCACGACGGCGTGCTCGGTCGCATGGAGCGCGCGCTGGGTGAACGGGGAGAACGCGCGGAGCTGCTCGATCTCGTCGCCGAAGAACTCGACTCTGAGCGGCTCGCGCCCCGTGGAGGGGAAGACGTCGAGGATGCCGCCGCGAACGGCGAACTGGCCGCGCTCGTCGACGCGGTCGACGCGCTCGTAGCCCGCGAGCGCGAGCTCCTCGGCGAGGCCGTCGATCCCCGGCTCGGAGCCGACTCGGAGCTCGACCGCCGACGGGCGGGCTTCGAGAGGTGGGAGCCCCTCGGCGAGCGCCGTCGCCGAGGCGCACACGAGACCACCCGCCGCGAGCACGTCGAGCGCCCGGTAGCGCTCGCCGACGAGGTGCGGAGGCGGCGCGAGCCCGGAATCGAGCGCGACACCGCGACCCGGCAGGAGCGCCACCGCCGCGGGATCGGTGAACCAGGACGCGCCCTCGGCCGCATCGCGCGCGTCGGCGTCCTCGGGCAGGACGACGAGCAACGACTTTCCGAGCTCCTCGTGCAAGGCCGCGAGGAGGAGCGGCAAGACAGGCTCCGAGACACGCGCCGAGGCAGGATGCGCGGCGGCGAACGCGAGGAACCGGTCGTGCCGGCGAAGCTCGTCGACGAACGCCGCGAGCGGAGCCCGCTGCGTCCGACCAGGCGCGGCGGTGTGGGTGAGAAGCGTCTGGTCCATGCGCTCGGGCGGGAACTTCCCGCCGCCGGCCATCGTAATCGCCGCCCGCTCCCGCGCCTCCACATGCCCCCAGGGGCACCCCCGGTGCCCTTCTGTCACGCTAGCCGCGGATGTGTGACAGGTGTGTCACGGGAGTGCGCCGGAAGTGTGTCGTGGGTTAGCACGTGGAGCGCCGACGGTCGATAGCTCAGTTGAAGCGGCGCTGCGTCTCGTCGAGCCCCTCGGCGGCGAGCACCTCGACGGCGTCGGCGGCGCGCGAGACGAGCGCCTCGGCGTCGTCCTCGGGAGCGAACGGCGAGAGCACGTAGTCGGCCACCGGGCGGGGGTCACCCCGGCCTGGCCGCCCGACGCCCACCCGCAGCCGGAGGAAGTCCTGCGAGCCGAGACGACCCGCGATCGAGCGGAGCCCGTTGTGCCCCGCAAGACCACCCCCGAGCCGTGCCTGGAGACGCGCGGTCTCGAGGTCGACGTCGTCGTGGACGACGAGCACGTCGGCGGGAGCAAGCTTGTAGAACGCCGCCGCCGACTGGAGCGAGGCACCGGAATCGTTCATGTACGTCTCGGGCTTCAGCAAAACGAGGCGTGCGTCGCCGACCCGGACCTCGCTGACCTTCCCTCGGTACTTCGCGCGGAACGACCCGGCATGGCGACGTGCGAGCTCGTCGACGACCATCCAGCCGACGTTGTGACGGTCGCGTGCGTGCTGGGAACCCGGGTTCCCCAGACCGGCGACGAGGAGGTGCATGGGCTCGACGTCCTCTCCCCGGCGGAAGAGGCGGCGGATCACTCCGAGTCGGGCTCCGCGTCCTCGCCCGACGTCTCGCCGGCGGGCTCTCCGCCCTCGGCCGCCTCGCCCTCGCCACCCTCTGCCGCTTCGGCCTCCGCCTCTGCGGCGTCTGCCTCCTCGAGCTCGATCGCCGCGCGCGGGATGACGCACGTGGCGAGCACCGTGTCCGGGTCGTCGAGGTAGGTGACGCCCTCGATCGCGGGAAGCTCCTCGAGGCGCAGCGTGCCGTTCAGCTCGAGCGACGAGATGTCGGCATCGATGTGCTCCGGGATCTGGGTCGGCAGGGACTCGACGTTGAGCTCGCGGGACACCTGCTGCACGACGCCGCCCTCGTTGGCGCCCGGCGACTCGCCGACCAGGTGGACGGCGATCACCGTCTGGATCGGCTGGTCGAGGCGCACCTCGTGGAAGTCGACGTGCGTCAGCGTGCCGCGGATCGGGTGCTGCTGGTACTGCTTGAGCACCGCGTGATGCGGGGTCTTCTGGCCTTCGATCACGACGTCGACGATCGCGTGGAGGCCCGACGGGCCGGTCAGCGCCGTTCGGAGCGAACGCTCCTTGATCAGGATGGCGCGCGCGTGGCCCTTGCCGTAGAGGACGCCCGGGATAAGGCCTTCCTTTCGGAGCCGGCGGACGCGGCGCGAGCCGACCTGGTCGGCGTCGCGCGCCGCGACCTCGAGTGTGACCCGCTCGCCTGCCATCGGCGCGCCATGGTAGCGGAGGACGTTCTAGGATCTCCTATGCGCGGGGAGCGGTTTCGTCACGTCCACACCCACGGAAGACGCATCGAAGGCTGGGCGAGCGCCGGGCCTGCGAGAGACGCAGTCCTCCTCCACATGGGAACGCCCGCTGCGGGCATCGCGTACGACCCCATGGTGGCCGCGGTCACCGCTCGTGGTCATCGGTTCGTCACCTATTCCCGCCCGGGCTACGACGGCTCGACACGCCTCGCTGCTCGGTCGGTCGCAGATTGCGTCGAGGACGTGTCGGCGATCGTCGAGACACTCGGGCTCGATCGCGTGCGCGTGATCGGCTGGTCCGGTGGCGGCCCGCACGCCCTTGCGTGTGCCGCCCTCCTGCCGTCCATCGTCGTCTCCGCCGCGACGCTGGCCGGAGTCGCACCGTCGAGCGCCGAAGGGCTCGACTGGCTCGACGGCATGGGCGAAGCGAACGTCAGAGAGTTCAGCGCGGCTCGGGACGGATCGGGCGCGCTCGTCCCGTACCTGCGCGAAGCCGCCGAGGGGATCCGCGAGAGCACGGGCGAGACCATCGCCGAGGCGCTCGGCAGCCTCGTCACCGAGGTCGATCGGCAGGCTCTCACCGGATCTCTGGCCGACTTCCTCGCAAGCACGATGCACCATGGGCTCGCCGAGGGAATCTGGGGCTGGCACGACGACGATCTCGCGTTCGTTCGCGACTGGGGCTTCTCGCTCGCCGAGATCGAGATTCCCGTGACGGTCTGGCAGGGCCGACAGGACGCGATGGTGCCGTTCGCCCACGGCAGCTGGCTCGCCGAGCACGTTCCCGGCGCGAGACCGATGCTGCTCGAGGAGGAAGGCCACATCTCGCTCGTCACGCGGTTCGCGGACGTCGTCGACGACCTTCTGCGCGCCTGATCAGACCGGTATCGCCCGCGCGAGCGCGTCGTAGCCCGCGAGCGGCCGGCCGGCGCACGGGCTCGCCTCGAGGTCGTCTGCGAACAGCGTGAAGACGACGACGTCCTGCGGAGCGCCGCCGCTCGTGCTTGGCAGGCGTCGCCGCAGGGTGGCCTCCTCCGTGAACCCGAGCCTCCGCGGCACGGCGAGGCTCTTCTCGTTGGCGGGGTCGATTCGGATCTCGACTCGGTCGACGCGGCAGACACGCACTGCGGCCCGAGTCAGCGCAGCCGCGGCTTCCCCGGCATATCCGCGGCCCACCTGCGAGGCGCGAATCCAGTAGCCGATCTCGAGCGCGCCGTCCCCGACGCGCGTGTGGAGCCCGGTGCCGCCGACCACCTCGCGCTCGTCGAGCGAGAAGATCCCGTAGACGAAATCGTCGCCCAGGTCGAAGCTCCCGCGGAACCGTCGGAGGAGATCCACCTTCTCGTCCAGCGTCTGTGGCTCGCCGGCCGCCCACGGCATCCACGGCCGCAGGTGATCGAGGCTCGAGTCCAGCGCGTCTTTCAGAAGCGGCGCGTCCCGCGGCTCCCAGCAGCGGATCACGAGCCGCTCGGTCTCGAGACGGTACGGCGGCGGGTGGGCGGTCGGGCTCACCCGGAGGTCTCAGAAGAGCTGGTTCTCGCCGCCGAAGATCGCCGAGACGGAGTCGTCGCTGAAGACGTTCGTGATCGTCTCGGCGAGGAGCGACGAGACCGTGAGGACTGTCAGGTTGTCGGGTCGCGCCAACGGGTCGATTGGCACCGTGTCCGTCACGACGATGCCAGCAATGTCATCGGTGTCCGCCAGCTTCTCGAGCCCTTCGCGACTCAGCAGCGCATGGGTCACGTAGACCCAGACCTCGCGGGCGCCCTGCTCGAGCAACGCACGGGCTCCGGCCACGAGGGTTCCGCCCGTAATCGTCACGTCGTCTCCGACGATGCAGACCTTGTCCCGGACACGACCGGTGACTTCGGTCACGGAGACTTGCTCCGGACCGAGTCGCGTCTTGTGCATCAAGGCGAAGTCCGACTCGAGCATCTCGGCAAAACGGACGGCAACCTTGGCTCGCCCGGCGTCGGGGGCGACCGAAACCACGCCGTCACCGTGGAAACCGAGATCGCGAAAGTGGCGCGCGAAGAGTTGCTGTGCAGTCATGTGGTCGACCGGGATCGAGAAGAACCCCTGGATCTGGCCGGCATGCAGATCCATCGTCAGAAGCCGGTCGACGCCCGCGAGCTGGAGCATGTCGGCGAGGAGCCGTGCCGAGATCGGCTCACGCGGCTTTGCCTTTCGATCCTGCCTCGAGTACGGAAACCAGGGGATGACGGCCGTGATGCGCTTTGCCGACGCGAGCTTGGCGGCCTGAATCATCAGGAGCAGCTCCATGACGTGCTGATCGACGGGACGGCAGCCCGTCTGCACGAGGAAGACGTCCGCGCCGCGGATCGAGTCGCAGTAGCGGCAGTACGTCTCACCGTTCGGGAACGTCTCGAGCTCGATCTCACCGAGGGAGACACCAAGTCGCTCTGCGATTCGTTGAGCGAGCTCCGGGTGAGAACGGCCGGAGAACACCATCAGCCGCTTCTGCGGCGTCAGCGGGAGCGCATGGCCGGTCTTCAGCTCGGGCTTCTCCGGCGCGACCTCGAGCCCCGGCAGCTTCTGCTCAATCGTCCCGCTTTCCACCCCGCCCCTCCCTGATCTGCTGCCGGGGCGCGAAGCCGACGAGGGCGCTCGCAGGGACGTCGTCGGTGACGACCGTTCCCGGCGCCGTCCACGCATCGTCTCCCACAGAGACCGGAGCAACGAACATCGTGTCTACGGCGACCTTGACGTCACGCCCGATGCGTGTCCGCGACTTGCCCCGTTCGTGGTGGTGCGAGAGGTTGGCGGTGATTGAGCCGGCCCCGATGTTCGAGCGCTCGCCGATGTCTGCGTCCCCCATGTAGGACAGATGCGGCACCTTGGCGCCTTCCCCGACGACGGTGTTCTTGAGCTCCACGAACGTCCCTGCCTTCGCCGACCGCTCGAGCACGGTGCCGGGGCGAACGTAACAGAAGGGTCCGACGACGGCGTCTTGACCGATCTCTGCGTCGAGCACGACGACATGCGGCCCGAGCTCGGCGCCCGCGGCAACGCTGGTCGTGCCGCGCAGAACGGTGAACGGGTGGACGACCGAGTCCGGCTCGAGCGTCACCGTCGGCTCGATCCAGGTCGAGAGCGGGTCGACGATCGTGACGCCCGCGAGCATGTGCGCGTGGTTGACGCGGTCGCGAAGCGCGGC
>Ga0183260_10002330_pt1 | contig 15713 bp, 18 predicted proteins | sample AntDrymUQ4972206_2_FD_129768 | JGI IMG/M metagenome (GOLD analysis project Ga0183260, IMG submission 129768) | Polar desert sand microbial communities from Dry Valleys, Antarctica - metaG UQ497 (22.06) (version 2) (version 2) | ecosystem: Environmental > Terrestrial > Soil > Desert | place...
CCGAAACTCCGACGGGTACGGCCTCTGGTGATTCGATCCCCTTGGCATGGACGACGATCCTTCCCGCCCAGCCGGACATTGCCGACCAAGCGCTCAGGTGTCCACGAAAGCGGGGGCATTCCAGGTCGCCTCACCCCAGGTCATGTCCTCGTCCTGGTACAAACGCTCGAAACCGTCGCGGAGGGTTTCGTTGTTCTTCGGTTTACGCGCGGACAGTGTGCTCAGGTCCGCGCTCACCTCGCGCTCCTGCCACCCAGCTCGCTGAAAGCCACGACGCCCACAGCTACGGTAAGAGCGTGGCGGCAGCGACCGAGATCGTCCTGGAGCACCGCGTCGAACCGGCACGCCCGAGCGCGGAGTGGCTTCGCGCCGCTCGTCGCGTACGCGTGCTCTCTTGGGTCTCGCTCGCATGGATGGCGACGGAAGGCGTCGTCGCAATCACAGCGGGAGTGCTCGCAGGCTCTATCGCCCTCATCGGGTTCGGAATCGACTCGGCCATCGAGGGTTTCGCGAGTCTCATCATCATCTGGCGATTCACCGGCTCTCGGCTTCTGTCGCACGCCGCGGAGGAGCGAGCGCAGAAGCTGGTCGCGATCCAGTTCTTCCTGCTCGCCCCGTTCGTCGGCTATGAGGCAATCAGCCAACTCGTGGCGGGCGAGCATCCTGAGACGAGTTGGGTCGGCATTGCGCTCGTCACCTCGAGCGCCATTGGGATGCCGTTTCTCGGAATCGCCAAGCGAAGGCTTGCGGACAAGCTGGGATCGGTGGCTACGCGCGGCGAAGGGACACAGAATCTTCTCTGCGCGTGCCTGGCCGTCGCGGTTCTCGTCGGGCTCCTCGGCAACACGCTTTTCGGCCTCTGGTGGCTGGATTCCGCCGCGGCGCTCGTCATCGCGGCTGTGGCATTGAAGGAGGGACGCGACAGCTGGCGCGGCGAGGGCTGCTGCGCGTCCTGCTAGGAAGTCCCTGCCTACGCTACGCCGGCCTTGCGTATCTCCCGTAGTCGTGCGCGGCTGTCCGGGCTCTGCCGCTCGATCGCGCGGGCGAACGCGGATGCGCTCATCGCCGACGCGTGCGCTTCGAGGTAGTGGCCGATCTCGTCCGGGTAGACCTGCCCCATCTCGCGAAGCACCCAGCCCACGGCCGCCTGAACGTAGTGCCGCGCGTCCCCGAGGCAGTTCGAGATCAGCGGCAAGACCTTGTCGGGTGTGAGGAAGACGGCGTTCTTCCCGCTGTAGTGAACGAGGCTGACGATGGAGATGCGCCGCAACCACTCGTCCTCCGCGGCGTTCCATGCCTCCAGCTGCGGGTACACGTCTCCCGGAGAGCGTTCCAGGGCCCTGGAATAGAGGCCGCTCAAGCCATCGCTGTGGCACCAGTTGTCCACGCGACCGCTCCAGTGCCGGATGACCGGCCAGAGACTCGGGCTGACGTGCTTCCGGACGATCGGCGCGTAGTACTCCAGGGCCGCGAAGAGCACATCGCCATACGGCGAGGACCTCCAGAGGGCGTCCCAGACCTCGAGCACCTGGTCTTCCGGCAGGTCGTAGAAGGAGAATCCTTGCTTGACGCGCTTCCTCAGCGCGGGAAAGCGGATCCCGAGGTGCTCGAGCTGTGAGCCGCGATCCTTTCGAATCGCTTCGCCGAGCTCGGGATTGCCGATGGCGATCAGCGCCTGCGCGACCTCTTCGTGGTAGTCGCTCTTCGCGTTCGCCCTGCGAACGGGACCCGAACCCGGATCTGCCCTTTCCTTACTCATCGACCGCCCGCGCCTTACGCAGCGGCAGCAATGCTTTCGTCGAGTGTGGAATCGGCGAAGGAGGTAGCACGATGTTCGCGTCCAGCAAGATGTCGAAGAGCCTGGTGGCTGCGGCTGTGCTCATGTTGGCGGTGGCGCTCGCGCCGGCGGGTCTCGCGAAGCACGGCGACGTTCTCGTCAGGGGCACGTGCACGAGTTCCAGCATGTCGAAGTTGAAGCTGAGCCGGGAAGACGGCCGCGTCGAGGTCGAGTTCGAGGTCGACCAGAATCGCACCGGCGTGACCTGGCGGATCGTGCTCACGCGAAACGGCACGCGTGTGTTCAGGGGTGCTCGCACGACCAGGCCGCCGTCCGGGTCGTTCTCGCTGCGGCGCGTAGTCGGCGATACGCCTGCCGCGGATCGTTTCCGGGCGCGGGCGACGAGCCCTTCGGGTGAGGCGTGCACCGCGAGCGGGTCCTTCTGAGAACTGCCGGGAGAGGTCGACTCCGTGTCTCGTGCGAACGCCAGGGGGAAGTCCTGGGAGCGGTGGACTGCGATAGTTCCGGCGCGTGTCGCCGACGCCCGGGAAGCTCGAGGTTCCGCAGGTCTACAACGACGCATGGCGCGGATGGCCGGTTCGGCCGCATCGGCAGCAGCATCCGATTCGCGGGTCGTTCCTCGATCCTCGGCCCGATGCCGAGCGCGGAGCCGTTTACCACGAGGGCGTCGACGTCGCCGTCCGCGACGACCGGCCTGAGCGCGGCGCGCCTCCCGGACGGACCCATCGCGTGTACGCCATCGAGGGAGGGCCGGTCTCGCTCGCAACCCCCCGAGGCCGCCGGGGCACCGTTCGAATCGGACACTTCGGCTACGGGCACATCGATCCGGTCGTCTCGACCGGCGAGATCGTCCCGCCCGGCCAGCACATCGGCTGGACGTGGGAGGGAGGGTGGCACGTTCACCTGAGCGAGTTCGTCTTCACGACGGGCGCGTCGCTCGTCGTCAACCCGCTCCGCCCGGGAGGGAAGCTGCAGCCCTTCGTCGACGGAGCTCCACCCGAGATCCGCGAGATTCGCTTCCATGCGCCCGCGAGTCCGGCCTGGGCGCGACGGCCGAACACGAGCGTCGCCCGCCTTCCGCACGAAGGAGAACGGCTCAACCGGAAGAGGCTGTTCGGCCTGGTCGACGTGCGCGTTCGCGTGAGCGACCCGCAGACGTCCGTCGGCTGGTTTCGGGAGCTCCCGTGGCTTGCCGCCCCACACCATCCGTTCCGGCTGGCTGTCACGATCCATCACGTGCAGACCGGCCGTGCGGTGCGAAGGCGGGAGGTGTTCCGCGCGGAGCAGATGCTCGGACTTCCCGCGAGCCGCCATTTCGCGCCCGGCACGGAGCAGAACCTGCCCGCGAACGGCTGCATGCGCTTCCACCGGTCGGTGCGCTGCGACGGCATCTACTGGTTCCGGCTCTTCCCCCTTCGCTACTGGGATACGACGCGTCTCCCGGACGGCCGCTACCGCGTGGTCGGCCGCGCCTGGGACGTCGCCGCCAACCTGGCCACCGCGGAGGCAAACGTCACGATTGCGAACGGTGTCTGAGGTCACCGCCGACCGCAGAGCGGGGTCAGGCTGAAGCCTGACCCCAGTACCGCCACCGCAGAGCGGGGTCAGGCGGAAGCCTCACCCCAGCGCCGGCGACCGTGCAGCCTGACCCCAGCACCCTTGTTCAGACGTCCGGGATCAAGCCGAGCCATGCGACCGCGCCCGGCAGCTGCAGCTGGGCGTAGCTCTTCGCCGTGTGACTCCACGAGCCGGTCACCTTCTCGACGCGGCCGCGCGGCTCGAGCTCTCGCAGCTCCCTGAAGAACCGTCCCGACTGCGTGTGCTGGTTCACGACGATCTCGTCCGCGTCGCTCCACCAGACCTGAAGCGGGACGCCGGACGCGGCGATCTCCCGGATCCAGTGCATCGGGCTTCGCAGGACGAACGCCCGCGGGTCGCTTCGAGGCGTTCCACCGACCTCGACCCGAGCAAGAGCCTGGAGCATGGATCCGCGCGGGCTGCGCGCGAACTGCTCGTAGCGAAGCCCGAAGTCGGTGACCGAGTCGAAGGCGACGGCGCCCGCAAGCAGCTCCGGATGCTGCCCGAGGAGCAGAAGCGTCTCCTGCCCGCCCATGCTGCCGCCCACTGCATAAACGCGCTCTGCGTCGATCCGTAGCCACGGGCGCGACTTCCGGACGATCGCAGGCATGCGGGCGAGATCGTCGATCTGGCCCCGCCAACCCCACGAGTGCAGCGGCAGCCGCCTTCCCAGCCCGCCCGGGCAGACGACCGCGAAGTCGCCGAGCCCGGCCAGCCCTCCCCACAACCGCGCGTTGGTTCTCGCACGCACCCCGCGGCCGTGAGGAGAGATCACGAGTGGCGTGGAGGCGAAGGGCTACCCGGCCCGTACCGGGCGGGCACGACGACCACCGCCCAGCGGAGCACCCCGTTGTGCGCGCGATAGCGGAGGCCCCACTGCTTGACCCCGTTGCTCACGACGACGTGGGTGCAGGCGTTTCGTCTGGCATCGCGAACAATTCTCCGCAAAATGCGACTGATGCTCGTCACCCTTCTGCTCGCTGTCGCAGGAACGCTCGTCGTCGACCTCGAGCCGTCGGCGGCGCCTGGCCCGCCCGCCGCGACGAGGGCCGCGCAGGTGGTCAAAGCACCGAAGACCGTCGACGTCGGGTTCGTCCGCAACGGAAAGCTCGTTCGTGTCGAGCGTGTGGTGCCGAGGGGCGTCGCTCCGCAACTCCACGCGCTCCGCGAGCTCACGCAAGGTCCGACCCGTGACGAACGCGCGCGCGGGTTGCGTACGGGGATCCGGCCGGGGGTGCGCCTGCGCTCGCTTCGCTCCGGTGACGGCATGTGGGTGGCCAGCTTCTCGCGCTCGCTCTTCGGTCCGGGCTCGGCCGAGACCGTGCGCACGCGGCTTGCCCAGATCACGTGGACGCTCTCGCGGCTCGGAGGGCCGCAGGACTATGCGGCAATCTCGGCCGAAGGACGGCTCGCGACCGTGCTGCGACTCGGCGTTCGTCCCGGGGCCTGGCGTGCGGCCGAGGGCGAGAAGCGGTACCTCTACAGCGCTCGCGGCATCCAGCTTCGCCTCTGGCAGCTCGGGTACCTCTCCCGCGCCGACGTGACCGGCGCGCTCGACTACGCCACCTCGCAGTCGCTGCTCGCGTTCCAGGGCTGGGAGGGGCTTTCTCGCACCGGCACGGTGACCGGCGAGACCCAGGTCGCGCTCGTCAGGGCCGATCGACCCCGGCCACGAGGGCGGGGCGCCGGTCGCCGTGTGGAGATCCATCGTGATCTCGGGGTGCTGCTGCTGATCGAGGAGGGCAAGGTCTTTCGTGCCGTGCACACGTCCACCGGCGCAGGCGGCATCACGCCCTCGGGCTCGTTCCGGGTCTACCGCAAGGAGATCATGTCCTGGTCGGTTCCCTTTTCCGTGTGGATGCCGTATGCCGCCTACTTCGTCGGCGGGATCGCGACGCACCAGTACCCGGACGTGCCCGAGTACCCGGCTTCGCACGGTTGCGTGCGACTGCCGGAGGGCGAAGCGGCGCGCGTCTACCGGTTCGTCGAGATCGGCACGCCCGTAGACGTCTTCTAGGAGGGCTTGGCGGAACCGGCCTCGTCGCAGGAGTGCCGCTGGTCGTCGCGAGGCGAGGACGCCGCATCGCGGCGATCCAGCGCTCCTCCTGCGGCACGGAGTCTGTTTCGCCAAGCCCTCCTACAGGAGAGTTACTGGGGCAGCGAGAGCGAGTTCGGCCCGTTGAAGACGACGAGCAGCGTCACCTCGTCGTAGGGATGGAAGCGATGCTCGACGCCTGCCTCGACGAACACTCCTTGGCCGCGGCGAAGCAGGCTGCGCTCTCCCTCGATCTCGATCTCCCCTTCGCCGTCCAGGAGCACGTACGCCTCGTCGAAGGTGTGCGGGGTCTGCTTGTCCTCCTCGCCGGCGACGAGCACGTACACGCCGACCTCGAGTCCCGGCGATGAGTGGATGCTCTCGTAACCGCCTCCCCGCTCCGCGAGCCGGGCCGCGGTGGCGGCGACGTCGAAGCCCTGCACACATCGCACCGTACCCAGCTTCCGCGATCTTGCAATCGGCTCGCGACCGTGACGTCTTTGGCACGAAGTTGGCACACGCGCGTCGGAAAACGGCCCCTACGCTCGTGACATGCACCGACTCGCCCTCGCCCTCCTCGCTGCGGCGCTCGTCTCGCTCGCCGGCACGCCGGCGTTCGCGCACTTCGACGGGGCCGACTGGTACACGCACGCCGCCTGCCCCGCGAGCGCCGACAACCGCATCGATCCGATCAACGTCGTCTTCACGGGCTGGGGAACCTGGGGACGTGCGGAGAGCCAGGTGGAGTCCCATGAGGGCTGGACGGCGCCCTCGGGGTCGACGCAGTCCTTCGGCGAGCACGGCAGTTGCAGCCCGCTGCACACGCAACGCGCGAGCGGGAACGGCTCGCGGTTTCACGTCCGCCTGCGCGGCCAGCATCCGGACGCGACGCTCGGCTGGACGGCCATGGCGGCTGCGCACCACGAGGACCTGGTGCTGTTTCCCCTTGCGTGCGGACACGCGGTCGATGCGAATGGCCCGGCCGGAAGCGGCTTCGACCAGGGTCGCGACGAGCTCGAGAGGCGGTTCACGAGCGCCGGCCACTCCTCCGACCGCGTGTGGTGGGGGAACACGCAGAGCTTCAAGCAGTGCGATGGCGACTACGCCGGCTCGGACGGTTGGACGGTCTTCATCCAGCTCCATCAGGTGAATCACTGATGTTTCGCGCGCGAGCGACCGTCACGGCCTCGCTCGCCGCGCTCGGGCTCGGACTGGTGGTCTCGGTGTCGGCCGGAGGCGGGCAGTCGCCGGCCGACACCCGCGGCTTGGGACCGCTGTACAACGCCGGCGACCGCGTCGACGGCCTCCCCCTCGCGGCCGTGCTCCGGCGCGAGGGCACGGCCGAGTTCGTGTCCTTCGTCTACGGGGACTGCGTTGCAGCCGATGACGCTGGCTGTGCGCCTCCGGCCGAGATCCAGATCTGGCCTGCCTGCCGCAGGAGCCTCGGTCTATACCGCGGCGCAACCGATCGTGGCGCTCTCGTGGAGCCGATCAGCCTGCGCGGCGTACCCGCGTTCCTCTTCGAAGACGGAACGAGGCTCGAGCTCGAGACCGGTAGCTCGACGGTGGTCGTCTTCGCGGGTACGCGCGGACGTGTCCTTCGAATCGCCGCGGCGCTCCGGACGCTCGACGAAACCGTTTCGCCCGGGGTGCCGTTGCCGAAGCCCGTTCGCGCGGAAGGAGGTGATGCCCTCGACTGCTGAGCTCGCGACGGAACCGGTAGCTCTCCCGCGGGCGACGAGGTGCGGCGTGGCAAGATCGTCTCGCTGTGGAGACGATGCGCGCCGTACGGAAGCGGGGTTCCGAGCAAGGGCTCGTGCTGGACGAGCTCCCCGTACCCACACCGAAAGCAGACGAGGTCCTCGTTCGCATCGAGGCTGCGAGCATCTGCGGTACCGATCTCCACATCCAGCGCTGGGATCAATGGTCGTCCGAGCGCGTCAACCCGCCACTCACACTGGGCCACGAGCTCTGTGGCACCGTCGTCGCGTTGGGGAAAGGCGTCCACGGGGTTTCGGAGGGCGACTACGTTTCCGCGGAGAGCCACGTCACCTGCGGGGTGTGCTTCCACTGCCGCACCGGGAAGGCGCACATGTGCGAGCGCACGCAGATCCTCGGCGTCGATCGCGACGGGGGCTTTGCCGACTTCGCCGCGATCCCGGCTTCGGTCATCTGGCAGAACGACCGGGCGAAGCTGCCGCCGCACATCGCATGCCTGCAGGAGCCGTTCGGGAACGCGGTCTTCGCCACGTCGACGCAGGACCTCGCGGGACGCGCGATCGCGGTCCTCGGCTGCGGGCCGGTCGGGCTCTTCGCGATCGCCATAGCGCGGGCGTTCGGAGCCGGGCGGCTGCTTGCTTCGGACCACGTTCCCTATCGCCTCGACCTGGCGCGCGGGCTCGGCGCCGATGCCGTGGTCAACGTCGCCGAGGTCGACGACGTCCCTGCCTGGTTCGCGGAGCAGAACGAGGGCGTGGGCATGGGCGTCGTCTTCGAGATGTCGGGTGCCTTGAAGGCGATCGAGGACGCGTTCGCGATCGTGCGCCACGGCGGCAACGTCGTGCTCTTCGGGATTCCCGCACGCCCGGCGACGATCGACATCGCCGAGTCCCTCATCTTCAAGAACCTGACGGTGTCGGCGATCAACGGACGCGAGATCTGGGAGACGTGGTACACGACGCGCTGGCTTCTCGAACACGGTGTCGTCGACCTCGCGCCCCTGATCACCGCGCGCATGCCGCTCGAGCGCTACGAGGAGGCGTTCGCCCTCCTCGAGTCGGGCGACGCCTGCAAGATCGTCCTCGAGCCGAACGGAGCCCGCGCATGAACACCGCCCTGACCGAGCAGGTCGGGACGGAGCTCGACGCGCTGCGCGACGCGCGTACCTACAAGCGCTTCCTGACCATCGAATCGGCGCAGGGCCCGGTCGTGGAGATGGCCGGGCTCGGTGAGGTGATCGTGCTCTCCTCCAACAACTACCTCGGCCTCGCCGCACATCCCGAGGTCGTGCGCGCGGGCATCGAGGGCATCGAGCGCTACGGGGCCGGAACGGCGTCGGTCCGCTTCATCTGCGGCACCTTCGAGCCACACCTCGAGCTCGAACGGGCTTTGGCCGACCTCTCCGGGACGGAAGCGGCACTGACGTACGTCTCCTGCTGGAATGCGAACGAGGCGGTCATTCCGACACTCACCGATGCGTCCACGGTGATCTTCACCGACGAGCTCAACCACGCGAGCATCATCGACGCCGTGCGGCTCTCCCGGCCGGCGTCGAAGGTCATCTACCCCCACTCGGACATGCAGGCGCTCGAAGACGCGCTCCAGTCTGCGCCGCGCGAGGCTCGCAAGCTGGTGCTCACCGACGGTGTCTTCTCGATGGAAGGCGACCTCGCCAGGCTTCCGGAGATCGTCGGGCTCGCGCGCGAGCACGACGCGGTCGTCATCGTCGACGACTCACACGGGGTCGGAGTGCTCGGGGAGACGGGCCGGGGCACGGTAGAGCACTTCGGGCTCCTCGGCGAGATCGACGTCATCACCGGCACGCTCGGCAAAGCCCTCGGCGGCGCGGCAGGAGGCTACGTCGCCTCCTCGGAGAAGGTTTGCGATCTGCTCTCTCAGCGCTCGCGGCCGCAGCTCTTCTCGAACGCGCTTCCGCCGACTGTCGCCTGCAGCGCGCATCGCGCCGTCGAGCTCATGCTGGAGCAGCCGGAGCTGCTCGCGCGGCTACGCGACAACTCGCGGGCGTTCAGAGCGATGCTGGTCGAGGCGGGCTACGCGCCGCTCGAGGGCGAGGCCGCGATCATCCCGATCATCGTCGGCGAGACCGCCCAGGCGATGGCGCTCTCCGAGCGCCTGCTGGACGAGGGCGTGTTCGTGACCGGCTTCGGACACCCCGTCGTTCCCGAGGGCACGGCGCGGATCCGCGTGCAGATGTCGGCTGCCCTCGAGCCGGAGCACCTCGAACGCGCGATCGAGGCATTCAGGCGCGTCAAGACCTGACCGAATACGAGAGCGACAGCGCGCCGAGCCGCCCAGCCGGCGTGGAGGAATCCTCGAGTGGAGGGAGAACAGCCCGCCATGCTCCTCAATCTCGTCCTCGGTGTCGCGTTCCTCGCCGTCGGGATCCTGCTCATGTTCGTCGGCGGGGTCTTCGGAATCCTCGTCGGGATCATCTCGATCCTGATGGGCCTCGTCCTCCTGCTTCGCGGGTACAGAAGCAGAGCGACGACGACCGCGTACTAGCGAGCCAACGCGTGCATTGGACAGCGGCGGTGACCCCGCCGCCGTCCGGCTACTTCTTCGTAAAGACGAGGTCGTTCGACTTCGCCATCATGTGGCAGCTCTGGCAGAGCGAGCCCTGCGCGAGCAACGAATAGCGCGCCGACGCGCTCGACCGTTCGTACTCGATGAACCGCCAGCGTCCGTTGGCTTTGCGCATCACCGCGAACTGGCCGACGTACTTCGTCCCGGGCTTCACGATCGTCTTCACGATCACCGTGCCGTTCGGGTACTTCGGGCCTACCTTGCGCTTGCTCGCGTAGACGTTCTTGACGCCTGTGTGAGCGCTCGAAAGAGGGCCGGTGTCCCGGAACGGCTTCTTGTTGATCCGCGGCCACTTCTGCCAGCCGTCCGTGTACGAGGGCAGGCCGTTCGCAGTGGTTCGCGCCGAAGCGACGACGACCACGGCCGAGGCGAATGCGACGATGGCAACGATCGCAAGGAGCTTCGCGCGCATCCGTGGATGATGCCCTTTCGGGCGCCGGGTTCCAACGGCGCGGGATGAAGAGTTTCTGAACAACGCCACGCCCCGCGGCGGTCACCCCGAGCGGGTAGAACGCGTACGTGAGTCACGATCATTCGCACGCGGAGACCGGCAGTCGTCGCGCGCTCACGCTTGCCCTCGCGATCACGGCCGTCTACACGGGCGTGGAGGTCGTCGGCGGGCTCGTCGCCGGGAGCCTGGCACTGCTGGCGGACGCGGTCCACATGCTTTCCGACAACGTCGCCCTCGCGCTCGCCCTCTTCGCCGTCTGGCTCGCCGACCGGCCGGCGAGCCCGGAGCGCACATACGGCTACAAACGGGCGGAGGTGCTCGCCGCGCTCGCCAACGGAGTCACGCTGGTCGCGCTCTCCATCTGGATCTTCTATGAGGCCTTCCAGCGCTTTCGCGACCCCCCCGATGTCCTCGGAGGGTGGGTGCTCGTCATTGGCTTGATCGGAGTGGCAGTCAACCTCGCGGCGGGCCTCATCCTGTTTCGCGGCCGCAGTGGCAATCTCAATGTCGAAGCCGCATTTCGCCACGTCGTTGCCGACCTCCTCGGCTCGATCGGGGTCGTCGCCGCGGCTGTGGTCATCCTCGCGACCGGCTGGCTCGAGGCCGATCCCCTCGTGAGCGTGCTCATCGGCGTGCTGATCCTCGTGAGCTCGTGGTCGATCCTGCGCGACTCGACTGCGATCCTGCTCGAGGCGGCGCCGAGCGGGATCGACACGCGCGCGGTCGGCGAACGGCTCGCCCGCGCGCCCGGGGTCGTGGAGGTACACGACCTCCACATCTGGACGATCACCTCGGGCTTCCCGGCGCTGTCCGCGCACGTGCTCGTCGGCCGAGGCGAGGACTGCCACGCGCGGCGACTCGAGCTCGCCCGGCTGCTTCAGGACGAGTTCGGAATCGAGCACACGACGCTCCAGGTCGACCATGTAGGAGAGCGCGGCGCAGTCGTCGAGCTCGAACGCTTCTAGCGACCGCCGGCCAACCGCCAGATCTCGTCCAACGACTGGTCCGTGAGCGACGAGAGGACAACGTCGGCTTCGTCGAACGCTGCGCCGCGCGTGATCTCGTTCGGAACGGCTGCGCACAGCACCTGCGCGAGCTTGGCAGAGTGAACGCCCGAGGGCGAATCTTCGACGGCGAGCGCTTGATCCGTGTCAACCTGAAGGATCGCAAGCGCGTGGCGATATAGGTCGGCCTTGTCTCGCGTTGGCTGGTCGTTCGCGCAGATGAGAGCTTGCCAGGTGTGGTCAAGTCCTACCGCCTGGCACTGGGCTCGCACTCGATCCTCACGGTTGCGTGTGACGATCGCCGTCTTGACGCCATGTTCCCTTGCTTCAGCGAGGCGTTCGCGCACGCCGGGCGGAAGAGGGGCGCGCGCGTACAGCTCAGCCTTTCGCTTCGCTCGGCGCCCGACGACCGCGTCCCGATCAACTCTGTTCCCGGTCAACTGCTCGAGATGTGCAATCGCATCGAAGGCGCCAGACGTGGAACTCCCACTGCCAACCGCGGGCAGCCAGTCGTCGAGAGCAAGATCGACTCCGTGCTCGGCGTAGATGTCGCGCCACGACTGGAATGTCGGAACCTCCGTGTCGACGATCACTCCATCGAAGTCAAAGAGGAGCGCGGCCAGCAGGTGAGGGGAACGTATACCGCCAAAGCGTGAAAGCGTCAGAGGGTGACCTCGGCGCGCACCGTCCCCGCACGCTCGTGGCGAGCGACGACGCCGACACGCTCACCGGCCTTCGCCTCGACGACCCACTCGAGCTTCGTTCGGTCGTTCGTCCCGTGGTCGACGTTCCACCACATGATCGCCCGCTTCTCGACGCGGCCCTGCAGCTGACCGGCCTCCTCCCGCTCCTTCCCGGTCACGATCCGCGCGCCCTTTGGGAGCTCGACGGTGACCTCGACGGGCAGTACCGCTTTGCGGTCGAGCGCCTTCTGGGTGACGTTGGTGGGGAGCCAGCCAGAGTTCTCGAGCACGAGCACGACTCGGTGGACGCCCTCCGCGACCGGTTCCGCGTCGAACGACTTGACCTCGAGCCGGGGTGAGACGAGGGCGAGGAAGAGCGCGAAGTCGGCGTGCGGCTCGACCTCCTGCTGCAGCCGGGAAAGCGGGGGGTTGAACCAGAAGCGGACCAGATCCCAGCCCCCGAGCTCGACCGAGCCGAGCTGCGGATGCTCGAACGGGTACCAGTCGACGTAGCCCTCGCCGATCTCGTCGGCGAGCTTCAGGATCTTCAGGTCGTCCTCGGGAGGGTGGTCGCGGATCCAGTCGATGAAGTGGTAGTCCGTGAGGCCGGCGGCTCGCTGCGGGCTCCAGAACTCGGTCACCCAGGCGAACGCGCCGAGGAAGTCGTAGACCCAGTCGATGTCGCCGCCCTTGATGACCATCTTCGGGTCGTACTTGAAGTCGTGGAAGATCGAGATCGCCGGGTAGCCGGTCAGCCGCGTCGCCTCTTCGCCCATCAGCTTGTACGCGCGCAGGTCGGTCGTCGGGAAGTCGTCGTCCGAACGGGCCGAGTAGGGGCGGAGGTGCACGCCCGAGAAGGTGTGGTAGCCCATGTAGCTCGTGATGTTCTTCCGGGCGACGATCGCCTCGACGAGCGCGCGCACCTCGGGCTCCGAGGTCGGATAGGGCCCGGCGCCGAGTTGCTCGCCTTCGGGCGCCCAATCGGCCGGCCAGTTGCGGTTCAGGTCGAGGCCTTCGAGCACCGGGGCGATCTTCACGTTGACCCCGTCCCAGTTCTGGATGGTGCCTTCCGGGAAGACCCTGAAGAACTCGCCTTCGAAGTCGTCCGGTTGGCGCGCCACGAGAAGGCGCGCGTCGTCGGGATGCGGCTTCCAGGAGCCGTTCGGGTCACGGAGACGCATCATCAGCAGGCGCCCGTCGCCGTCGACGTCCTCGCGGTGGAGCCCGTCCTGCGGCTCCTCGTGCGGGTACGGCCGAACGCTCGAGCGGCGAAAGCGCCCGTCGGCGAGCCCCGCGTCCGCCCCGTCCGGGTTCACGCGCGGGACGACGTAGAACGTGCGGGTGTCGAGCGCATGGGTGACGCGCTCGTCGGCGCCGTGCCCGTGGAGAAGTCTGTCGAGAAGGTGCAGCGCGGCCGTCGTCCCGGTGAACTCCATCGCATGGATTTGGGCGTGGACGAAGACGGCCGGCTTTTCGCCCGGCAGGCCCGTCTCCAGGTTCGTCACCGTCGCGAGCTGGATCTCCCGGCCCTCGTAGGACCGGCCGATCGACTCGAGCGTGAGGAGGCTGGGAAACTCGACGGACCACGCCTCGAGCGTCTCCAGGAGCTCCGCATAGGTGTAGAAGCGATCGAAGCGGACGCGCGTCGCCATGGATCGAGCCTAAAGAATTACCCTCTCGGCGTGCGCGAGCTAGCGGAGTACCGGTCTGAGTTTCCGATCCTCGAGCACACCACGTACCTCGTCTCGCACTCGCTCGGCCCGATGCCGCGCAAGGCCGGCGAGCGGCTCGCCGAGTTCGGGCGGATGTGGGAGGAGCGTGGCATCCGCGCCTGGGCGGAGGGTTGGTGGGAAACGTCGTGGACGGTCGGCGACCAGATCGGCCGGATCATCGGCGCGCCTGCGGGCTCGACCGTGATGCAGCAGAACGTGACCATCGCCGAGGCGATCGCGCTCTCCTGCTTCCGACCGGTGGATCCGGCTCGGAACCGCGTCGTCTACGAGCGTGGCAACTTCCCCTCCGTTCGCTACCTCTACCAGGCGCAGCCGGATTTCGAGGTCGTCGTCTGCGAGGACGAGGTCGAGATCGTCGAGCGGATCGACGAGCGCACTTTGCTGGTTCCCATCAGTCACGTCCTGTACAGGGCCGGCGAGATCCAGGACGTCGAGCCGATCGTCCGCCGCGCGCACGAGGTCGGCGCGCACGTGATCCTGGACTGCTACCAGTCCGCCGGGATCGTGCCGCTCGACGTCACCGCGCTCGGGGTTGGCTTCGCGGTCGGGGGCTCGGTGAAGTGGCTGTGCGGCGGCCCCGGGAACGGCTGGCTCTATGTCCGTCCTGATCTAGCCGAGCGCCTGGAGCCGACGTTCGCCGGCTGGCAAGCGCACGCGCGGCCGTTCGCCTTCGAGGAGGAGATGGAGCACGCCTCCGGTGCGGCTCGCTTCCTGACCGGAACCCCGAACCCGGCCGCCCACTACGCAGGGACGGCTGGTTACGACCTCGTGGAGGAGATCGGAGTCCGGCGCATCCGAGAGAACTCACTCCGCCAGACGCAACTCCTCATCGACTTGGCGGATACGGCGGGCTTCGAAGTGCGGAGCCCGCGCGATCCCGCCCGCCGCGGCGGGTCGGTCGTCCTCCGTGTACTGGAGTTTGCGGCGGTTCATGCCGAGCTCGAGGCGCGCGAGATCCTGTGCGACTTCCGCCCTGATGCGGGCATCCGCCTCGGCCCGCACTACTTCACGAGCGACGAGGAGATCCGGTTCGCCGTCGAGCAGATCGCCGACATCCTCCAGACGGGCGCCTTTGAGCGTCACCTGGGTGCGGTCGCGCTGCACTGACAATCAGAGGTAATCCACGATCGGCACCTCGGCCCGCGCGTCGAGGCAGTCGGCGGCGAAGAGCGCCGCACCGGGATCGCCTGTCCAGAGCGTGTAGCGACCACGGCCGCGCTGCTCGCGCCAGCGCTCGACCTGGCCCAGGGCGTGGAGGGCGAACCGCTGCGCACGCTCGAGCCACAGCTCGTCACCGGTCCGCCCGAACGTGCGCAGGAACGCATACCCGTTACCCGCCGTGCCGTGACAGATGCCAGGCCCTTTCGTCATGCTTCCCGGGCCTGCTCGCCACACGAGCTCGGCGGCGGCGAGCAGCAGCTCCTCGTCGAGGTACGGGGCTGTCGAGGCGACCACTCCGGCGCCGCCGTGGCACCACTGGAGCCGGATCCCGCCTTCCCAGTCGAGCTCGCCGCAGTCCTCGACGGACATCGCCCAGTTCGCCAGGCCGTCCTCGCGGACTGCGACCTTGGCGAGAGCAGCCGAAGTGTCCGTCCTCAGTCGCTCGTGTCGGTCGGCCGGGAGCATGTCGCCGCCCTGGAGGAGGACGTTCGTGTTCGTTCCGATCCCGTGCGACGCGCCCGGCGACTTCCCGTACGGCGGATACGTCCAGAAGCCGTCCCAGTAGCGGCGCCGCCAGAGCTCCTCGGCACTCTCGCGCCAGGCCTCTGCCCAGCGCTCCTCGCCGGTCCAGTCGAGCATTGCCTTGGCCGCCAGCATCGTTCCCGGTGCGCCGCTGAGCAGGTCGTTCGCCTCACAGTCCCAGTTCTCACGCACGCGCACGTGAAGGGTGTCCGCGAGGTCAGGGGCCGGCGCCAGCTTGTAAGCGACGAGCAGCATGCCGCTGTCGCCGTCGAACAGGCTCGCGTGCGTGCGGACAGGTGGGTCGAGGCACTCGGGCGCTGGATTGGCCGGCCAGATCTCGCACGCGCGCCGCGCGAGCGCGGCCAGGTCGATCTGAGACTCTGCGCCCGCCCGGCGCCGGAGGATGTCGTGCACCCAGCAGACGC
>Ga0183260_10002331_pt1 | contig 15710 bp, 14 predicted proteins | sample AntDrymUQ4972206_2_FD_129768 | JGI IMG/M metagenome (GOLD analysis project Ga0183260, IMG submission 129768) | Polar desert sand microbial communities from Dry Valleys, Antarctica - metaG UQ497 (22.06) (version 2) (version 2) | ecosystem: Environmental > Terrestrial > Soil > Desert | place...
TCACGTTCTCGCGGCCTGTCAGCTCCGGGTGAAAACCGGAGCCGACCTCGATGAGAGCGGCAAGCCTGCCGTCGATCACGATCCGCCCCTGTGTGGGCGCCGTGATACCCGCCAGCAGCTTCAACAGTGTGCTCTTGCCCGCACCGTTCCGGCCGATGATCCCGAGTGACGAGCCGCGCGGCACCTCGAAGCTGACGTCACGGAGCGCCCAGAAGATGCCCGCCGAGGAACGGGGGCCCAAACGATATTGCTTCGAGACGTTCTCGATCCGGACGTCGATGGGCCTCATACCGAATCGGCCATCGTCCGCTCATGGGACTTGAAGTACAGGAAGGCGCCTGCAAGCAGCAGGGTCGAGACGAGGAGCCCCGTCAGGAGCGCCTCGAGCATCGGCCCCTGGTGCAGCACCATCGCGCGCCGGAACGTGTCGACGACGCCCGCCATGGGATTGAGGATGTAGAGGTAGTACAGCGGCCGCGGCAGCGCGCTCTTCACCGCATCGAGCGGATAGATAACAGGCGTCGCGAACATCCAGACCTGGAGCAGCACGGGCATGGCGATCCCCACGTCGCGGTGGTGTACCTGCAACGCCGCAAGCAGCAGGCTGCCGCCGGTCAGAAACAGCGTCAGCAGCAGAATGGCCGGAATCGCCCACAGGGCGCTCAGCGACAGAGAGACACCGAACCAGAGCATCAGCCCGAAAAGGGCGACGGCCGCGAGCCCGAAGTCCACCAGCGCTGCCAGCACGTAGGTGAACGGCAGAATCTCGCGGGGGAAGTACACCTTGGTGATCAGTGAGGCGTGTCCGGTGAGCGACGTGGCCGAGTTCGAGAGCCCGCCGGCAAACGCCGTCCAAGGCACGAGTGCCGAGTAGGCGAACAGCGCGTACGGGAGCTCCCCGCCTGGCGACCGGCCGAGCACCGTGAACATCAGCGTGAAGACCAGCATCATCGAGAGCGGCTGGATCATCGCCCACGCCACCCCAAGATGCGACTGCTTGTATCTGACCTTCAACCGGTGGGCGGTCAGCGTGCGCAGCAGATCGCCGAATTGCGGGAGCCGGCGCATGGCCTGCAGCGGCCGGAGATCGGCGACTGAAGGGGGCTCGATGACGGTGATTTCACGCATGGTCCTGCCGAAATGCCCCTGAATACCTGCCTCTCCAGCGTCGTCGCCGAAGGAGCACCAAACCAGTGTCCGACGCAGCAGCATCAGGGCCGCTGCAGATCGAATGATACCCGGGCAGCCGGGGACCCGCCCCGCCGCATCTGAATGGCAGCGGCATGCGCCTGCGGGAGTGCAGGAACCACGTTTGCACTTCATGCTGGTCGTCCGCGTGACGTTCGTGGAATCCTCGGACTCCCCTTCTGGCAGTGCCAGGTCTCTCCTCCTAGGACCTCTGTGACCGTGCGCAGTGGCGAGGGCGATTGGTCCGACGAACCAGGTAAGCAGCGGCGCACGCGAAAAAAGCAGGACAATGAGAGGGAGATGGCCACGTCCTTGCTCGGTTTAGCCCCGCCACCGTGCAGCTCGAGCGGAGACCATCGCGCCCGCACCTGCACACAGGCACGAGAATCATGCTGCTGACGCCCGTCCTTCTCGTGTTCGCGGTCGCGGCTGCCGCGCCGCTGCTGCAGCGGCGCCTGCCCGAACGCTGGACGGCGTGGGTGCTCGCCTCTGTTCCAGCGGCACTGGCCCTGCACTTCGCATTGCTGCCGATGCCGCTTGCGGAAGGGTGGCAGTGGGCGCCGCGCCTGGGTCTGCGGCTCGGATTCTCGTTCGACGGGCTGGCACGGCTCTTCGCCCTGCTCATCACCGGAATAGGCACACTCGTCGTGATCTATGCCGGCGCTTACATGCACGGCCACGTGCGGCTCGGCCGGTTTTACCTCTATCTGCTGCTCTTCATGGGTTCCATGCTGGGACTCGTGCTGGCCGATAACCTCCTGCTGCTGTTCATCTTCTGGGAGCTCACCAGCTTCAGCTCGTATCTCCTGATCGGATTCGATCAGCACCTCCCGGGCGCACGCGCATCGGCCCTCCAGTCGCTGCTCGTCACAGCGGGCGGCGGGCTCGCCCTGCTTGCAGGGCTGGTCCTGCTGGGCATGGCGGGGGGAAGCTTCGAGCTGAGCGAACTGGTGCAGCGAGGAGAGGCCGTGCGTGCACACCCTCTCTATGTTCCCCTCCTGATCCTCATCCTCGCCGGGGCATTCACGAAATCCGCGCAGGTCCCCTTCCACTTCTGGCTGCCGAACGCAATGGCCGCCCCCACGCCGGTCAGCGCGTACCTGCACTCCTCCACGATGGTGAAGGCCGGGGTGTACCTGCTCGCACGTCTGACGCCGGTGCTCGGCGCCACGCTGGTCTGGCAGGCGGTTGTCGGCGGAGTAGGCGCGGTCACCATGGTGACCGGGGCCGTGCTCGCCTTCGGCCAGACGGACGTCAAGCGGCTGCTCGCCTACGCCACCATCAGCGCGCTCGGCATCATGACCATGCTGCTGGGGCTGGGGGGAGAAGCAGCGGCGCTTGCCGCGGTGATGTTCCTTCTGGCGCACGCCTTCTACAAGGGGGCACTGTTCCTGGTCGCGGGGGGTCTCGTCCACGCGACTGGAGAACAGAACGTCACGCGGCTGGGCGGGCTGCGACGGGCCATGCCGTTCACTGCCGCTGCCGGTGCGCTTGCGGCAGTCTCCATGGCCGGTGCGCCGCCGCTGGCTGGTTTCCTGGGCAAGGAACTGACGCTCGACGTCGTGTGGAATGCGCCCATGCTCGCGTGGGTGCTCGCACCGGCGACAGCATTCGCCAGCGCGCTGCTCGTCGGCGTGGCACTTGCGGTCGGCGTGCAGCCTTTCATCGGACGTCCACAGGCGGACGAGCACCCGCACGATGAGGCCGGCGATGCCGGCGACGGGCACGCGCATCCTGGCCACGCGCACGACGGACCAGCCGGGCTGTGGATTGGCGCGCTCCTGCTCGCCACGTGCGGCGTTGTCACAGGACTGATCCCCTGGCTCACGATCCAGCCACTTGTCGGAGCCGCCGTGAACGCGGTGGTGGGGAGCCCGGTGGCCGTGAAGCTCACCTTGTGGCACGGCTGGAACGTGGCGCTCCTCATGGGCACGCTGTCGCTGGTGATCGGGCTCCTGCTCTTCACGCGGATGGCTGCGTTGCGTGCACCCTTCGCCCGCTGGACACCGTTTCGGGCCGGCCCCGCGGAACTGTACCGGGTTGCCATGGACGGTCTGTTCCGGCTGGCCGCCTTGCAGACCAGAGGTATCCAGAGCGGATACCTGCGTCGGTACATCCTGCTGACGGTCGTCGTCACGATCGGTCTCGTCGGAGCTTCGATGATCGTGAGGGACGTGCCGATTGCGGAGAGCACGACTGACGTGCGGCTGCACGAGATCGGCATCGCCGCGGCCGTGCTCCTGGCTGCAGGCGGCGCCATTGTCGCGAAGTCCACCCTCGGCGCGGTGGCGGCGCTCGGCGCGGTCGGGTTCGGGATGGCGTTGATCTTCGCGACCTTCGGCGCTCCCGATCTCGCGATGACGCAGCTGGTGGTGGAAGCCCTGCTCGTCATCCTCTTCGTCCTGGTGTTCTACGATGTGCCGCAATCCGCCAGCCGCTCCACCCGATCGGTGCGGGTACGCGACGCGGCGATCGCCATCTCGGCCGGGACGCTCATGGCGGTTCTCGTGCTCGTGGCCACGACCGTGCAGCTCGAGCCGCCGGTCTCCGGATATTTCGTGGAGCAGAGCGTGCCCGCCGCGCACGGGCACAACGTGGTGAATGTGATTCTTGTCGATTTCCGCGCCATCGACACGCTTGGCGAGATTACCGTCATTGCGCTTGCCGGCATCGGCGTGCATGCGCTCATCAAGCTGAGGCCCGGGAGAACGCCGTGAACTCACTGATCCTGCGCACCGCCGTGCGGGCGCTGCAGCCCGTGCTCCTGCTCTACTCGTTCTTCCTCCTGGTTGCCGGCCACAACCAGCCTGGCGGAGGTTTCGTCGGCGGCCTCATCGCCGCCGCTGCCCTCGCGCTCTATGCGATTGCCTACGACGCGGCATCGGCACGAACTCTGGCGATCGTGGATCCGCGCACCACGATTGGAGTGGGCCTGCTGCTGGCCCTGATCAGCGGCCTCCTGCCGCTGCTCGCGGGCCTGCCGCTGATGACCGGCCTGTGGGCCAGTGTGCCGCTGGCCGGTAACACCAAACTGGCGCTCGGCAGCCCGATCCTCTTCGACATCGGCGTGTACCTGGTGGTCATCGGCATGACGCTGCTGATGGTCCTGTCGCTGGTGGAGGACTGACATGGAACTCCTGCTGGCTGTCGTTGTTGGCGGGCTCTACGCGGGGGGGATCTACCTGATGCTGCGGCGCAGCATCGTGAAGATCATCTTCGGCCTGGCACTGCTCGGCCACGCCGCCAACCTGCTGATTTTCACGTCAGCCGGCCTCACTCGAGGGCGCGCGCCGCTCATTCCCGTCTCCGGTTCGGTTGCCGGAGGGACCCTCGCCGACCCGTTGCCGCAGGCAGTCATCCTGACGGCGATCGTCATCAGCTTCGGCGTCGTCGCTTTCGCGCTGGTGCTGTTCCGCCGCGGCTGGCAGGCGGCAGAGACGGACGACCCTGACGTGCTGCGGATCACCGAGACATGACGCCGCTGCTCGTGCTTCCGATCGTCATTCCGCTCCTCACGGCCGCGGTCACGCTCCTCGCCCATGGCTCCCCGAGGACGCAGCGCACCGTCCCCGTTGCCGGGGCGCTGGGGCTGCTCGTGGCCGGCGTGCTGCTGCTCTGGACCGTCGAACGCCAGGGCATCCTGGTACTGCAGCTCGGAAACTGGCCCGCGCCGTTCGGCATCACGCTCGTGGCGGACCTCTTCAGCGCGCTGATGGTGGCGGTCACCAGCCTCATCGGGGCGGCGGTCGCGGTCTACTCACTCGTGGCGATAGACGAGACACGGGAGCGGTTCGGGTATCACCCGCTGCTTCACGCTCTGCTCGCGTCGGTGTGCGGAGCCTTCCTGACCGGGGATCTCTTCAACCTGTACGTCTGGTTCGAGGTCATGCTCATGGCCTCCTTCGTCCTGCTCGCGCTCGGCGGCGGCCGTCCTCAGATCGAAGGGGCGATGAAGTACGTGACGCTGAACCTCGTCGCCTCGGCATTCTTCCTTGCGGCGGTGGGCATTCTGTACGGCGTCGCCGGCTCGTTGAATATGGCCGACCTGGCCGTGAAGCTGGAGAACGGCAGCGCTCCGGGGGTCACCACCGTCGTCGCCATGCTGTTCCTGGTGGCGTTCGGGATCAAGGCAGGGGTATTTCCGCTCTTCTTCTGGCTGCCAGCCTCCTATCACACACCACCTGTGGTCGTCTCGGCCCTCTTCGCGGGGCTCCTCACGAAAGTCGGCGTGTATGCTCTCATCCGGGTCTTCACGCTGCTGTTCGTGCACGACGTGGGCTATACGCACACGCTCATCCTCGTCATCGCGGGGTTGACCATGATCACGGGTGTGCTTGGGGCGGTGTCGCAGAACGACTTCCGCCGGATCCTGTCGTTCCACATCGTCAGCCAGATCGGCTATATGGTTATGGGCCTGGGGCTGTTCACGCGGCTGGCACTCGCCGGGTCGGTGTTCTACATCGTGCATCACATCATCGTGAAGACGAACCTGTTCCTCGTGAGCGGCGTGGTGGATCGCCTTCGCGGCACCCTGCAGCTCTCGTCTCTCGGCGGGCTCTATGAGTCGCGGCCGCTGCTCGCGGGTCTCTTCCTGGTGCCGGCCCTTTCGCTCGCCGGCTTGCCACCCTTCTCCGGATTCTTTGCGAAGCTGGCGCTGATCCACGCGGGATTCGAGGCGGAACAGTACCTGATTGTCGGCGTCGCACTGGCAGTGGGGCTGTTGACGCTCGTGTCGATGATGAAGATCTGGGCCGAGGCGTTCTGGAAGCCCCTGCCGCCGGACGCGCCCGAGACGCCCGTCCAGGGGGGGCTCAGCCTGATGGTGGGCCCGATCGCCGTGCTCGCCACGGTCACGGTCCTGATCGGCCTCGGCGCCGGCCCGCTCTTCGAGATCTCCATGCGCGCCGCGGATCAACTGATGGACCGCGAGGGCTACATCCGGGCGGTGCTGGGAGACGGCTCATGAAGGGAATGGCCTGGAACCTCGCCCTCGCGCTGGCGTGGGTCGGCATGACAGGACGGCTGAACGCGCCGAACCTGATCGTCGGCTTCCTGGTGGGCTATGTGGTGCTGCTCGTGCTGCAGGGCCCGGTTGCCATGCGGGGGCAGATCCGCCGCACGCGAACGGCACTGGAGCTCCTCGTCGTCTTCACGTGGGAAATGCTGCTGGCCAACTTTCGCGTCGCCTGGGACGTCGTGACCCCCACTCACCTGATGCGGCCAGGGGTGATTGCCGTGCCACTCGACGCGCGGGAGGATTTCGAGATTCTCATCCTTGCGAACATGGTGTCGCTCACCCCGGGAACACTGAGCCTCGACGTCGCGGATGACAGGAGCGTGCTCTACATCCATGCGATGTATCTGCACGACCGCGAGCGGATCACGAGGGCCATCAAGGACGGGTTCGAACGCCGGCTGCTGGAAGTGCTCCGATGATCGAGACCCTCCGCGGCCTGTCGCTCCTCGATGTCACCCTTCCCGTCGTCCTGGCGCTGCTGGCGTTCGGCATCCTGCTCGCCGTGGTCCGGCTGTTGAGAGGCCCGACCTTGCCGGACCGGGTCGTGGCGATCGATCTCATCGCCACGCAGGCGGTTGCCATGCTCGCCTCGTCTGCGATCGCCTTCAACGAGCCGGCCCTGTTGCAGCCCGCACTCGTGCTCACATTGATCGCGTTTGTCGGGACTGTCGCCTTTGCGCGCTACGTGGCGAAGAGGGCGTCATCATGACGGAGCTCATCACGGTGGTCCTCCTCTTCGTCGGTACCCTGTTTACGCTGCTGGCTGCCATAGGCATTCTGCGGATGCCAGACGTCTTCATGCGGATGCAGGTCGCCACGAAGGCGGCAACGCTGGGGGTGGCGTGCGTGGCCCTGGCGGCGGCAACCCACTTCGGCGATCTCGCGACTATTGCGCGGTCTTTGCTGATCGTGCTGTTCCTCTACCTCACCGCACCCGTGGCAGCACATACCATCGGCCGGGCAGCCTATGTGGCCGGGGCCAAGCTCTGGGAGGGCACGATCATCGACGAACTGCGCGGCCGGCATCGCAAGGGTCCGCAGCCGCCGAGCAGTCTGGCCACGAACGACACCACAGCCGCAGAGGATCGACAGTCCCGAACGGACCGCGGTGAGCAACGGCAGGTAGATCTGTCATGAAGTTCATCGTCAGCGCGGCCGCTCTCGTCGTCATCGCTGCAGGAATCAAGGCCACCTCTGCGCTGTTGATCCCGCTGGTGCTCGCCGGGTTCCTGGCAATCATCACGTTTCCGCTCGTCCGCTGGCTGCAGGAGCACCGGGTGCACCGGCTTGCGGCCGTGCTGATCACGATGCTGGCGGTGCTGGGGGCGCTGCTCGGTCCGGGGCTCCTAGTGGCCACCGCGATCCGGCAGTTCGCCCAGGCGGCGCCGGAATACGAGACCCGCCTGCGTCAGCTCGTGCTCGCTTCCGGCGGCTGGCTGCGCGACCGGAATATCGATGCGACCCACCTGAGCACCATTCTCGACCCGTCGCTCATCTTCGGCTTCGTCGTCACCACGCTGTCCGGCGTCCTGACGCTGCTGTCGATAGTCTTTCTCGTCGTGCTCGTCTCCGCGTTCCTGCTGATGGAGAGCGCGGACGTCGCCGACCGCCGCTCCGAAGCCTTGCCGGGCCGCGCCAGGGAGATGATCGCCGCCGTCGGTAGACAGATGCAGGTCTGGCTCTGGGTGAAGACACTCATCAGCCTGGCGACCGGAGCCGCCGCCGGGCTCTGGGTCGGGCTCATGGGCATCGAGTTCGCGCTGCTCTGGGGGCTCGTGGCCTTCCTGCTCAATTACATTCCTAACTTCGGGTCGCTGATTGCGGCACTGCCCCCCGCATTGCTGGCGCTGATCCAGGACGGGCCGCTGAGCGCCGCGGTCGTTGCGCTCGGCTACGTAGTCATCAACGTCGTGTTCGGGAGCGTGCTGGAGCCGTACTTCATGGGCAGGCAGATAGGGCTTTCCCCGGTAGTCGTGCTCCTGTCGGTCATCGTGTGGGGATGGCTCTGGGGCCCGATCGGGATGCTTCTTGCCGTGCCCATCACCATGTCGGTGAAGTTCGGGCTCGAGAGCTCGTCGGAATCCCGCTGGCTCGGACGGCTGCTGGGCGGCAATACAGGCTGATTGCGGCGACTGTCGGCAGGCCGTGGGCAGGTATACTTTGTTCCCACAGCCCGATGCTTCCATCGACTCCCCCCGTCGGCGCCACGCCGGAATCGGGCGCCGAGCCGCGGGGTCTGCCGGGCGCCCGCACGGGAAAGCATGCGGCGCTCGTCTCCTGGGTACGGCCGTTCGTCTTCGCGGCCGTGCTGTTCGCCTTTTTTCTGTCCCTGGATCTCCTGGGCCTTGCGTTCGGGCTGTTCGGGAAGGACCTCGCCGCGGTACTCGTCGAGCGCACCGCGAACCCGTTCGTCGGGCTCTTCGTCGGGATCCTGGGCACCGCGCTGGCCCAGAGCTCGTCCACGACAACATCACTCACCGTCGCCCTGGTTGCCGCGGGAGCCCTCACCGTTGAAGGGGCGGTGCCAATCATCATGGGTGCGAACATCGGCACCTCGGTGACCAACACGCTGGTGTCGCTCGCACATGTCACGAGGCGCGGGGAGTTCGAACGTGCCTTCGCGGGCGCCACCGTGCACGACCTGTTCAACCTGATCACGGTGCTGATCGTCTTCCCGATCGAGCTCCTGACCGGGTATCTCTCGCGTGCGGCAATTTTCCTCGGCTCCGCGGTGGAAGGGGCCGGAGGCCTTCACCTCTTCGACCCGCTAAAGACGGTCGTTCGCCCGGTGGCCACCCTGCTGGTGGGGCTGTTCGATCGCTCTCCACTCATCACCCTCCTCGTAGCCCTCGGCCTGCTCTTCCTCTCACTGAAGCTGCTGGTGGACCTCCTGAGGGCGGTCATGTCGGGGAAAGCGGAGGAGATGCTGCACCGCACGCTGTTCCGCTCCCCCATACGGGCCATCTCTGCGGGCATCCTGATGACGGTAATGGTCCAGAGCAGCTCCATCACCACATCGGTGATGATCCCACTGGTGGCGGCCGGCGTAGTAACGCTCGAGCACGTCTTCCCCTTCACAATCGGGGCAAACCTCGGGACCACGGTGACGGCTCTGATTGCCGCCCTCAGCACCGGGAGCACCGCATCGGTGACGGTGGCTTTCTCGCACCTGCTGTTCAATCTCGCCGGAACGCTGCTCGTTTACGTGCCCCCTCCCATGCGGGCTTTGCCCCTGGCGATGGCGCGCGCCCTGGGCCGGCTCGCGGTGCGCAACCGGCTGATCGCCATCGGCTACATCGTCGGGGTGTTCTTCGTCCTTCCCTTCCTGCTGATATTCCTGAGCGGCGCCATCTGATCGCCGCATGAGACGAAAAGAGCTGAAAGAGGCGCAGATGTTCTTCAAGCAGCTGTTCAATCCCGGCACGAGCTCCGCGCTGGTGGACTCCGCCTTCTCGGACGTTTCCCGCATGCTGCACCAGTCGGAAGAGATGCTGGATCATTCGCTGGCGGTTCTTCTGGAGAACAGCAAGCTGGCCGTCGATCTCGAGGACATGGACGACATCGTCGATGAGGCCGAACGACGGGTCAGGCGGACGATCCTTCAGCACCTCGCCGTCAACCCGAAGCAGGACCTCGTCGCGAGCCTCGTCCTCGTGAGCATGGTGCAGGACGCGGAGCGGATTGGCGACTTCGCGCGCGGCCTGGTCGAGCTCGTCAAGCTCGCACGCAGCCCGCGTGAGGGCCCTTTTGCCGATGAGCTCGGCGCTATCGCCAACCGCCTCCGCCCGCTCTTCGGCGTCTGCGAGCGCGCGTTCCGCCTGGCGGATGTGAAGGAAGCACGCCGGGTCATCGTGGCGCACCGGGAGCTGCGGAAGGAGCTGAAGGCCTACCGCAACCGCGTCGCAGCCAGCGACCTCAGTGCGGATATGGCGGTCGTCTATTCAGGCGCCGCGCAGATCCTCCGGCGTGTGGGGGCGCACCTGGCCAACATCGCGTCCACCGTGGTGCAGCCGTACGATCGCATCCGGCATCATGACGATGATGTCTGACGACGGAGCGGACGGAGAGCAACCCGCGGTGGGGGAGGAAGGGACCCGCAGGGATCAGAGGTGATCCCTGCGACGGGTGCGGAGGACTCGGGTCGGGATCAGGTGGTGACGCGCAGCGGAAATCGCGTCTGAGCCGGGAGACCCGCAGGCTCCGGCGGCTCCATCAGGTCCGGCATGGGCTTCGCGATGAACAGCCGTCTCGCGGCACTCGCAAGCACCCGCGCCCTGCGTGCAGACCTAGTGACGCGCGCACTGTCGGTGGCAATCCCGGTGTTGGCGTACATCTGCCGGTACAGCTTGGAGACGAGCACGAAGGCCAGGCGGCCGCGAATCGACTTGACGCACGAGGACCGCTGCCACACGGCCGACGTGCGATAGAAGCGGTCCCAGACCCCCTGCGTGCGCGTGCGAATCTCTTGGGCCGACATCACAGGGTGCGGCGAATAGACCTTTGGCCGCTTCGACGGAGGGATGAGCCAGTAGCGGGTCAGCGGGATCCCGTCCACCGTCGGGCCGCCTGCTGCTTCAGCCTCCCACTTGGCGAAGTCCACGGTGCCGGGAAACGGCGTCAGCATCACGAACTGCGCCACCGTGACCCCGGCGCGCTGGGCCAGATCGGCGGTGGCGTCGAACGTGTCCGGCTTGTCGGTGGGCAGACCGAAGATGAACGAACCGAGCACGTGGACGCCGTTGTCTCTGAACGCCTGGAGACGCGTGACGAGCGCTTCCCCCGCGTCGTTGAAATTCTTGAAGACAGCCTTGAGCCCCTCAGGCGTGACTGATTCGATCCCGACGAGCGCGCCGCGGATTCGCGCGCGGCGCATGGCGGCAAGGAACTCCAGGTCCTCGGCAGCCTCCATCGTGATCTGGGTGTAGAACACCATGTCCGAGGGTAGAGCCTCGAGCCGCTTCATCAGCTCGAAGCGTTCCTCCCGGAGCGCCATGAGCGTGGCGAGCTGCGTCCCGTCGGCCCTGCGCCGTGCGGCGGCAAGGTCGGCGAGCGTCACCGGATAGAAGTTGTCGTCTGCGAGGAGGATGAAGCGGAAGCCCATACGGCGGAGCTCGACGACCTCGCGAACCACCTCCGTCACTCGGCGCTGCCGGGGCTTCTGTCCGTCGGTCCGCCAGACCGAGCAGAACGAGCAGTGCTTCGGGCACCCGCGGACGGTCTGCACCGAGCCCCACATATACCTGTCGCTCGGGAGGAGATCCCACCGGGCGCGCGAGAAGGCCTCCCCTTCAATCCGCCCTCCTGTATAGAGGGGCTGGAGCGTCCCCGCGGCACAGTCGGCAAGCACCTTCGGCCAGACAAGATCCCCGTCGCCGCTCACTACCGCGTCCGCCGCGCCGTGCTCACGCACCTCGTCGGGGAACAGCGTCGAGTGGATGCCCCCGAACACCACGGTGGCCCCGCGCTCGCGTGCGAGCTTCCCCAGCCGATAGCCGCGCAGGGCGTTGGCCGTGTGGATGCCGATGCCCACCACATCCCCGGGTGAGATGGTGGCCTCGTCAAATTGCTCGAGTGTCTCGTCCACGATCGCCGGCGTTCCGTACTCCGGGGGAGTAACGGCGGCGAGGACGTAAAGCCATCTGGGGGTGATGACGGCGGTACCGAACGAAAGATCGCTGGGATTTATGAGGTGTATGCGCACAGGTGTTCCGCGATTGTTCGTTATCGACTCCAGCCCGTCAACCGGAATCTGGGACCGCCGGTTTCCGGGGTGGAACTTTCATTAGAATTGATCAAAGACCCGTCCGAGCGGTGCCCGCTCGCCGCATGGACCCGAGCCGGTGGCACAATGGTCCGTATTCAACCCCAATTCTACGCTTCGTCCCTCGTCCTGGTGCTCCTCCTCCTGGCGCCCGGAGCTGCCTCCTCGCGGCCCGACGGGCAGACGGGATCCACCGGAAGCGGCCCCGTGCGGTTGCGGAACGTTGCCCGAACGGCCGGGCTCGACTTCGTCCACCAGCACTCGCCCACTCCGGAGAAGCATTACGTCGAGAGTGCGCCGGGCGGGCTTGCGGTGTTCGACTACAACAGCGACGGGCGCCCGGACATTTTCTTCACGAACGGCGCCTCGACGCCGTCACTCGAGAAGACTTCCGCGGCCTTCGCGAACCGCCTCTATAGAAACGACGGCGGGATGCGGTTCACCGACGTGACCGATGTCGCAGGAGTGCAGGGCCGCGGGTATGCCATGGGAGCGGCTGCGGCCGACTACGACAACGACGGCCACGTCGACCTCTTCGTGGCCGGCGTGCGGCAGAACCAGTTGCTCCGAAACCTCGGGAACGGACGCTTCGAAGACAAGACGACGGGCGCCGGCATTGCCAGCGGTGAGTGGGCGGTGGCTGGCGGCTGGTTCGACTACGACAAGGACGGACTCCTCGACCTGTTCGTGGTGAACTACGTTCAGTGGTCAGCGGACAGCAGCCGCTTCTGCGGCGATCAAAGCCGCGGCATCCGGATCTACTGCCATCCAAGATTTTTCCAGGGCCTGGCGAATCGCCTGTACCGCAACCGCGGCGGGGGGACGTTCGAGGACGTCTCCACCCGTGCCGGGCTGTCGAAGCATATAGGGAAGGGGATGAGCGTGGCGTTCGCGGATTACGACCAGGATGGCTGGCCTGACGTGTTCGTGACGAACGACACGGTCCCGAATTTTCTCTTCCGGAACAACGGCGATGGAACCTTCCGGGAAACAGGTTTGCTGGCCGGAGTCGCCCTGCCGGCAGCCGGGAGGCCCGTCTCCGGCATGGGCACCGACTTCCAGGACTACGACAACGACGGCTGGGCCGATATCCACCTGACCGCGCTCTCAGGTGAGACGTTTCCGCTCTTCCGGAACGATCATCGCGGCGGATTCGAAGAGACCACCCAGTCGAGCCGCCTGGGAACCATGACCGCCCGGCTTGCCGGCTGGTGCTCGGTCTTCGCCGACATCGACAACGACGGACGGAAGGACATCTTCACCGCCAACTCTCATGCGAACGATCGGATCGGGGAGTTCGAGGCCACGCAGTGGAAGCAGCCGAACAGCCTCTTCCTGAACGAAGGCGGGGGACGGTTCCGCGACGCGACGTCGGAAGCCGGCCTGGCCGGTGCCGCGGCGGTCCACCGCGGGTGCGGGATCGCGGACTTCGACGGCGATGGCCGCCTGGACATCGTCGTGCTGGTGCTCGGTGAACGCGCCGAGCTCTGGCAGAACACGACTCCTTCGGAGCACGGCTGGCTGGTGGTGCGCCTTCGAGGCACGACGAGCAACCGTGACGGAATCGGCGCGAGGGTCAGCATCGGCGATCAGGTCCGCACCATGAGCACAGCGGCGGGGTACGCTTCGTCGTCGCACGCCGGGATGCACTTCGGTCTGGGTCCGGCCGCCGGGCCGGTGCGGGTGGAAGTCCGCTGGCCCTCGGGGATGGGCCAGACGCTCGAGAACGTGAAGCCGAACCAGGTGCTGGAAATCACGGAGGATCAACGCTGATCGTGCACGACAGGGAGGGGACGGAGGGCACGGAGAAGGGCACGTCGCGGAGGCACGGAGCCACAGGACGCGTGGCGTCAATCGGGCGGCGTGATCGTCCGCTCGGCAACCGTATCCGCGCGCTCCTGCGCGGCGCGCTGAATCTCCTGCGACCGCTCCAGCAGCGCTCCGGCCTTTTCGCGCTGATCGGTGCCGCTGTAAGCGCGGGCAAGCTGGGCGTGCAGGCTGCCGTCGTGGTCTTCCGCGAGGTGCGGCTCGATGAGCGGGATCGCGGAGGCAAAATCCCCCTTCTGCACATACGCCCGACCGAGCGTGAGCCGTGCCATCGAGTTCGACGGATCGAGCTGGACGGCTCGCCCCAGGAACTTCAGCGCCTCGTCTATCCGTTGCAGCTGCAGCAGGGAATCCCCATACACCGTCAGGAGCCGTACATCCTCGGGGTCCTGACGGAGGACCGGCTCGAGCGTCGTCACGGCCTGCTCGAAGTCGCGCGCAGAGTAATAGGAGGTGCCCAGGTCGTCGAGGAGCTCCGGATCGCCTGGCGCCAGCGCGAGGGCGGCTTTCAATTCGGCGATCGCGTCGACATAGCGGCGCTGGGCTCTCGCCAGGGTGGCCCGGACCTCCCGCCGTTCCCGTGAGTCGGGCAGCGCCTCGAGCCGCTCGAAGGCTTCGAGCGCGAGCTCGTTCGCAGCACGCACCCGCCAGTAGCGGGATTCCCTGTCGGTCCCCGGGAGCGCTGCCACGAGGGCGGCACGGTGACGTCCTGCGCGGAACTCGCAGAGCGCCTTGCGCTTCACGCAGGCGGCCGCCGGAAGCGTACCCCGGCTCCGTTCCTGTACCGCCCAGTCCTTGTGACCGGTCTGCTCGTAGATCCGCGCGATGGAGTCATGAATGCTCACCATCGAGGGCAGGCGCTCGAGCGCCGCACGGTACAACGCAAACGCGTCCGTAAATCGGCCGTCGGCAAAGAGTGCATCCGCCACGAGCAGCTGTCGCCACGGGGAATCCTCGGGCTCGTCCTCGAACGTGGCCAGCGCTTCCTGGGTGACCGCGTTGTATGCATGGCCGAGGGCATGCCAGGCGCCGGGGACCTTCGGCGCGAACTCCGTGACCCTGCGCAACTGCGTAACGACGTCCGTTGTACGTCCGGCGGCTGCAAAGGCCTGGGCCAGCATCCGCCGGCTCTCGATGTCGTCGGGAGTGGCCGCCACGACCCGCTCGAGGGAAGCAATGGCCTTCGGGACGTCGCCGCGTGCGAGATAACTGGAGCCAAGGAACAGGTGGGCAGGGAGCAGCTTGGGGTTGAGCGCGACGGCACGCTCCAGCGGCGCGATGGCCTGTGCCTCCCGCCCCGCCATCGCAAGCGCCATTCCCAGGTTCATCAGCAGCCCGGGCTCGTCCGGAAGGGCTTCGAGCAGCTCCTGATACATACGGACGGCCTCGTCGAACCGTCCGTCCTGCATTGCCGCGGCCGCCGCGCGGCTCCGGCCGGCGAGCTCTGGAGGCTGCGCCCACGCAGGGAAGGAGAGCGATGCCGTCAGGAGGAGGGCTAGGGTAATCCGCATCATCGATCGCCCTCAGGAGTGCCGGTGCCGCGCTCGAGGGTCAGCTGACGGTCCGGCCGGACGTCCCTCCAGGCCTCGCGAACACCGTCGGGCCACTCGACGAGCACGCGCTCGATCTCCGGTGAAGAGCCCAGGCCGAAATGGGCGCGCGCATCTCCAGCGGCCAGATAGCTTCCGTCCGTGCCGATGCGGCGCCACATGGTAGGCAATCCCTTCCGTGCGACACCCACGCGGGCGCCGAAACCCCATCGATTTACGGTTGCGGAGACGAGCCGAACCGTCAGCCATGTGGCACCGGTCGATTCGTTCAGCAGCAGGCGGACCGGACCGCCGTTGTTCGTCACCACGGCATCCACGTCGCCGTCGTTGTCGATGTCGCCCGCGGCAAGGCCCCGGCTCACTTCCA
>Ga0183260_10002332_pt1 | contig 15708 bp, 15 predicted proteins | sample AntDrymUQ4972206_2_FD_129768 | JGI IMG/M metagenome (GOLD analysis project Ga0183260, IMG submission 129768) | Polar desert sand microbial communities from Dry Valleys, Antarctica - metaG UQ497 (22.06) (version 2) (version 2) | ecosystem: Environmental > Terrestrial > Soil > Desert | place...
CGCGTGACGGGTGTCAAGGAATTGATTCGTGTTATTCGTGTCATTCGTGGCTGAATGTTTTTCTTACAATCTATAACTACTTTCTGAGGAGCTTCGGATGAAAAAATTTTCTATCTGGGTGTTGGCAATTGTCGTCGCGTTCACCGCCGTCGCGTGGACTTCCACCGCGCGTACACGTAAGTCGTCGCCACAGCAGCCCGCCGAGACGTTCCCGACCATCGGCAAGATCATCCGCCAAGACCCGCGCTTTGATGAACTGATTGGCGTTGACGCGCAACTCGAAGTTTTGGCTTCGGGGTTCGAGTGGTCGGAGGGGCCGGTGTGGATTAAAGACGGAGGCCACCTGCTCTTCTCCGACATTCCGCGCAATGCCGTGATGCGCTGGAAAGAAAGCGACGGCCTTTCTCAATTCATGAAGCCGTCGGGCTACACCGGCGTCGGCGACTACGGGCGCGAGCCGGGCAGCAACGGGTTGACGCTCGACCGGGAAGGTCGTCTGGTGATGTGCGAGCACGGCGACCGCCGCATCTCGCGTCTTGAGCCGACGGGCGGTAAACGGACGCTTGTTGACAACTATCAAGGCAAACGACTCAATTCACCGAACGATGTGGTTTTCAAATCGAACGGCGATTTGTACTTCACCGACCCGCCTTACGGCTTGCCGAAAAACTACGACGACCCGCGCCGCGAGTTGGACTTCTGCGGCGTCTATCGTCTGTCGCGCGACGGGCAGTTGACGCTTCTGACGAAAGAGATGACGCGCCCGAACGGCCTCGCCTTTTCCCCGGACGAGAAGACTTTGTACGTCGCGCAATCAGACCCGGCGCGCGCCGTATGGATGGCCTTTCCCGTGAAAGTTGACGGCACGCTCGCAACGGGCAAAGTTTTTTTCGACGCCACGCCACTCGTCGGCAAGATGCCGGGACTGCCCGACGGATTGAAAGTTGACCGGGCCGGCAACATCTTTGCGACCGGCCCCGGCGGAGTTCATGTCTTCGCTCCCGACGGGCGCCCGCTCGGACGCATTGAAACGGGGCAGGCGACGGCTAACTGCGCATGGGGTGATGACGGCACGACGCTGTACATCACGGCTGATAGTTATCTGTGTCGCATCAAGACACGGACGAAGGGACACGGCTGGTAGCGGCAGATGGTTGTGATTCGTCGCCGTTCCTTTCGAGCCGATTATACGAACCAACAAGTGCCGTCGCCCGCCCGCAAGGTTTACTACGCACGTCTGTAATTTGATGACTCCTCGTGCGGCTACATCAACAACTCAGGTTCTTCAGAAAGATTGCTTCCACCATCGTTCTGGAAATCTTCCGGGAGGTTATCCAGCGCTCTTAGCACAGCCTCCTTCGGGAAGACGCCCGGCGATACGTGATGATTGATCCACCCCTCCTCACGCGGGCACTTCTCAAGCAATGCCGTCAATCCCTTTTCCCACGCTTCCTCATAAGTCGAAGCCACCGTCACCGCCGTGCGGAGAGCGACCTCGTGCGCGTGTGGCTCTGACTCTACGTCATGCGCCGGCCGCGTGGCGTAGAGCGCCATGATGTATATTTTTTGATGAGGCATATTGAGACCATATTAAGCGAGCGAAGTCTGAAGTGTGGAGTCAACACAAGGAATAACTCACGACCTCCGATTCCGAGGCTTCGGACTTTCCTCATGTCATCCGTCACGGCTCAGCTGACAGCTCCTGTGAATTGAATGCAGATTATCAGTCTGAACGATCTCATCGTCCAAAGTGACATAAGTTGGCATTTTGACCGACGCTTATATGTGAAGTCCCGTAATTGCTGGCGTTTCGTACAGTATTCGTGTGGCACAAGTCTAGCATGTTCCTTCACCGGATAGCGGTATGACACGCGCGCCGCTGTAAGGTCAAACCTGTATGACTCGCCAGAACATCACTCCTAAAGCCGAACGTCACAGCCTATATTTCATCGCCGACATGGCGGTCGCAGTCGTTTTGAGCGTGTGTCTACTCGGCGTCGTCATGGTCGCGCACGGCTCGTTTGAGGGAACACTGATTATCGGTGCGGCAATGCTGTGCGTCGCCTCACTGTGCGTTTATTTTTGGCGTCGCTGGGAGCGAACCGAAGAGAGTTGCGAATCAGACATGGCGCGGCTCGGCCAACTGGAGGCGATTGTCGAGGCAACGAGCGACGCGATCATTGGACTCGACACCGACGGAATAATCACGAGTTGGAATCTCGGTGCGCGAAAGATCTACGGCTTCACGGTGCAGATGATGATCGGGCAACACATCTCGACCCTCTTCGCCCCCGAGCACCAGTACGAGCTGCCGAGCATCCTCGACAAAATCTCCGGCGGCATCAGCGTCAATCATTTCGAGACGATGCACGTGAGGCGCAAAGGCGAGCTGATAAACGTCTCTCTATCAATCTGCCCGATCATCGGGGCGCGCTCCGTCGTTCAGGGCGTGTCGCTCGTCGCGCGCAACATCACCGAACGCAAACGCTCTGAAGAACTGCTGCACCGGCAGTCGGCGGCGATGAAGGCCTCGATGGACGGCATGGCGATTATCAATCACTGCGGCGATCTGATTTACGTGAACGACGCCTTCTCACACATCTACGGCTACAAAGACCCGCGCGATTTGGTCGGCAAGAGTTGGGAGATATTCTACGAACCGGACGAACTCAGCAAGTTTAAGACCGCATTCATGCCGGCGTGCTGGCGAGACGGCGCGTGGCGGGGCGAATGCACCGGGGTGCGCAGAGATAATTCCGTTTTCCCGCAGGAGCTTTCCATCACGAGCATCACCGGCGGCGGGTTAGTAATGGTCGCTCGTGACATCACCGACCGTCGCCGCGCGGAAGAGGCGCTGCAAAACACGCTGCTCACCGACCCGCTCACCGGCCTCTACACCCGTCGCGGCTTCTTCAACCACGCCGAGCGGCACCTCGCACTCGCGGGCGACACGAAAAAACATCTTCTCCTGTTCATTGACCTCGACGGCCTGAAGACCGTCAACGACCAACTGGGACATCGTGAGGGTGACGCAATGCTGGTGGCGGCGGCCGAGGTCTTGAAGAACAGCACGCGCGAAGGCGACATCGTCGCCCGGCTCGGTGGCGACGAGTTCACCGTGCTGGTCGTTGACCCGCCGGAGGATCATCTGCAAATCGTCGAGCGCATTCAGGGGAGCGCCGCCGAGCGCAACTCACGCGCCGAGACGAGCTACGCCGTGTCGTTCAGCCTCGGGGCGACGCCCTTCCGCATGAAAGATTATTCCTCGCTCGACGAAGTGCTCGCCATCGCGGACGAGGAAATGTACAAGCAGAAGCGGAGCAAAAAGAAGATGGCGTCGGTGCAGGTCGCGGCATAAGGGCCGTCGCCTAAAACGGCGTCAGCCTCTTTAAGCCGTGCCCGGCCAAGTCTTCGTCTCTCCTACTTCGAGCGCCCGCACAAGAATCACAAACGGCTCACTGAATTACGCTCTGCAAGGGTACTTGCGGAGCGTTTTCGTTTTCCCGATTACGTCGGGAAAGCGACGGCGTTCTGGTCAAGCTTCTCGCGCCCTGTGCTCGTGAGGGTTCAGCGACGCTTGTCATGACGACTGATGAAGTAAATCTCACGATCAATATAAATCGAGACATGAGAGATTGGGACATTCCCCTTAACAGATTTTATTTCCCAAAGCACCGAAGGTGCGACATTCAATAGCCCGGCGCACCGCGCCGGGAAAGAGGCCGACGAGATCCGCAAGCCCTGACAGGGCGTCATAAGCAGGTCGCATTATTTTGCCCCTTCGGGGCTTTTACCTCCAATACTCCACGTACCCGGCGCGGTGCGCCGGGCTATTGGATAACGTCCTTTCAGGACTTCAAGACAGCGCTTGCGGAATGCGACGAGTAAATGTGACGAGTGTACCAACATTGTAAGTTTCGATTTATGAGTCAGTCGCCCTCTTTGATACTATGTTCTCAGTAGTGAGGATTTCATTCGGGCGAAGAGACTTCTGCTAATACGAAGTAAGTCCGTGAGAATTTCACTCTGAACATCGCACGTCACGCTCAGGCTCGCACCATCAAAAAGACATCCGGGAGAGGGACTCGAACATGGACACAAGACTCCGGCGTTCGGTATTCGCAGCATTGCTCGTGATTTGCCTGACCGGGTTGTTCTCGCCGGCTGGCGCTTCGCTCCTGACGCATGCCGGTCAGACTCAGGCGACGCTCAAGCTCACATCATTGCGCACGGAGTACAGGGAAAACCCGCTCGGCATTGACGCGCGCCGGCCGCGTTTGAGTTGGCAGCTTCAGGCGAACGAGCGCGGCGTCGTCCAGTCGGCCTACCAAGTTCGCGTGGCGCGCGACGAGCGGGATTTACGCGCCGGCAACAAATTGCTGTGGGATTCGGGACGGGTCAGTTCGGACGAATCCATCCATCGCACCTACGACGGCCCGGCGCTCGAATCGGGGCGAAGATATTACTGGCAGGTGCGCGTGTGGGACGCGGGTGGCAAGTCTTCCGAGTGGAGCGCGCCGGCACATTGGGAGACGGGTCTGCTCGACGCGTCGGATTGGCGCGCGAGTTGGATCGAGCCTGACTTACCAGAAGACGTGAAGAAATCAGAACCTGCGCCGATGCTGCGCCGCGAGTTTAAGGTGGGCGGCGGCGTCCAATCGGCGCGCGCGTATGTCACGAGTCACGGCCTCTACGAAATGCATTTAAACGGGCGGCGCATCGGCGATCAGGTCTTCACTCCCGGCTGGACGAGTTATAGGAAGCGTTTGCAGTACCAGACTTACGACGTGACAGAATTACTGAAGAACGGCGCGAACGCCGTCGGCGTGATGCTCGGCGACGGTTGGTATCGCGGCTTTATCGGCTTCTCCGGCCAGCGAAACTTTTACGGCGACAAACTTGCCCTGCTTTGTCAGATCAAAATCACATACAGGGACGGACGCGAAGACATCATCGGTAGCGACGGGAATTGGAAAGCGACGATGAGTCCGATTCTGATGTCCGACATCTACAACGGCGAAACTTACGACGCGCGTTTGGAGAAGGCCGGGTGGTCAACAACTGATTTTGATGACAGCGGGTGGTCGGGCGTCAAGCTCGCCAATCACCGCAAGGATCATTTGGTCGCGCCCGCCGGGCCGCCCGTTCGCAAGATTGAAGAACTCAAGCCGGTGAAAATCATCAAAACACCGGCGGGCGAAACGGTGGTTGATCTCGGACAAAACTTAGTCGGCTGGGTGCGGCTCAACGTGCAGGGCACGGCGGGAACAGTCGTCACGCTCCGCCACGCCGAGGTGCTCGACAAAGCCGGCAACTTTTACACGGAGAATCTGCGCGCCGCCAAACAGACTGTGCAGTACACACTGAAGGGCGGCGGAATGGAAACTTTCGAGCCGCGTTTTAGCTTTCAGGGTTTTCGTTACGTCGCCGTCTCCGGCTATCCCGGCGAATTGACGCCCGACCGTCTAACCGGCGTAGTCATTCATTCGGACATTCAGCCGGCGAGTGAATTTGAAACTTCGAGCCAGCTCGTCAACCAGCTTCAACGCAACATCGTCTGGGGACAAAAAGGCAACTTCCTCGACGTGCCGACCGATTGCCCGCAGCGCGACGAGCGTCTGGGCTGGACGGGCGACGCGCAGGTGTTCGCCCGTACCGCCGCCTTCAACATGGACGTGTCCGGCTTCTTCACGAAATGGATGAAGGACGTGGCCGCCGACCAGTTGGAAAACGGCAGCGTCCCGTTCGTCGTCCCCGACGTGCTGAGCGGCCCCGGAAAGCCCGCCGCAGGATCAGCCGCGTGGGCCGACGCCGCTGTGATTATTCCGTGGACGATGTATCTCAGCTACGGCGACAAACGAATCTTGGAAGAGCAGTATCCGAGCATGACGCGCTGGGTTGACTACATGCAAAAGCGGGCGGGCGAAGATTACATCTGGGACGGCGACTTTCACTTCGGCGACTGGCTCGCGTTTGCGACGACGCGCTCCGACTACCCCGGCGCGACGACCGGCAAAGACCTCATCGCCACCGCCTTCTTCGCCCACTCGACCGACCTGCTCAGTCGCACGGCGAAGATTCTCGGAAAGAGTGAGGACGCAGCGCGCTACGCAGCATTAGTCGCAAAAATCAAAGAGGCGTTCCGCCGTGAGTTTGTCACGGAGCGCGGGCGCGTCGGCGAAGACACGCAGACGGCTTACGCGCTCGCACTTCAGTTCGATCTACTGCCAGAAGACTTGCGCCCGGTCGCCGCCGCGCGATTAGCGAAGGAAGTGCGCGAGCGCAAGCACCTCACGACCGGCTTCGTCGGCACGCCGTATCTCTGCCACGTGCTCAGCCGTTACGGTTATCTCGAAGAAGCCTATATGCTCCTCAAGCGCGAAGAGTATCCGTCGTGGCTCTATCCCGTTAAGCAGGGAGCGACCACAATCTGGGAGCGTTGGGACGGCCAGAAGCCCGACGGCTCATTTCAGGATATAGGAATGAACTCGTTCAACCACTACGCCTACGGCGCCATCGGCGAATGGATGTACCGCGTGATGGCCGGGCTGGAGATTGACTCCGACGCGCCCGGATACAAACACATTCTCATTCAACCGCAGCCCGGCGGCGGCTTCACGAGCGCGCGCGCCGCGCACCAAACAATGTACGGCAAAGCCAGTTCAGCGTGGACGATCAAGGACGGTAAATTCGAGCTTGCCGTCGAGATTCCGGCCAACACCCGCGCCACCGTACGGCTGCCGAAAGCACAACTCGCAAAAGTAATGGAGTCCGAAAAGGCTCTGACCAGCGGCAACGGAATCACAGCCACACGACAGGACAATGATTCCGTGACTGTGGAAATTGGCTCCGGCCAGTATCGCTTTGCTTACTCCCTGTGAAGCGCCGCTTAAAGTGATAGTGTTGCGCTACTCAATTGAGATACTCCGCTGATGTCAGGGTACTCCGGTATTTTTATCAAGCACATATCTTAACTGCGGCGCACGCTAAGCGCGGTGACTTGTCGCACCCAACGCGCGTGCCGCTTTTCGTCGGGGACGATGATGCGGAGCGGCCATTCCGAGGATGCGAGAGGTTTGCCGTCACGCCGGTCGGCGAGCAGAATCACTCGCTCCGTGTAAGCGTGGTCGAGTTCGGGCAGAGCGAACACGGCGCGGTAGCCGTCCGCCGCGTCTACGATAAGGAACAGCGCCAAGCTTTTGCCGCGCAACTCCTCGCCAAACTTGATGCCCGCAAGTTTCAAAACTTCAACTAACTCCACTCCTTCAAAAGCTGATTCTTTGCCTCCATGATCTTTCGCGCGCACCGTGCGGCGCGGAAGTTTCGCCAAGTTATCCGCAGTCAGTTTGAGCGGGCGCTCCACTTCGCCGCCGACATGTAAAAGAACGTCGGGCGCCGGAGCAGTTGTCTGAACTGACTGCCCAAAAACGGCAGGCGTGATAAGCAGGCAGAACGCTAAGCAAGCGACGTGCATAAAGTTAATCATTTAACTCTTTCTCCTCAACAACTCGACCTTCACTAAAGATGATGATGCGGCGACCGATGCGCTCAGCTTCCGCGCGGTTATGCGTGACGTAGAGGAATGGAATCTCTGACCTTCGCTGCGCCGACTTGATCTCTTCAAGCAGCCGCTCGCGCGTGGACGAGTCCACCGCCGACAGAGGTTCGTCGAGCAGCACGATTGACGGGTCGGAAGCTAAGGCGCGGGCGAGCGCCGCGCGCTGTTGTTCGCCGCCGGACATCTCGACAGGCAAGCGACGCCGCGTGTGTTCGATACCGAAAAGCGCGAGCATCTCCAGCGCGCGTTCACGCTTTTCGCGCTTCCCTTCTGCCTTCATGCCGTAAGCGATGTTCTGTTCCGCCGTCAGGTGTGGGAATAGTGCGTAGTCCTGAAAGACGAAGCCGACTCGCCGACGCTGCACCGGAATATTTATCCTCGCCTCTGCGTCGAAATATACTTCACCACCGAACACGATTCTTCCTGCGTCCGGCGTGAAAACTCCGGCGATGGCGCGCAGCGTCGTCGTTTTGCCGGAGCCGGAATGACCGAAAAGAATTGTGGTGCCGTCGCCCACCGTGAATGAAACGTCGAGATTGAAGGCTTCACGCCTTTCGTCGCCGAGGCGTTTCTTGATTACGACACTCAACATCTTCCGTTCATCCGGCGATTGTGCTGCGGCTTAACTTGTTCGTCGCGTAGACAGCGACAATTGAGACGATTGTGAGGAGCAAGGCCAGCGCTTGCGCCTGACGTTCCTCGCCCGCCGTGACCGCCTCGTAAATGGCGAGCGGCATCGTCTGCGTCCGGCCGGGAATGTTCCCGGCGAGCATCAGCGTCGCGCCGAATTCGCCGAGCGCGCGGGCGAAGCTCAGAATGAGTCCGGCGAGGATGCCGCGCCGCGCGAGCGGCAGCGTGATGCGGAAGAAAGTCTCCAACTCGCTTTTGCCGAGCGTGTAAGAAGCAATTTCGTATTGCGGATTGACGCTCTCAATTGCTGCGCGCGAAGCTTTCACCATCAGCGGAAACGCCAGCACAATGGCCGCGACGGCGGCACCCTGCCACGTGAACGTCAGCGTCCAGCCTGTCAACTCATACAAATAACTGCCGACCAGTCCGCGCCTTCCCAAAAGCACGATCAGGTAATAGCCCGTCACCGTCGGCGGCAGCACGAGCGGCAGAGTCAACGCGGCGTCCAACAACTCCTTGCCGGGAAAGTTTCGTTTGGCAAGAATAAAAGCGGCGCTGAGGCCGAGCGCGGCGACGATAATGGTCGCCACGCCGACGACGAGCAGCGACAACTTAAACGCTTCCCAGATCATCGCGTGCTCGCGCTTAAGAAGCCGTGCTTCTGCAAAATGCTCTGGCCTTCGGGGCCGAGCACGAGTTCGCTAAATCTTTTGGCGTCCTCTTTGTAGCGGCTGTCTTTGATGACTGCGAGAGGATAAAGAATGGGGTCGTGCAAATCCCCGCGCGCCGTGTCAATCACACGGACTCTGTCCTTCGCGGCGCTCGCGTCCGTCGCGTAGACGATCCCGGCGTCCACTTCGCCGCGCGCCACATAGTCGAGCACCTGTCGCACGTCCTCGCCGAAAATCAAACGCGATTGCAGCGCGGGCAACAACTTCATGTTAGTGAGCAACTGTTCGGCGTACTGACCGGCGGGCACGGTCTTCGGGTTACCGACGGCGAGTTTTTGTATTTGTGAGTTTGCTATACCGGCGAATGAATTTATTTGACGCGCGGCGTTGACGGGGACGATCAGCACCAAAGCGTTGCGCGCGAAGTCGCGCCGCGTTTCTTTATCAACCAATTCGCGCGCCGCCAGTTCATCCATCTGCTTCGCGCCGGCGCTCGCAAAGAGGTCAACGGGTGCGCCCCCCTCAATCTGCCTTTGTATCACGCCGGAAGCGCCAAAGTTGAATTTGATTTTCGTGCCGATGCGAGTTTCGTAGAGATTGCCAATGTCCTGAAATGCGGCGCGCAGAGAGACCGCCGCCGAGACAACGATCTCGCCGTTCGCCCGCGTGGTATGGTTGTTCGTCGGTGCGGACGCGCGGCACCCGGCAAGAAGCACGACGAGAAAAATTGACATTAGACAGGAGCGACAATTCACTTTCATCATCCTCTGATAACCATCACCTCAGTGGCTTTGATGAGCGCGTAGACACTCACGCCTTCCTTCAATCCGAGAGCTTGCGCCGCATCACTGGTGATAATCGAAGTAATTCTTTGACCGCTTACGTCAATGCCCACCTGCACGAGCAGGCCTTCGTAGCGAACATCCGTGATTGTTCCGAGTAGCTTGTTGCGCCCGCTGATGGCATCGAGTCCGATTGGCTTCTTGTGCCTCGATTTTCCACTTTTGTTTGCCCCTGTCAGTCGCTCGATTTCGCCCCGGGCGATGCGATGATGCCCCCCGGCGGTTTTAGTCGCTTTAATCTTGCCCGCGTAAATCCACCGCTTGAGCGTCAGGTAGCTGACGCCCGCCAGTTTGGCCGCGTCGTTCGGCTTCAGTAGTTCCATATAAATCACCTTCATACAGTTTGAGACGAATGGAGTCAACAATATCTGATGTAAGTATACAGTTTGATACATATTTCGTCTCATTCATAATTGTCCGACGCCTCTGCGACTTTGCTGATTTTCAAAACTGAAACATCTTCGATGAAGAACATGGTGAGGCGGCGACGTTGCTTTGTTTCGGAACGAGCACAGCGATGATTCGACACGCATTGTCGAACCGTCAATCGAATCATTAAGATGGATGGCAGTAAGTGTCAGAGGATTATCGAATTTGCCACAGGCGGCATAGCAAGCGGGATGTAAATAGAAATCTGGGGTTGGATTTTTACCACGTGAGGGCTAAACGATGGCCGCGCCCGGACGGGCGATATTATTATCATCGGCTCGGTTTTCCGTTTACGCTTTTAATAATGCTAACATCATCCCCGCTTCAACCGCAGTCGTGAGTCGAGGGGTCGCGCATGGCAAGGCATAGTACCGTCGAAGTCTCCGTGCATCGTGTCAGCGGAAATCGTTCGGCGACGCAGAAGGATGTGCTGGCGATTGAAGAACCGCTCGAAATCAGGCTCGGCTACGAGGTTGCGGGCAAGCGCACTTCGCGGAGCATTTCGGTGACGATGCGCACGCCCGGCGACGCGCGCGACGACTTCGAGCTTGCCGCCGGATGCCTCTTCGGCGAAGGCATCATCCGCCAAACTTCAGACCTGATGCGCGTTTTTCATTGCGGCGCTCCGCTCGCACAAAGCGGCGTCCGCAACACCGTGCGCGTTGATCTGTGCGCGGGCGTCGCGGTTGACCTCAAGCGGTTGGAGCGTCACTTCTACACGACATCAAGTTGCGGCGTCTGCGGCAAAACCTCAATTGAAGCTTTGGAGATGATTGTCCATCCCTCCTTGCGTGCGGACGCACCCCTGCTCGACGCGGAAGCAATTCACCGTCTGCCGCGAGCGTTGCGCGGAGCACAAGAGGTTTTCGATTCGACCGGCGGCTTGCACGCGGCGGCGCTCTTCGACACGGCAGGCAATTTGCTTCTGCTGTGCGAAGACGTCGGGCGGCACAACGCCCTCGACAAACTCGTCGGCGCGCGATTGCTCGCCGGGCAAGTGCCGCTCGGAGACAATCTGATTTTTGTTTCGGGGCGCGCGAGTTTCGAGCTTGTGCAGAAGGCGCTTGTGGCGGGCGTGCCGGTGTTGGCGGCGGTCGGTGCGCCGTCCAGCCTCGCGGTCGAGTTGGCGCGCTCCGCCGGGATGACGCTCTTAGGCTTCGTCCGCGATGGGCGGTTCAACATCTACGCTGGCGCGTGGCGAATTCGCGAAGCGGGCGTTGACGTGCCGGCGGCAGGGACGGATTACGTCTGTGTTGAGGTGAGAAGATGAAGCTGCGGATGCGCGGCGACTCGTTACGCTTGCGCTTGACGCGCTCCGAAGTCGCGCTCCTCGGCAACGGCGGGCGCGTGGAAGAAACAATTCACTTCGGCGTAAATCGAAATTTGGTTTACAGGCTCGAAGCATCGTCGAACGAGGACGCCATCACCGCTGATTATCAAAACGACTGCATCACGGTGCGCCTGCCAGTGAGCATGGCACGTGAGTGGGCAAACTCCGAACGAATTTCACTCGCCGGTGAGCAACCCCTCGACGCGGAAGAGGAGACGCTCAAGCTGCTTATCGAAAAAGATTTCGCGTGTCTGACCGAGCGGCGCGACGCGGACGATGCAGATACGTTTCCGCACCCGATGGAAGGCGCACTGCGTTGCTGATTGATTTTTGATCCGGCGGCGGCGGCGAGCGTTGGGTCGTAAAGACGGCAGGCCGGAGAGCGCATGTAATTTCACCCACGCTTGACAAAGTATATAGATGCTTGTATATATACGAATCCTTGAAGGAGACGCGATGGACACGAATCAGTTTCAGCGGATCGCCAAGGCGCTGGCCGACCCGCGCCGCTTTGAGATTCTTGAGGTGATTACCGCGGGCGGTGAGATGTGTTGCGGCGAGGTGGTCGGGCACTTTTCCGTGGCGCAGGCTACCGTTTCGCACCACCTGAAGGAACTCGCCGACGCCGGGCTGGTCGAGACGCGCTCTGAGGGGCAGTTCAAGCACTTGCGCGCCCGCCCCGAAGTTTTGGCGGAATACGTCGAGCAACTCGGTCGCCGTCTGGGGATGCGACAAAATAAGTCCAGTAAGGCGGGGCCGGGCGGCATCAAACGCCCCGCGAAGGCATAGTCAAAGAACGTCGGCAACAACTTTTCATGACATTTATATAGATAATTGTGCATATATACATAGATGAATTTCGGATGGCGATTGCGCGGGGGTGTATGTGGTGGAACAAATGTTAGAACTGACGCCGGGCTTGCAGTGCTGCCTGAGGTGCGGGCGCACGCTAACCGACCGCGCCCTTCACGACTCAACGGAAGAAGCGGTGCTCAACTCGATCCGGGCGAGTCGCCCCGAATGGGTGGGCGCGAGCGGGGAGTGCCCTCCTTGCGTGAGCGAGTATCGCAGACTTCTCGGCGAACGTCAGGCGCGCGCCGAACTCCCCCGCGAAGATGAGGCGAAGGCGTGGATGCCCGCGTTGTTGAGCAGAGCGTTTGGCCGGAGAGGCCATGATTCTCAGGCTGCCCCGATCTAGCGCATGACACAACGGCAGGGGCAAGTTTTCAAAAATTTAGCTACTCATGAGGAGCAATGACAATGAGTGAATACGTTAAAGAGGTGAGTGACACGTCTTTCGAGAAGGACGTTTTGCAATCGGAGCGTCCGGTGCTCGTAGACTTCTGGGCACCGTGGTGCGCGCCCTGCCGGATGATCGCGCCGACAGTCGAGGCCGTGGCGGAGCAGTATCGCGGGAGCGCGTCGGTGGTCAAACTTAATGTGGACGAAAATTCTTCCACTTCACAACGTTACGGCATCAAGGGAATCCCGACGTTGATCCTCTTCCGCGAAGGCAGGGAGGCGGAGCGGATCGTCGGCGCGACCTCGAAAGAGTCGCTCGCGCGGCTGATCGAGAAACACCTAGACGGCGCGGCTGCCGCCTGAAGAGGAGGAGGACTACTGTGAGCCAGAACAAGAATCAACGTCTAAATCTACTTTCTCCTGTCAAGTTGGGGGACTATGAGTTGGCGAATCGGATGGTGATGTCGCCGCTGACGCGCAGCCGCGCCGGCTTAGGATTAGCCCCGACCGAAATGAACGCGACTTATTATGCCCAACGCGCTTCCGCCGGATTGATCGTCACGGAGGCCACACACGTCACGCCGCAAGGCGTCGGCTACCCGAACACGCCCGGCGTCGGAACGCCGGAGCAGATCGCTGGCTGGCGTCTCGTGACGGACGCTGTGCATCGAGCGGGCGGTAAAATTTTCTTACAACTGTGGCACGTCGGGCGCATCTCGCACCCTTTGATGCAAGAAGGTGGCGCGCTTCCAATCGCGCCGTCGGCCATTCCCGCCGAAGGCGAACTCTTCACCTACGAAGGCATGAAGCCGTTCGTCGCGCCGCGCGCCCTCGAAACTGATGAGATTCAAAGCGTCGTCGGGTATTTCCGAACGGGCGCACAGAACGCCCTCGACGCCGGTTTCGACGGAGTTGAAATTCACGGCGCGAACGGTTACCTGCTCGACCAATTCCTCGAAGACTCGACGAACAAACGCACCGACGAATACGGCGGCTCTATCGAGAATCGCGCCCGGTTGTTGCTCGAAGTTGTCGAAGCGGTGACGCGGATTTGGGGCGCGGGCAGGGTCGGCGTGCGACTCTCGCCCGCCGGATCATTTAACAGCATGAAGGATTCTAATCCGGCGGCGACCGTCGGCTACGTCGCGGAAAAACTCGGGCGATTGAATCTCGCTTACCTGCACGTTATCGAACCCGCCGACAAGGAAGCGTACAAAGTTGACGGCGTGGTTGTTTCCGCGACGAAGCATCTCGGCGACTTGTTCGGGGGGATGGTCATCACCGCGCAGGGCTACGATTACGAAACGGGCAACGCGGTAATCGCGCGCGGTGACGCGGATTTAGTCGCGTTCGGAAAATTATTTATCGCCAATCCCGACTTGCCTCTGCGCTTCCGTCTTCAGGCCCCGCTCAACGAGCCTGACCCGCCGACGTTCTACGGCGGCGACGCGCGCGGCTACACGGATTACCCGGCGTTGGAACTGCAAACTGCTTCGGCGAATTGACGTTGATACTCAAGCGTACAGACGACCGGAAATCGTTAAGCAATACTTACCAACCGAATTTTAAGGAGAACTGATACATGCTACCGACGCGCGGATACGCAACTCACAACCCGACATCACATCTTGAACCATTCAGCTTCGAGCGGCGCGAACCAGGCCCGCGCGACGTGCTGATTGAAATTCACTTCTGCGGAGTTTGCCACTCCGACATTCATCAGGCCAGAAACGAGTGGGGCAACTCTATCTATCCGATGGTGCCCGGCCACGAGATCGTCGGGCGTGTGGCGCGAATCGGCGCTGAAGTCACAAAGTTTAGGGAGGGCGATTTCGCCGGGGTCGGCTGTTTCGTTGATTCCTGCCGGATGTGCCGCAACTGCGAAGACGGCTCGGAGCATTATTGCGAGAACCACCTTGTTGCAACGTATAACGGGATGGAGAAAGATGAGAAGACACCGACCTACGGCGGCTACTCGTCGCAGGTCGTGGTGGACGAACACTACGCCCTCAAGATTTCGCCCCACCTTCCGCTGGCCGGCGTCGCCCCGCTGTTATGCGCCGGGATTACAACTTACTCACCGCTCCGGCGTTTTAACGTCGGCGCGGGTCAGAAGGTGGGCGTCGTCGGCTTGGGCGGCTTGGGTCACATCGCCGTCAAACTCGCCGCCTCGATGGGTGCCGAGGTGACGGTCTTCAGCACCTCGCCGTCGAAAGAGCAGGACGCGCGCGAACTCGGCGCGCATAACTTTGTCGTCACGCGCGACCCGCAGAACGTGGCAGCGCTCGCGGGCAAATTCGATTTCATCATTGACGCGGTGTCCGCCGCCCACGACATCAATCCGTATCTCAATCTGCTGCGCCGCCACGGGGCGTTGGCGCTCGTCGGCGCTCCCGAAAAGCCTCTGGAGGTACAAGCCTTCTCGCTCATCATGGGCGGGAGGATTCTCGCCGGCTCGATGATTGGCGGCATCCGCGAGACGCAGGAGATGCTGGATTACTGCGCGGAGCACAACATCACTTCCGACGTTGAAGTGATTCCGATTCAGCAAATCAACGAGGCTTACGAACGGACGATTAAGGGAGATGTTCGTTACCGCTTCGTCATTGATATGAAATCGTTGTGAAGCATGTTATAGGTCAGCGCTCAATCATTCCTCGGTGAGCTTTTGCGCCAACCGAAAGCTTGAGTCATTACGGTAAGTGTTAAGGAGGCTTTGATGCGTCAACGAAAACTCGGAAGGGAAGGGCTTGAAGTTTCGGCTTTGGGTTTGGGCTGCATGGGCATGTCAGAGTTCTACGGCAGTTCCGACGAGCGGGAATCAATCGCCACCATTCACCGCGCGCTGGAATTGGGCGTCAACTTTCTTGACACCGCCGACATGTACGGGCCGTTCAAAAACGAAGAGTTAGTCGGGCGTGCCATCAAGGGGCGGCGCGCGGAAGTCGTGCTTGCGACGAAGTTCGGCAACATGCGGGGCGAAGACGGCAGTTTCCTCGGCGTCAA
>Ga0183260_10002333_pt1 | contig 15707 bp, 15 predicted proteins | sample AntDrymUQ4972206_2_FD_129768 | JGI IMG/M metagenome (GOLD analysis project Ga0183260, IMG submission 129768) | Polar desert sand microbial communities from Dry Valleys, Antarctica - metaG UQ497 (22.06) (version 2) (version 2) | ecosystem: Environmental > Terrestrial > Soil > Desert | place...
CGGTCGCCGCCGATGTGGTGCCGGTACCAGACGTACGCCTCGGGGTTGATCGGCTCACCGACAGACCCGAGGATGCGCAGGCTCGACATGTCGAAGTCCGCGGGGATGTCTTGCCCCCACTTCATGAACGTACGGATCGCGGTCGGCGCTGTGTAGAGCAGCGTGACGCCGTACTCCTGGACGATCTCCCACCAGCGGCCCTTGTGCGGAGTGTCCGGCGTGCCCTCGTACATCACCGAGGTGGCACCGTTGGCGAGCGGTCCGTAGACGATGTAGCTGTGCCCGGTGACCCAGCCGATGTCGGCGGCGCACCAGTAGACGTCGGTCTTCGGCTTCAGGTCGAACACCGCCCAGTGCGTGTAGGCGCAGCCCGTCAGGTAGCCGCCGGTGGTGTGCAGGATGCCTTTCGGCTTGCCGGTCGAGCCCGAGGTGTACATCACGTACAGCGGGTGCTCGGAGTCGAAGTCCTCCGGCTCGTGGTCGGTCGACTGCCCGTCGACCACGTCGTGCCACCACCGGTCGCGGTCGTCGTCCCACTCGACGTCCTGCCCGGTGCGGCGGACCACCAGCACCGTCCGCACGCCGGGGCATCGGGTGAGCGCCTCGTCGACGTTGGTCTTGAGGCCGGATGGCGCACCGCGGCGGTATCCGCCGTCGGCGGTGACCACGACCTCGCAGCCGAGGTCGTCGATGCGGTCGGCGAGCGCGTCCGCTGAGAAGCCGCCGAACACCACGGTGTGCGGTGCGCCGATCCGCGCGCAGGCCAGCATCGCGACAACGGTCTCGGGGATCATCGGCAAATAGATCGCGACTCGGTCGCCCTTGCCGACCCCGATCTCCGTCAGCGCGTTGGCCGCCTTGCAGACCAGCTCCTTGAGCTCTGCGTACGTGAGCTTCCGGGTGTCGTCGGCCGGCTCACCGACCCAGTGGATGGCGACCCGGTCGCCAATACCGGCCTCGACGTGGCGGTCCAGGCAGTTCACCGCCGCGTTGAGCGTGCCACCGACGAACCACTTGGCGAACGGCGGGTCGTCCCAGTCCAGCACCTGGTCCCAACGCTTGCCCCAGGTGAGCCGCTCGGCCTGCTCCGCCCAGAAGCCCAGCCGGTCGGCGTCGGCCTGCTCGTACGTCTTGGCGGTGGCGTTCGCGGTCGACGCGAGGTCCTCCGGCGGCTCGAACCGGCGATCCTCCTTGAGCAGGTTGGACAGGCCCTGGTCGCTCATGACGGCTCCTCGCTCGTGTGGGTCAGTGGTAGACCGCCTTCTCCGATCCGGCGCCGGTCAGTGCGCGCACCTCCAGCTCGGGGTAGCGCTCCTCCGAGGTGCGGTCCCGGGAGGTGATGCTGCCGAGCCAGCCCATCAAGAACCCGAACGGGATCGAGATGATGCCTGGGTTGCTCAGCGGGAAGCACGACCAGTCGCTGTCCGGGAAGAGCGCCGTCCCTGTCTCTGGTCCGGACACCACCGGCGAGAAGAAGACGAGTCCGATGCAGGAGATGAGTCCTCCGTAGATCGCCCAGACCGCGCCGCGGGTGTTGAACCCCCTCCAGAACAGGTTGTAGATGAGCGACGGCACGTTCGCCGATGCCGCGACGGCGAACGCCAGTGCGACCAGGAACGCGATGTTGAGGTCCTGCGCCAGGATCGACAGCCCGATCGCGATACCGCCGATGACGAACGCCGCGATGCGGGCAACCCGAATCTCCTGCTTCTCGCTGACCTCGCCCTTCTTGATCACGCTGGCGTAGATGTCGTGCGCCACCGAGGAGGCGGAGGTCAAGGTGAGGCCGGCAACCACAGCCAGGATGGTCGCGAAGGCCACCGCGGTGATAAAAGCCAGGAGGATGGCGCCGCCGGCCGACCCCTCCCCGCCGCCGACTGCCTCGGCCAGCAGTGGCGAGGCCAGGTTGCCGGCAGGGTCGACCTCGGTGATGGCCGACGTCCCGACGAGCGCCGCCGCCCCGAAGCCGAGCACGAGGCTCATCAGGTAGAACAGCCCGATCAGCGTGATCGCCCAGTTTACCGACGTACGCGCGTCGCGCGAGGTCGGTGTGGTGTAGAAGCGGATCAGGATGTGCGGCAGGCCGGCGGTCCCGAGCACCAGCGCGAGCGCCAGCGAGATGAAGTCGATCGTAGCTGTATCGGACACCCCGTACTTGAGGCCGGGCTCCAAGAACGCCTGGCCGCTACCCGACTGGGCGGCCGCCTCGCCGAGCATGTCGGAGAGGTTGAAGCCGAACTCGGCGAGCGCCAGGACGGTGATGAGCAGCGTTCCGCCCATCAGCAGGACGGCCTTGACGATCTGCACCCACGTGGTGCCCTTCATGCCGCCGACGACGACGTAGAAGATCATCAGCGCCCCGACGCCGGCGATCGTGGCGTTCTTCAACCAGCCGCCTTCGACATCCAGCAGCAGGGCGACCAGTGCGCCGGCGCCGACCATCTGCGCCAGCAGGTAGAAGATCGACACGCTCACGGTGGACAGCGAAGCCGCCGTACGCACCGGTCGCTGCCGCATCCGGTACGCGAGCTGGTCGGCCATCGTGTAACGGCCCGAGTTCCGCAGCAGCTCGGCGACAAGGAGCAGGGCAACCAGCCAGGCAACGAGGAACCCGATGGAGTACAGGAACCCGTCGTAGCCGATCGTCGAAATCAGGCCCGAGATACCGAGGAAGGACGCGGCGGACATGTAGTCGCCGCTGATGGCCAGGCCGTTCTGGAAACCGGAGAAGCTGCGCCCGCCGGCATAGTAGTCCGTGACGTCCTTGGTGTGCTGGCTGGCCCAGATGGTGATCCCGACCGTCAGTGCGACCACGGCCAGGAACAGCACGATCGTGAGGGTCTGGGTGCTCATCGGGTGACCTCCCGCTCGTACTCGGCCTGCAGCTGGCCGGCGATCGGGTCGAGCCGGCGGGCCGCGTAGCGGCTGTAGAGGATTGCGATCAAGAAGGTGGAGGCGAACTGGAGCAGTCCGAAGACGAGCGCGACGTTGATGTTTCCGGCGACCTTCTGGGTCATGAAGTCGCTGGCGAACGAGGACATCAAGACGTACAGCAGGTACCACGCCAAGAACGCGACCGTGCACGTGAAGGCAAACGTGCGGAACCGGGTCCGCAGCGTGCGGAAGTCGGCACTGTCATGGATTCGTTGGTAGGTCTCGTGCTGGGTTGCGGTCACATCCTCGGCCACGGTCCCTCCTCGGTCGGTGGGTCGAACCTATGAAGGCCCGCGGTCGGCCGCGACTCAAGGACCTCGGGCGTGCGACGAGCGGGGCAGGATCTGCGCCCGGCGGTCACCGTCACCCGGCGAGCGGCGGCGGTGCCCACCTTTCACGCGTTCCTCGTGAGGGGTCACACCACCGCGAACTCGCCGCGGACGCCGAGGAGCCGTACGGGACGGCGGTCGGTGAACCGGTCCAGCGCGGCCAGCGCTGCGCGCTCGATCGGCTCGACCTCGGTGGTCGGCTCGTCGAGCTTGATGCCGTGCGTCGAAGTGAAGAACGGCGCGAACCGCACCTTCACCACCACCCGCATGACCGGCCGACCCGCGGCGGCGGCGTCGGCAGCGACCCGGCGGGCGATCACCACCACCTCGCGCTGCACCTCTGCCCAGTCCTCCAGGTTCTGCTGGAAGGTGACCTCGCGGCTGCGGGAACGGGCGACGTACGGGACGTCGGTGACCGGGGTGCGGTCCCGACCGTTCGCAAGCCGGATCAGCCACGGGCCGGTGTTGGTGCCGAACTCCTCCGCCAGCGCATTGCGGTCCGCGGTCGCTAGCTCGGCGACGGAGTTGACCCCCCTTGCCGGCGAGCCGGCGCGCGGTCTTGGTCCCGATGCCCCACAGCGCGTTCGTCGGCCGGTCGCCGAGCACCTCGAACCACGTCTCGTCGGTGAGCCGGAACGTCCCCGCCGGCTTGCCGAAGCCGGTCGCCAGCTTGGCCTGCAGCTTGTTTTGTCCGATCCCGACCGAGCACTCGAGCCGGGTGCGCGCGCGGACCCGGTCGTGGACCTGCTCGGCAAACGACTCCGGGTCGTCGGTGTCGATGCCGAGGAAAGCCTCGTCCCACCCGAACACCTCGACCACGGCGTCCAGCTCCCGCAGCGCCGCCATCACCTCGGCTGACGCCGCCTCGTAGACACCCATGTCCACCGGCAAGAACACCGCGTCCGGGCAGCGACGTGCCGCGGTGCGCAGCGGCAGTCCCGAGTGCACGCCGAAAGCGCGCGCCTCGTACGACGCGGTGCTCACCACGCCACGCTTGGTCGGATCGCCGTCCCCGCCGATGACTACCGGGCGCCCGCGCAGCTCAGGGTGGCGCAGCACCTCGACGGCGGCAAGGAACTGGTCCAGGTCGACGTGCAGTACCCACCGCGTCACCGCGCCATGGTCGCGCAGGCGATGCGCAGGGCTCAGTTGCGGGACGGGAAGATGCCCTCCAGCGCGATGCAGTAGTTGAGCGTCAGGTACGGCTGGACGTTTGTGTGCGGCTGCCCGCCCCCGGTGGGAGTGATCGTGGCGGGCGCCATGGTGGCACCGTTGCTGGCCGCGGCGTATCCGGTCGTCCCCCCGCTGAGCCGGCCGGGGACCCTGCCCTGGGGGCGAGCGTAGGCACCGTTGCTGTTGTGGGCGACGACCAGGTGGTTGTGCACGGGTACCTCGACGTTGGTGAGGGTCACCGTCTCCTCCCCGCCGAACTGGCCGAGGTCGTAGTTGCTCAGACCAGGCCCCTGGCCGGACGACAGCGCCACCCGGCCCCGGAGGTCCGGGAGGGCAAACGTGGTCTGCCCGTTCCCGCCGTAGGTCGTGCCGAGCAGCGAGAACAGAGCGGTGTTCTGCGCGATGGGTAGGAGCTGACCGTTGCAGTAGGCGAAGCCGCGCGGGGCGAAGTTGTAGGGGAAGAGCCGGATGAGTGCAGCGACATCGGCCGCGAGCGCGTCCGCGTCGAAGCGCAGCGGCAACCGCAGCCGGTCAGGCACCTGCATCCGCCAGATCCCTCCTGCGCTCGAGTCGCTCGAACGCAGCCATGGCGAGCCGGTCGACCGCGTCGACCTGCTCCGGGCTGGCGTCGGCTCGCCGGTCGCGACCCGCGTACGGAAGAACGGGGTTCTTCGCGTTCCACTTCGTGACCTCGAGGATGGCATCGACCTGGCTGGCCGGTATGCGGATCCCGAAGTGTGGGGCGATCCGGTCGAGCACGGCGCCGGGCAGCTGCTCGTTGTGGACGAGCAGCCCGTGGCTGCTGTCCTTCGCGGCGCGCAGCGCCCGGTCGAGCAACCGGCCGAGCATGGCTGCGCCGTACTCGTCCAGCGACGGCTGCGCCGGCAGCGCCAGAGGTTCGCCGAGACGCCAGGCCGGCAGGGCGCCGGGGATCATGTGGTACGAGCCCTGCAGCGACTGCGAGACGAGTACGTCGCCCGGGTGCCGGTAGCAGAACACCCAGGGCACGTCGGGGAACGCCTGCTCGAACACGTCGAAATCGAGCACCGCCCATGCGTCGAGCTTCAGGACGTACGGGCCTGTGGCGGTGTCCGGGCCGAGGGCGGAGACGATCGCGTGCAACCAGCGAGCCCGCTCGGCCAGCGGAGCGGGGTACGTGAGCACGCTGTCTACCGGCCCCGGCTCGGACAGCACCCACGCGTCCGGGAGGAACTCGAGCATCCGGGACACGAGCGTCGAGCCGCTGCGGGACAGGTGGTACACCAAGCCGGTCGGTGGCCGTGCCTCGGCGTGGGCTTCGAGCTGGTCCAGCGGTGTCTGGCGCTGGAACAGCAGCCGGAACGGGTCGCGCAGGCACCGCTCGATCGTCTGGCGAAGAACGGGTCGTCGAACCGGACTCCGTCGGTCCAGCACCAGGCGACGCACGGCGCGCCGCCGTCGGTCGCGACCCGGATGGGCGTCCAGCGGGCGCCGTTCACACCCAGCGCTCCAGCCAGGCCCGCCGCGCGGCGTTGAGTGCGCGGGTTACGTCGTCTTCTGTCACTCTCAAGCCGCGGCTCGCCGCAGCCGCGACCACGGCGGCGCAGAACTCGTTGCCGTTCTCGGTGCCTTGAAGCGTCGGCCAGGCGGAAGGGTCGGCGACCACCAGCTCGACGAACGCCGCGAGGTCCGGCTCAGACACGGCCACACCGTAGTCAGCGCGGCTGCCAGCTGCCCCGGTCGAGTGCGAGCGACTCGGGCGCGTGCAGGCGGACCATCGTCCGAGTGACACCCGGCGCCACCCGGTCCGGCGTCAGCAGCGACACCGCGACCATGACCGCGAACCCGGTCGGCACCGCCCATGCAGCCGGTTGCGCGAGCAGCGCTCCCACCCAACCGGCGCGGTCGGGGTCGACGATGACCAGCAGTACGGCGCCCCCCGATGCGAGCCCGCCAGCGAGCAGCCCGGCGATCGCGCCGATGTCGGTGAGCCGGCGCCACCAGATGCCCAGCACCAGCAGCGGGCAGAACGTCGAGGCCGCCACGGCGAACGCGAGCCCCACCGAACTCGCGATCGCGAGCCGCTCGGTGGACAGCGCGATCGTCAGCGGCACGACCAGGGCCAGCAGGGCGGCAAGCCGGAACGTGGCCACCCCGCCGAGCTGTCGGGAGCCCAGCCGGACCCGGCCGAGGACGTCCTGGCTGAGCGCGCCAGCGACCGAGACGGTCAGTCCCGAGGCGGTCGACAGGAACGCGGCGAACGCGCCGGCGGTGAGCAGCGCGCCCAGCAGGTCACCGGCGGTGCCAGCCAGCATCAGGCCGGGCAGCTCCAGCACGACGGCATCGCTGCGGCCCGACTCGACCAGGTCGGACGCGTACACCCGACCGAGCGCTCCGTACACCGGCGGCAGCAGGTAGAAGGCGGCCAGCAGGGCGAGCACGATCACGGTGGTGCGGCGCGCCGCCCGCCCGTCCGGGTTGGTGTAGAAGCGGACCAGTACGTGCGGCAGGCCCATGGTTCCGAGGAAGGTCGCGAGCATCAGCGAGTACGTCCGGTAGAGGTCCTGCGCTCCCCCGCCCTCGAGCGGCAGCAACCAGCCGTCGTCGGTGCCGCCGACCGCGGCTGCGGGCGAGGGCGAGCCGTCGCCGCGCCAGACCACGAGCAGCACCACCAGCGGCACCAGCAGGGCGGTCAGCTTGAGCCAGTACTGGAACGCCTGCACGAACGTGATGCTGCGCATCCCGCCCGCCACCACGTTGAGCACGACGACGGCGGCGACGAGCACCGCACCGACCCACGCCGGAGCACCGGTCACGGTGCCGAGGGTGAGGCCGGCACCCTGCAGCTGTGGCAGCAGGTAGAGCCAGCCGACGACGACGACCAGGGCACTGGCCATGGACCGTACGGTGCGGGACTCGAGCCGGGCCTCCGCGAAGTCGGGGATCGTGTACGCACCGGAGCGGCGCAACGGCGCCGCCACCAGGACAAGCAGCACCAGGTAGCCGGTCGCGAAGCCGACCGGGAACCACAGCATGTCCGCGCCGAACGCGAGCACGAGGCCGGCAACGCCAAGGAACGACGCCGCCGAGAGGTACTCGCCACCGATGGCGGACGCGTTCCACAGCGGTCGGACTGAGCGCGACGCCACGAAGAAGTCCGACGTCGTACGGCTGATCCGCAGCCCGAACGCGCCGACCGCGAGCGTCACGAGTGACACCACGACGACCGCGGCCCAGCCGCTGGCAGTGCTCACAGGGTGCTCACGGCCGGTCCACCAGTTCAACGAAATCGGCCTCCGCCTGCTCGGCCCGGCGGGCGTACCACCAACCGGCGACCAGCAGCACCGGGTAGACGGCGACGGCGAGCAGGAACCACGCGAGCGGCAGTCCCATGACGCTGACCGCGCGCACGTCCGGCGACACGACGAACAGGATCGGGAGCGCTGCCAGCGGGCCGATGACGACCGCAAGCACGGTGAGGCCGAGCCGCAGCTGGGTGCGCAACAGCGAGTGCATGTAGACCTCGCCGACCCGCGTCTGGGCGTCGATCTCCTGGGTCCCGACGGTCGGTCGGGACGCCCGGGCGGACGTACGCGGGCTGGTCACCCGCACCCGCCGCGGCGGCGAGGTCACGACATCCGTCCGCGCACCAGCAGGTCGCGCAGCTCGCGGGCATGCCTGCGGGCGACCTGCAGTGACACCGGCCCGCCGGGGCCGGGCAGCAACACGACGGTGCGACCGGAGTCGGTGCGCACCTCGAGCACCCGGTTGGTGTCGACGAGCAGGCTGCGGTGGATCCGCACGAACCCGCTGCCCGCCCATCGTCGCTCGAGCGCCGACAGGGGAACCCGGACGAGGTGGCTGTCCGACGCGGTGTGCAACCGGGCGTAGTCCCCGTTGGCCTCCACCCAGACAACCTCGGAGCGGGCGACGAACCGGGTGACCCCACCGCGCTCGACCGGGAGGACGTCGTCGGTGTGCGCTTCGCCGGCTGCCCCCGCCTCGTGTTGAGCAGCTACCCGACGCACGGCCTCGGCCAGCCGGCCCCCGGCCACTGGCTTGAGCACATAGTCGACGGCGTCGAGCTCGAAGGCCTCCACCGCGAAGTCTTCGTGCGCGGTCACGAACACGACCGCCGGCGGGGCGCGGAACCGGGCGAGCACACGCGCGACGTCGAGTCCGGTGAGGTCGGGCATGGCGATGTCGAGGAACAACGCATCGATGTGACCGCCCTCGAGCAGCCGCAACGCGGCGGCTCCCGACGATGCGGTGTCCACACGGGAGACCCGCGGGTCGCGGGCGAGGAGGAAGGCCAGCTCGTCACACACCGGTTGCTCGTCGTCCACCACCAGCACCCTCAGTCCGGACGGGGACGCGTCGACGTCCGGCACCGTCACCAGCTCACATGGACGGGCTGGCCCTCGTCGTACCCGGCCGGACCCTGCACGCCGACCACCGCGAGCTCGTGCAGCTCGGTGATCGTCCGGGCACCTGCGTACGACGCCGCGGACCGGAGCCCGGCGGTGATGGCGTCGAGCAGGTCCTCGACGCCGGGCCGGTCCGGGTCGAGGTACATGCGCGACGACGAGATGCCCTCCTCGAACAGCGCCATCCGCGCCCGCTCGAAGCCGGCGGCGTCACGGGTGCGGTGGCTCACCGCCCGGGCCGACGCCATCCCGAAGGACTCCTTGTACGGCCGCCCGTCCGCGCTGACGGCGAGGTCGCCGGGGCTCTCGTACGTGCCGGCGAACCATGAGCCGACCATGACGCTCGACGCGCCGGCTGCCAGGGCGAGCGCGACATCTCGCGGATGGCGCACGCCGCCGTCGGCCCACACATGCGCGCCGACGGCCCGTGCCGCCTCCGCACAGTCGAGCACGGCGGAGAACTGCGGTCGTCCCACGCCGGTCATCATCCGGGTGGTGCACATCGCGCCCGGACCGACGCCGACCTTGACGACGTCAGCACCGGCGCTGACCAGCTGGCGGGTGCCGTCGGAGGTCACCACGTTGCCGGCCGCCACCGGCACCCGGCGGCCGTCCGCGGCGGTGTGCGCGTCGCGCGCCTCGACCACGGCGGTGAGCGCGTCGAGCATCTTGTCCTGGTGCCCGTGCGCGGTGTCCACGACCAGCAGGTCGGCGCCGTGTGCCAGCGCGGTCTTCGTCTTGCCGCCGACGTCGCCGCTGATGCTGATTGCGGCGCCGACCATCAGCCGCCCGTCGGGGTCGAGCGCGGGAGCGTACAGCGTCGCGCGCAGCGAGCCGGTCCGGGTGAGGACGCCGACCAGCTCGTCCCCGTCGACGACAGGCGCCAGCATCAGGTGCTGGGCACTCAGCAGGTCGAAGGCCTCGCGTGGTTCGACGCCCGCGGGCAGTGTCATCGCATCGGCGGTCATCACCTCGTGCACCTGAGCGAAGCGGTCGACGCCCGCGCCGTCGTGCTCGGTCATCACGCCAACCGGTCGCCGACCGTCGACCACCACCACCGCGCCGTGCGACCGCTTCGGCATCAGGCTCAGCGCCTCGCCGACTGTGCTCGTCGGGTCGACCGTGATCGGAGTGTCGTAGACGATGTGCGCCGCCTTGACCCCGGCGATCGCACGGCCGACGACGTCCAGCGGGATGTCCTGCGGCAGGACCGCGACCGCACCGCGGCGGGCGACGGTCTCCGCCATCCGCCGGCCCGACACCGCGGTCATGTTGGAAGCGACGACGGGCAGCGTCGTGCCGATCTCGTCCGGCGTGGTCAGGTCGACCTCGAACCGCGACGACACCGCAGAGCGCGACGGGACCACGAACACGTCGGCGTACGTCAGGTCGTACGTCGGGACGTGGTCGTGGAGCCACCGCACGTCAGCGCACGCTACCCGCCTTGGTCACGCGGTGACCCCTGGTGCGAACTTGGGGACGCGCACCACCACCTTGGTGCCTGCGCCCACCGCCGTCTCGACCACGAGCCCGTACTCGTCACCGAAGACCGTGCGCAGCCGTACGTCCACATTGCCCAGGCCGACCGAGTCGGCGCCTGGGTCGCCGGCGAGGATCCGCCGCATCCGGTCCGGGTCCACACCCGCGCCGTCGTCCTCGATGGTGATCACCGCGTCGGTGCGGTCGTCCTCAGCGGTGATTGTCACGTGCCCGACGCCGGGCTTGCGCTCGAGGCCGTGGCGCACGGCGTTCTCCACCAGCGGCTGCACCGACAGGAACGGCACCCGTACCGGCAGCACCTCCGGCGCCACCCGCAGGGTGACCTCGAGCCGCTCCCCGAACCGGGCCTGCTCGAGCACGAGGTAGCGGCGGATCGACTGCAGCTCCTCTGACAGCGTGGTGAAGTCGCCGTGCCGGCGGAACGAGTAGCGGGTGAAGTCGGCGAACTCGACCAGCAGCTCGCGGGCCCGTTCGGGGTCGGTGCGGACGAACGACGCGATCGCGGTCAGCGAGTTGTAGACGAAGTGCGGGGAGATCTGGGCGCGCAGCGCGCGCACCTCGGCCTCCATCAACGCGGTGCGCGAGGTGTCCAGGTCGGCGAGCTCGAGCTGCGTGGAGACCCAGCGGGCCACCTCGGTGGTGGCGCGGACCAGCCCGGCCGAGGTGTGCTCGGTCAGCGCCACCAGCGTGCCGACGACCCGGTCCTCCACCACCAGCGGCGCGACGACGCAACCACGCAGCTCGCAGCCGGGACGCGGGCAGCCGATCTCGCCCGGGCCGTGCGCATGCGTGCGGCCGGTGTCCAGCGTTCGACGCGACAGCTCGACCACCTGGTCGGTGTGGTGGGTGCCGCCGCCGTCCCACGCCAGCACCTGCCGGTCGTCGGCGAGCGCCACCGCGGGGGTGCCGAGCAGCGCACGCAGGTGCCGAACTGCGCGCTCGGCGCTGGTCGTGTTGAGACCGGCGCGCAGCGGCGGTGAGGCAAGCGACGCGGTGTGCAGGGTGGTGAACGTCGCGCGGTCGGCAGGTGTCCCGAGGTCGCGGCGCTGCCGCAGCGCCCAGCCGACGACCAGCAGCAGCACCGCCGCGGCGGCGACGATCCCCAGCCCGAGCAGATCGCTCACGTGTGGCCGCCGGTCATGCCTGCAGTCGTACGACGCGCAGGCAGTGCGTCGTGTAGGGAAGCTGCATGCCGAGCGCATCGCCGCGCTGCTGGTCGTACAGCTCGGCGACCCTGTCGAGCACCTCGTCGCGCTCGTCCAGCGCGAGCACCGCGACGTATGACCGGGACCGGACCAGGTCGAGCAGCCGTGGTTTGTCTACGTGCTGGAAGAGCCGGAACTGCGCCCACTCGACCGGGCCGAACAGACCGGACAAGCCGAGCCGGCCGGTGGGGTCGGGCAGGTCCGCGTCGTGTCCGATCAGCTGTGACATCCGACGGACCCAGGGCACCGACTCGTCGCGGACGTTCCACGCCATCGCTAGCACCCCGCCTGGCCGCAGCACCCGGGCGAGCTCGGGGACCGCGGTCTCCTCGTCGAACCAGTGGTACGCGGCGGCAACCGTCACCGTGTCGACGCTGGCGTCGCCCACCGGCAGCCGCTCGGCGGCGCCGGCGACGGCGGCGACCTCGGGGCCGAGCGAGCGGCGGCGGAGATGTCCGAGCATGTCGAGCAGCGGGTCGACGGCGAGCACGGTGTGGCCGGCGGCGAGCAGTGGGCGGGTCAACGCGCCGGTCCCGGCGCCGAGGTCGAGGACGACCCGAGGCGTCGGTCCGACCATCCACGCGACCGCCTCGGGCGGGTAGGTCGGGCGGCCGCGGTCGTACGCGTCGGCGACGGTGGCGAACGACCGCCCGTGCTCGATCCGGCGCTCTTCGTCCATCGCCCGCGAGGCTAGCAACGCGGGATGGAGCGGGGATGTCCGACGGCTAGGTGAATCTCGCAGCTGATGCGGTAGCCACCGGTGCGGACTCTCCACTCGCCCGAACCGCCCACCAGCCGGGGGGCGTTCGGAGGTCGAGGGTTGTCGGCGAGCAGTTCGATCGCGGCCCGGATCGGTCTCCCAGGGGATCGGCGCCTCACCCGTCGCCTGCATCTCGCACGCGCTTGCTCAGCGGCCAAGATGTCGGACATGCCTCTGTTGGAGCCGCCTCGTGACCGATGACCGCGCCGACCCGTTGGCGGTGCTGGCCAACCAGCCGGGCATCCCGGCCGCGATGACCGCGGCCCGTGACGCCGTCGACTCGCTGCTGCGCGACCGCGGAATGCGCCGCACCGGTCCCGACGACACCGTGGAGTCGTTGCTGCGCGGCGCCGCCGCCAGCGCCTCGCTCGCCGGGAGCCAAAGCTCCCTCGACGAGCTGCGCGCCGGTCACGTCGATCCGATCGCGGCGGCAGCCATGCGGGTGTCGACCGAGCTGATGGGGCTGCAGCCGGTGTGGCGACGCAGTCCGGTGCAGGCCCTGGCCCGGCTGCACTCGCTCGCCACGGAGTCCACCGACGAGGCGCGGGGTCGGCCGGAGTCCGCCGCCGGGGCCGCAGCCATGCAGCGGCTCGGTGATGTCGTGGGCGCCGGTACGAGCGCGCCGGCGATGGTGCTGGCCGCGGTGGTGCACGCCGAGGTTGCTACCGCGAGCGGGTTCAGAGCGGCGGCCGGACTGGTGGCGCGGGCAGCCGAACGGCTGGTGCTCGTCGACACCGGCGTCGACCCGGCCGCGGTGACAGTGCCGGAGGCTGGGCACGCCCAATCTCCGCAGTCATACGAGCGCGCTCTTGCTCGCTACCGCGACGGCGGCACGGGTGGGGTGGTGGGCTGGCTGCTACACGCCGCCGACGCGTACACGTGCGGGGTGCAACACAGCCCGCTTGCCTGACGTGCGAACGGCGTCACCGCGAAGGGTGACACCGCTCGCTGGCACGGCGCGTCGGGCTACCAGGCGTGCACTCTCATAACTGTCGCCTCGGGAGGTTCCCGGTGACGACTGCCCTGTAGGAAGGGTGGATCGCCGCGTGGGTACCCAGGCACCGTGTCGGTCTTGAGTTGTCTCCGCTCTTTGTACCGCCGTCAGCGGCCGAGGGGAAGGGGCACTCGGCGTGTCCACGTCGACGCGCCGCTGTCGCGTCGACGCCAGGCCCACACGGCCATCGCCGCGGCCGTCCCGGTTGCAGCGACGCCGGCGACCGCGAGATAGACCGACCGGGACCGCAGTCCCACCCGGTCCCGCAACCCCACCTGCGTGCTCCACTGCAGCACCGGCCAGCCGCGCTCGGCCGCGACCCGCCGCAGCACCCGGTCGGGGTTGACGACGTGCGGGTGTCCGACGACCTCGAGCATCGGCAGGTCGGTCTCGGAGTCGGAGTAGGCGTACGACTCGGCCAGGTCGTAGCCACGGCTGATCGCGAGCTCGCGGATGGCGTCGGCCTTCGCCGGCCCGTACGCGTAGAACCCGATCTCCCCGGTGTAGAGGCCGGCCTCCACCACCAGCTGGGTCGCGACCACGTGGTTCGCGCCGAGCATCTCGCCGATCGGCTCGACGACCTCCGAGCCGGACGTGGACACGATCACCACGTCGTGGCCGGCGTTGCGGTGATGCTCGAGCTTCGCCACCGCCTCGTCGTAGACCAACGGGTCGATGATCGCGTGCAGCGTCTCCGCGACGATGTCGCGCACTGTCTGCACGTCCCAGCCGGCGCTGAGCGAGGACAGGTACGCGCGCATCTTCTCCATCCGCGCGTGGTCGATCCCGCCGCGTTGGAACACCAGCTGCGCGTACGCGCTGCGCAGTGCCGAGCGCCGGGAGATCAGCCCGCCCTCGAAGAACGAGCGGCTGAAGGCGAGCGTGCTGGACCGGGCGATGATCGTCTTGTCGAGGTCGAAGAAGGCCGCCACCGCCACGCCGTGACCCTAGCTCCGTCCACAGCCCGCGGGCCGCACGCCGGTGAACCGTCCCAGGCTGGTGTCATGGACTCCAACCTGAGGCCGCTGGTGGTGAGCGCCGACCCCCGGCTCACCGACGAGGTACGCCGGGTGGCCGCCGCGACCGGCAGCGTCCCACTGCACGTGGCCGATGCCAGCGCCGTGCGTGCGTCCTGGACCGTGGCGTCGGGCGTCGTCGTTGGCGCCGACCGCGTCAGCGAGCTGGCCGGACTGCGGCTGCCTCGCCGGGGCGGCTCGGTGGTGGTGACACTGACCGACCCGCCGGAACCGGAGACGTGGCATGGCGCGTTCGCCCTGGGCGTCGACCAGGTGCTGTCGCTGCCACGCGACCGGGACCGGCTCGCCGACCTCCTGGACGGCACCGTTGGGGCGGTCGCCGGCGCACTGCTGTGCATCGTCGGCGCCTGTGGTGGCGCGGGCGCCTCGGTGTTCGCCGCCGCGCTGGCGGTGACCGCCCAGGCCGCGGGCCGCTCGACCCTGCTGGTGGACAACGACCCGTGCGGCGGGGGCATCGACCTGCTCGTTGGTGGCGAGGAGGTGACCGGGCTGCGCTGGCCTGACCTGGCGGCGACGAGTGGGCGGATCGGCGCGGCGCCGTTGCGCGACCTGCTGCCGGTGGTCGACGGCGTGTCGGTCCTGTCGTGGACGCGAGACGGGCCGCTCGCCGTTGCTGCCGCGACCCTGCAGACGGTGCTCGCTGCTGGGCGCCGCGGCCACGAGGTGGTCGTCGTCGACCTGCCGGGTCGGGCCGATGAGTCGGCGACCGAGGCACTCGCTGTTGCCACCCGCACGGTCCTGCTCGTCCCGACCCGCGTGCGGGCGGTGGCGGCGGCCAGGTCGCGGCTGGACTGGCTGCGAGGCGCAACCTCGGACCTCGGGCTGGTGGTCCGGGAGTGCGGCGGGCTGGACCCCGAGGAGGTTGCCCACTCGCTCGACCTGCCACTGCTCGCCACCATGCGCGCCGAGCGCGGTCTCGCGGCCTGGATCGACCAAGGGCTGGGACCGGTGCGCCGTCCGAGCGGACCGCTGGCCCGCGCCTGCGCCGCAACCCTCGCCGGGTGCCGACTGTCGAGCCGGGGAGTCGCCGCGTGACGGTAGTGACCGGCACCGACCCGACCTGGCTGGAGCACGTGCGGGCCGGGCTGGCCAACGCCGGCGCCCGGACTGGCACCAGCGTCGACGCCGCGCGAGTGGCCGAGGTGTTGCGCGCTGGCGGTCGCCCGGTCGGTGCGAGCAGCCTGCTGACCCTGGTCGACGCACTCGACCGTGAGTCTTCCGGGGCCGGGCCGCTCGACGCGCTTCTCCGCCAGCCCGGCATCACCGACGTGCTGGTCAACGGCGCCGAGCAGGTCTACATCGACCGTGGCCGTGGGCTCGAGCCCGCCGACATCGCCTTCGCCGACGACGCGGCCGTACGCCGGCTGGC
>Ga0183260_10002334_pt1 | contig 15707 bp, 13 predicted proteins | sample AntDrymUQ4972206_2_FD_129768 | JGI IMG/M metagenome (GOLD analysis project Ga0183260, IMG submission 129768) | Polar desert sand microbial communities from Dry Valleys, Antarctica - metaG UQ497 (22.06) (version 2) (version 2) | ecosystem: Environmental > Terrestrial > Soil > Desert | place...
GCCTTGGCTTCTCGATCGCGACCTCCATCACGCCGGACATCCTGCTTCTCGACGAGGTCCTCGGCACGGGAGACCAGAGCTTCAAGGCAAAGAGCCAGGCGCGCATCCGCGAGCTGGTCAGCACGGCCAAGGCGGTCATCGTGGTGACCCACGACCTGGGCTACGTCACGGAGAACTGCAACCGGGCGCTGCTGGTCGAGAAGGGGACGATCATCCACGACGGCGAGCCATCCGCGACCGTGGAGATCTACCGGGAGCGCGTGAAGGAGCGAAAGCTGACTCTCGAGAGCGAGGCGCACCGCTTTGCCACGGCGCCAGCCAAGTAGGCCGGCCGGCCTGAGCGGCGGACCGATGCCTCACGGCGCGCTGCTGGTCGTGACGCGCATCTGGCCCACAGCCGAACGACCAAGCCTCGGCGCCTTCGTCCGCGACCGCGTGCGGGGCATCCCCGAGATCCGCGTCGTCAAGCCACGTTCCCAGCGCCTCCCGTGGCCGGTCCTCTACGCCCTCCTCTTCCTCGACGCGATGCGAGCCTCGGGCTCGATACGGGGCGTCGAGGCGCACATGGTGCTGCCCACTGGCCTCGTCGCGCTGGTCGTGGCTCGATTGCGACGAGTGCCGCTCGTGGTGTACAGCCACGGGCGTGACGTGCGGGGATGGCAACGATTTCCGTTCACCATGCGCTGGCTGACGCGCTTCGTGCTGCGCCACGCCGACCGGGTGGTCACGAACTCGCAGGACACCGCTGCGCACATTCGGGAGATGGGCGTCGAGCCGATGATCGCGCCGCCAGGGGTCGATCTCGGCCGCTTCGCAGTCTGGCCGCGACCCGGGGCTCGGCGTGTGCTCTACCTTGGCGGGCGGCGGCGTCGCAAGGGGTATGACGTTGCTGTTGCCGTCGCTGACACACTGGTCGGTCCCGGAATCCTGGAGGTTCAGCCGGATGAGGTGCCGAGGCTCATGGCTGAACACGATGTGGTTCTGGTTCCATCGCTCGCTGAGCCGTTCGGGCTGGTTGCCGTCGAAGCCATGGCGGCTGGCCGCTGGGTCGTCGCCGCGGATGTCGGTGGCCTCCGCGACATCGTCATCGATGGCGTGAATGGGACGCTGGTCTCGGACGGCGACTACGCCGGCGCACTTGCGCGAGTGCCCGATTACGACCCGCAGGCACTGCCCGCTACCGTCGAGCGGTTCAGTCTGGCTGAGTGGCAACGCGCCATGGCTGCCATCTGGGATGAGGCATCGAAGGCTACGCGCAGCTGAGGGCTACACGGGGAGGCACCTACGACTCAACTAGTGAGGCGGTCGTCTGGATGATCGACCACCAGATCGGCCCGGGAGGTAGCTCCAGCGCCTCGTCGGTCGCCACGACGGTCCACTCGGTCACGGCGTCCTCCGTCGGGCGCGACCAGGCGACGTCGAGAGCGAGCCCGTCCACGTAGACCGTGCCCGTCCCGGTACCCACCAGGCGCTGGATCGGCGGATCCGCCTCGACGCGCGAGTCCGCGAACGTGCGCTCGGAGACCGCGCGCTGGACGATGACCGTGCGTCGGCTCAGCGGCTCACCGGTGGCGGCGTCGTTGGTGACGGAGCCGGCGTCCACCCGTTGGTACGTGCCCGCATCGGGGTCGTAGCGCCAGCCGAATCCCCATCCCGGGGCTGTGTAGATCTCGATCGCGGTCACGCTCCTCGCATGGTCGGGTGCCGACCAGTCCGGATCGAACGACAGGATCGGCCGTGGGTCGCCTGCCCGCTCGACGCGTCCCGCGAGATCCGGGTGAGAGGCCATCTGTTCCTGAACGAGCGCCACGTCCATGTACACGTTGTACGGCGCCGGCCTGGCGCCGCTGCGTGAAAAGAACGGCCACGGCTCGACATTGCCGTCGATGTACGGCATGCCCTCCGCGCCGAAGTAGTTGGTGGTGTACGGCGCCGCGCCGAAGATGATGGGAAACGCCCGGAGCTGCTGCCAGAGGTCGACCTGGATCCAGCGGCCGCTGCGGACAGGGCCCACCGCGGGAACGGTGTCGCAGCCGAAGAGCGCCACGAAACGGGTGCTGTAGCCCTGGACAGGGTTCTCGAAAATTATGTCGGCCTGCTGGAGGCCCGTGGCCGGACGCGCATGCGGATGGTTGTCGATGGACACGAGCACAGGCGTATCGAGCGTCGTCTCGTCAAGCTCTTCGCCGTCGAACGGGCACCGAGCGACCGGCGTCGGGCTGGGTGTCGGAGAAGGCGAGGCAGTCGGCGAGGGGCTGGGCGAGGGGGACGCAGACGGGGACGGGCTCGGCCTCGACGTGGGCATCGGTGTCGGCATCGGCGTCCCCCCGCCAAACCCGACGGCCAACGCCACCAGGGCGCCGGTGACGATCGCGGCGAGGGCCACGGCTGCGTCAACTACGAGCGCGCGCCGTGAGCGGAGACCGGCGGTGGAGGGCGGTGACATGCAGCAGATGATATTAGAAGAGATCCGCTGCCTATGGCCCAATCGGCCTACCCGAGCAACATGATCGACCCGATTGGCGTCTGGGGTTGATCAAGGGTCGGCGATATACTCGCTGACCCGTAGCTAGCCCTGAAGGCCCGTGAGTCAAACCCGAGCGCCCCTTCGATCTGACGGCCGGTCGGCGACAGCCGCGTTCCTCTCGTTCCTGTTCCCCGGTATCGGCCAGGCATACAACGGCCAGTACCTCCTCGCGGGAATGCTGGCCCTGCCGGTCGTGCTGCTCGCCGCGCTGAGTGTGGTGCTGATCGGCAGCGGCCCTGGTGTCCTGAGCAGGCTGCTCGATACCCGGCTGCTGGTCGCCCTCATCGTGCTGGACGCCGCACTGCTCGGTTGGCGCCTGATCGCGATCCTCCAGGCACATGTCGATCGGTCGCGGTTCAGCATCCGGCGTTGGTCGACGTGGATCACCGCGACGCTGGTGATGGTCACGTTGGGGATGCACGCACTTCCCGCGTACTACTCCGTCAAGGCCATCGAGACGCTCGGCAGCGTGACGCTCGAAGGCGGTGGGTTCCTCGGAAACGATGCCCCCGACGGCGTCGAGATCCCGGAGCCATCGCACCAGCCGGAAGTGCGGCAGGGTGAGCGTGTGACGATCCTGTTCGTCGGCATCGACTACGGACCGGGTCGGGAGCACCAGCTGACCGACACCATGCTCGTGGCCACGGTGGACCCCACCAGTGGCCAGGCCGCAATGGTGTCAGTCCCCCGTGATCTGTACGGCGTATCGCTCCCGGACGGCAGCAGCTATGACGCGAAGCTCAACTCGCTGATGTCGACGGCCAGCGCCGATGCGAACCGCTACCCGCTCGGGGGACCCGGCACGTTGAAGGCAGCCATTGGGGGTCTCCTGGGCACCCGCATCCACTATTTCGCGGCGATCGACCTCGCCGGCATGCGCGAGGTGATCGACACCATCGGCGGCATTGATCTCACAGTGCAGAGCGCTGTCGATGACCCGACCTACCACGACGTCTTCACCGGCGAGACGGGCCTGTATATCCCTGTCGGGCAGCATCACATGGACGGCACACTCGCCCTCGGATACGTGCGCTCCCGGATGGGAGTGGGCGAGAGCGACTTCACGCGGGCGGAGCGCCAGCAGGAGGTGCTGACCGCGATCGCGGAGAAGCTCACCGCCGGGAACCTGCTCCTGACCCTCCCAGGGTTGCTGGACGCCGTCCGCGACAACATGGCGACAGACATTCCGTCCGCCAGGATCCCCGACCTGGCGGCGGAGGGGCAGGAGGCCGATCTTGGAGCCGTCGAGCGGGTCGTCCTCGCACCTCCTGATTACGTGACGCCCGAGCCGTTCAGCGAGGCCGGCTACATCCTTCATCCGAACCTGGACGCGATCCACGAGCTCGCGGATCGGATCTTCGCCACGGGTACCGTACTGGCTCCCTGATCGGCAGCCGCGAGACAGACTAGGCGCCAGCTCCCGGCATCTAGCCGCCCGGGAGCGGCGAGGAGAGCGGCGATGGGGGCGGCTCTGCCAACCGCTCGCGGATGAAGCTCTGGAGTGGTTGGTAGTCGGACGGGCCGCTGCGACCGATCACGACGAGTACGTACTGGCCGTCCGTGGTGGTCGACGCCTGAAGGATCTCGTCCTCCGCGAGTTCGAGGCGCCGATCGGGATCGGAGTTCATGGCGAACAGCCCAAGATCGATGACCGACATGTTGGTGCGGATCTGCTCGTCCGCGGCGTCCATGACGTTGAAGATTGATGGCAGGCCGGCAGGGCCCGCGCCTGTCAGCTTCGCGGAGACCGCGCTCAGGACGCGCTGTTGCCTGACGCTGCGCGCGAAGTCACTCGACTCGCTCGCGGTATCGGTGTATCGGGTCCGGGCGTAATAGAGCGCACCCTCGCCGTCAAGGGTGAGCTCGCCGGTTGCGAAGGTTCCGTCCCATTCGCCGGTCACCCCGGCGTCCGGACCTCCGTAGCTGAAGCCGACGGAATTCGTGATCGTGATGCCCCCAACAGCGTCCACAATTGCCGCGAAGCCGGTGAAGTCGATCGCAATCCAGTGCGGGATCTCCAGCCCGGTGACGCTGGCGACGACCTCGGCCGCACGCTCACCACCCTCGTCGAAGCCACCCTCCGAGACTCCCAGTGCAAACGCTTGGTTCACCTTGCCGTTGTTCGGAATGCCCGGATTGCCTTCGACCCACAGGTCGCGCGGAACAGGGATGATCGTGGTTGTGTCGGTCGTTGGATCCAGCGAGGCGATGTTGATGGAGTCCGAGAGATAGACACCGGCGTGATCCTCTCCGCCATAGCCGATGATCAGCACGTTGACCGGCTCGTCCCCGAAGGTGAGCCCTCCGAGCAGGGATGTGCTTGCTGCGCCCGCCGTGGAGACCCGGTCGTTGAACGATGCGAGGCGTATCCAGATCAGCGCGATGGCGACGAGCAGCACCCCAAGCGCCAGCAGGAGCCCGGTGCGCACGGCACGCCCGACCCCGAAGCGGCGGTGGGCCGGCTGCGGGACGGGGCGCGTTCTCACCGCCTGCGGTTCGAGGCGTGTCATGGCCAGCGCTCCACGGCATCTTGCCAGACCGTGGCGAGCGTCTCCTCCAGCGGAATCATGGGCGTCCAGCCTGTCAAGCGGCGCAGGAGAGAGGCGTCGCCCACGATGCTGGGTGGGTCGTTGGGCCTGATTCGCGCTGCGTCGACGTCGATCGTCACGGTGCGCCCGGACACCGCGATCAACCGTTCGAGCATCTCCCGCACCGACACCCCCACGCCGCTCGCAACGTTCACGGCGATCCCGGCGTGCTGCCCCTCCACGAGCGCCCGGTACGCGCGAACCACGTCGCGGACATCGGTGAAGTCCCTGATCGGGTCCAGGTTTCCGACGCGGAGGGCCGGGGGCCGCCGTCTGCCGCGGATGTCCGCGAGCTGGCGGGCGAACGATGCCACGGCGAACGACTCTCGCTGTCCGGCACCGATATGGTTGAAGGACCGTGTGGCGATCACCGGCAGCGCGTGCACGCGTCCGAACGCAAGCCCGACGGCCTCCTGCGCGACCTTCGTGGCACCGTACAGGTTCACCGGTCGCGTCGTTGTGCCTTCGTCGATTCGCTCCACCGGCGGCGCACCGTAGACCTCAGATGACCCGGTGATCAGCACGGTCGGTGGCACTCGGCAGCGTGAAGCGGCCTCCAGGACGTTGATGGTTCCGGAGACCGTGATCGCCAGGGCGGTGGACAGATCGGCGGCGGCATCGGGCCCGTAGGCCACCGCGGCGAGGTGGTAGATGGCAGTCGGCTGAATCGAGTCGACCAGGCGTGCGACCTCGCCGGGATCCCGGACGTCGATCGGATGTCGCTCATCGGCCCTTCGGCCGGATGGCCCGATCCCCTCCACGACCTCGTCACCCGCATCGATGAGGTGAGCGACGAGATGACGGCCGACGAACCCGTCGGCGCCGGTGACGAGGGCCCTCACGTCCCCGCAGGTGCTGGCCGCCGATGGTGCGCCTCGCCGGTCCGGATCTGACGCTCGAGCCGCTCCACGTCGGCGCCGACCATCATGCGCACCAGGCCCGCGAAGTTGACCTCCGGCTGCCAGCCCAGGACCGTCCGTGCGCGAGACGGGTCGCCGACGAGGAGGTCGACCTCCGCGGGACGCACGAACCGGTCATCGACCACCACGTGATCGCGATAATCGAGGCCGACCTCGCGGAACGCGAGCTCGCACAACTCCCGTACCGAGTGCGTCTCCCCGGTGGATATCACGAAGTCATCCGGATCCGTCTGCTGGAGCATCAGCCACATGGCGCGGACGTAGTCGCCGGCGAAGCCCCAGTCGCGCTTCGCTTCGAGGTTTCCGAGGCGAAGCTCGGACGCCAGTTCGAGCTTGATGCGTGCGGCGCCGTCGCTGATCTTGCGGGTGACGAACTCCAGGCCGCGGCGCGGCGACTCGTGGTTGAACAGGATGCCGCTCACGGCGAAGAGGTCGTAGCTCTCGCGGTAGTTGACGGTGATCCAGTGCCCGTACACCTTCGCGACGCCGTACGGCGAACGCGGATGGAATCTCGTCAGCTCGTGCTGGGGCACCTCGGTCACCTTCCCGAACATCTCGCTCGAGCTGGCCTGGTAGAACCTGATCTCGGGGTCCACCTGCCGGATGGCCTCAAGGACGCGGGTCACGCCCAGGGCGGTGAACTCACCGGTCAGAACTGGCTGGTTCCAGGAGGTGGGCACGAATGATTGCGCCGCAAGGTTGTAGACCTCCGACGGCCGTACTTCGCGCAGCGCCTCCGCTAGCGAATTCTGGTCGAGCAGATCGCCCTGCACGATCTCGATCTCATCGACCAGGTGCGCGATGCGCTCCATGGTTACCGTGCTCGTGCGCCGCGTCATGCCGACGACCTTGTAGCCCTCATCCAGCAGGAGCTCGGCGAGGTAGGAGCCGTCCTGACCGGTGATGCCGGTGATGAGGGCAGTCTTGGTCATGCGGTCTCCGCTGGCGACGACATCGGCAGTTCCATCATACCCAGCGGGAGGCCACCCCTTGGTACACCTCCATCGTCTCGCGCGCCACTCGTTCCCAGCTCAGGCGGGCTGCCCGCTCGCGTCCAGCTTCCGCGAGCGCCTCTCGCGAGCCGAGTGCGGTGGTGATGCCTGCGGCGATGTCATCCGCGTCGAGCGGGTCCACCAGCACCGCGGCACCTCCGGCGGCCTCGGGCATGGAGGACACGTTCGATGCGACCACCGGAGCTCCTGCCTGCATGGCCTCCACGATCGGCAGGCCGTACCCCTCGTAGAGCGACACGTAGGCGAATACGGCGCACGCGCTCAGGAGTGCAACCCGCACGTCGTCATCCACGTATCCGAGGCGCACGACTCGCGACCGCGCGGGCGACTGCTCAATCCGGCGCTCGATCTCCGAGGTATGCCACCCTCGGCCGCCCACCAGAACGAGCTTCAGCTCGGAGCCCGACGCCACGAGCCTCTCGAATGCCGCCAGCAGGCTGACGATGTTCTTTCTGGGCTCGATGGTGGCGATGCACAGGATGAATCCCTCGGGATGCAGGTCGAGCTCCTTCAGCAGCGGCCCGGCGGCCCGGCGCGACATCACCCGTCCATCACCGGCTGGTGCCAGTTCGATCACGGCGAGACGGCGCTGCGGGATGCGCAGGATGGCATGCACCTCCTCGGCGGTGGCGCGCGACGGGACGATCACGCGCCGGGCGCGCTGTGCCGCCCAGGCCATGAAGGGCACGGCGACGAGCCGGGGCGCGGGGTGGTAGCGCGGGTAGCGGATGAGCGACAGGTCCTGGATGGTGAGCACATATGGAACCGACGTGCGCAGGGGTGCCAGCGAGTTCGTGAAGTGCGCCCGGTCGGCATCGACGTCGCGGATGTCGCTGTTGGCGTGGCGCAGGATCCAGCCGAGATGGCGGTTGCCACGCATCCAGGTGGAGGCGTCATCGGCGAAGGGGCCGTCTCGGCGCGCCCCCACGAGGCGCAGGGCGCCCGCGTCCAGGCGGCGCAGGGCATTGGCGAGCTCTCGGACGTAGATCCCCACGCCCGTCGGCCGCCTCTTCGCTGGGCCCACGTCGTAGGCCAGCCGCACCACGCTATTCGCGATCGGTGACTTCGCGCGGCGCGGTCATCATTACCGCGATCGCGGCTCCGACGGTCCACAGGAGCATCCACGCGTACTGGGGCACCAGGAGCGAGTCGTCGAACAGGAAGTGCACGGCGGCGAAGGCACCGACCGTCGTCAGCCCCAGGCCCAGGAAGCGGTCGGCGCCTCCCCGGCGCAGGACGAAGAGCCCGCCGCCGACGAGCAGCGCGGGAATTGCGACGACCCACAGCAGTCCGCTGACGCCGAGCGCGCGCGCGTACTCGAGATACAGGTTGTGGACGTACGCCGCGCCGATCCGGTCGGGCTCGCCGACCGACCAGCCCCCCAGTCCGTACCCTCGCCAGGGGTTGGTGGCGAGCGCGGCGATGGCCTGCTGGCCGTTGCGCACGCGGTCCGTCACGCTCTGGTCCGCGGCGGCCTCCGTGAGACGATCCCCGACGCCGGCGGCCGCCTGGCCGGCGGCGAACACGGTGACCGCGGAGAGCCCGCACAGCAGGACCGCCACGCCCGCGAGCATGGCGGCGCGCCTCAGGATGGGACGGTCCCGCATGAACGCGATCAGCGCGACCGTGGCGACCCCACCCGCGACCAGCGCGGCGAGCCAGGTCGCCCGCGACAGGGTGAGGGCCAGCGTGGCGGTTCCCAGCGCGAGTACGGTCAGCCAGAGCCACCTGTGACGACGAGTCACGTTATGGTCGACCACTACCAGGCCGGCCAGCATCGGCATGGTCAACCCCAGGATGGCCCCCACTCCGTGCGGTGCCGGCACGAATAGTGATACTGCCCTGACGATTCCACCCGCCGGTGACCAGATGACCCAGTTGTTGATCCCTGTGAAGAAGTCGGCGGCTGCATCACCGCGGACATAACCCTGCGCGGAAGCGAGGAAGCTGACCAGCGGCTGGATGCTGACCACGAACTGTGTGGCATAGAAGGCGAGTGCGGTGACCGCCACGGCGCCCGCGAATGCGCCAAAGCCCAGCAACCATCGAAGCATCCGCGCCCGGTCGACCGCCACGAGCAGTCCAACCGCGGAGGCGAGCGCCGCAACTGCCACGAGCGCGGTCGGACGCAGCCAGAACTGGACGCCGGGCCACGAGGAGACCAGCATCCCGACGGCCAGGATCGCCCACAGGCCGATCAGCAGGAACACCGCACGACGGGGGACCTGACGGTACGCCGGGGCCACGCGCACCAGCGCGACGACCAGCACCGGGATGGCGAGCGGCAGGTTCGGCAGTCCCGTTGGCGGCATCGTCGGCAGCGTCGCTCCCACCAGGAACGCCAGGTAGTAGTCCGCCTCCGGGAACGGGAGGATCACCGCCGCTGCCAGGAGAGCGGCGCTGAAGGGGAGCATCACCCACGCCGGCGGAGCGCCGGCGACCGCCGCGATGAGTGCCAGGCCCGCGCCGAAACCGACGAGAAGGAGAGAAAGCGTTCGCCGCGATGGAGTGCGCAGCTCTGCGGGGGGACGGGTCGGCGCGTCCGAGGTAGACCGTACCGTGATCGTGGGGACTCCCGAATGATGGACCACGGCAGGATATCGCACGGCCGCCTATCCACGTCGGAAGGGGCAGCGTCGTCACCCGCAGGCCGTAGACTGCGCCGCGTGTTCGCCGTCACCGCGTGCCGCGCCGCGTGGCTGGACCGTGGCTAGACCACGCCTGGTCCATTCGGTGGCTTGGCTCATGGGGAGCCACGCTCTCGTGCTCCTCGTGGGGTTTGCGACGGCGATCGTGGTGGCTCGTGCAGGCGCCGATGACCTCGGCCGCTACCGGCTCGGGCAGGCAATGCTCATGTACGTGGTGGTCGGGGCCGACGCCGGCATGACCCTGTATGCGGTGCGCGAGATCGCGAGGCGGCCCGCAGATGCGATGCGCTACGCCGGCCCGGTGCTGGTCGCCCGCTTCGGGCTGGCACTGATCCTGTTCGTCGCGGCCGTCGCCGCGATCCTGTCCATGCGAACCGGTGACGCCGCAGGGTTCTACGTGGTGATCCTGCTGGGGGTCTTTCCGCTCTCTCTGTCGCTGATCCACGTCTTCCAGGGGCTCGAGCGCCTGCGCGTAATGGCCCTCGTGCGCGTCGTGAGCGTCGCGGTGGGTGGCGCCGTTGGACTGGCGGCGTACGTGATGACGGACAACCTCGTCGCGCTCGTGATCCCGGCGCTCGTCATCGGCCTCGGCGTGGATGCCGTCCTGATCCTTATCGTGCGACGCAGCCTCGACTCCCCGCTCATGGCTGGCAGTTGGAGCCTATGGTCGGCGCTCCTGGTCGGAGGCTTTCCCTTCCTCGTCACCGCCGTCGCCGTGCAGCTGGTGTCGAACGCCGATGCGATCATCATCGGCACCATGCGTGGAGAGGCCCAGCTTGGCCTCTACGCCGCGGCCTACGTGCTCGCCGGTCAGTTGCTCTTCCTTGCGGGACCCATCGCCTGGGCGCTCTACCCGCGGCTCTCTGCCCTGCACGAGCTACCCGACCGTTTTCGGCAGGCCACTCGCCAGACGTTCAGTGCCCTGGGCCTCGCCATCATCCCAACCTGCGTCGGTGTCGCGCTGCTCTCCATGGCGATCGTGGAGCTCCTCTACGGGCCGGAGTACGCCGCGTCTGCGCTGGTGCTCGCCGTGCTGATGGGGATGCCGCTCGTCGGCTTCTACAACGTGGGCATGAGCCAGGTGCTCAATGCCGCCGGTCGGCAGAGCTCGGTCGCGCGGATCGCCGTGACCGCCGCCATCGTGAACGTCGGCCTGAACCTGCTGCTCATCCCGTCGGTCGGGCTGCTTGGTGCCGCGTTCGCGGCCGTCATCACCGAGATCGTCACCGCCGCTGCCTATACGCGCGCCGGTTGGCCGATTGTCCGCGCCACCCCCGCCCGCGCCTACGTGCAACCGCTGTGGGCCACTGCGGCCATGGCCGCCGCCGTGGGCGTCGTGCGGCTGAGCGGCGTCCAGCCCTACGTTCCCCTCGCCGTGGTGTCGGGCCTCGCCGCATTCGCGGTGGTCATTGCCGTCAGGCCCCCTGAAGCCGCGCGAATGGCGTGGAACCGCCTGACCGGATGAGCGGCGTTCGGCCGCAGCCGTTCGGGCTATCCTCAGGAGCCCGCATCAACCGAGAGGGGAAGCATGTCTCGTGGTGACTGAAGTCCAGTGGCTGCGCCGTGCCGGCGCCGAACCGCGCTTCTTCGTTCTCGGGCACCGGGGCATGCTCGGCAACGTCGTCCGTCGCTTCCTGGAGGAGCACGGCTTCTCCTGTCTGACCACTGATCACAGGTACGACGGCTCGCCGGAAAGCCCCCTGGTCGCCGAGGTGGCCGAATCCGATGCGGATGTCGTGGTCAATTGCGCCGGGGTCACGACCCAGCGCCAGATCAGCGACGAGCGTCTCATGGTCGCGAACGCTCTGCTGCCGCAGCATCTCGCGGCTGCCATCGGCCCCAGCAGGCTGCTCATCCACGCGAGCACCGACTGCGTCTTTGCGGGAGGTGCCGGCCGTCACCGCGTGGATCAGCCACCGGATGCGACCGACCCATACGGACTCTCGAAACGCCTGGGCGAGCTGGTGCTGCACGCTCCGGAGCGTCGGGTCCTGGTCCTCCGGACCTCGATCGTGGGGCCGGAAGAGCGGTCGGCCCGTGGGCTCCTGGCCTGGTTCCTCAGCCAGTCGGGTCCCGCGCGGGGCTGGACCGATCACCTGTGGAATGGCATCACCACGCTGGCGTGGGCGAAGCTCGCCGCGGAGTTCGCAACGGGCAAGCGACCTATGGACGCGGGGCTTCAGCAGCCGACCACCGCCGAAGCCATGTCCAAGTACGAGCTGCTCCAGCTGTTCGCCGATGTGTACGACCACCGCATCGGGATCGAGGCCGTGGCCACGGGGAACGGCATCGACCGCACGTTGGAGCCGACGATCGAGATGCCGCCACTGGCCGAGCAGCTGCGCGAGCTGAGGACGTGGTGGGATCGCGGTCCAGCCTAGATGCGCGTATCGGTCCTGATTCCCACTCGCAATCGTCTTCCATACCTTCGGCTCAGCCTCGCCTCGGCCCAGGCCCAGGACGGCGCCGATGTCGAGATCCTGGTATCCGACGATGGCTCCACGGACGGGACCCGCGCGTTCGTGGCGGCCGTGGCGTCCGACGACAGAAGGGTACGGCTGCTCACGGACAACCCATCGCCTGGAATCTTCGAGAACGTCACGTACTTAATACGCCATGCCTCCGGTGACTCGTTCACGGTGCTCGGCGACGATGACCTCCTTGATCCGGACTTCTGCCGGCTGTTGAGCGACCCGCTCGTGGCAGAGCCGTCGGTCAACCTGACCTTCACTGGCCACCGCGTGATCGACAGCGACGGCCGGCTCTTGGCGGCAGCGACCCGCGAGGGCGCGGCCCGCTATGGACGCGCGGGGCTCCCTGCCGGTTTGGTGCGTGATCCGCTCAGCCTGGCGCTGCGAGGGGGCATCTGGCTGGGCTTCACGGTCTACCGGCGCTCGGTGTTCGCAGGAGAGCCCTTCGACCCCGAATGCGGCACGGCTGCCGACTGGGACTACGCCATCAGGGCCGCTCGGCGCGGCGGAATCTGGTTCGTGCCTGGCCCTCACGGCTCGTACCGCGACCACCGCGGCACCGCCTCGCGCCAGGGCCTGCGCGACGAGGCGGCGCTCGCAATCAGGCTGCTCAACCGATACTCCTTCCAGGAGCCGGCGCCCGAGGGCCGGCGGCGCCGGCTGTTGCGCGACGCCGCGAAGCGCCACGCGTTCAGGGCCGCCCCCAGCGACCGGGGCGCGGCGGCAGAGTCGCGACGGCTATACCGGGAGCTCGGCGGGTCGCGGCTCAACCCCCACTACGCCCTCTCCAGCGTCATGCTCCGCATGCCGCGGCCTGTGGCCGCCCTCGCGCAGCGTTCCATCTGGGGTGTGACCGAGCTCCTCAGGCGGGTTGCGCGGGTGGCAGCCCGGTGACGAGCCAGGCGCTCGCCCACGACTTCTTCGTGACTGAGGGCGGTGCCGAACAGTGCGCCATCGAGCTCGCCAACCTCATGCCCGCCGCCCCGATCTACACGAGCTTCTTCGATGCGGCTCGCTTCGGCGACCGGATCGATCCGGCACGAATCCACCCCTGGCCTATCCAGCGCATCCTGGGTCCGAGCGGAAGATTCCGCAGCCTGTTTCCCCTGTACGCGGCGTACTTCGGCTCCCTGCGCGTCGATGCCGACCTGCTGGTGAGCAGCTCCATCGCCTTCACCAAGGCCATCCGCACCAGGCGCGAAGCCATTCACGTGTCCTACGTCTACACGCCGATGCGGTACGCCTGGGACCTCGAGACATACCTGTCGGGATCCAGCTACTCGTTCCCGGTGCGGGCAGCCTCCCGCACCATCCGCCCCGCGATGCGGGCCTGGGACCGCCGCACCGCGAGCCGGCCCGACCACGTCATCGCCATCTCGCACACGGTCCGTCGTCGCATCGAGGCCCACTGGCGTCGTGAGGTTGATGACGTCATCTATCCCCCCGTGCGCCTCGAGGAGATCGAGCTCGGCACTCAGGACGACGGCTACTACCTGGTGGCGGCACGCCTTCTCGCCTATCGGCGTGTCGACCTCGCCGTGCAGGCGTTCAGCAGGCTCGGCCGTGAGCTGGTCGTCATCGGTGATGGCCCGGAGCGCACCAGGCTCGAGGCGCTCGCTGGCCCATCTGTGCGGTTCCTGGGCCACGTGCCGCGCGTCGAGCTGCTGCGGCACTTCGGGCGCTGCCATGCCTACGTGCTCCCCGGGGTCGAGGACTTCGGCATCGCGCCGGTGGAGGCCATGGCCGCCGGCAAGCCGGTCATAGCGTTCCGCGGTGGCGGCGCGACCGAGACGGTCGAGGAGGGTGAGACCGGTGTCTTCTTCGACGAGCAGACGCCCGAGTCGCTGGCGGCAGCGGTCCACGACCTGGATTCGTTGAGGTTCGAGCCTGGGTACCTGCGGTCGCGGGCCGAGCGCTTTGCCGCGGAGAGCTTCCGCGAGCGCTGGCGCCGGCTCCTCGCCGAGGTGTCCTGAACCCCAAGGCGGGCCCGCGTTCTTGCTATCCTTCGGATCCCAGCAGCACCGCCGCTGCAGCTCACTTTCGAGGCCGACGTTCTTGGAGCTCGCGGGTTCGACCATTCTCATCACCGGGGGCACTGGGTCCTTCGGCCATCGCGTTGCCCGCTTCCTGATCGATCACAAGCCCGCGGCGATCCGGATCTACAGCCGGGACGAGAAGAAGCAGTGGGACATGCAGAAGGCATTTCCCACGCTCCAGTACATGGTAGGAGACGTTCGCGACCGCGACAGGCTGCGCGACGCGATGGAGGGCGTGGACTTCGTCTTCCACGCCGCCGCGCTGAAGCAGGTCCCATCGTGCGAGGCGGCGCCGGGCGAGGCGCTCAAGACGAACACCATCGGCTCCATGAACGTCTGCGAGGCCGCCACCGCGGCCGGCGTCCGGACCGTGGTCGCGCTCAGCACCGATAAGGCCGTGAAGCCAATCAACGCCATGGGCATGACCAAGGCCCTCATGGAGAAGGTCGTGAGCGCTCAGAACCTCACGCGCTCAACGCCGATCTTCGCCTGCGTACGCTACGGGAACGTCATGGGCAGCCGCGGATCGGTGATCCCGTACTTTCGACAGCTCATCGCCAAGGACCAGCCGATCACCGTGACGCTGCCGGAGATGACGCGCTTCCTCCTCACCCTCGACGAGTCAGTCGACCTGGTGGTCCGCGCGTTGACTACGGCGCGTGGAGGCGAGATCTTCGTGCGGAAGGCACCCGCCTGTACGGTGATGGCGCTGGCCGAGGCAATGAGGCGCAAGTACAGCCCGCGCGGCGATGAGCACGAGATCAAAGTCGTTGGCGTGCGTCCGGGCGAGAAGATCCACGAGATCCTGGTGAACGAGTACGAGATGCAGCGGTCCGTGGAGGAGGAGAACTTCTTCGTCGTCCATCCCGAGTACCGGCCCACGTCCCCACCTCCGAACCGCGACGTGGGAGACGAGTACACGTCCGAGAATACGAACCGCATAACCGATCACGCAGAGATCTGCGCGCTCCTCGACCGCATCGGCGACACGGAGGAGTACAGCTAGGTTTAGTTTCGTACCTATCGGCGAGCGGTCAGCGACCTTCGCGCGCCAGGACCGCCGGGACCGTCCTGAGCAGTATCTTCAGGTCGAGCCAAATCGACCAGCCGTCGATGTACACGAGGTCGCGCTCCACCCATCGGTCGAAGTCTGCCTCGTCGCGTGCCTCGACCTGCCAGAGGCCGGTGATACCGGGCTTCATGCTCAGCCGGCGGCGGTGCCAGATGTCGTACTCGGTCACCTCCGCCGGCAGCGGCGGACGCGGGCCCACGAGGCTCATCGTTCCGTTCAGGACGTTCCACAGCTGGGGCAGCTCGTCGATGGAGGTCTTCCGGAGCCATCGGCCGAGTGGCGTCATGCGTGGGTCGTCCGAGGCCTTGAACGTCACGCGGTGCCGCTCGTTGAGGTGGCGCACCTCGTCCAGCCGATCCTCCGCGTCACGAACCATGGTGCGCAGTTTGTAGATCGTGAATGAGCGGCCGTGGAGGCCGACTCGGGTCTGCC
>Ga0183260_10002335_pt1 | contig 15704 bp, 13 predicted proteins | sample AntDrymUQ4972206_2_FD_129768 | JGI IMG/M metagenome (GOLD analysis project Ga0183260, IMG submission 129768) | Polar desert sand microbial communities from Dry Valleys, Antarctica - metaG UQ497 (22.06) (version 2) (version 2) | ecosystem: Environmental > Terrestrial > Soil > Desert | place...
CGGCAAGGGCCACCAGCAGCAGGACGATGTCGATACCGCCGAATGCCTCCCACGCGTTGAAACCGACGCTGAAGCCGCCGCCTTCCACCGAGAACCATTCAAAGATGAACATGATCAGCAGCAGGGCTACGCCCGATGCACCGGCGATCTTTTCGCCCGTTCTAAGGTTTTCCATGTACGAGTCTCCCTCCTGGAGTGATCGATTAGGACGAGCCTATACCCAGAGGGGGCGGAAGATGGCCTCCGGCGGGACACGCTGGGTTCGCGGCTTGCGCCGCTCACTCAGGAAACCGCGCGGCATAAACGAGCTGCAACAACCGTGTTAGCAAGGAGCATGGCGATCGTCATCGGGCCGACGCCACCGGGGACCGGCGTGATCGTCCCCGCGCGCTCGGCGGCAGCCGCGTACTCGACGTCGCCGACCAGCCCGTCGTCGGTCCGGTTGATGCCGACGTCGATCACCGCGGCGCCGTCCTTGACCCATTCCCCTTTGACCATCTGCGGTGAGCCGACTGCCGCGATCAGGATGTCCGCGCGAGCGCAGACGTGCGGTAGGTCGCGAGTTCGCGAGTGGCAAACGGTGACCGTCGCGCTGGCGTTGACGAGCAACGACGCCAATGGCCGTCCGACCAGGATCGAACGGCCGACGATCACGGCTTCGGCCCCGGCGACCTCCACGTCGGCGACACGCAGCAATTCCATCACGCCTTGCGGTGTGCAGGGCACCAAGCCTGGGCGGCCCTGCGCCAGCAGGCCGGCGCTCACCGCGGTCAAGCCGTCGACGTCCTTACGCGGGTCGATCGTGCCCACGACCTCGTCGGTGTCGATCTGGCCGGGGAGCGGCATCTGAACCAGGATCCCGTCCACCGCGGGGTCGCCATTCAGCGATCCGACCAGCTCCAACAACTCGGCCTGGGGGGTTGAATCGCCGAGCGAGCGATGGATCGAGCGGATCCCGGCCTCCTCGCAGGCCCTGATCTTGTTGCCGACGTAGACGTGAGATGCAGGGTCGTCGCCCACGAGCACCGTTGCGAGTCCCGGGCTCTTTCCGTGCTCGGCGACGAACGCCTCGACATCCGCGGCAACCCGGGCGCGGACGGCAGCGGCGACCGTCTTGCCGTCGATAACCGTTGCCACGATAGCCCTAGCTCGCCTTCTTGAGCGGAGCGTAATCCGCCATCAACTTGCGCTCACCACCCGCCCCCGAGAACCGCACGACGACGACCGATCCCGGCTCGACGGAGGTGACGACGCCCTCGCCGAAGCTGGCGTGGATGACGTCGTCGCCGATCCTGAACTCGGCACTCGGGGTCGGCTCCTTGCGCTGGGGCGCCGTCAGACCGCCGCCCCCGCCCCGGCCGAAGCCGCGTCCCGCGCCGCCGAAGCTCGGGCCGCCGGACTGCCAGCCGGTCCTGAGCGCCATCGCCTTGTGGTCGACCAGGTCCGAGGGAACCTCCCGCAGGAAGCGCGACGGCAGGTTCCACCCCGACGTCCCATGCAGACTGCGCGAGCGGGCGCAAGTCATCGTCAGCCGCTTGCGAGCGCGGGTCACGCCTACGTAGGCGAGTCGGCGCTCCTCCTCCAGGTTGCCTTCCTCGATTGAGCGGGAGTGCGGGAAGACGCCCTCCTCGCAGCCGATGATGAAGATGGCGTCGTACTCGAGGCCCTTGGCGTTGTGAAGGCTCATCAGCGTGATCAGGCTCTCTGAGTCGCGAATCGAGTCCTGGTCGGTGAACAGGCTGATCCGGGCCAGGAAGTCCTCCAGAGCGCTTTGCTCGGGGTCGCCGTCGGTCTCGCGGTTGGCATCGGCTTCGCGAGCCACGCCGACGAGCTCCTCCAGGTTCTCGACCCTGCCCTCGGCCTCGACCGTCCTCTCAGCCCGGAGAGCCTCCATGTAGCCGCTGTCGTCGAGCACCGACTCCAGCAGGTCGGCCACCGTGTCGCCCCCGGCACGCCCACGCAAGCCGGCCATGATCGCGGCGAACCGGGAAACGGCCTTGATCGCCGCTGGGCCCAGACCTGGAACCGACTGGGGTCGCGACATCACGTCCCAGACATCCTCGCCCGTGGTGTTCGCATGAGCGAGGATCCGGGCCTGGGTCTGTTGCCCGATGCCGCGGCGAGGGGAGTTCACCACTCGCCCGAACGCGATGCCGTCCGCAGGGTTGGCGATCAGTTGCAGGTATGCGACAGCATCCTTGATCTCGGCCCGCTCGTAGAACTTGGTCCCGCCGATCACCTGGTAGGGCACCTCGTAGCGCACCAGCGTGTCCTCCAGAACCCGGCTTTGCGCGTTCATCCGGTAGAGCACCGCAATCTCGGTCCGGGCGAAGTCCTCCTCCCCCACAAGCCGCTCGATCTCGCCGGCGACGTAGCGCGCCTCGGCGTGCTCGTCGTCGAGTTCGGCGACCGTGACCAAGTCGCCACGTCCCGCCTCCGTCCACAGGTGCTTCGGCTTCTGCTCCTTGTTGTTGGCGATCACCGCATTGGCGGCGTCCAGGATCGTCTGGGTCGAGCGGTAGTTCTGCTCGAGCTTGACGACCTCGGCGTCCTCGTAGTCCTGCTCGAATTCGAGGATGTTGCGGACGTCGGCTGAGCGGAAGGAATACACGCTCTGGGCGTCGTCACCGACGACCGTCAGGTTCTGGTCCTCTCCCGCCAGCAGCTGGAGCAGGCGGTACTGGGCGCGGTTGGTGTCCTGGTATTCGTCGACCAGGATCCAGCGGAACGTGCGTTGGTAGCGCTCGCGTACGTCGGTGAACAGGTCCAGCAGGTTGACGGTGCGGACCAGGAGGTCGTCGAAGTCCATCGCGCTCGCCTCGACCATGCGGCGCTCGTAGAGGCTGTACACCTCGGCCACCGTCTCCTCGAAGTAGCCGCCCTGCATCGCGGCGTAGTCGGTGGAATCCTGGAGGCGGTTCTTGGCGCCGGAGATCGCGCCCTGGATCGAGCGCGGGCTGAAGCGCTTCGGGTCCACCTGGCACTCATCCATCGCCCGCTTGACCATGCGCAGGGAGTCGGCCTGGTCGTAGATCGTGAACGAGCGCTTGTACCCGAGCCGCTCAGCGTTGGCCCGCAGGATGCGGGCGCAGGCCGAGTGGAAGGTCATTACCCACATCAGGCGTGAGACGCCGCCCACCAGTGCCTCGACCCGCCCGCGCATCTCCTGCGCGGCCTTGTTCGTAAAGGTGATCGCCAGGATCTCCGACGGGTGGGCCTGCCCCGTCGCGACCAGGAATGCGATCCGGCGCGTCAGGACGCGGGTCTTGCCCGAGCCGGCGCCCGCGATCACCAGCAGCGGACCCCCACCGTGCTCGACGGCGCGGCGCTGTGGCGGATTGAGGTCGGCGACGAGTTGCTCGGAGTAGTCGGCCCCCGGGCTGACCGGAGCCAGCGTCTGCACTTCGAATTCCTCCACCCGTCGAGGATAGAAGCGTGAGCGGCGGTGGGATGGGGCCCCTTAGCCCCCGGCGCTCGAGGGGCCCTGCTTCGGCTTCAGCTCGCGTACGTCAGCCCCGCCGTCACGACCGTCGAGCTCGGCCAGGCGACCCTCGATCGCGGCCAGCCGGTCGGAGAGACTGCGGATCGCGTCGGCGACCGGATCGGGCAGGTGAATCCAGTCCGCATCGGGGCCCTCGGGCTTCCGTCCCTCCACCCGAACCGGGTGCCCGGGGTTGCCGACCACCGTCGAGTTCGGCGGCACGTCCGATACGACGACGGTGTTTGCCCCGACCTTGGCCCCGTGCCCGACCTCGATCGGGCCCAGGAGCTTCGCCCCCGAGCCGATCGTCACGTCGTCGTGGACCGTGGGATGGCGCTTGCCCCTGGCGAAGCCCGTGCCCCCCAGCGTCACGCCTTGATACAGCGTGACCCGGTCGCCGATCGCGGCCGTCTCGCCGATCACCACCCCTGATCCGTGGTCGATGAAGAAATCCTCGCCGATGAGCGCCGCGGGATGGATCTCGACGCCGGTAACGGCTCGGGTCGCGAACGCGATCGTTCGCGGCGCCAGCGGCACCTCCGCTTCGTAAAGCGCGTGCGCGACGCGGTGAGCCAGGAGCGCCTGCACCCCCGCCCAGCTCGAAAGGATTTCCGCGGTGCCCACCCCCCTTGCGGCGGGGTCCCGGTCACGAGCGGTCGTGACGTCCGACGTTACCTCGTGGAGAACGCGGCGCAAAGTTCCCAAACCAAGCATGGCTCAAAGGGTAGGCCAGACGGGGCGCTACTCCGCGAAGAACGGCAACGACATGTAGCGCTCACCGCCGTCACAGGCAACGGTAACGATTCGCTTGCCTCTGAACTCCGGACGCGCGGCTACATCCAGCGAAGCCGCCAGCGCTGCCCCCGCGGAGATCCCGACCAGGAGCCCTTCCTTGATCGCCACCTCTCGCGCGGCCGCCAGCGCCCGCTCGTCGCTGACGGCGATCGTCTCGTCGATCACGCCCAGGTCGAGCACATCCGGAATGAAGCCGGCGCCGATCCCCTGGATCTTGTGCGGGCCGGGCGTGCCACCGCCCAGGACCGGCGAGCCCGCCGGCTCTACCGCGATGCACTGAAAGCCGGGGCGACGCTCTTTAAGGGCGTGGCCGACGCCTGTGATCGTGCCTCCCGTTCCGACTCCGCATACGAGTACGTCGATATCGCCCCCCGTGTCGCGCCAGATCTCCTCCGCCGTCGTGCGGCGGTGGATCTCCGGGTTCGCCGGGTTCGAAAACTGCTGAGGCATGTAGCCCCCGCGCTCGGAGATGAACTTGCGCGCCAACTCGATCGCCTCGCCCATCCCGCCCATCGACGGCGTCTCGTGAACCTCCGCGCCGTATGCGCGCAGGAGCTTGGTGCGCTCGCGGCTCATGCCCTCCGGCAAGGTCAGCACCAACTCATAACCACGCGCCGCGCACACCAGGGCGAGTGCGATGCCCGTGTTGCCGCTGGTCGGCTCGACGATCACGGACTCGCCCCGTTCGATCAGGCCATCCGCCTCGGCCGCGTCCAGCATCGCAACCCCGATCCGGTCCTTGACGGACCCGCCCGGGTTCATGTACTCCAGCTTGACAACGATCTCGGCGCCGTTTGGCGGCGCCATGCGACCCAGCCTGGCGAGCGGGGTGTCGCCGATCGTCTCGGAAACCTCGGCGGCCAGGCGCGCGCGCGTCGATTCTCCGGAGGGATTCACGCCATCACCGTATCCATCGTCCCGTTGCGATCAGATGTGGTAGATCCCCGCCCCGGTCTCCGCGGCCTCGCGGCGGGCGATGTCGGCGATCGTGGTCGAGCGGAAGACATCGCGTAGGGCCTCGACACCCTCCTCCCAGATCCCGCCGGCCTCCCGGCCTTCCTCGCCCACCTTTCCGTCCAGCACTTGGACGACCTCCAGCACTGTGATCTCCTCGGGGGGGCGCGCCAGCGTGTAGCCGCCCTTGACGCCGCGCTGACTGTTCAGAAGCCCGCCCCGTCGCAGTGTCGAGAAGAGCTGCTCCAGGAACTGCACCGGCATATCCCTGCGCTCCGCGATCTGCGCGATCGGTACCGGTCGTTCCCCGCCGGATCGCGCAAGCTCGGCCATCGCGACAACCGCGTAGCGCGACTTTGACGTGACCGAGATCATCGTGACCTTTCTACAGGAAAATCCCCGCTCCTAGCGTGCGGCGAGCCCACGCCCGAAACGGCGCGGGCTAGGATGGCATGCGCGCCGCCGCTGGGGCGCGCTTGGGAGGGGAGCTTCGGTTCCCTGTGGACAAGGATCGATGTGGAGTGAGTGGTGATCGACGATGCCTGGTGCTGGACGGCCAACCGGTGGTCCGCGTCGGCGTGCGGGGGATTCTGGATGGCCATTTCGAGGTCGAAGAGGCAGCCACATGGCGTGACGCGCTCGAAGTCCTGACCGCCACCGGAGCTTTCGACGTGGCCGTCGTCGGAATCGATGCGCAGCGGACCTCCGATGACAACCTGGAGGGCCCGGCGATGATCCGCGCGCTGCGAAAGGCGATGCCGGGAACCGCCATCGTCGCCCACGCGACAAGGCCCGGCCGCCACAGCGCCGGAGCGGCGCTTGACGCGGGCGCTTCGGCGTATGTCGCGAAGAGCTCGTCGCCGGAAGCCCTCCGTGAGGCGATCGAGACGGCAACGAGCGCGGGTCGCTTCGTCGATCCCTCCGCCGGTGACAGCGGCTCGCGGCTGACCCGGCGTCAACGGGAGATCCTGCAGCTCCTGGCTGACGGCCTGTCAACGACTGCTATCGCTCACCATCTCGGGCTCAGCGCAGAGACGATTCGCGCTCACAGCAAGGCGATGCTCTCCCGCCTCGAGGCCCGCGACCGCACCCACGCCGTGGCCATCGGCCTGCGCGCCGGCCTGATCGATTAGCGCGCTCGCAATCTCGAGGTCTCTAAATCCAGCCACGATCGCGGGCAAGCAGTACCGCCTGGGCGCGGTCGACGGCCCCGATCTTGCGGTAGACGTTGTGCAGGTGCGTGCGCACCGTTGACACCGACAGCGAGAGCTCGGTCGCGATCTGCTTGTAGACCATCCCCGCGGACAGGCCCCGAAGGGCATCGAGCTCGCGCTCGGACAGGGGGCAGGGCTCCGCAGCGCGGCGCCTGGTGCCGTTCGCGCGAGGGAACTCGAAGAGCAGCTCACGCAACGCAGCTTCGTCGAGCCCGAGCTCGCCGGCGGTGCGCTTCATGGCATCCGAGGAAATTGGCCCGCCTGCCGCGCGGTGGACGATTTGATCGGCCAGCCGCAAGGCGGCCGCCAACCCCTTGGCAGCGGGCTCATGGTGGCCCTCCACAGCCGTCGCCACGCTGCCGGGAAGCCCCCAGCGCCGCACCAGGACGGCGCCCACCAGGGCATGGTCGATGCCCAGTTCCCGGCGCTCGCGCTTGACGCGGTCGTCAGGAGCCTCCCGCTGGTCGGCGTCGACCCCGAACGCAGGCCCGTAGAGATCGCCCAGCACAAGGCGTCCGACATCGTGAACGAGCGCCGCGACGGCCAGCTCGTCACGCTCATCGATCTGTGCCGAGTCGGCCACCTGCTCGGCGGCACCGCGGACAGCCGCAGCGTGCCGCCGGAAGAGGTCGTAGCGCAGTGACCCGGTACCGGCCGGGGCTAGCAGGTCGTATGTGTCGACGCGGCGGGCGACGGCAACCAGCCGCTCAGCACCCAGCGCGTCGACCGCGGCGGGCACTCCGCCGGCCCCGCGCCGGTGCCCGTTGCCGTTGTTGGCGGCCTGCATGACCGCGATCGTCAACGCAGCGTCTCCTTCGACGGCGTTGATCAGGTCCGAGCTCGAGACAGCGGGCGACTCTGCGATGAGGCTCAGTCGGCCAGAGGCATCGGCCAATGCCGGCAGACTGGATGCGGAATCGAACGCCGCGGCGAGCCGACGGCCGCCGGCTCCCATGGTGCGTGAAGCGGTCGCCGGTTTGGCGCCGGCCGGGCTTGCTTTCAACTCTGTCATTGCCTCATCCTCGGTAGCCGAACGCGGTGGCGAATCAGTCACGCCCACACGCTCACCTCCTTATCGGCAGGAAGTCGGCCGCGACTTAGCCGAGACTCGGCCCCTGGGAGGATTCCATCGCGGCCAGCGCCGCACCAAGCCGCTTCAGGGCATTCGCGCGCCCGATGATCGCCAGCGATTCGAAGATCCCGGGCGAGATCGTGGTCCCCGTCAGGGCCACGCGAATCGGCTGGTAGAGGGCGTTGGGCTTGACGGCCTCGCGTTCCAGGACCGCCGCAAGCGCCGCTTCGATCGGCGCCGCCTCGAACGGCTCGACGCCCGCCAATACATCAGCGGCTTGGCGCAGGAGCGGCGCCGAATCCGGGCCACCGAACTTGCGCCGAGCTTTGGCGTCGTCGGCGCGCTCGCCGAAGGCAAAGCGGATCAGCGGCCACACCTCGTCCAGAGTCTGGGCCTTGTCCTGGGCGATCGCGCACGCCCTGGCGAGCAGCTCTCGATCAGCCGGCACGCCGTTGCCTGCCCGCTCCAGGTGGCCGACCACTGCCGCCATGTAGTCGTCCAGCGGCAATTCGCGCATGAACCGCCCATTCAGCCAGCGCAGCTTCCGTTCGTCGAAAATCGCCGCGGAGCGGCCGACGCGAGCGAGGTCGAAGCGGCGTACCAGCTCATCGGTGCTCATCAGGGTCGTGTCGTCGTCGGAGCCCCAGCCAAGCAGCGCCAGATAGTTGCGCACGGCAGCGGCCAGATACCCCTTGTCCCGCAACTCCTGCACCGAGGCGGCACCGTGACGCTTTGAGAGCTTCTTGCCGTCGGGGCCATGCAAGAGCGGAAGGTGCGTGTAGCGGGGCGGAGCGACTCCGAGCGCCGTCAGCACGAGTACCTGCTTGGGAGTGTTGGAGAGGTGGTCGTCACCGCGGACAACATCGGTGACCCCCATGCGGGCGTCGTCGACCGCTACCGCCAGGTTGTAGAGCGGGGTCCCATCCCCGCGCGCGATGACAAAGTCGTCCTGGGATTCATTCGGAAAGGCGACCTCTCCTCGCAGCAGGTCGCTGACGACGGTATCGCCACCATCGGGCACCCGTAGCCTCACGGCGGCCCCAGGCTCGTCGCGCCTTGTTCCCCGGTAGCCCCGGTTTCCGTGCTTCGCCTTCCACGCCCGGACCTCGTCGCCCTCCGCGAGGTCGTGATACGCGTGACCGGAAGCCAGCAACCGGTCGATCGCCTCGGCGTGGGCGTCGCGATTCTCATACTGGCTGACGGCCTCGCCGTCCCAGTCCAGCTCGAGCCATTGGAGGGCGTCGAGGATCTGATCCACGTTCTGCGCGGACGAGCGTTCCCGGTCGGTGTCCTCGATTCGCAGCAACATCCTGCCGCCGGAGCCCCTGGCCGCGAGCCAGTTGTAGAGCGCGGTGCGCGCACCGCCGATGTGGAGGGCACCGGTTGGCGAGGGGGCGAATCGTGTGGTCCTTGGATCGGGGCTCAAGATGCTGATCGGTCCCCATGTTTCCACAGCGGACGGCAGGCGCGATACTGCCCGGGATGCTCATTGGGGCCCATGTCTCAACGGCCGGCGGGCTGCCCAGCGCACTCGCCCGTGGGATCGAGCGCGAGTGCGACGCGATTCAGATCTTTCCGCAGAGCTCGCGAATGTGGCGCCCGACCGCCCATTCGGACTCTGACGTGGCCGGATTCAAGGACGGCATGGCCGCATCGCGAGTCGGCAGCGTGCTCATCCACGCGATCTATCTGATCAACTGCGCTTCTCTTGAAAGAGAGATCCGCGCGAAGTCGCTCGTGGCCCTGAAGGCGGCGCTCGACCTGGGCGAGCGGATCGGCGCGGACGGCGTCGTCCTGCACCCCGGGTCTCAGAAGGGACGAGACTACGAGGAATGCATGATCGCGGTGGGGGCGGCGATTCGGGAGGCCCTCGCTGAGACCGAGGGTTGTAAGTTGCTGCTCGAGGACACGGCCGGCGCCAACGGCACGCTCGGCCGTGACTTCGGCGAGCTGGCACGCCTGATCGAAATGGGAGGCGACGACGATCGCTTGGGCGTCTGCCTTGATTGCTGCCACCTCCTGGCATCGGGCTTCGAGGTCCGCAAGCGACACGACCTGACCGAGGTCGTCGACCAGCTCGACCGGACGGTCGGGCTTTCGCGCCTGCGCGCGTTGCACGTCAACGACTCCAAGATGCCCCTCGGCTCCAACCGTGATCGCCACGCCAACCTCGGCGAGGGCGAGCTGGGGGACTCCGGGCTGCGGGTGTTCCTCTCCGAGCCGCGCTTCGAGGGCCTGCCGGCAGTGCTGGAGACACCCGGCGCTGACAACGCCGGCGCCGGTGTCGCAGAGATCAGAAAAGCCAAGCGTCTGCGCCGCGACGGCGTGGCGAACCGGCGCCGTCGCCCGCCGGCCCCGAGATCGATCGCGCGGGGCAGCGGGCTATAGCGCGTTTCGCAGGTCGAATGCCCGAAAACCATCGGGTCCCGCTTCCGAGCAATCGAAGAACCGCGGGTTCACGCAGGCGAAGTCCTGTCCTTGGCCGTCGTACGCAGTCTCCACGGTGAACTGGCACTGCGGCAGTGGCTGCCCGGAAAGCTTGAGCCCGCCGTACCCGCCGGAGCGCTCCGCCAGCTCGAACATCTCGACGTCGACTTCCGCCCTGAAGACCTTGCGCAAGCAGCCCATGTAGCGGTTGCCGGTGAAGTGGTCCACATACGAGTAAAGCTGTGGGCATCCCAGCTCGATGCAGCCACGGGGCTCGATCAGCTTGTCGCAGAAGGCGCCGCAACGACGGCACTCGCCATGCTTCGTCGCTTCGCGTTGCGCCGGCGCCATCGTGCTGCGAATTGTAAGCGGGATCAAGCCGGTTTAGGCGGCGAGGGCGGCGGGGCCGAGGAGCTGGTCGAGCTCGGTCCGCAGCCCATGGCCCGGGTCGACCCGGTAGCTCTCGCCGAAGCGCAGATGTCGCACAGCTTCACCGGAGCGCATCTCGATCGTCACCTCGGTGCCGCCGGGATACGTCTCGAAGAGGCTCTTGAGCTCTTCGACCAACTCGGCTCGGTAGCGGCTGGCGTCGATGCGAAGCACGATCCGCTTCGGCCCGGCGCGCTTGCGGGCGCGGGCGCGGGCGGCGTCGAGCTCCGCTTGATCGGCCTCGAAGACCGTCGCCTCCTGAACCCTGATGGAGGACTGGCCCGCCTCCTTGTGGTCAAGCCGGCCGCGAATCACCACGACCCGATCGACCTGCACGGCCGCGGCCGCCTCCCCGGCGGCGTCCGGGACGAAGAGCTCGACCTGCCCTTCGAGGTCATCGAGCCTGGCGAACATCACGAAGTTGCCTGATCTGGTCCTGACTTTTTTCGCCTCGGCCACGATGCCACCGACGGTAACCCAGGCGCCGTCGGCCTTCTTCAGGACCTCGGGAAGCGTGCAGCTGATCCGCTCCCGTAGCGCATCGCCGACTTCCGTCAGCGGATGGGCCGAGAGGAACGTCCCCATCGTCTCCTTCTCGAGGGTGAGCAGCTCGCGCTGATCGAACTCCTCGGCGGGGATCGACGGGCGCTGGGAAGCGTAGGCACCAAGAGCCTGGTCCAGGCCGCCCGCGGCGCCTCCCTGGTTGAAGATGGAGCCTTGCCCGCGCAAAGCATCGTCTTGCGCCTTTAGACCGGATGCCTGGGCCTGCGGCAGCGCCTCCAGCATCCCCTTACGGCTGGCGCCGGTGGAGTCGAGCCCGCCGCACTTGACCAGGCATTCGATCGCGCGTTTATTGACCGCCCGCGCGTCAACGCGCTCGCAGAAGTCCCAGATCGACTCGAACGGACCCGCCTTCTCGCGAGCGTCGATGATCGACTGGACGGCCTGATGCCCGACGTTCTTGACGGCGTCGAGACCGAAACGGATCGAGCTTCCGGACACGACGAATCCATGCTCAGAGATGTTGACATCCGGTGGGAGCACCTCGATGCCCATCTGGTTACAGCGATTGACGAAGAACGGAACCCGGTCCTTGGTCGACATCACCGAGGAGATGAGCGCCGCCATATATTCGGCGGGATAGTTCGCCTTGAGGTACGCGGTTCGATAGGAGATGAGGGCGTAGGCAGCCGCGTGTGCCTTGTTAAAGCTGTAATCGGCCGCCGCGGTCATCGACGACCAGAGCACTTTCGCCAAGGCCGGCGCGGTGCCCGACGCGGCGCAGCCGTCGATGAACTTGCTCTCCATCGTGGCCATCAGGTCGCGCTTCTTCTTGCCGACGGCCTTGCGCAGATCGTCCGCCTCCGCGGGACTGAAACCGCCGAGCTGCTTGGAGATCTCCATCAGTTGCTCCTGGTAGATGATGCAGCCATAGGTTTCCTGCGTGATCGGGCGCAGGCGGTCGTCGGCATAGGAGACCGACGAGGGGTCGCGCTTACCGCGCGCGTAGTCGGGAATGAATCGCATCGCGCCCGGGCGGTAAAGCGCGCCGATCGCGACGATGTCGTTGAACTCGGTCGGGCGAATCTGCTTGAGCGCCTCCTGCATTCCTTCCGACTCAAGCTGGAAAACCCCGACGGAGTCGCCGCGGGACAGCATCTGGAACGTGAGCCCATCGTCAAGCGGAATCCGCTCCATCTCGATCTTCACGTCGCGTGAGCGCTGGATGATCTCGACGGCGTCCTCGATCACGTCGAGGTTGCGGAGGCCGAGGAAGTCCATCTTCAGCAGGCCGATCTCTTCGATCGGGCCCATCGAGTACTGGGTCACGATCTTGTACTGGCGCTTGAGCTTGCCGCCCTCCCCGCGCTCGGGCGCGGCGCTCCGGTCGTCGGCCAGCTGTAGTGGGACGACATCGCTAAGCGGACGGTCGGCGATCACCACCGCCGCCGCGTGGATCGAGTTGTTGCGAACCACGCCTTCCAGCCCCTGAGCGACATCGACGATGCGCTTAGCGTCCTCGCTTACGTCGACCTCCTTGCGCAGGTCCTGGTTCGGCTTCAGGCAATCAGCGAAACTCGGGCTCCGGCCCATGATCGGCTCGGGGATCAGCTTCGCCAAGCGGTCGCCGGTGCTGTAGTCGAAGCCGAGGACTCGCGCGGCATCACGGGTCGCCGCGCGGGGGGCCATCTTGCCGAAGGTGATGATCTGCGCGACGGACTCGCGGCCGTACTTTTCCTGCACGTAGCGGATCACGCGATCGCGCCCGCGGACGGAGAAGTCGATGTCGATGTCGGGCATCGACTTTCGCGCCGGATTCAGGAATCGCTCGAACAGCAAATCGTTAGCGAGCGGGTCCAGTTCCGTGATGCTCAGGCAGTAGGCGACGATCGAGCCCGCGGCGGAGCCGCGGCCCGGCCCAACCGCGATCCCGTTGGACTTCGCGTAGGAGACGAAGTCCCAGACGATCAGGAAGTAGGACTCGAAGCCCATCTTCTCGATTACGCCGAGCTCGAACTCGAGCCGCTCGACCGCCGCAGCCGGGAGCGGCTCGCCGTAGCGACGCGCCAAGCCCTGATTGGCCAACCGGCGCAGCATGACGCTCGGCTCCTCGTCATCGTCCGTGGGAAAGCGCGGAAGCAAGAGCTTGCCGAGTTCGACCTCCGTCCGGCAGCGCTCGGCGATCTCGAGCGTCATCGGCACAGCTTCCGGCCACGGCGAAAAGTCGCTCTGCATCTCCTCGTGGCTCTTCAGGAAGAACTCGTTCGTGTCGAACTTCATCTTCGGCTGCGCGATCGTCGATTTCGTCTGGACGCAGAGAAGCGCCGCGTGGTGGTCGTAGTCGTCGCGGGTCAGGTAGTGAACGTCGCCGGTGGCGACCAGCGGCCGGCCCACCTCGCGCCCGATGCGGGCGATGCCCTCGTTCGCCTTGTCCTGCTCCGGAATCTTGTTGACCTGGATCTCCATGTAGACGTTGTCGGGGCCGAACGCCTGGAGGAGGTCGTCGAGATGCGCGCGGGCGTCGGCGGGGCGGTCTTCGACCAGCCGGCGGCAAAATCGGGAGGCCAGGCAGCCGGTTAGCGCGATCAGGCCCTCCGAGTGGCGCTCGAGCATCCCCATGTCGACGTTGGCCTTGCCTCTGCCGAAGCCCTCGAGGAATGCCGTCGAGCTCAGCTTCACGAGGTTGCGGAAGCCCACGTCCGAGGCCGCCAGGAGCGTCAGGTGGTTGCGCTCGGCGCGGCGGTCCGCCTGCTCATGATCGTCGACGAAATACGCCTCCAGGCCGATGATCGGCTTGATCCCGACCTTCCTGCACGCCTTGTAATGATCGATCGCACCGTTCATGACGCCGTGATCGGTCAGGCCCAGCGCGGGCATGTCCAGCTCGGCCGCGCGACCGGCCAGCTTTTCGATGCGGCAATGGCCGTCGAGGAGCGAGTACTCGCTGTGGACGTGCAGGTGGGCGACGGAACCGGTCAAGGCTTTGATCTTGTCAGCGGGGTCAGATGCCAACCGCTTCGATTTCCGCAAATCGGGAGAGAAGCCGGGACCCACCCGGGCGGCCCGGCCCGGCCTAACCCGAGCAGATCCAAGCCGACGGGCCCGAGTCCGCCCAGATCATCGCCGCAATCCGGTGCTGTTCGGCAGGCGGCGCTGAGTGCGGAAGCCCCTGACCCCCATAAGCGCTCCAGGTCGAAGGCAGGATCTGGTAGGCGCCCCCCGCGCCTGAGCTTGGGTTCAGCGCTGAGAAATTGCCGCCCGACTCACACATGACGATCGCTTCCGGAATCGCCCAAGCGCCGAACTGCAAGGGTCCCGCGCCCGTGGGCGCCGGAGAGCCGTCGGGAGCGGCGGGCTCCGGTGGAGCGGCGGCCCGCTCGAGCTTCGCAGCCTGAACCCGCCAGTCGCCGACCCGGGATTCGAGCGCGGCCAGGGCCGCTGACTGATCCTGGCGCGCCGCAGCCAAGGCGGCGGCGGCGGCCTCCGCGGCGGCACGCGCAGCCGCCATCTGGTCTCGGGCCGCCTCGATCCGGGCATTGTGCGCCGTGACGCGGTCCCTGGCGACGGCGGCCGCCGCGAGCTGTGCCGCGACCGCCTGCCGCAAGTCGTCGATTCGCGCGGCGAGGGCCCGATCGGCCTCCTGGATCCTGCCAAGCAGGTCAGCCCGGGTCGCCAGGTCGTCGAACCCGTCGGCCTCCAGCAAGACGTCGATGGCACTGGGGCTGGCGGACTTATAGATATCGACCAGGCGCTGGGCAAGCGCGTCCTGGGCGCGCCCGAGCCGCGCCTTGGCGTCGCCGAGCTCCGCGCGGGACTGGGCGGCTCTAACGTCAAGCGTGGCGGCGCGCTCTTGACCGGATGCCAGAACCGCGCTCAGCTCCGCCTCCTGGCTTGCCGTCGTGAGGGCGCTTTGGCGAGCGCCGGCGAGCGCCACGACTTTCTCGCCGATCTCGGCATTCAGGCGCTCAGCCTGAGTCCGCGCCTCATCGATCTTCTCGTTCAAGCCCCCGGCGGTCTGCCCGTCCGCGTTGGCGATCGGGATCGCGAAGGCGAGCCCGACCACAAAGACGAGCAGCGCGCGAAACGCCAAACTGTTGGTCCGGTTCCCGATCACAAGAGCCGGAGGATGCTAGCTGACCGTTAGGAATTGCTAACAATTTGCTAACGGCGCTACATAACGTGGGCGGGAAGTTGCAGGGCCGCCCTCCCCTCAGCCCTCCGGCGGGTCCTTGCGGCTGAGCAGATAGCCGGCCGCGAGCAAGACGGCGCCGGCGATGACCCCCGCGATCTGGATCTGGCGGCCGAACCGCCACCAGGCGAGGCGCACCACCACGCGTCCGATCAGCTCATAGACGGAACCCATATCTAGCTCCCTTCCCCGTCGGCGCGTTCGCCAATCCGATGCGCCATCCGGCTTTGCAGTGTGAACAGCTCGATGAACCCCGGGCTCGCGGCCTGGGAGAACTCGCCGCCGGATTCGCCGAACGAAGCGAGTGACTCGTCATACAGGGCATAGGGCGAGGAGCGGGAGACAACCCGCACGGCCCCCTTGAAGAGCTCGACCGTGATCTCACCCGTCACACGGGCGTTCGCCGACTCCATGTACGCGTCGAGATCAAGGCGCAGCGGATCGAGCCATAGTCCCGCGTAGGCCAGGTAGGCCCACTTGCGGTCCAAGGCGTGCTTGTGCTCGTTCTGATGGATTGTCGACACCAGCTTCTCGAGATCCTGATGGGCGGTCAGGAGGATCGCTGCCGCCGGCACCTCGTAGAGGTCGCGAACCTTGAGGCCGACGATCCGGTCTTCGATGTGGTCGACGATCCCGACGCCG
>Ga0183260_10002336_pt1 | contig 15703 bp, 15 predicted proteins | sample AntDrymUQ4972206_2_FD_129768 | JGI IMG/M metagenome (GOLD analysis project Ga0183260, IMG submission 129768) | Polar desert sand microbial communities from Dry Valleys, Antarctica - metaG UQ497 (22.06) (version 2) (version 2) | ecosystem: Environmental > Terrestrial > Soil > Desert | place...
GCGACCGCTCGGCCCCCAGCCGAGTGCGCTACCAGACTGCGCCACGCCCCGAAGCGGGCGACGGGAATCGAACCCGCCCTAGAAGCTTGGAAGGCTTCTGTGCAACCACAACACTTCGCCCGCTTTCTGCGGCCATTCTAGTCCGGCGGGCGCCGGCGCGCGGGACGACATCCCGCGGATCTACGCGCCGTACCGCCAAACCCGCGGCGCCTGCCGCCTCGCCAAACCCCCTGCGCAGGCCGGCGTTCTGGCGCGGTGCTGGGAGCCTCTCCCGGTCACGATCGCAGCGGCCCTCACTCGGCCCGCTACGGACAGATCTCCTCGACGCTGTCGCGCGCGACCCGCAGCTGCCCGTTCGCGTCGATCGTGAAGTGCGAGCGCTCGCGTGCGCGTAGCTTGGTGCCGGCTGAGCCCCTGTAATGGACGTTTCCGACCGACGTGGCGGTCGTGGTCGCCCCGTTGGTGTTGTAGGAGAGCGAGGACGTCGACGTCCCGCGAAAGGTCTCCGCAGTCGGGTCATCAGGTGCGAACACGTACTTCTGAACGACCATGTCCGAAGAATGGAGTCCCTGCTGACGACCGGTGAAGTGGCTGGTGAAGGTCGTCGTTATCGTCAGCGTTCCCGGCTCGCCGCAGAGCGTCGTCGAGATCGCGTAGGTGACGCGCTGGGCCGAGTCCTTGACCGTCGTGGCGGCGCCGTAGGAGCTGACCGCGACGGCGAGCAGGAGGACGACCGCCACCACCAACGCGGCTGGCAGCACCCGGCCGCCCAGCGTCGCGGGCGCACCCAGCGTTGCGGGCGGACGGGAAGGTCTCTGTCGGAGGAACCTCAAGCGCTGCACTCTCTTCCGAGTCGGGTCGACGATCGATCCTTACCCTAGTGTGCCGCGCGACTTTTGCAAACCCCTTAACCGATCGCGCGACAGCTATGGGCCCAAGGAGTCGAACGGGACCGTGCGCACGATTGCGCCTAACGGGAGCCCGACGACTCGAGGTGGGCGCTCGGCTGCGCTACACGGGGCACCCAGGATTCGAACCTGGAGTCGCCGGTTTTGGAGACCGGTGCCTTATCCAATTTGGCCAGTGCCCCTCACCGGGGGGATTGTACGAGCCATGCGCCTAGAATCGCAGCAGGCGGATGTGGCGGAACTGGCAGACGCGCCGCGCTTAGGACGCGGTGGGCTTAGTCCCTTGGGGGTTCGAGTCCCTCCATCCGCATACGGGCAGAGGTGGTGCGACAGCCCGAGCGACCGCCCGGGCTACGATCTAGAGACCACCCGCCCGGGTGGCGGAATGGCAGACGCGGGGCACTCAAAATGCTCTGCCCGAAAGGGCGTGTGGGTTCAAGTCCCTCCCCGGGCATCACCCTCGACGGCGGCCGATGCGACCGCATCGCTCCCTAGAGTTGGTTTGCTCTCAAGGGAGCCCAGATGACCATCACGGAGAGGACGTGGCTTGGCTCACCCGCTGGTAGTGCTCGACGGAAGTACCTTCTTCGTCTCGGAAGAGAGCGGCGACGTCGACGCGATCGACGCCGAGGGCTTCTTCCACGCCGACGTGCGTCACCTGTCGCTCTGGCGTCTGCTGGTGGACGGGCTGCCGATGCGGCTGCTCTCGTGCCGCGCGATCAACTACTACTCGGCGCGCATCTTCGGGACGCTTCTGAGCGCGCACGTTGGCGAGAACCCGCCGATCTCGATCCGTCGCGAGCGCGAGGTAAACGATGGCGTCTACGAGGAGCTCTTGGTCGAGAACCACAGCGGCGAGGCGCGTCGCGTGAGGCTGGAGCTCGAGTACGGCTCGGACTTCGCCGACATCTTCGAGATCAAGGATCGTCGAGCCAGCCGCAAGCGAGGCAGGACCTGGACCGAGACCGGCGAGTCCGATGCGACGCTCTGGTACGGGCGCGAGGGCTTCACGCGCGGGACGAGGCTCAGCTTCAGCGCGCCCTGCACGGTCGAGGAAGGCCGGGTGACCTTCGATCTCCGCCTCGAGCCTCGCGGGCGCTGGGCAACGTCGATCGAGATGACCTGCCTCGTCGGCTTGCCCCAGCCCAACGAGGAGCGCCGCAATGACCCGACGCGAGGAACTCGCCAGCCGGAGCGCCGGGCGCTTGAGCTGAGGGAATGGCTCGAGCTCGCGCCCGAGCTCGAGACGGATTGCGACCTCCTGCGCCATACCTACCGTCAGAGCCTGCTCGACCTTGCGGCGCTGCGCCTGCGGGCACGCAAGCGCCTCGCCTGGTCGGTTCCCGCCGCCGGCCTGCCGTGGTTCATGGCCCTCTTCGGGCGCGACAGCGCGATCACCGCCTATCAGGCGCTTCCGTTCAAGAGCGAGCTGGCAAGCAACACCCTCCAGGCGCTGGCGGCCTTTCAGGCGACCGATGAGGACGACTTCCGCGACGCCCAGCCGGGGAAGATCCTGCACGAGCTGCGCCACGGAGAGCTCGCTCGATTCGGGGATGCTCCCCACAGCCCCTACTACGGGTCTCACGACGCGACCAGCCTCTTCCTGATCCTGCTCGATGAGTACGAGCGCTGGACGGGCGATGCGGACCTTGTCCGCGCGCTCGAGCCATCCGCGCGCGCCGCGGTGCGATGGATGGAGGCGAGCGGCGACATCGACGGAGACGGCTATCAGGAGTACATGACTCGGTCGCGCAAGGGCCTCGACAACCAATGCTGGAAGGACTCGTGGGACTCGATGCGCTTTGCGGACGGGCGCATGGCCGAGTTGCCGATAGCTACCTGCGAGCTCCAGGGCTACGCCTATGACGCGCGTCGGAGAGTCGCGCGCCTGGCCCGCGAGCTCTGGAACGACGAGGAGTTCGCGGCGCGCCTGGAGGCGGACGCCGCCGCGCTGCGGGAGCAGTTCAACCGCGACTACTGGAGCGAGGAGCGCGGCCACTACGTGCTCGCGCTCGACGGCGGCAAGCGCCAGGTCGACGCGATGACCTCGAACGTCGGCCACCTGCTCTGGAGCGGGATCATCGACGAGGCTCGCGCAGGTGATGTGGTCTCCAGGCTGATGGCCCCGGACATGTTCAGCGGCTGGGGGCTACGGACGATGTCGACCCGCGACGACGCGTACAGCCCGATCGCCTACCACAACGGCACAGTCTGGCCGCACGACACTGGAATCGCTGCGGAGGGAATGCGCCGCTACGGCTACCGCGACGAGGCGTCGCGACTCGCGTGGGCCGTGACCGAGGCGGCAGATGCTTTCGCTTACTCGCTGCCCGAGGTCTTCGCGGGGTTCGACCGAGCGGAGACGGCGATGCCGGTCGAGTATCCGACCGCCTCACGCCCGCAAGCGTGGACGGCGGGTGCGCCCCTGCTCGCGCTCAGAACAATGCTCGGGCTTGATGTAGGGGACGGAGAGCTCGACTGCTCGCCGTCGCTGCCCGAGCCCGTTCGGAACCTGCAGCTGCGCGGCGTCGTCGTCCGCGGCGAGCGCCGGACGCGCCCTGGTCCGGACTAGCCGCCCCGTCTCCGGGCCCCCAGTGCCTCTGCGTCACACGCAAGCCCTCGGTGGCCGGGCGTGGTTGGCTGCGGAGCTGGGCGGAGGCTACTTGATGTCGACCAGGTCAACGACAAAGACAAGCGTCTCAGCTGGCCCAATCGGGCCGGAGCCGCGGTCCCCGTAGGCGAGCGCAGGCGGGATCACGAGCTCACGTCGCCCGCCGACGCGCATTCCCTCGACGCCGTCGTCCCAGCCCGCAATGACCCGACCTGCGCCAAGCTCGAACTTGAACGGCTGACCACGATCCCAGGATGCGTCGAACTGTTCGCCGGTCTGGTAGAGGACGCCGACGTAATGGACCGTCACGATCTGACCCGCCCGCGCGACCGCGCCGTCACCCTCCACGAGGTCCCTGCGCTCGAGCTCGCTGGGCGCGGGTCCCGGTCGCTTCTCAATTGTTGGCTTCTCGGTCAGACCTCTCCTCCTTGCCGGTCGGGCTGCGCCTAGCTCGGCCCCAGCAGCCTCGCCGTCGGGACCATTCTTATCGCTTCCACGCCGACCGCCGACGGCCACGTCGCCGTGCCCCGCCGCAGCGTCCCGCTCTACGCGGTCAGCGTCTTCACAATGGTGCGGGGGGCCGCCTCAGAACCGAGCACGTCGGCGATCTGGACCTCTCGATCGCTGGTTGCAATGGCTCGACGGTAGACCGCCTCATACGAGTCAGCGACGGAGTGGACGTCGTAGCGTGTCTCGACGCTCGCGCGACAACGCTCGGGGTCGATCTCGCCGACCGCATGCGCCGCCCGTGCCATCTCTGACTCGTCCGCGACGAGGTAGCCGTTCTCGCCAACGCGCACGATCTCGTTGGCCGCCCCTTCGGCGTAGGAGATGACCGGCGTGCCGCAGGCCATTGCCTCGATCATCACGAGACCGAACGGTTCCGCCCACCGAATCGGCATCAAGAGGGCGGCGGCTCCGGCGAAGAGGTCGGTCTTGACCGTGCCCCCGACCTCACCGACATAGCGCACGGCGGCGCCGTCGATATGAGGCTTGACCGCGTCGGCGAAGAAACGCTCATGGCCCGGCTGGACTGGTCCGGCCATGATCAGCGGCATCTCCGCTCGGCGGGCGGCCTCGATCGCTCGGTGGGGGCCCTTCTCCTCGGTCATTCGGCCGATCCAGAGCAGGTAATCGTCCTTCTCGCGGCGCAGCGGCCAGTCGTCGACCACGATCGGGTTCGGAACCACGGTCGCGTGGACTTCGCGCGGTGCTGAGTCGAGCTGGTAGCGGCTGATCGCGACCAACAGAGCCTTGGCCGCGTGCGCGGAGTAGAAGCGCGTCGTGTCGGCGGTGAAGGCACCATGGAGCGTGTGAACAAGCGGCGTTCGGAGCCGGTCGGCCATCGCCAGCGCCGTGAACCCACAGTGGTCATGGACGACGTCAAACGGCTCTCCGCCTGCGGCCGCCTTGTCGATCATCCCAAACGCCCGTGCGACGTGGTCGGCCTCGTAGAGCGCATGGCCGATCATGTCGGGCTGGGCGTCTTCAAGCAGTGTCCGAACGGTGCCCTTCGAGGTTGTCCCCGGGGCGGCGAACATGGTGACGGCATGACCGCGCTCGGTCAGCTCGTCGGTCAGCAGTGAGACAACGGACTCGATCCCGCCATAGGCAGGCGGCGGGACCGGGATCCATGGCGGGGCGAGCATCGCGATTCGCAAGCCACGCTCCCGCGGCACTCGCCGAAGAGCACGTCCACCTCTGCGCGCGCGGCGCCCGTGCGCCCCCTTGCGGATGTCGTCGTCTACCTTCATTCAAGCCCACCTCTCGATCGCGGCTGACCTGTCCGCCCCCCGGGGCGTCCTCGGCATATACCGGACCGCTCTAAAACCGTGCGAGTTTCCAACCACCAACATCTACCCGCGCCCTGCGCAAGCTAACCCTTCCCGAGACGTGCCATCTAACACTCGACGTCCGTCAGCCGGCCGCTCTTGACGTCGTAGATGAAGCCACGGATCACAACCTCTTCAGGGATCAGCGACGACCCCTTGAGGAAATCGACATCGTCGCGGACGCTCTGCTCCAAGTCGGCGAAGGGGAGAAAGTCGATGTGGGACGCGTCGGCCCCGAGGTCGTCCCGGACCTTCGCGTGAAGATCCTCGTTCGAGAAGGTCAGCATCCCGCAGTCGGTGTGATGGATGATGGCGATCTCATTCGTCCCCAGCAGTCGCTGGGAGATCACCAGCGAGCGCAAGGCCTCGCGCGCACTGCCGCCGGCGTTGCGGATGACATGCGCGTCTCCTTCGTCGAGGCCGAGCAGCCGGGAGGTCACGATCCGCGCGTCCATGCAGGTCACCACCGCGACCCTACGGCCGGGAGGGATCGGCAAGTCGCCCTTGGTGAAGTCCTGCGCGTAGCCCTCATTCGCCTGCAACAACTGATCTACGGCGGACATCGCGGTCCTTTCGTCGGGAACATCTCAGCGCCGCCAACGGTAATCGATCGGCGGCTCTGGCGAGCCAACGTGCGACCCGTGTTCAAGTACCCTCGCTCGCCCGTGGAGCGTTCTCCTGTGCCGATCCTTGGAGCGACCGGCGCGCTCGGCTATGGCCTCAGCCTTAGGCTGGCGCTTGCGAGCGTCCCCACGGTGATCGGATCGCGCAGCGCGCGCAGGGCGGCAGCGACGGCGCGCCGAGTCGAAGAGACCGCGCGGCGCCGAGTTGACGGCCAGGCTCCAGGGCTGCGCGTCGACGCGGCCCTGAATGTCGACGCCACAGCGCTCGGGCGGATCGTCATTGTCTGCGTCCCGTTCGAGGCTCAGGCGGATGTCCTCTCGAGCATCGCCGGTAGGCTCGAGCCGGGACAGGTGCTCGTCGATACGACGGTCGCGCTTGCCCCGGCCGTCGCGGGTCGGGACGCGCGTCTGGCCGAGGCCCCCCAGGGGTCCTCAGCGGAACGAGCACAGCGGATCGTCCCGGCCGGGGTCAGCGTCGTCGCTGCCCTCCAGACGGTGAGCGCGGCAAGTCTTGGCGATCTCGAGCACGATCTCGACGAGGACGTGCTCTTGACCGGCGACGACACCCCCGCGAAACGCGCGGTGGCGCAGCTTCTGTCGCGGGTGCCGGGCCTTCGGCCGGTCGACTGCGGGCGGCTTGGCAGCGCAGGCGCCGTCGAGGCTCTTGCGCCGCTGCTGATGACGGCCAACAGGCACTACCGAAGCCGTGCCGGGATCAGGCTCACGGGCTTGCGCGAGCCCCTGTGGTAGCGAGTGGCGCGCGCCGCCGGTGTGCAGCGTGATCGCACTCCTCTCGGGCGGGACCGGGGGCGCAAAGCTTGCGCGCGGCCTGATCGACGTAGTCGGGGCAGACCAGCTCACCGTGATCGCCAACACCGGCGACGACATCGAGGTCTACGGCGTCCACGTCTCGCCCGATCCGGACCTCGTCTCCTACTGGCTGTGCGATTTGATCGACGAGCGGGGGTGGGGAATTGATGGCGACAGCTGGCAGGTCATGGCTGCGCTCGAGGCCGCCGGCCGGGAGGCGTGGTTTCGCCTTGGGGATCGCGACCTTGCGATGTGCCTGATCCGAACCGAGCGGCTGCGCGCCGGCGACCGGTTGACAAGCGCGCAGGAGGCGCTGAGCGGGGCGCTCGGCATCGCCACGCGGGTACTCCCGATGGCCGATGAGCCGATCCGAACCCATGTCCGATCGGGCGGGGTCTGGCGACCGTTCCAGCAATTCATGATCCTGGACGGCGAGGCGACCGTCGAGGGTGTCGAGTTCCGGGGGGCGCAAACCGCACGGATGACGCCGGAGGTCCTGCAAGCGCTGGCGTCAGCGGAGGCGATCGTCATCGGACCCTCTAACCCGATCATCTCGATCGGCCCGATCCTCGCGGTGCCGGGAATGCGCGAGGCGCTGGTTGCGGCGCCGGCGCCGGTGGTAGCCGTCAGTCCATTTGTCGGTGGCAGGGCGGTGAAGGGACCGACCGACGCTTTCTGTCGGCAGGCAGACCTGCCATTGGGCGCGGCCGGAGTAGCGGCAGCTTACGCGGGCCTCTTGGATGGGCTCGTGGCCGACGAGCCTGCCGACGGCGTCAGGGTCCTCCAAGCCGACACCCTGATGGATTCCGCGCCCGGCCGGCGTCGGGTCGCGGAGCTGACGCTTGAGCTCGCCGCTGCGGTGAGGACGTGACCGACGCGACCCTTGCCTCGCAGCCAACCCTCGCGCCTGCCCTCAGGTGACCGGCGTGCGGACGATTGCGATCGTGCCGATCAAGGCTTTCACCGCGGCCAAGAGCCGCCTCGCGACCACCCTCGCGCCGCAGGCGCGACAGGAGCTCGCGCGCGCGATGCTCTCGGACGTCCTCGCCGCGCTCGACCGCTCGCGGGCGGTCAGCGAGGTCGCTGTCGTGACCGCGGACCGGCGAGCCGCGGCGATTGCCCAGCGAGCCGGCGCGGTCGTCGTGGCTGACTACGCACAGGCGGGACAGTCGGCTGCCGCCGCGATCGGGACATCTCACGCGCTGAGCAGGGGCTTCGATCGGGGCTTGCTCGTCCCCGGCGATGTTCCGCTGATCGATCCCCTGGAGCTTGACGCGCTTCTCGCCGGCGCCGCGCGGGCAGCGCTCGGGTTGGCGATCGTCCCCGATCGCCACGGTGCCGGTACAAACGCTCTGGTTGTGCGGCCCCCGAACGCCGTCGAGCCGAGCTTCGGTCGCAGAAGCCTCGAGCGACACATCGCGCAAGCTCGCGACCTGGGGCTGCACCACTCCGTCGAGACCGTCGCCTCGCTCGCCCTCGATGTGGACACGGGAGCGGACCTCGTCGCACTGGCGGCCGCGCTGATCAACGCGCCCGACGAACTTGGCGCACAGACGCGCGTCGCGCTCGAGATGCTCGGCGCTGCAACCGGGTGGGAGGGCTCGCAACGCGGCGGGGTCGCGCGGCCCGACGAGGTCGCGCGGTCGGACGAGGTGGCGCGGCCCGACCAGCTGGCACGGCCGGACAACGTGGCGCGGCCGGACGGGATGACGCATCGTCCCCGGGTTCCGCCGCGGCACGCGGCCGGGTCGACACTCTGAGCGTCACCGTCAGCGCCCTTGCGGGGCTGCCCGAGGTCGCGCCTGGGGCCGACGTCGCTGCCCTGATCGCCGCTGTCGCGCCCGCCGATCTGCGCGACGACGACGTCCTCGTCGTGTCCAGCAAGGTCATCTCGAAAGCCGAGGGGCGATTCCGCCGCCTCGGCGAAGTCGACCCCTCGGCGCGCGCGGCCGCGCTCGCCCGAGCGAGCGGCAAGGACGCGGCGCTCGTCGAGATCATTCTCGGCGAGTCACGCGAGCTCGTGCGCGCGGCACGCGGCATCCTCATCTGCGAGACGCGACACGGCTTCGTCTGCGCAAATGCCGGGGTCGACGGCTCGAACGTGCCGGGTGACGGCGTGGTTCTGTTGCTGCCAGTCGATCCAGACCGATCCGCTCGCGAGCTGCGCGCAGCGCTCGATCAGAGCATCGGCGTCGCACCAGCGGTTGTGATCGCCGACAGCTTCGGCCGGCCGTGGCGGCTTGGACAGACGGACATCGCGATCGGTGCCGCCGGACTCTCGGTGCTCGACGACCTGCGTGGGCGCAGCGACCGGCACGGCCACGAGTTGCACGCAACGGTCATCGCCGTCGCGGACGCGGTCGCTGGGGCGGCCGATCTTGCCCGCACGAAGGACTCCGGCGAGCCGGTCGTGATCGTCAGTGGACTCGGCCGGCACGTCACCCGCCTGCCCGGCCCGGGCGCCGCGGCGCTCAGGCGACCGCGGGCTGACGACCTCTTTCGCTGACGCGACCAGGAGCGGTCTCGAGGATCCGGTAGAGCGTGTCGCGTTGCGCCGCCGGCCGCCCGGCGGCGCCTGCGGCGGCCGTCAACTGTGCGGGCGTCAAGATCGTGCCGTTGTCAGCTCCGGCCATTCTGCTGATCGATTCCTCCATCAGCGTTCCGCCGAGATCGTTGACACCCCAGCCGAGCGCCTCGGTGGCGGCGTCGAGGCCGATCTTGACCCAGCTCGTCTGCAGGTTGGGGATCGCCGCGCCGAGCGCCAGCCGAAACGCCGCGGTGTGCCTGAGGATCTCCGAGCGCGAGATCTCCTCGATCCCGTGCGTTCGCCCCAGTCTCGTGTGGTACGGGACGAACGACAGCGGGACGAGCTCCGTGAAGCCGCCGGTGCGCTCCTGCAGCCCGCGCAGCACCAGTATGTGCTCGGCGAGCTCCGAGGGACGCTCGATGTGGCCGAACATGACCGTCGCCGTAGAGCGCAGGCCGCTGCGGTGCGCCGCCTCGACGATCTCGACCCAGCGTGCGACCGGCAGCTTGTTCGGCGAGATCCGCCGACGGACCGAGTCGTCGAGCACCTCTGCCGCGGTTCCGGGCGTCGAGCCAAGCCCCGCCTCGCGCAGGCGCTCGAACACCGACCGCGGCGCCAGCTCCGACGTCGTACAGATGTGGTCGATCTCCATCGGCGAGTAAGCGTGCAGATGAATCTGGGGAGCGATCTGCTTGGCGAGCCGCAGCCAACCCTCGTAGTCGACCAGCCGCCAATCCGGATGAATGCCCGACTGGATGCAGATCTCCGTCGCGCCGAAGTCGACCGCCGCCTCGACGCGGCGCGCGAACTCGGCGGCATCATGCTCATAGGCCTCGCGCGACCGACGGCCGCGGGCAAAGCCGCAGAACGCACAGCCGACGACGCAGATGTTCGAGACGTTGATGTTGCGGTTGACCACGAAGGTGACGGTCTCGCCCGCGAGCTCGCGGCGCAGCTCATCGGCCGCCTGGCGCATGTCGTCGACGAGGGCGGCGCGCGTCTCAGAGAAGATCGCGGTCAGCTCAGGCTTCGAGAGCGACCGTCCGTCACGTGCCCGCTCGATGGCGCGCGCCGCAAGCCCCGACCGTGGCCCTCTCGACGCGGCGGGGGCGATGTCGCGCGGGATGAAGCTTGGATAGCGCGTCCTGATCAGATCGAACACAGCCGGATCGAGCCAGCGCGGGGTCAGGTAGCGCGCATGGACGCAAAGACGCTCGCTGAGGGCGTACCCGCGCGCGGCCAGCCGCTTGCACATCCCGTGGCGGGACGGGAATGGGTGCTCCGGCGAGATGTGGTCTCCATTCGCCGAGAGGCCGCCGAGATCGCTAGCGCCTGCCTCGACCAGCGCGAGCCACCAGTGGGAGAGGTTGGGAGGGACCTGAATGGCGACGTCTGGCATCAGCCGCCGGCATTCGCGCACCAGCAGGAGCATGTCCGCCAGCGAGACTGGCGATGCCCACGAGGGCGCTGTCAGATCGCCGGCCGGCGGTCGGTCGTTGCCGGCGTGCTGGCTGGCATCCGCGATCTCGCCAGGCTCGCGGCCGTGATAGCTCGGGTGCGCGACATAGTTCTGGAGGATCACCTCCTGGATGTGGCCATGCCTGTCATGCGCCGCTGCAATCGCTTCGAGCGACGCGATCCTCTCGCCAACGGTCTCTCCGATCCCAACGAGGATCCCTGTCGTGAACGGGATGGCAAGCTCGCCCGCCGCCATGATCGTCGCGAGGCGCCGCTCGGGATGCTTGCTCGGCGACCCGGCGTGAACGGTCGTCATCAGTCGATCGGAGATCGACTCGAGCATCAGCCCCTGCGATGCGGTGACCTCGCGCAGCCGTGCAAGCTGATCGCGCGCCAGCACACCGACGTTCGTATGGGGGAGCAGCCCACGTTCGAGTGCCCGCTCACACGCCCAGGCGACGTACGAGATGAAGTCCGCGTGGCCGTGCTTGGCGAGGCGCTGCGAGACCTCGGCGTTCACCTCTGGCCGCTCGCCGGTCAGGACGAGCAGCTCCTTGGCCCCGCGCCGAAGCGCAAGATCGAGCAGGCGCTCGACCTCGCGCGGCTCGTGGAGATGGGCCTGATGCGTCGCGAACGAGCAGTACTTGCAGTAGCAGCGACAGGTCCGCGACAGCGACAGCGTGAAATTGCGCGAGAAGGTGACCCGGCGCATCGTGACCGCGCTCTAGACGACGTCGATCGCTCGGCCGGCCCGGCTGCGATCGATCGCTCGACCGAGTCCGCTCCCGCCGGTCACCCGACCGGCTCGGCTCCGCCGACTCCCTTCTTTCCGGGCAGCATCAGGACGTAGGAGTAGAGGATCGCCGCGATCACGGCCCCAAGTGCAGGCGCGAGCACGTATACGAGCACGAACTCGCCGCCGCCGGCCCCGAAGTTCCCCGACACCAGCGCCGGGCCGAAAGCGCGCACCGGATTGAACGACCCGCCGGAAAGTGGCCCCAGCACCATCACGAGCAAGCCGAGGGTCCCACCGATCACCAGGCCCGACCAGTCCTTCAGGCCGCTTGGGTTGACCGCGACACCGACGATCGCCCAGACGAGGAAGAACGCTCCTAAGAGCTCTACGACCATGCCCGCGAGGACCGCCTCGCTCAGGCGCCCGCTGATCAGGGTGGCGCCGTAGTCGCCGGCACGACCCTCGTCTAGGAGCAGCGCCTTTGTCAGCAGCGCACCGGCGAGGCCGCCGGCCAGCTGGACGAGGACGTAGATCAAGGCGTCACTTGCCTTGATCTGGCGGATGACGGTGAGGGCCAGGGTCACCGCGGGGTTGAAGTGGGCCCCGGACACGACCGCCAGCGTCTGGATCAGGAAGAAGAGCGCGAACACATGGACCAAGCCGATGACCCCGTAGTCAATGAACGGCTCGGGGTTGAGGTCCGTCGGCTGGACGACGTAGAGCGACGACGCCGCCGTGACGAGGAAGACCAGCGCGAAGGTGCCGATGAACTCGGCCATGTAGGCGGCGGGGCCACGATTCTGCATCTGAGCCTCCCGGGCTTGCGGTCGACGGATTGCCGGCAGTCTAGCCTCGCTCGCCGTCGCCCACTTCCTCGCCTCGGATCTCTCAGCCGTCGGCGAGGCCGTCGACCAGGCTCGCCATCTCACGGGCCATCCGCGAGCGCGGCACGACGACGTCGAACCCCGCCTCCAACGCGCGTCGTCGCGTCGCGTCATCCACGTGTGAGTAGAACCCAAGCGACCGCACCGAGGCGAGCTCGCCACCCATCTTCATCGACTCGACCAGGACGGCGCCGTCGAACTCCTCCGCCGTGAGGTCGACGACGAGGACGTCGGCGCGCGGCGCGGCCGCGCGCGCCATCTCCTCGCCGTCGTAGCGCGTCACCTCGTGGCCAGCGCCGCGCAGCCCCGCCTCCAGCTTCGACCCGAACAGAAGGTCACGGCAGAGGAGCGCGACGCGCGCCATCTACTGCACGCGGCGCTTTAGGAACTCCTGCCGGACGGACTCCGGCCTCCCCCACATCGGCACAACCTCGACCCTTCCCGAGCGCGCCTCGCGCAGGGCGAGCTCGCCCTCGATCCCAAGCTCGTCGAGCACGGCGAGCGTCCCGCGGACCGTCTCGGGAGCGGCGGCGTGCCCAAACTCGTGGGCGACCGGGAGCCGCCAGTGCCAGACATGCCTTCCGTACGGTTGGGCGTTGACCTGGACCAACACCGTGGCGGCCTCGACGTAGCGATCCTCGTCCGAGATCCGCAGCTCGAGCTGGAGCTGCGTCCAGTCCGGCGGCAGGGAGCCGAGGATCGCCTCGAGGTCGTGCGCGAGCGCCACGCCCACACCATAGCCGCGCAAGCGGTACGCATTTATGGCGGCCATCACCCGTCGGCGGGTGGTCACCGCTCCATCCGCGCGAGCCGCCCTATGCGCAGTCATACAATCGAGCGGTGACCGAACTGGACCAATCGGTGACCGAGTCCGCAGACTACGAGCGCTTGCGTGGGTCGGTCGGACTCGTTGATCGGTCCGAGCGAGGCAAGCTCCTCGTGGAGGGAGCCGAGGCCGCGGAGTTCCTGCAGGGACAGCTGACCAACGACGTCGTCGCACTGAGCCCGGGCACTGGGTGCTATGCCGCACTGCTCAGCCACAAAGGCAAGATGCGGGCCGACGCGCGCGTGCTGCGCGGCGACGGATGGATCTGGCTCGACAGCGAGCGCATCGGGCTGCCCGCCCTGCTCAGGACGATGACGACCTACAGCCTAGGCCGCGACGTGCTCTTCGAAGACCGGACCGCAACGCACTCGATCCTGTCGCTGATCGGTCCCGGCGCACGAGACGCGCTCCGCGCTGAGCAGGTCCCCCCGGAGCGCGAGCACGCGTTCGTCGAGGCAGACGATCGGCTCTTCGTGGCGACCGACCTTGGGGTCGACGTCCTCTGCCCGCTCGGCAAGGCCGCCGCCGTCCGCGAGGCACTCGCCGTGGAGGCCGTGTCCGAGTCGGCGGCCGAATGCCTGCGGATCGAATCGGGGCGCCCGCGTTATGGGCTCGAGATGGACATCGAGACGATCCCCCAGGAGGCGGGCCTCAACGAGCGCGCCGTCAGCTACACGAAGGGATGCTACGTCGGTCAGGAGACCGTCGCGCGCCTCTACTACAAGGGCAAGCCCAACCGTCACCTGCGCGGACTGGTGCTCTCGGCGCCGGCCGAGCGCGCGGCCGCGCTCGTCCTCCGCGAACGGGTCGTCGGGCGTATCGGGTCGAGCGCCGTCTCGCCCGTTCACGGCCCAATCGCGCTCGCGCTCGTCCGCCGCGAAGCGAGTCCGGGCGACACGGTCCTCGTCGGCGACGCGGGGGCGCCCGCCGAGATCGTTGACCTCCCGTTCCCCCCCGGCCAGCGAGGCTAGCCGCCGCTGACCTCCAGATCGACCGCCGTCTCCGCCGGCGGCCGCTCTGCCGCGAGCACGAGCGCGTCAACCTGGCGTAGGTGGTCGCGCACCCGTTCGGCCATTGCATCGAGGATGTCCCGGGCGCGGTCGATGCTCGACGTCGCCCCCGTGAGCTGCGACTTGATCCTGCGAACCTCCTCAAGCGCGGCGAGCGCTCGTTCGATCGCGTCCCTGACGGCGGCCGCGTCGACGCTCCCCTCGTCTGCACGCGCCATCAGGACCCGCGCGCGCGCGAGCGAGTAGGCGACCTCGAGTCCGATCCGAGAGCCACCCTCGGGGTCGAAGCTGACGATCAGCTTGTCGCCGTTGTACTCGCGCAGCGGACGCATCTTGGCGGGGACCTTGCCGTCGCTGGGGACGACTAGGACGGCGAAGTCGGCGTCGCGCTCGATCAGACCGCGATCGAGCTCGCGCAGCGCCTCGGGCTTCGAGAGCCTCGCGGTCTTCGCCTCGAAGACGATTCGCCCACGGCCGGGCCCGCTGCAGGCGTCGATCGCGGCGACGATGTCACCACACTTGCCGGTGACCCCCTTTAGGTCGCCGACGGCGTCGCAGTCATCACCCTGAGCCGCCGCGATCAGCTCGATCGCCTCAGCGACGGTCTCCTCGAAGTCCCGGCCCTTGGCGGTCCCGCGCTCCCGCTCCGCGCGCAGCTCATCGAGCTTGTCACGCTCGTCGCGGAGGCGCTGGAGCTCCTTCTCCAGTCCGCCCATCTTCTCGATCAGCGCTCGCAGATTGACGTCCTGGCGATCCTCGGCCTGCTTGAACGCGGCCAGTGTGCCGGCCTTGAAGTCAGCGAGGGGATTTCGGCCATCGGCGGAGGAGAACTGGCGTAGAAGCTCCTCGCGCGAGCCCGCCATCACCTCACTGACGAGCTCCTTGACGCGATTCTGGACAGCGGCTGAGCTGTCGTCGGAGAAGTGGCGCTCGAGCGCCTTGGTCAGATGCCCGCTCTCGGCGCCGAAGACATCGTCGACCTTGCGGCCGAACTGCTCCGCGACCTCCCGAGCCCGGTCGCTGAAGGCCGCCTCGACCTCGCGGGAGGCCTTGTCGAACTCCGCCTTGACGAAGTCCGCGTTGGCGCCGGTCCACTCGCGATCGAGAACGCGCGCGCCGATCTCGATCGCGCCGACGATCACCGCGACCGGGTCGTCACCCGCCTCCTCGCGCTCGCGCGCAAGACGCATGGCGCGCTCGTCATCGATGACCAGTCCGTCGATGACAATCGCACCTCCAACCCTGCGGATGTGGGCCTTGCGCAGTGGCGTAGCAGCTTCCATGGACAACAGAGCGTACGCGCGCATGTCGACAGAACCGGCGAGACTCGCCGCAACACCCGATACGCTCCCACACATGTCCGCCGCGCCGCGCGACGACCGCCACTCGAACGCTCAGCGCGCGAGCCTGTCGGCCGAGACCGCGCCACCGGCAGTGGGCGACAGCTACCTGACGACGCTCGCCCCGCTGCGACCCGA
>Ga0183260_10002337_pt1 | contig 15695 bp, 15 predicted proteins | sample AntDrymUQ4972206_2_FD_129768 | JGI IMG/M metagenome (GOLD analysis project Ga0183260, IMG submission 129768) | Polar desert sand microbial communities from Dry Valleys, Antarctica - metaG UQ497 (22.06) (version 2) (version 2) | ecosystem: Environmental > Terrestrial > Soil > Desert | place...
GTTAACGATCAATTGCCATTGCCCCCGCGCCAGCTCCTCGAACTCGAATCGCGCGCGCGCCTTGACGCTGCCACGTCCGCTGGCATAGACATCGCGAATATCGCTCGGGGACGAAATGATCTGACCGCCTCCCGGAAAATCCGGACCCGGCATTTCGCGCAGTACTTCCTCGAGCTTCGCCTTGGGATTTCGCAGCAATAGCAATGTCGCGGCTGCTACTTCACGCAAGTTGTGCGAGGGAACCTCGGTCGCCATACCCACCGCAATACCCGACGCACCATTGAGCAGCACGAATGGAAGCCGTGCAGGCAACAGCCGCGGCTCCTGCGTCGAGCCGTCGTAGTTCGGCATGAAATCGACCGTGCCCTCGTCGATTTCATCGAGCAGCAGCCGCGCGATCGGCGTCAGCCGGGCCTCGGTGTAGCGCATCGCGGCCGCACCATCGCCATCACGGCTGCCGAAGTTGCCCTGACCGTCGATCAGCGGATACCGCAGTGAAAAATCCTGCGCCATGCGCACCAGCGCGTCATACGCTGCCTGATCGCCGTGCGGGTGATAGCGACCGAGCACGTCACCGACCACACGAGCTGACTTCACCGGGCGCGACCCCGAGGCCAAGCCCATCGCGTTCATTGCGTACAAGATCCGGCGCTGCACCGGCTTTTGTCCATCCGAGCCATCGGGCAGCGCGCGTCCCTTGACCACCGAGATTGCGTAGTCGAGATAGGCTTGCTGCGCGAAGCGCGCCAGTGTCAGCGAGTCATCGCCGTCGCCGCCGCCAGCCGCGGGAGGAAAGAGTGTTTGTTGTTCAACCATGAGGGGGCACTGCGAAGGCGCGGCGCGATTCTACCGGCGCCACCGCAACGCCCGCTTAATGCATCAGGGACCGCTCGCGTCCGACGCCACGGCGATCGATGAACATGCGCACGAAATCGTCGACGTTTAGCGGGCGTGCGAACAGGTAGCCTTGCGCGGAGTCACATCCCAGGTGCTGCATCCAGGTCTGCTGCGCCTGCGTTTCGATGCCCTCGGCCGTGATGTTGATGCCAAGCGATCGCGCCATGTCGATTACCGCCTTCACGATCGTCAATGTCCGCGCGTCGCGCATGCATTCCACGGTAAAGCTGCGATCGATTTTCAGACGATGGATCGGCAGATCGCGCAGATGGGCGAGGCTCGAAAAGCCGACGCCGAAATCATCCAGCGCGATTCTGATACCGGCATTTCGCATGCGCACCAGGTTCTCACGCGACACCGCGGAGGTGTCCAGCAATCCAGTTTCAGTGACTTCGATCTCGATGTCGTCAGGAGCAACCTCGTAGTCATTCAGCACGTTGAGCAGACCCTCGACGCAGCTCAACTGGCGCAGCTGCACGCCCGACATGTTGATCGACAGTGGCGGTATATCCAGACCCTGCATGCGCCAGTCGCGGCGCGCGCGACACGCTTCGTGCAGCACCCATTCGCCAAGCGCCACGATCAGGCCCGACTCCTCGGCGATCGGAATGAATTCCGCCGGAGAAATATCGCCGAGTTCAGCGTCCTTCCATCGGATCAACGCCTCAGCGCCGACCAGCTTGCCATCGTTGAGCGATATCAACGGTTGATAGACAAGCTTGAAGTCGCGGGCCTCGACAGCCTTGCGCAGGCGCTGCTCCAGGCGCAGCCGCAAATCAGCTCGCCGAGCTACCGTCGGCGTGTAGAACGCATACGTCTGCCGTCCGTTTTCCTTGGCCTGATACATCGCGGCATCGGCGGCGTTCAACAGAGAGTCGAGATCGATTCCGTCCTGCGGAAAAAAGCTGATGCCGACCGAGGGCGTCACCGAGACATCCATGCCGAGGATTCGTGCGGGTTCCGATATCGACGCGATCAGCGTTCGCGCCAGTTCGACTGCATGGTCGGCACGCGGGATATCGACCAGCAACACAACGAGTTCGTCGCCGCCACGACGGCCGATCAGATGCGGATCGCCGATGACTTCGCGCATCCGGCTCGCCACGATGGCCAGCATCTGGTCACCAACCCGATGGCCGTATCCATTGTTGAGCAACCTGAAATTATCCAGGTCGACGAACAACAAGGCGCAACGCTTTTCAGCCGCGTACGCGTTGGCAAGAATGCGGCCGGCGTGCTCATCGAAAGTCGGCCGGTTGGCAAGTTGGGTTAGCTCGTCGACTGTAGCGAGCCGCTCGATGCGCTCCTGCGAACGGACTTGCTCGGTGATATTTTTGCCAATGCCGCGGTACCCGACAAATTTACCGAACGCGTCATACACCGGGTCGCCGCTGGTCACGTTGTAAACGTAAGAGCCGTCGGGCATCCAGCGTCGGAACATCAGGTCGCGAAACGGCTGCCGCGCCAGAAGGGTCGCGCGATGTTCGTCCCATGATGACGGTCGTATCAACTCCCCGGGCAACTCCCAGCGATGCTTTCCAATGATGTCGGAATCGTCCAGCTTGATGGTGTCGCGCTCGCCGCGACGCAAGACCGAAAAGCGCAACTGCTCATCCATTTCCCAGTACCAGTCCGACGACAGCTCAGTCAGCGCGCGAAACCGCGCCTCATCATCAGAGATCTTTGCGATCAACGTTTCGCGCTCTGTCACGTCCGAGGCGAGTCCGCGATAGCCGACAAACTCGCCGCGCTCGAACACGGGCTGTCCCGACATTTCGTAGTACGCGCTCTTCCCAAGGTGATCCCGATACATCTTGATCTTCAGGTGCTTAAAGGGCCGTCGTTCGGCAACATCCGAGCGCACCTTCTCCCAGTTGACCGGCATCGATCGATCAATGCCGGCGATGTCCCACACCCGCTGACCCAGCAGCAGTTGCTGTACACGTTCCTCAAGACCGGGCGCACCGCGCACGCTGGTCAGTCGCAGCTCCGTATCGGTCTCCCAGTACCACTCGCTCACCAGAAGCGTCAGCGCACGAAAGCGCTCTTCGCTTTTGCGCAGGGCTGCCAGCGTTTCCTCACGGTCGGTGACATCGCGACCCGCACCGTAATAGCCAAGAAATTCACCCCGTTGGCCAAAAATGGGTTTGCCTGTCGCGGCGATCCACATCGGTGTGCCGTCGCCGCGCCGCGTGCGGTAGGTAAGCCACGGAAAAGGCTCACGCCGCTCGATATGCGCCAGGTGCCGCGCATAGGCCTCTGCGTCCCCCTCGAAGTGCGCCATTTCGCTTCGCTTTTTTCCTATCAGCTCGGCACCGCTTTGCCGCATGTGCACTTCAACTGTGGATGAAAACTCTGTGAACTTGCCCTCGGCATCCTGGCGCCAGAACCAGTCATAGGTGAGCTCTGCCAGGTCATCGACCAGTTTGCGACGATTCGACAGCTCATGTTCGATCAGCTGCTGTTCGGTTACGTCCCGACAGAAGCTGATGATGCCGCCGTCTTCAGTGCGGCAGTCGGTCACCAGCAGCCAGCGCTGATCGTGGTGCCGCACGACTTCAGTGACCTCGGAGCCGCTGCGGCGGCGCCGTGCCTCGTCAAGAAACTGTTCAAGTGTCCGGCCGTCGATGACTTCGGGCGGCGCCGATTCGTAGTACGCCTTGACGACGTCGTAAAAATGAACACCGGGAATCAGCATCGCTGCGACTTCCGGAAAAAACGCGCGGAACGTTGCGTTGCAATTGATCAGACGATCGTCGCAATCGTACAGAGCGATGCCGACGTTCATCGATTCAATCGAACGCTCCCAGCGACGCGCTTGCGCCTGCATCTCGTCGAATGCGATGCGACTGCCGATTAACCAAAGCGCGAGTGTGACCAGCAGGGCCAAACCCAATGCCGTGCGCAGTGGCGACAGCGCTTGGCCGCTCAGCCACGTGTCGTCCGTCCCGACCACAAACCTTGGGGCGGCCAATGCAACGATAAAAGCAATAGCCAGCGTCGCGATCAGCGCACCGAACCAGCGTGATTGCGCTGCTACTGAAAGCTGACGCGAAACGCGCAAGGCTGCGCTAGTCGAATTGAGTGGGGATGCCGCGGGCATCGAGCCCTTTTTTCAGCAATCGGGCCGCGAAGTATGCCTATAAGCAGGCGGCGCACAAGCCCGTGCGTCGGGCGTTTCCACGGGTTAGACGTCGGCCTCGATCTCGTTGCCGTGGTCTTCCAGCCACGCCCTGCGTGCCTGACTCTCTGCACGCCCCATCAGCATCGTCATCATCGCCGATGTTTCGGCACCGGCAATATCACCCAGCCCCACTAGCATTAGGCGCCGCGTATCGGGGTTCATCGTGGTTTCCCACAACTGCTCGGGGTTCATCTCGCCGAGACCCTTGAAGCGCGCGATGTTCCAGCTGCCCTCCTTCACGTTCTCGTCGATCAATTTCTCGAGCGTGGTATCGAGCTCGGCTTCATCGAGGCAATAGAGGCGACGCGCCGGCCGTTTACCCAATGCCGGGACATCAACGCGGTACAGAGGCGGCCGCGCCACGTAGATATGACCCCGATGCACAAGCTGCGGAAAATGACGGTAGAACAAGGTCAACAGCAGCACCTGGATGTGCGAGCCGTCGACGTCGGCATCGGCCAGAATGCACACCTTGCCGTAGCGCAAGCCCTCAAGACTGACCGCATCATCCGGGCCATGCGGATCAACGCCAATCGCAACCGCCATGTCGTGCACCTCGGCGTTGCCGAACAGGCGGTCGCGCTCGACCTCCCACGTATTGAGCACCTTGCCGCGTAACGGTAGGATGGCTTGAAACTCCTTGTCACGACCCATCTTTGCCGAGCCGCCGGCCGAGTCGCCTTCGACCAGAAACAACTCGTTGCGCGCGAGCTCGGTCGATTCGCAGTCGGTGAGCTTGCCGGGCAGCACCGCAACAGCCGAGCTTTTCTTCTTTTCGATTCGCTGCCCGGCGCGGGCACGCGCCTGAGCCTGCGAGACAACGAGCTCGGCCAGCCGCCGGCCGTCGTTAGGGTTGTGATTAAGCCAGAACTCGAGCTGCGGCCGAACAAAAAACGACACCAGGCGCACCGCGTCGCGGCTCAAAAGCCGCTCTTTGATCTGGCCCTGGAACTGCGGGTCAAGAACCTTCGCAGACAGTACGAAGCTCGCGCGCGCGAATACATCTTCAGGCAACAGCTTGACGCCCTTCGGCAAAAGCTGGTGGGCGTCGACAAACGCGCGCACCGCGCCGAACAGCCCTTCGCGCAATCCAGCTTCGTGCGTGCCGCCAGCGCTGGTAGGGATCAGATTGACGTACGACTCGCGCGTTACCGGGCCATCCTCGGTCCACACGATGACCCAGCTCGCACCTTCGCCCTCCGCGAACGTGGCGTCATCAGCAAGGGCGAATCCGCTCGACTCGAAGGGTGGCAGCAACGGGTCGGCTTCAAGTGATCCCAGCAGATATTCACGCAGTCCACCTTCGTAGCGCCACCGTGTTGTAGTGGCCGCGGCGCCAGTCTTTTCAACTTTCATCGTGATCTCGGTGCCGGGCAGCAGGACCGCCTTGCTGCGCAACAGACGTTCGAGCTCAGTGATTGGAATATCCGGCGTGTCGAAATACTTTGCGTTCGGCCACACCTTCACACGAGTTCCGCTCGCTTTTCCGGAACCCTTTGCCGAAACCGACTTAAGCGGTTGAATTACGTTGCCATCGGCGAAAGTAATCGTGTGTGTCTTGCCATCGCGCCAAACGGTCACCTCGAGGCGTGCCGCAAGCGCGTTGGTAACCGAGACACCGACGCCATGCAGCCCGCCTGAGAATGAATACGCGCCGCCAGAGCGCTTGTCGAACTTGCCGCCGGCGTGCAGACGCGTGAAAACAATTTCGACAACCGGTTCCTTTTCCTCGGGGTGCAGCCCGACAGGAATGCCGCGGCCGTCGTCTTCGACGCTTACCGCACCGTCTTTCTCGAGCGTCACATCAATGCGCGTACCGAAGCCGGCCAGGATTTCGTCGGATGCGTTATCGATGACCTCCTGCACGATGTGCAGTGGAGTCTCCGTACGCGTGTACATGCCGGGACGTTGCCGAACCGGCTCGAGTCCTTTGAGAACTCGGATCGATTCCTCACTGTAATGTGCACCTCGCCGCGCAGCGCGTGGGTTGCCCTGCATATCGTGTTTTTTCCTTCCGGAAAGCGCGCGGAGTTTACGTGAGGTGCTGGATATACTGACTCGGCTCGCCGTAGCACAATGGATAGTGCACATGCCTCCTAAGCGTGGGATTCAGGTTCGATTCCTGACGGCGAGACGATGTGCATCCCTTAAATACAATGCAAATACCTCCGCCCGCACACGCCCGCGCCGAACGATCGTCGATGCAGGGCCGCTTCGATCTAATTTTTCGCGTGGCCGGTGCGGCTTTGATCGTGGTCGGAATTTATCTCGTGCTGCGCCCGTTTTTAAGCGCGCTGCTCGTCGCTGGCGTGCTCGCCATTGCCACCTGGCCGCTGTACGAGCGGTTGCGTAACAAACTTGGCGGCCGCGCCACATTGAGCGCATCCGTGATGCTGGCTCTGATTCTTGTGATGGTCATCGTGCCGTTCGGATTGCTCGCCGAAGCGGCTGGCGATCACGTGCCCGCCTTATTTTCCGCCGTCAGGAATTGGCAGGCCGACGCTGGGTTTCGTGTTCCCGACGAAATCAAAACCATACCGATCGTGGGGGAGCGTTTGTTCGAATTCGTCACCACGTTGATGTCGGATCGCACACAGGCTGCAGCACTGCTTCAAAGAGCGCTTGAACCGGCGGGCAGGTTGTCGTTCGCCTTTGTGCGCTTGCTTGGTGACGGGCTGCTGCAAATGCTGCTGGTCACCTTCATTGTTTTCTTTTACTACCGCGACGGCGAACGAATCGCGCAACTCACGCACCGGATATCTCGCCGCCTGTCGGGCGAGATGAGCGACGAAGTACTGTCAATCGTGGTTGGCACCACTCGCAGCGTATTCATTAGCATCGTTGGAACTGCCGCCGCTCAGGCGCTGGCAGCGTATATCGGCTTTCTGATTGCAGGCGTGCCGGGTGCCTTTCTGTTAAGTGTCGGGACGTTTGTACTCTCGGTGGTTCCGATGGGCCCGGTCATTCTGTGGGGCGGCGCGGCGGTATGGCTTTACATGCAGGGCGAAACCGGCTGGGCGATCTTCATGCTCGTCTGGGGAGCTGGCGTTATCAGCAGCATCGATAACTTCTTGAAGCCGCTGCTGATCTCGCGCGGCTCTACGTTGTCACTTGCAATGATCTTTCTTGGCGTGCTGGGCGGCGTGCTTGCATTCGGCTTCATAGGCGTCATTCTCGGCCCGGTATTGCTCGCTCTGGGCATTGCGCTTGGACGCGCATGGATCAACACGCGCAGCACCGCGTTGCCAGAAGCGGCAGCCGCGACTGCGACCGCCGCTTTTGCCGCCGCAGTTCAATCTGAGAACGAACCCGACACCGGCGGCACTATCGCAGAAAGCACAGCGGTAAAGCCACGGTAAATCTAGACCGCGAAGAGTTGCTTGCGGTAGTGCTTCAGCTCGGCGATTGATTCATAAATGTCGGCCAATGCTTCGTGCCGGCTTTTCTTTTCGAACGATCGCACCGCTTCAGGATGCCAGCGGCGTGCGAGCTCCTTCAGCGTACTGACGTCGACGTTGCGGTAGTGGAAGTACGCCTCAAGGCGTGGCATCCAGCGCGCCATGAAGCGGCGATCCTGACAGATCGAGTTACCGCACATCGGCGACTTTCCGCGTGGCACCACCGATTGTAAAAAACCGGCCAGCACATCACTTGCCTGCTCCTCGTCGAGCGAAGATGAGCGCACCTTGTCGATCAATCCGGAACGAGCATGCGTGGCGGAGTTCCAACGGTCCATGCCGTCCATCACGCGCGCGTTCTGGTGCACTACGAGCACCGGACCTTCTTCGATGACGTCCAGTGCTCCATCGGTGACGACGACCGCAATTTCAAGCACACGGTCCGAATCAGGGTTCAGCCCCGACATCTCCATGTCGACCCAGACCAGGTTCATCTCTGAAAAGCGGGAGTGCTGTGACATAATTTTTCAAATCTTCCTGCTACGCCGTAGCGGGGAAAGTCGGCGCGCGATTCTGGCATAGCGCGCTTCACCCGCCTTGAAATCATCACCCTACTCGGGACGCAATGGCACTATTGCTTACACTGGCTTTCGTATTGTTTCTCGCGCTGAAAATCGGCATCAAGTATTGGCTTGCCGGGCGCCAGATTCGCCATGTCACGGCGTACGCAGATGACGTGCCGGCGCAATTTATCGAGCGCGTGACTCTGGCGTCGCACCGAAAAGCCGCGCACTACACCGTTACGAAGACTCGGCTCGGCATCATTGAAACCGCGGTCGGCGCCGCCGTTCTGGTTTCATTGACATTGCTCGGCGGGCTGCAATGGATCAGTGATTTTCTTTATACGTTTGTCTCCGATGACCTGCTGCACCAGGTCGCGGTGGTGTCAGCCGTTGCGATCCTGCTGAGCGCAATCGACCTGCCTTTTGCCTGGGTGCGTCAATTTCATATCGAGCAGCAGTTTGGCTTCAATCGAATGACGCCTAGGCTATGGCTGATCGATCTGGTGCGTTCGGTCGGCGTTGCGGCCGCGCTTGGTTTACCGCTTTTAACCGCCACGATATGGCTGATGCAACGCGCGGGCAGCGCCTGGTGGTTTTATGTGTGGCTACTTTGGATTTCGTTTAACGCTGTAGTGCTGCTGCTGTACCCCACCCTGATCGCGCCGCTATTTAACAAATTTGAACCGTTAAAGGATGCCGCACTTGCGGAGCGCATCAACGCGCTGCTTGGTCGTATCGGATTCTCAAGCAGCGGCGTTTTGGTGATGGACGGATCAAAACGCTCTGCTCACGGCAACGCGTATTTCACGGGGCTCGGGCGCTCGAAACGAATTGTGTTTTTCGACACGTTGATCGAGCGTCTGCGCCCACCGGAGATCGAAGCGGTGTTGGCTCATGAACTTGGACACTTCAAATTGAAGCACATCGCCAAGCGCCTGGCGTTCTCGTTTGTCTCCAGCCTCGTGCTTCTGGCGCTGCTAGGGTGGCTCGTCACGCAGTCATGGTTTTTTGCCGGACTTGGGCTCGAGCCGCCTCCGCACGGAAGCGGCCAGGGCGTCGCGCTGGTGCTCTTCATGTTGGTGATACCGGTATTTACGTTCGCGTTCGCGCCGCTCGCCAACATCATTTCGCGCAAGCACGAATTCGAGGCTGATCGCTTTGCTGCGCACAATGCATCGGCACCGGATCTGGTCAGCGCGCTCGTCACGCTATACCAGGACAACGCATCGACGCTAACGCCTGACCCGATGCATTCTGCGTTCTATGACAGCCATCCGCCGGCCGCAATTCGCATCGCGCGGCTTTTGCAGCCGTCGACCTAGGTAATGAAAACGCGCGACCAATTGCTCGCGTCACACTGCGTCGCCGCCGCGACGGCGATGAGCGAAGCAGCCGTGGCGCAGCAGCTGGAGGTGATCGATCAGTGGACATTTGCTGATGACGCACTGACAAGAACGTATCGTTTCGAGAATTATTACGAGACGATCGCATTCGTCAACGCGCTGGCCTATCTGGTTCATCGAGAAGACCACCATCCCGAGCTGCGGGTCAGCTATTCGAGCTGCGAGGTTCGCTACAACACCCATTCGATAAACGGAATTTCGCAGAACGATTTTATTTCGGCGGCAAAGACCGATGCGCTTTATTTGAGCGCGCATTTTGGCCGCGCCGCTCGGGCGTGACGCTGCAGGGTTCCGGCTTGGAAACAGAGCGGGTACGCGCGCGCGTCGTCGCAACGTTCGGTCGCAGTTCCTTGATAGACCACGAGAGCCGTATCCTGCAGGCGACGCGTCGTGGCAAGCGTGGCGACGTGGTCGTCGGCGACTGGGTTTCAGCGAGTCTGGCCACCAACGACCAGGTCACTATTGAATTGATCGAGCCCCGCGCGAGCCTTCTTTTTCGGGCTGATTCCTATCGGGTCAAGGAACTTGCTGCGAACATCGACCTAGTGGTCGTTGTGTTCGCCGCGCACCCGGCGTTCAACCCGTGGTTCGTCTGGAAAGCACTGGTTGCGGCCGCGGCTTCGGGCATCGAAGCTTTGGTCTTGCGCAACAAGACCGATCTTCCTGATGCGAGCGATGCCGCCGCATTTGTTCAGCAAATTTCGCAACTCGGCTGGCGCACGCTTGCTTTGTCGACAAAGGTCGATTCCGCGGCAGCACGCGAGCTATTGAACCGTGAACTGCTGGGGCGTCGGAGTTTGCTGGTAGGGCAATCGGGTATGGGAAAGTCCACGTTGCTCAATCTGCTCGTGCCCGACGCGCGCGCGCGTACGCAGGAATATTCGCAGCGCTTAAATGTTGGCAAGCAAACGACCACGGCGTCGCGCTGGCTTCCATTCGGCTCCGGTGCGCTGGTCGACACGCCAGGCTTCCAGGAGTTCGGGCTGTCGCATCTGTCTCTGAACCAGATAGCGGGGACCTTTCCTGAGTTCAGCGCGTTGTTGGGAAGTTGCCGATTCGTTGACTGCCATCACCATGAAGAGCCCGGCTGCGCGATCAGCGCCGCACACGCCGAGGGGTCGGTGTCGCCCGAACGCTACAAGTTTTATAGATCGCTGACCGCATCGTTGGCAAAATGAACGTTGCTACCTCCCTTTAGCCGAAACATGCATACAAATGAAACTGCTCGCGCGCGCCGATAATTCACTGCAGGCGTCGATCTGGGCCGATACGCTGCGTGCGGCTGGAATCCGGTGCGAGTTGCGCAACACCGCGCTCTCAGGCGCGATGGGAGAAATTCCTTTTCTCGAGTGTGCGCCTCAGCTTTGGCTCGAGCGCGACAGCGACGCCGCGCGCGCACGCGATATCCTTCAACAGTTAAAACGGCCGATGCAGGGGCCGCTGTGGATATGCAGCAGCTGCAGTGAGTACTCCGAGCCGCAGTTTGGAAGCTGCTGGCAGTGCGGGGTCGCCCGCAACGATTGACTATGCGAACACGCTCGCCAGCGTTAGCAGCAGCAATAAAACGAGCCACAGCAGAAGAGTGCGCCACACGAGCCCTACAACCGCACGCAGCGCCGGAGCACTCGGCTCCGCAAGCCCGGCGCCTTCGTTGCCGACCTCGTCAAAGTAGCGCGCGCTCTCGACCGCAGGCATCAACCGCAGATTGAGCGCGCCACTGGCCGCTGCCAGAATCAATGTGCGCGAATCGGGTACCGGCATGCCGTCAACCGGTTGCTGGCGTGACACCTGCCGCCAGCAATAGATTGCCCCTTCAAAGTCGCCCACCACGGCAAAGCCAAGGGACGTCAGGCGCGCCGGCGCCCAGTCAATCCACGCGAAGGCGCGACGCGCGAAGTCACCGAAATTATCGGGCGGGGTCACGGGCGAGGGTGGACGGTTCCAGGCTCGCGCGACGTGTTCAGCAAGCCGATACGCTACTGCGCCGATCGGGCCGGGCAGCACGACAAACCAGAAGAACACACCGAACACGTGTCGTTGCGACAGCAGCAAACCATGTTCGATTGCCTGACGCACAACTTCGTCCTGGTCGAGATCGGATGCGCTGAAGGTCGGGTCGATCTGCTGCTTCCACGCGGTAAGTTCCCGCCGCGCGCCGTTCAGATCGCCGTTCGCGAGAGCGATCTGGATTTCGGTGCCGCGATGGCTGAATTGCCTGAACCCGAGCGCAAAGAACAGCACGGATACATTGACGACGAGTGCAAGCAGCCAATGGATCGATATTGCAATCGTGTAAACCGCACCGACCGTCAGCGCAAGACCTACGACCACGAGAAGCCATGCATAAACCCCGTGTTGCCAACGTCCTGCGTTCAGGTTGCGCTCGGCCCACGCCGATATCTGTCGCACACCGCTGTAAACCGGGTTAGTCGTCGGCAAAGGACGAAGCTGCTCGAGCAAAAGCGTGATCACCAGCGATAGCCAACTCATGACTTGATTGTAGAGGCGGGCCGCGCACGGTCAGCGCGTAGAAAGTGATACAGGTTGCGCACCATCGCCGCGGTCGCGCCCCAGATGAAGTAATTGCGCGGGCTTACGCCGCTATCGGGCCGGCTGTACTGCATCGCGTAAAACGTGCGCTGCGCATCGCCGGTATCTACGACACGGCGCTCGTGATTGGCTGGATCCATCAAGAACGCAAGCGGCACTTCGAACACTTCGGAGACCTCGAATGGATCGAGCACCGGCGCTAGCGGAGTTTTGACGAAACCAATCACCGGCGTTACCTTGTAGCCAGTCGCTGTAAGGTATTCAGGCAATGTGCCGATGACGTCGACGCCTGACGCGGGTATTCCTATTTCCTCTTGCGTTTCACGCAGTGCCGTTGCAATGGCATCGGTGTCACTGCTTTCAACCCGACCGCCGGGAAAGCTGATCTGTCCCGCGTGATCATTCAGGTGCGCCGTCCGCACCGTAAGCAGGATGGCTACATCATCGGGATGCAAGACCAGGGGTATCAGCACCGACGCTACACGCTGCGCTCTTTCCGGATACAGCACGCGCATATCGGCGCGCAACTCCGGGCGCCATGAAGGTGGCGACGCAAAGCGATGCCGTATCGCACTGGGCCGCAATTCATCTGCGGCGACTGCCGTGCCCCGAGCCTCCGTCGATACGAATGCAGGATCATGCGGAACCGCTTCGGGATCGAAGATCGGTTGTGACGCCAGCGGGTCGATGTCGTCTGCAGGTGCGGTCATCGCGATCGAAAAAAAAGCCGCCAGCTCGGGCGGCTTGTTTCATTGTCCAAGAGCCGGGTTACTTCGCCTTTTTTACGTTGCCTTTAGCGGCACTGGCCTTGGCTGCGCTCGCGTTCGTGCCCGAGACATTACCGGCGGAATCCATCGTGACATCGATCTGCGAGTTGGCCGCCGCATCGGCTGCCGATCTGTCTGCGGCCGTCTTGTCAGCTGCCGATTTGTCGGCTGCACTCTTGTGCTGAAGCTTTTCCCGGATCCGCGCTGACTTCCCTGAGCGATCGCGAAGGTAATAGAGTTTCGCCCGCCGCACGTCGCCGCGCCGCTTGACCTCGATTGACGCAATGGTCGGTGAGTAGAGCTGAAAGGTTCGCTCGACGCCCTCACCGCTTGAAACCTTGCGCACCACAAACGACGAATTCAATCCGCGGTTGCGGCGACCAATTACTACGCCTTCATAGGCCTGGACGCGCTTGCGCGTGCCTTCTACTACGTTGACGTTGACGACCACGGTATCGCCCGGAGCGAACACCGGTATCTGGCGATTAGTGCTGACTCGCGCCAATTCTTCTTGATCCAGCTGCTGAATAACGTTCACTTGATTTCTCCTGAATCCATCGTGCTGCAAATGTCTTATGTTGTTTTGCAGTAGAGGATGGTTGACCTATCGATGTTGCTCCACTTTTAACACTTCAACTTGCGCCTTAACACCTGCGGCCGCTTCGTGCAGATGCGTCTCGTCGAGCACGCTCAATTGACCCGCCGCGCGCGCCCGCTCGATCATCTCCGGCCTTTGCGCAGCAGTCCATGCAAGTGAATCGCGACGACGCCACTGCCTGATCTGCTGATGGTGCCCTGACAACAGGACCTCCGGCACGCTCATACCACGCCAGTTTTCAGGACGCGTGTAGTGCCTGGCGTCCAGCAATCCGGCCGCGAAAGATTCGTCGGCCGCCGACGCTTCCTTCAACGCTCCGGGCAGTTGCCTGACGACAGCATCGATCAGCGCCATTGCCGCGATTTCGCCACCCGACAGCACGAAATCGCCAATCGAAATCACTTCATCCACGCACGTGTCGATGAATCGCTGGTCAATGCCCTCGTAGCGTCCGCAAATCAGCGCAAGCGACTTACCCGCTGCTGCGAGCCGACGGACGCGCGCGTCGTCCAGCGGAATTCCATTCGGCGAAAAAGCGATCACTCGGCTGCCGCCTCCATTGGCTTTAACGGCGGCTAGCGCGTCCGCAAGTGGGGGCGCCATCATTACCATGCCGGGGCCGCCGCCAAACGGCCGATCGTCGATTGTTCGATGCGCATCCGAAACAAAGTCACGCGGGTTCCAAGTCTGCAACGACCACAGCCCCTGTTGCTGCGCGCGGTGCGTGATGCCGTGGTCCACGATTGCTGTGAACATCGGCGGAAATAACGTGATGACGTCGATCTGCATCATTTAGTTTGCCTACTACCAGCCAGCTTCCCAATCGACCTTGATCACATCGGTTTCTATCGAATCGATGTACTGATCGACCAGCGGAATCAACAACGGTGCTGCAGCAGGGTTCCTACCCTCTGAAATACGCTCTACCGTGCTCTTGACTTCAAGCCACTGAATCACCACACCGCCTTGTTCACGGTGCTTACCAAAGCGCAAACCCGATACGGTTCCGAGTTCGATCCCCTGCCGGTTAACCACCCGGTGCCCGATCACGTCGCTCAGGTAGTGCGTGCCTGCACCCGCCGGAGGAAACGCGCTTCGCGGTACCGCTACCGTCGCGCCTCTTAAAGCGTCGGCGGCTTCCTTGCTGTCACACCCTTGCCACTTTGCAACAATTGATTCGACATGCCGTTTTACGCCTTGGATCTGCAACGAGCGTGGCTTCGAGTTACTTATCAGCCACCAGTTGGGCACCGCTTCGAGGACGCTGCCGTCTGCGGCAAACGGAGCAACGCGGACCCACCCTTTCAAGCCATAGGCGCCGCGAACGACGCCCAACTCGATCAAATCCTCAGGGGCCACTACGCCGCGGCGGCGGACTGCTCCTGCGTCGGCGCGGCAGCCACTGCGTTGGCTTTCACCAACCGAGCGACGGTTGGCGACATCCTCGCGCCCACGCCAGTCCAATAGCTAAGCCGGTCTGCAGTGATGCGGAATTTCGGCTCTTGGCCCGAAGCGACCGGGTTGTAGAACCCGACACGCTCGATAAAGCGGCCGTCACGCGGATTGCGCGAATCGGTCGCTACGATGTTGAAAAAAGGGCGCCTTTTTGCGCCGCCGCGTGCAAGTCGTATAACGACCATAGAATTCCTTGGTAAGCCGCGCCCATGCTGCTACGTGCGCTGCGGAAAGCCTTCGATTGTATCGGGTCTTGCCATCAGAGCAAGCGGCGCTTCTATCCCCTCTATGATTGCTAGCGTGCCCGACCGCACCAACCATTTTCGAAATAAGGCCTTCGCCGCCCTGCTTGCCTCGGTGGCCGGCGCCGTCGGGGCCAACCGCGTGTACCTGGGTCAACGGCTCTGGTGGCTTCCGCCGGCGCTGACGGCAGCTACGCTTCCATTCCTTTTGGGTGTTGCCAACTGGTACCAGACCGCGCCCTTCTTTCTGCTGATGGTGCCTGTCGTCGCCGGTTTCATTCAGGCGCTGGTCATCGCGTTGATGCCGGACGACCGGTTTGACGCTCAATTCAATGCAAGGCATGCGCGGCGTAATCGAAGTGGTTGGGCGGCGGTATTGGTGGCCATTGCCACAGTGCTGGGAGGCGGGGTCGTCCTGGTGTCGACCATTGCTCTGGCGACGCAGACTTACTTCGAGAACTCGTTACGCGCTACCCAATAGCGCTCAGAAAAGATCGAACTGCGGAGTGATTTTATCGACCGTGGGCGGTGCTACGAACAGGTCGTTGCGCAGTGCCGGAATATGGCGATCGAGCTGGAATTTTGCCGCGGCTTTGGCAAAGCGCTGGCGAATCAACTCGGCCCAAATCCCCTCGCCA
>Ga0183260_10002338_pt1 | contig 15695 bp, 9 predicted proteins | sample AntDrymUQ4972206_2_FD_129768 | JGI IMG/M metagenome (GOLD analysis project Ga0183260, IMG submission 129768) | Polar desert sand microbial communities from Dry Valleys, Antarctica - metaG UQ497 (22.06) (version 2) (version 2) | ecosystem: Environmental > Terrestrial > Soil > Desert | place...
CGACAACTCCGTCGACATGGGCACCGGCTACGACTGCTTCGACACGCTGTCGCACACGCTCGACCCGCGCATCCAGGGGGAGGCACGTGAGAACCGGCTGCTGCTGAAGTCGACGCTCGAGGCAGTCGGCTTCACCAACTACGCCAACGAGTGGTGGCACTACACCCTCGCGGACGAGCCGTTCCCGAACCGGTACTTCGACTTCCCGGTGTCACGACGCGCGCTGCGCTGACCGGCCGTCAGCGCTGTCGCCTTCGACACTCCGCTCGTGGACGATTCGTAAGCGGGCACCACTGGCCGGGCTTCCATGTCCGGACCGCCCCGGGGTGGATCAACGACCCCGGCAGGACGAGCTGCCCGTACTCATGACCTTTGTAGTCGCCTCGAAGCAGATCGGCCACCGGCCAGATGAAACCGACCTTGTCTCTGAATCCCTCGCCGCTGTGCATGAAGTCGAACCCGTTCAGTCCACACCCATCACCGGACCGGAGCCACGCTAGTCGGCCTCGGGCATGTGGCCCAGCACTCGCCACAGATGCGCGGGGCAATGTCCCACATGCCACCTCGGCGATCCGCCGCGTCACCATAAACCTGGTTGGGCTGCCCGGCGGCAATCCGCGTGACTTGTGGGCTATCCGGTCATCGGTTTGAGCGGGCGGCTCGGCGCCGGTGGTGTCCCCGACCAGCAGGTGTGCGTGGTCTACGGTCTCGCCCTGAGCGCCGTGGACGGCGGTGGCGTAGGAGAGCTCGACGTGCTGGTGGACGTAGGCGCGGGCAGGGCCCGTGCGCCGCCGCGTCCGCGCACCACGAGTCTCCCGTTGTCGTCGATGCCGGTCACGTCCAGCAGTCGCGGTTGGCCACGCCTAGGTGGCGATCGTTGCGGCGGGTGGTGACCTGGTCGCCGAGGCCGACGCGTTCGCCGGCGGCGGTGGTGAGTGCTCCGGTGGCGATGGTCTCGCCGGTGGTGAGGCGGTGGTGACGGATCGCGGCGTTCAGCGCCTTGACCTGCTCGCGGGTGTCGGCGATGACTCTGCCGCTGGCGGGCTGAAGGCTGCTGAGTGCGGCGAGGCGTTCGACCTCGGTGGGGTAGATGGCGATCCGGCCGTGTGCGAGGAGCCGTCGAAGACCTCACCGGCGCGTTCGCTGGTGCGCATGAGCAGCGTCAGCTCGGCGTACTCGGGGTCGGTGAAGCGGTGGACTATAGGGTGAGACAGGCCTCGGGGCGCGCCCAGCGTGCGGCGTGGTCGAGCACGCCGCCACGGCCGACGGTGAGGAGCTGGTGGCGGTCGCCGACGAAGGCGACGCGCGCGCTGGCCTCGTCGGCGATGGCGAGCAGGGCCAGGGCGGTGTCCTGGTCGAGCATGCCGGCCTCGTCGACGAGGAGGAGGTCGCCTGGTCGCAGCCGGGCCTGCGCGCCTGCGCTTGGACGCGGGACCATCGGCCGTCGGCGTCCCAGCGGTAGCCGTGCTGGTGGACCAGCCAGGCAGCGGAGAACGCGTCGGCACTGATTTGGTCCTCGGCGACCCGGGCAGCCCTTCAGGGTCGGGGTCACGACCACCAGCCGCTGGTGCTGTATCGCCAGCAGGTCCGCCGCGGCTGCCAGCGTCGTGGTCTTGCCGGCTCCGGCTGCGCCCTCGATCACCATCAATCCCGCGGTGGCAGACACGCCCACCACGAGGCCTTGGGCTTGGTTCAGCTCGTGCCCGGGGAGCAGCCCCGCGACCTGTACCTGGATCACCGGCCGTTCGGCTCGAGTGGAAAAGCGTGTGGTGAGGTCGGCTTCGACGTCGAGCACGTCGCGAGAGGTCAGAGCGCGCACGTGCTCGGGCACGTCGTCGCGGGCTAGAAGGGGCACGCCCCGGCGTACCGTCCGGCTGGTCAGGCCCTCGGCCAGCTCGTGGCGCACGGAGTCCGGCGCGACGACGCCGGCCGCGGCGACGATCTGTTCGACCTGGCCACGGATGTCGGCGGCGTTTCAGCCCGAGCGACGGCCCCGAGCCGAGACATCACGAGGTCGGCCACCGCGTCCCGGTCGACGTAGCCGCTGGGAGTGCCGCGTCGGACCGGGGGCTTGACGGGCAGGTCGGCCAGTGGTGTCGGGGGAGTGTCCTCGAGCTCGCGGAGCTCTTCGACCCACCGTCGGCCGAGGTCGGCGCCGTTTTGGGGCACGACCTTGTCGGGTCGCGCCTGGGCCCAGGCTCGACGGTCCCAGGTCCGTCGCAGCGCCGGGCCGGGCTCCTCGTCGGGGTGGTTCTCTGCACCACTGCGCCTCGTAGCGGCCGATTTTGCGGGTGATCTGCGCGGCACCGGCGCTGAAGGCTCAGGCGTACGGCGCGAGTTCTGTGATCTCGCCTGTGTTGGGGTCGAGGGTGTACCCGAGGGTCGCGAGCGTCTTGCGGAACTCGAGGTCGCACGCCACCGCGGCGCGCCCGATCCCGTTGATCGCCTCGATGCTGCCCACCACGCCCACCGAGTGCAGCCCGCGCCACCCGCCTGCGGCGAAGACACGGGCGTTGACCTGCAGGTGCAGGTGGCGGGGCGGATCGCCGTCCGGGAGGTATGGTGCCGCACCACCGCCGCCTCGAGTTGCTCGACCGGCACCTGCACCTGCCTGCCTCGCGGCCCCACGCGCGTGGTGGCGTGCGCGGCCAGCCAGCCGATGATATCGACCGCGGCCCGGTCCTGGGCTGCGTCACAGGCAGCGGCGACCTGCGGGTGCAGCGTCGCCGCCAGCGACCAGGTCTTCGGACCGTTCACCACTACGTCGACGAAGCGCAGGGCCATGCGCATCCTGGCGTAGCCGGCCCTTCGGCTTCTCGATCTCGACGTCACCCGGCGACCCAGCGTTCGTATGCCTTCCGTTCAGCATTCCCCCCGCGGTTACGACGCCAACCTGGGTGCGCCCGACCGTTCCGCATGCACCGCAGGGCCGGCGACATACCTGCTCGCCAGCCCGATGCCGTCGGCGATGTAGGAGTCATCGACGCCCGATCGGTCGGCCTCGACGAACGAGCGCGCTACGGGAGACGACGCTCGGCCCGCCCCGACGGGCGGACCGATCTACGGACCTTCGTAGCATGCGTGTCGTTCGTTCTGGAGGCGGTTGCGGGCTTCAACGGGGATAGGGTTGACGACCCGTCACTAGTCGTCAACGGCGATCAGTATCGGTGAGCTCGGTTGTAGCGATCGCGCGCGAAGTCAGCAGGTGGGCGGCGTACGCCAGATCTGTGATTGATGAGCCGGGAGTCTGGGTGTGAGCCCGTACGCCGCGAGCAGCAGTGGATGCCCGTGAGGGTGGCGGGCACAGGGCGTGTTGGCCTGGACCAGCTCGAGTCTCCGGATCTGGTCGAGACGTTCCTGCGGATCGGTCATCTCAGGCTCTCCCGGCCGGCGGTGTTCGGCAGATGCCGACGAGGTCACAACTATCGCAATGAGAGCACCACACGTCGAGTCTCGGCAGCTCGTTGTTGCGCAATGACTCGCCCGCATCGCTGATCCGGTCGCGTACGCCGCTGAGCAGGGCGTCCTCGACCTCTTCGCGCGTGCTCTTTCCTGCAGCATCCAGGTTCAGCACCTCTACCAGGTCGGCGGACTCCCCGGTCAGTTCCCGGTAGCCGACGGCGTAAACGTGCAGCTGGTCGCGGGTGACGTCCTCGGCCTGGGCTCGGTCGGTCGACTTGAAGTCGACGATGGCGAGCTCGTCGGTGTCGAGGCGGCGGACGAGGTCGATCCGACCGTCGACGGTGACACCCGGAGCGACGTGCACCTGGATCTGCTTCTCCGAGTGCACGGTGTTGGGTAGATCGGCGCCGTGCCGATCGAAGTAGCGGACGATCGCCTCGGCCGCGGACTTCTCCAGAGTTTCGCGCAGCGCCGGGTAGGCGAACGGCGTGTGCAGGTGGCGGGCCACGAGGTCCTCGGCCGCGTCTGGACCGAGCAACTCACCACCGATGGCCCGCTTGTGTACCTCGGACAGCGCGTCGTGTAGTCCCTTGCCAAAGCCGAGGGCCTCGTGCAGCGGCGCGTTGAAGCCGTAGAGGAAGCGCAGCTTGAACTGGTAGGGGCACTCGAAGAGGTACTTCAGCTCCGAGAACGAAAAGGTGACCTGCGGGGTCTCCTGTTTAGGGGTGGGCTTCAGCCTCGCCGGCAGCGACTTCCTGCTGGGTTTGGTCAACATCCAGGAGTTTGCCGTGCAGTGGTCGAAGAACGTCGAGCGCTTGCGGTAGAGCTGATTGCCGAGTACCGGTGAGTACGTCGTCGCGAGGTACTTCTGCGCCCGGGTCACGGCCACGTAGAACAGGCGGGTCTCGTCTGCCAGGGTGCCCTTGTAGCGATCGGAGTCGTCGATGGCCTCCGCGGGGATGACATGGAAGACCCCCAGCCCACCCTGCGCCTTGCCGGGGAAGCGGTTGCGGCGCAGGCACGGCACGAAGACCGCCGGCCACTGCCTGCCCTTGGCCTGGTGGACGGTCGAAATGGTGACCGCGTCGGGAGTCGCGTAGCCGACGTCGGCGTCAGAATCGGCGTAGTAGTCGGGCGCCTGCTCGGCCAGCCATTTGACGAAGGCTGAGTACTTCTCCTTGGGGCTGGTGGCGAAATAGATCTGCTCGAAGTCGGAGATCGCCTGGCTGAACTTGCCCAGCTGGTAGAACACCAGCTCACCGCGGCCAGGATCACCCGGGACGGTCTCCTCACGCAGGCTGAGCGACTCGAGAACGTCGAGGTAGAGCCGCTGGATGTTGTAGACCCCCCAGCGGGCGCCCTGGTCGAAGTCCCGGCCGCGGTCAAGGACGCCCACCGCTTCCGACCACTGTCCGCCTTTCGGCACCAGATGGGCTTCGTTCCACAGCTCCCGCAGCTGATCGGCGTCGATCTCGCCCGCGACATACTTGAACAGGCCGACCACGGCAGCGATCTCGGGGCTGTCGAAGAGCCGGTTAAGACCCTTGATCACGTACGGGATCTCGCGGGCGCGCAGCTCCGCCACCAGCGGCCCGGCGTCCTTGGCCACGGAGCGGAACAGGACGGCGCAGTCCGACCAGGAGAGCCCCCGTGCCTCGGCTGCGGGCTCGTCATGGAAGGGCACACCGCGCAGATTTTGGACCCGGTCGCAGATCCAGCTCGCCTCGGCCTCCGGATCGTCGAACTCGAGGGCCAGCAGGTCGCCCCGGTCCCACGCTTGCGACTCGAAGGCGACCATCTTCTTGTCCAGGCGCTCGCTTTCGGGGATCCGCTCGGCGATCGTGCGGCCCAGCTCGACCACGCCCTTACTGGAGCGAAAATTGTCGGCCAGGGTGACCTGGCGGACATCCTGGTAGCGATTTGCAAAGGTGATGATGTTGGAGACTGCGCTCCCGCGCCACTGGTAGATCGTCCGGTCGTCGTCGCCCACGACGCACAGATTGGCCCCGAACTGGACGAGCCCACGCACGAGCCGCTCCTGTAGCGGGTTGACGTCCTGATACTCGTCCACCACGACGTACCTGATATCGGCTCGCACGTGCTGCTGGACGGTCGCCGCGTCCTCGTCGACGTCTGGGTCGCCCTCGAGCATCTGAGCGGCAAGGCTGATCATTTCGGTGTAGTCGAAGCTGGCCTTCTGGTAGATCAGCTTGAGGTAGGCGTCGGCGGAGTCGCGGACGCCGTGGGGGATCAACGTCTCGTCGACGTCGTCCTCGCGCAGCACGCTCATCACCTGCAGGTAGAGCTTGGAGTGCCAGAACCGCCAGAGGGTCGGCACTTTGGCAGAGCTGCTAGGGCAGGTGGTGAGGCCGGACTTGACGCTGTTGCGGTCGACCAGGAGTCGTGCGGTGATGTCGGTGAGGACCGAGAACTTGAAGGTCTCGGGCACCAGTCGTTGCAGCAAGTCGAGGCAGTAGCCGTGCATGGTGCCGATGTACATGTCGGCCAGCCCGAGAACCTGACCATGTTCCTTCTCGACGATCGAGAGCACCCGGTCCTTGAGCTCGGCCGCTGCCTTCTCGGTGAATGTGAAGGCCACGACATTGCGCGGCTCCACCCCGGGCAGCGCTAGGACGTCAGCGATCCGTTTGGAGATCACGTGGGTCTTGCCCGAGCCCGCGCAGGCGATGATCTGCAGAGTTTCGTCGAGGCAGCCGATAGCCTCCTGCTGGGCGGTGGTGTATGCCGTCATCGTCCGGCATTCGTGTCGTTCAGCAGGTCCCACCGGTCGCGCCAGTCCTGAATGCGGGCGAGTTCGATCTTGTGGTGAGTGGACCCGCGGGTGACTTTGCGCTGACCGCCGTGCATCTTCAGGTACTGCTGATGCACACGCCAGATGTCCTCAACCATCCAGTCCTCAGGGACGACGAAGAACTCTACCGCTGGCCGGCCGACGCCGACGAAGACCCAGAGCCGTCCGCGGCTCTCTGCCGGCGCCGACTCGACGCCGTACGCCGTCGACGTCTGCCAGGTACCCGACCTCTTGGTCGACACCCGAACCGTGCGACGGACCCCGTTCCCCTCCGCATGCAGCACAGGCCGCCGGCCGATCTGGCCCGTCCTAACCGACCAGCCTCGGGATTCGAGCTCCGCGGCGACCAGAGTCCGGCCCCTCCCGGCGGTGTCCTGTGTTGCGCTAGTCGACATCGAGTCCGTACTCCGCGAGTCGGGCGCGGGCAACTTCCCGCTCGTCATCGGTGAACAGGGAGGCGAATTCCGGTCTGAGGACCACGTTTTCCACTGCCAGGTCGACGCGACCCCGCTCCCACAGCGCGACGAACCCGTCGGAGACTCCCGGACTCGCGAGCAACTTGCGAGCCGTGCCCAGGGCACCGTGCTCGGCGAGCATCCGCAGGTAGACGGTGGCGTTGTAGCCCGCCTCCTTCCTGGCCTTGACGTACACGTCCTTCATAGCGCGTCCGAAGTCGGCGGTGAGGCTGGCCGTGTCATCTGCCTCGGGCGCCTTCCCGTCCGCGGGCACCCACCCGCCCAACACACTCTCCGCGGCTCGGATCACGTGGGCATCGTCATCGAGACCACCCGCATCGGTGTCACGAACCTTGTCGTTGATCTCGAGGAAGTAGCTGGCGCTTGCCCGGGCAATGCGCCGCTGGGTTGCGTCGTACTCCGCCCAGCGACCAAGCATCCCCTCCACCTCGGTTGCCAGGCGGCGTGCCTGCAATTGCAGAGCCGTGTCGCTCAGGTGCATCCGCACGCTCTCAGCAAGAGATTCGAGCTCCTCGACCGAGGTGTCGACGAGCTTGGGCTCGACCTGATCCCACAAGTCTCCGAGCGCCGCTCGGAAGTCCCGTAGCGGATCCGAATCATCGTCGGACAGCACCGAATCCGGGACCGGCTGATCCTGAGGCAGGAGCGGCCTTCCGATCGCAGCCACCAAGAGCTCCTCGAACTTGTCCAGCCGCGCTTCGAGGAACGCCGTGAAATCGTCGTTGCGGGGATCACCCGTCCCGGCGACCGGGATGTGGTGGCTGCTCAGAATGTGATCGACCTTGTCACCCAGAGCAGACGCTATGTCTGCCAGGTAGGCGGAAGGCGGCTTGGCGGAGATACGGATATTGGTGATCCGGTCGATGAGTGTGCGGTTGAGAATGCTGTCGACGGGCCCGTCCTGCCGAGATCGCTTCAGGTAGGCGCTTGGAAAAATGTGGTGGTCGTCGACGCCCTCACTCTCGATGATCTGCTGCGTCAGCGGCTGCACATGGTGGAAGTCGAGCGGACGTCCGGCCATGAGCAGAGCCATGGAGGCTCGGTAGAGGGCACGTTGCCTTGGCGTGACATCGACCCAGCGGCCGCGGTCGAATCGGAATGTGTCGACGTAGTCGGGGGCCGATCCGCCGTCCAGCCAGGCAGTGACGCGCGTGGTGTCTTGGGCGACGGCCGTGGTCGCCGCGTTGTCATAGCGACCACCGAATGAGGCGATCCAGAACCACATCCTCAGCTTGGCCCTTCTCGCGCCGACATCCGGCCCGGAGGCGCTCGCGATCACGGGCCAGACAGCGGACATCGTCACGATGGCCGGGCCGTAGGGGATCCAACGTGGTGACAGCGCTCCGCATTCGTGCCGCAGCATCTTCAACGCCTGGGCCATGCAGCGTGCTGCCTCATCCCATCGGCCGACGATTTCGTCGGGCGTCATGGACAGGACCTGGCTTCGCTTCGACCCACCCTTGCTCCACAGACTGACCACTTGGAGGAGGTCGTAGGGGTCGACCCTGAACTCCTCCAGGATCGGATGCGTGCTCTTCGATTGTTCCCAACGGTCCCGGAGCCGATGTTGGGAAGCAAAGGCCCGTGCGGTGAGCAATTCGAAGACCGACAGCTTCACTCCGGTTCGGTTCAGCGTCTCGAAGATGCTGCAGACGGCATCCGTGGGAGTGCTGGCGGCCAGCGTCGTGACCGGGAATTGGTACTGCTCGTAGGCCCTGATGACCTCGGCGTTGATCTGGACCAGCAACGCGTCGAGGTCATCGTCGTCTCGTCGTTGCTTCACGGCGAGCATCCACTGCAGGTAGCTGGCCACGCTCGATATGGGGAGCATGAGGTCGGCTGCCTGGCGATCCAGGTAGTCCCAGTGAGCCGCGCGCCTGACGGGGTAGACCACGACTGCGTCGTCCACCTCCGGAGGGTCACCCGCCCGCAGATCGTCGACAAGGGAACCCACATTCAGGAAGAACCGGTGACTCCCGGTCCCCCGGAATGCCTGGTAAAGCGAGGTGAGTCGCTGCTGCCCGTCGAGGACGAGGTAGGGCGGCAATCCGACGAGGGGAGGAGCGGACTCAACTGGTCGGGGCGCGAAGACCTGCGCGCCACCCTGGAGGAGCAACAGGGCGCCGGCCGGATAGCTGCTGAAGATCGAAACCAACAGCTCCCGGACCATCCCCGCGTTCCAGACGAAGCTGCGCTGGAAATCCGGGAGCGCCACCTGGTGCTGCTCTACCTGATCCAGCACAAAGTGAAGCGGCTTCTTGTCTGCCTCGAACACGATCATCAGCTGACCTCGAATACCTTCATGACTTCGTCTCCGTAGTCGTTGATCACCTTGACCGCGATCCTTCCAGTCTCGGGTTTTGGGAAGGGGCGGGAGTCCGTGGAGCGGAGGGTCTCCCAGGCGTCGTGGTCGATGTCGGCCTTGAGGGCGGTCTTGAGCCGCTTGTAGGGGTCGTTGGCTCCGGTGAAGTAGCAGTGGCGGACGAAGAACGACTCCTCGTTGTAGTCGGTGTCGATCATCCACAGGGCGATCAGGTCGGTGCTGTTGCTGCGGACCTCACCGGTCGTGGGGTCGTAGACGTCGACGCCGTTGAGGTGGACGACGATCCCGGCGCCGGTCTGCTCGAGGTCGATGTCGGGCTCGCCGAAGACGGTGAACAGGTTGCCGGCGCCAGTCTTCTTGAGCTCCTCGCCCATCAGGAGGTCGGCGTTCATCCGAACCATCAGCACCGGGATCCGTCCGAGCCTACGAGTGGCGGCGACGTTGGCGAAGCCCTCGTCGGAGGCCTCGACGGTGACCCCGTCGTCCTCGGTGACGCCGGTGACCTGGGCGTCGAAGGCGAACCCGAGGATGCAGAGCAGGTCCACGTCCTCGGCGTTGATCGCCTCCCGGGCGGCCTTCTTGACGTACGCCGGGCTGACAGTGCCGTACTGCGGACCGATCGCAATCGCCACCCGGGACGGTGCATCGTCACTCGTCTCGCCGCGCCGCTCGCCGACGGCCTGCACGTACTCGCCCGCGTAGGTCTCGAACGCGGCGAACTCGATCCGCTCGTTGCGGCGGCCGTTCTGGATCGGGCTCTTGGCCAGGTTGTCAAGGATGGTCTGCTCGAAGGTGGGCCCGAGCGCGTCGTGCGCGGCCTCGACCTCCGCGATCGACTCCCGGTCGACGGGATCGGGTCCGCCGGCGAAGGCGAGCGAGCGGTGCGGGCTTAGGGACTCGACTGTGAATGGACCGGAGACCCGCACCTTCTTCTTGTCCTCATAGGGCTTGTCGTAGAGCAGCTCGAAGTCGGCGTGCCGCTTGATGGCGGCGTCGATCTCGGCGCCGGTCATCCCCTCCTTGATGTCGGGATTATTGGCGATTGACTTCAAGGTGACGTGCTGGACCCGCTCGTAGACGAACCCGTGCTGGATGTCGCCCCCGAACTCCTGTCGCGGCAGGGGCTGCGCGGTCAGCGATTGCTCCTTCGCCTGCCCGTCGGCCGTGTCGGCGAGCAGATACCACGGGTACTTCGCCCCCATCACCCGCTGGCGGGCCAGGGCCAGCGCCACCCGCGACGTGTCGATAGTGATCCAGCGGCGCCCCCACTGCTCGGCCACGTAGGCGGTGGTGCCTGACCCGCAGGTCGGGTCAAGCACGAGGTCACCCGGGTCGGTGCACATGAGCATGCACCGCTCGACCGGCTTCGTGCCCGTCTGGACGACATAGAATTTCTCGCTGAACGTGCCCAAGATCGTGTCGTCCCAGACGTGAGACATGGGCATTACTGGGAAGTCGTCCTCAAAGCGCTTGTACGCGAGGACCGTCTTCTGAGCGACTACACGATTGGCCCGAATGGCCGCACGAACCGTCACAGCATTCCAGTGCCGCGCCGGAGAAGGCTTGAATGTACGTCCTTCAAACTCGACCTCTTCAGGCGGCGATGCGCTGGCCCCTTGGCTTGAGATGTCGCTTGCTCTAAACGGCCGTGAACCAGAAGGTCGCGCGAGGAGATCGTCCCTCTCGGTCCGGGTCATGCGCCGGGATGTCCCATCGGGCAACTCCAGCCAGGTAAACGTTCCTCCCGCGGTTCGTTCTCGCCTGGTCTGCCATATCCTTCGAACCTTCACACTGTCCGCCGCTCTGGCGTACCAAATCAGGTAATCGTGGGTCCGTGAAATCACGTCCGAGTCCGTCACCCCGGACTTCGCGAATGCAATGCAGGATACGAACTGCTCGCTCCCGAACACCTCGTCCATCAGGCTTCGGACGAGATGCATATTCGTCTCGCCGATCTGCACTAAGCAGGAGCCGGACTCGGTGAGAAGGTCGCGGGCGAGGAGGAGACGGTCTCGGAGGTAGGAGAGGTAGGAGTGGATGCCCAGCTCCCATGTGTCGCGGAAGGCCTTGATCTGCTCGGCCTCGCGGGCAGCATCCTCGAGCTTGCCGTCCTTGACGTCGCGCTTGTCGGTGGAGACCTGCCAGTTTGAGCCGAACTTGATGCCGTAGGGCGGGTCGAGGTAGATCATCTGGACCTTGCCGCGCAGGCGTTCGCGGTCGGCAAGGGAGGCCATCACCTGGAGCGAGTCGCCGAGGATCATCCGGTTGGACCAGTTGGCGTCGTGCTGGTAGAACTCGACCTGCTGTAGCTCGTCGAGGCCGTCGAAGGTGTCGAAGAGGCTGAGTTCGGGCTCGTCCTCGGGACGGGTTGCGGTGCGGCGGAGGTTCTCGACCAGGGCGTGCGGGTTGATCTTCTCCTGGATGTAGATGGGTGGGGCGTCGGTGACCAGGTCGGTGGTCTCGACAGGCTCGGCCAACGAGGCCGCGGTCTCAATCAACGGGCCGTACTTGCCGCGCCAGACGAGCTGGGGGTCGAGGGACTCGTCGCGGACGTAGCGGATCCGGCGTACTTCTTCGAGATGCGGGTCGACGAACTCGTGGGCGTCGGCGGTGGGGATGTTGGTCCGCTTGTCTCCGTGCTGAATGGCGTCGACGGGGGTCGGGCCCTTCGGGGTGCTACGCGCCACGGGCGCTCCTCGTAGTCGTGTCGAAGTCGAGCAGGTCGGGATCGCCAATGATGGGGGCGTCGTCGTACAGGAGCTGGATGGATTCGGCGAGGCGGGCCTTGAACTCCAGCGGGTTGGTCATCTCGACGTAGCCCCAGCGGCCGAAGCCGGCGTGGTTGTTGACCGACGCGCACCAGGAGTCGCGGGCGGTGACGGCCTTGGCCTTGGTGGATCCCGGGCTCTTCAGACTGCCGGAGACCTCGATGATCAGGGTGCGCTCGAAGGTTTCGCCCTCCTGTCGCTCGAGGCGGAGCAAGAAGTCGGGCACATATGAGTGGGAGCGCCCTTGGTGGAGGTAGGGGATGGCGAGCCCAAGGTGGTCGTTCTTAACGTAGGCCGCGACGTTGCGGTTGAGCTCGAGCTCTGAGGCGAGCAGCTGCTCCCAGGTGTTGCCGGTCTTGCCGTCGAGGGTGACGTGGGAGACCTCGGATTTCTCGGTCGGGACGGTGGCCTTGCGGGTCTGGAAGACGACGTCGGCGGTCGAGCCGACCGGGTCGAAGCGATCGAGCATCGGTCGGAGCCGGCCCCGACGGTCGGCCAGCCGGATGATCGAGGCCCAGACCTGCTCGCCGGCCTCGGCGCGGGCCTCGGTGATCGTCATCAGGTAGCCCAGGCTGTAGCCGTCGGCGACTTGGACCTTGTGGTCGATCCAGTCGCGGCACATCGTCGTCAGCCTGGGGAAGAGCCACGGGCGCTTGTCGTCGGCGCTGGTGAACTGCTGGTCGAGGATCCGCTTGGCCAGGGCGAATGCGACTTCTTGGGATCGGTACTCGCGTTCGTCGCCACGCTCGCGCTCGCTCCGACCGACGACGCCTTGCATCTCGACCCACCGGGGCACGGTGCCAGGGCCGATTTCGAAAGGCGCGGCGGTTTCCAGGTCGAGCCAGATGTCCTCGTCGGGCAGCTCGACCCGATAGCCGTCGAGCTTGGGGAAGGTGATTCGCAGGTGCTCGCGCCCGTCGACCGCGGCGACCTCGACGACCGGCTTCGGCGGCAGGGGCTCGATGGCCGACTTCTCGGAGGAGATGAACTGGAAGGGGATGCCGTAGACGTTGGCGTACTCGGGTTCGAAGAAGCCCTGATCGTTGACTGCGTAGGAACGGCGGCGTAGACCGCGGCCCACGACCTGTTCGCAGAGCAGCTGGCTGCCGAAGGCGCGGACGCCGAGGATGTGGCTGACCGTGTTGGCGTCCCACCCCTCGGTGAGCATCGAGACACTGACTACGCAACGGACCTGCTCGCCGAGCTTGCCCGGCTTTCCGACGGTGTTCATCACCTCGCGTAGCAGCTCGTTGTCGGTGATTTTGTCGATGTCGGCGCCTGGGTTGCGGCGTCGGTACTCGGCTTTGAACGCGGCGATCTCTCCGGCGACCGACTGCTTGAAGTCGGCCTTCAGGGGTTCGCCGGACTCGAGCTGGGCGGAGTCGATCAGAATGGTGCGGGGCCGCGCGAGCGATTGTCCGCCGACCACGTTACTGAGCAGGCTCAGGTTGCCGGGCTTGTGGGCGGTGATCTCACCGTCCTGCTCGACCGGTTCGCCGGCGATCCAGTCGTGGACGAGCTTGGACACCACGGTGTTGGGACAGACCACGATGAAGACGGGTGGCGGCTCGCCGTCGTCGCGCAGGGTCGTCTCCCAGTGGTCGAACGCCTGCTCATAGCTGCGGTGCAGGCTGCGGAGCGCCCCCTCGAGCACCGCGTGCGGCATCCAGTCGGTGACCGTGCCCTTGGCTGCCCGACTGGGCAACGAGTCGCCGACGAACTCCCAAAGCCGGAGGTAGGTCACCAGCTTGTGAGTGGCGTCGTCGTCGACCGGGGTGCGCGGCACCTTGACAACACCTGACTCGATGGCGTCCATCAGGGAGAAGTCGCTGACCGTCCACGGGAAGATGTAGCCCTCGTTGTAGCCGGATCCCTTGAGATAGAACGGCGTCGCGGACAAGTCGTAGACCTGCTTGATACCGACGTGCTTGGCGACGGCCTGGAGCCCCTTAAACCAGACGCGGGCCTCCTCGTTGGCGTCCTTCTGGTCTGCCGACAATTTTTCCGCGGTCACGTCGCTGGTCACCACCCGGTCCTGATAGCAGTGGTGCGCCTCGTCGTTGAAGACCACGATCTGCTGCTTGCTCGTGCCCGCACGCCCGCCCAGGTCGCGGAGAACCCGGCTCACCATCGCCTGCGGCGACTCCTTGAACGGGTCGTCGTGGCGGCCAGCCTTAAGAAGCAGGCGGGTGTTCTTGGCTACGCCGCGGATCTCCTTCGCGTCCTTGAGCTGGAAGGAGTGGTAGTTGGTGATCACGACCCGGGCGTGCTCGAGGCCGCCCTTGAGGTCGGCGGGGATCAAGTCGAACTTCGCGTAGTAGTTGTCCGGGTCCGCGGGGAGGAGCACCCGGAGCCGGTCCTTGATCGTGATGCCGGGCGTGACGATCAAGAAGCGGTTGGTGAACTTGGCGACCTGAGGCGCCTGGATCTTGTTGAGGGATTGCCAGGCGATCAGCATCGCCATCACGATCGTCTTGCCTGACCCGGTGGCCATCTTGAGCGCGATCCGCGGAAGCCCGGCGTTGTGGACGTCGTTCTCCGGCTCGAGCCGCTTGCGCCAGTCGGTGTAGCCGTGGGTGCGGCCGGCAACCTCGGTTAGGAAGATCGCCGTCTCGACTGCCTCCCGCTGGCAGAAGAGGACTCGCTCACCCCGCTCTGGGTCGGCCCAGTGCTGGAGCAGCTTGCGGCTGATCGGGGTGACCCCGGCGTAGTGCCCACCGCGCCGCCACTTCTCGACGTCGCGCCGGATGTCGTTGATCAGGTTGTTGCGCTCGCGTCGCTCACCGGTGGCGTCGAAGTCGATCTCAACCTGTTCGGTGTCGGCCTTGGCGCGCCCGCCCTTGCGGGTGATGGCGATTGGGATCAGCGACTCGCTCGCCCGGCGGCCGTCCTTGATCTCGCCGGTGGGGCCCTGTGGGCCGATGGTGAAGTGACGGTCAGGCTGCTCAAACGGCGTGTTCAGGATGGGGTTGCTGATCGTCTGTGTCACTACGTCGCCCGTCCCCCGGATAATGGTGGACCACCACTCTAGTGACGGAAGTAACAGGAGGTCTCTGCACTGCTGACGACGCGCATCCGATCACCGCTCTGCCCCAGGCCAGGAGCTCTAGTCCGCCTGCGGAAGCACGAGCCAGGAGGCCTGAGCCTGATCATCGAAGAGCGTGGTTGATTGCCGCGCTTGCCGGCCAACCCTGGCATCGCCCTGTAGAGAGGATTCTCGGTGTCCATGTAGGGCAAGTAGCACGACAGGAGCGGCCAACCGGGCCGCTCCTTGTTCCCCGCATGTTCCCCGCTGCAGATCCGGTGTCAGGAAACCGCCTCTGACCTGCGGTTATATGGTGGGCGATACTGGGTTTGAACGAGTGACCTCTGCTGATCAGGCAGGGCGAAGGGCGACCGTAGTGTTGCGGGCATGACCCGCGTGCGCCCGGCGGCTACCACGCTGGCCCTGGTCGCGGGCGTCTGTGCGGTCGCCGGGTGCACCGACGACGAGCCGTCCGCGTCGCCGACCGACGCCAGCACGAGCACGAGCACCGAGCCCACCGAGCCGACCGAGCCGCCGACCGCCACCGAGGACGCGACCGCCTCGCCGTACGGGTGCTACCTGCATGCCCGGTCGGAGCAGGTCCCACCGGAGCTGAGCAACCTCAGCTACCCGGCCAACACCGTGATCCACGAGGTGGAAGTGCTGGGGGACAGCGGTGTCCGGCTCACCGGCGTCACCGACCTGCGGTTCCGCGCCGCGGTGGGGCAGATGCGGCAGCAGTACTCCGACCCGCCGTTCGAGATCGTCGGCGAGGAGGACGTCGAAGACGACGGCAAGGCCGCCAACTGGACCGGCCCGAGCGTGAGCGGCCGGTGGGTCATCACCGACATCTCCGAGGCCTGCCCCGGTAACACCGAGGTCAAGGTTC
>Ga0183260_10002339_pt1 | contig 15684 bp, 15 predicted proteins | sample AntDrymUQ4972206_2_FD_129768 | JGI IMG/M metagenome (GOLD analysis project Ga0183260, IMG submission 129768) | Polar desert sand microbial communities from Dry Valleys, Antarctica - metaG UQ497 (22.06) (version 2) (version 2) | ecosystem: Environmental > Terrestrial > Soil > Desert | place...
CATGGATCGACTATATCAGGAAGAGTTCGCCAGTATCACCCACATCACAGGGAACTCCTCTCACAGATGGCCCATTTTCCCCCGCCAGATCGAAAGATGCGTTGCGCGCGCTCGGGTACGGAATCCGACTCCTGCGCGCGTAGCGCACGTTTTAGTACTCGGTAGGGCCGGCGAGGTCGCCCTCGCCGGCTAGGCCCCCGGCTCGCCCCCCGCGAGAATGAGCTCGAACAGCTTCCACGAGGGCTCGTAATGACGCGGCTGCCGATTGTCGTCCAGGGGCACGATGACCACGTCTTTATCCTCGTCCCAGGGCACCACCAGGGCCTGGTCGTTGATATCCATGAACGCCACTGCCGGGATCCCCCGCTCGAGCGCGGCCCCCGCGAAGCCGTGGTCTGCCAGCACGATCTCGGGCCACGGCCTTGCCTCGAGCAACGCCTCCATGGCCTCCGAGGAATGGGTGTGGAGAAGCGAGGCCCCGTCGCACAGACACGCCACGGAGCCGACGTAGCGGATCCGCGCCCTTCCGCCGCGAGCAAACAGTTCCTGTTCCCGGGGCGAAACCACCTTCCCGCCCGCCGCTCGGTACGCGTCCACGACGCGCATGTGATGTTCGAGCAGACCGGTGGGGTGCCCGGTCGCGGCCAGCAGGCTCTGACCCCCGTCGACGGCCCGGCGCAGCCGCCGTGCGGCCGCAACGATCGCCGCGATCGTGAGCGACGGGTCTATGTAGTCCTGCTCCAAGGGGTCGTCCGGGTCCTTGGAGCACCCCGTGAGCCGAGCCATCAGCTCGAGGATCTGGGGGGCCGAGTAGCGCTCGAAGCCCGAGAGGCCGAAGCGGGACTCGACGTCGTCTCTCAGCATCGAGTGGATCTTTGTGATGTTGCCTCGGCGGCGATGGCTCACATGCGGCCCGGTTATGCCTCCCGCAACCAGCGCATCGGCCGCCTCGCCCAGTCCGATGTCGTCCATGCCGGCCATCTTAGAGTCGCGTCCAGTTCCACCGGTCGGAAGGAGGAGGCGTGGTCACCGGATCACCCGATCCGTTCAAACCGATTCCCGCCGAGCGGTCGTCAAATGTCGCTATACAGCTCTCATGACCACTCGACACGGTTAGTGGGTGCAGGGACCGGTCGAGACCGCCTCGGTCCGGGTCTCGCTGCGAGCGAGCTCATCTCGAATCTCCGCCGCGGTGAGGGCGTAGCCGGCTCTTGCGTCGGACGTCGAAGCCGCGAACAGCATGCCGGCGACCCGGCCCGAAGGCCTCACGAAGGGCCCTCCAGAGTCGCCCTCCTCGACCCGGGCCCTCAGCTGGTAGATCTCACGGGTCACCTCTTCCCGTCCATAGATGTCGAGCCCGCGGGCCTGGAAGCGCTCCTGGACGGCAGCTGGGCCTACCGAAAGACGTCCCTCCGCCCGTCCCGGATAGCCCAACACCGCCCCCACCGCCCCCTTGTCGAGCGCTCCGGAGAGGCTGAGCGGAGGCGCTGCGAGGTCCTCGACGCGGAGCACCGCCACATCGGTCGCGGGGTCGAACAACACCACCGTGGCGGGAAGTCTGCTCGCCTTCTCCTGCACAGTGACGTTCGAGCCGCCGGCAACCACGTGGGCGTTGGTCACCACGGTCGAGCTCGACGCCACCCAGCCGCTGCCCAGCTGGTTGCCGCCGCAGGCGGGAGCAAGCACTCGGACCGTCGAGTCGTTGGCGGCGCGAATGGCTCTACGGGCTAGGGGACCGGCGGGTAACTTTACGGGAGGCCCGGTAGGCCGCGGCAAGCCCGAGAAGACCGGTGGGAAGTCGGTGGTCTGCAGATAACGGCCCACAAAGGCAACCACGTTTGGAGGCTGCTGGACGTCGGTGAGAGCGCGCAGCACGCTCGAAGAACGCAGGGCGCGCGCGAGCGGCCTGACCGGCCCCTGAGCCAGCAGCGAGCCGATCAGCCAATAGGTCGCGAGGACCAGGGCGGCCCCGAAGAGCGCGCCCAGGGCCCTATCGAGGCCCCCCAGACGTAGCCTCCGAGCGGCGAGCCCAAAGCGGCGGCCGATCGTCTGGCCGATTGCCTGGCCCACGGCGATTGCGATCACCACCCCTAGCACCGTCAACAGAGCCGTCTTGAGGCCTGCCTCCTGCGTGAACAGGGACACGATTCGAGGAGCGAACGCCATCCCCGCCACCAGACCCAAGAAGCCGCCGCCGAGCTCGAACACCTGTGCCAGGAGGCCGCGGCGGCTGCCGCGGAAGGCGGCCACCAGGCCGACCGCCACGATGACGACGTCGGCAATGCCTACCCTCAAGTCTTTTCAGCCCTGCCCCGTGATCAACGCCCTGATCGTGAGCCCGCAGATCAGCGCCGAGGCAATCCCGAACCAAACCCAGGGGATGTCCTCGAAGCGCCCCCCCAAGCGGTGGGCGGCAACCAGCAGCGCTGCAGGGAAGAACGCACCGTAGGCATAGTGAAGCCACGGCGGACGTCCTCCGAGTACAAACAGAATCACGCCCACGACCAGCTGAACAGCGAGCAAGACCTGGAGAACACCGAGCAAGTTCCAGTAAGCCGGGACGGGCGGTCGGTTCCTCAAAAAACAGTACAGCGACCACAGCATGACGACACCGAAGCCCACCGGGATCGCCCACGCGATGACGCCATGGATCGAGCTCATGAGCCGGTCCCCGTCACGCGGTGGAAAGGCTCGCCGCGGCCTCGAGGCTGGGCGTGCAGGCCGACAGCACCTGCTCGACCGAGCGCTCGAGCTCAGACCGGTGGGAACGGGAGACGTCTTCGGAAGGCAGGTCCTCGAGCCACCCGGCGGGGACGGCCTCCGCAGCCCCGCACATCTCGGCGAAGTGAATCGCCCACACCCTCGGCACCACCGTGTCGAACTGGTAGCCGCCGCCTCCGGTCGCGAGCCAGCGGCCGCGGCAGAAGCGGTGGGCGACGTCGTGCAGGAGCCGCGCCATGGGCGGATAGGCGGACATCGTGAGCCCCAGATTCGCCAGAGGATCGCCGTAGTGAGTATCGGCGCCGAGCTGAGTTACCAGCACGTCGGGGCGAAACGCCTGCGCCGCCGGGACCACGAGTGCCTCGAGCGCCCACAGATAGTCCTCGCCGGAGGTGTAGGGGGCTAGAGGAATATTCAGCGACGTACCGGATCCGGCCCCCTCCCCGATCTCGTCCTCGAAACCGGTCCCGGGGTAGAGATAGCGGCCCGACTGGTGCAGGGACACCGTCGCGACTCGCGGCTCGTCGTAGAAGATCCACTGCACTCCATCGCCGTGATGCACGTCGACATCGACATACATCACCCGCCTCCTGGGATCGTCCTGCAAGAGGGCGGCGATCGCCACCGCGGGATCGTTGTAGATGCAGAACCCCGACGCTTCCCGAGCGCGGGCATGGTGCAGTCCCCCGGCCGGGTTGAAGGCGTGCTCCACAGCTCCGGAGACGATCTGCTCGGCGGCCACCACCGAAGCGCCGGATACCGCAGCGGAAGCGCGGTGCATGCCCTCGAAAAGAGGGTCGTCCGGGGTTCCGAGTCCGAAGGCCAGACCTTCCGAGCGGCTCCTCAGCCCGGCGTCCAGTTCTTTCACGCAGGCGACGAACTCGGGGTCGTGGACCGAGATTATCTCTTCGTCTGTGGCTGCGCGGGCCGCCACCTCCCGCACGTTGTCCCGCTCTGTGAGACCGAGCTCGCGGATGCGGTCGTAGGTGAGCAGCACACGCTCGGGGCGCAGAGGGTGTGAGGAGCCGAAGTCGTAGGCCCGGGCGATGTCTTCGACGGTTATGAGTGCGACGGAGCTGCTCACGCCTCCGGCTCCCCTCGCGCCAGCTCCCGGCTTCGCTCCATGCCCGCCTGGATGGCGTTGAGAAACGCCGCCCGCACCCCGGACTGCTCCAGTACATGAATCGCCCGAATCGTCGTGCCTCCCGGAGAGGTCACCATCTCCCGGAGCTCGACCGGGTGCATTTTCTCGTCGCGCAACAGCTTGGCCGAGCCGAGCATCGTCTGAACCACCAGCGTTGTCGAGATCTCGCGCGACAAACCCAACAGGATCCCGGCCTCGATCATGGCCTCGGCCAGCAGGGCGAAGTAGGCAGGGCCCGAGCCCGAGATGGCGGTGACCGCGTCGAGGTAATTCTCCGGCACCACGATCACCCTCCCGACGTGGCTCAAGATCTCGGAGGCGAGCTTGAGATGAGCCTCATCGGCGTAGCGACCGGCCGCGATCCCGGCCATGCCCTCGTGCACCACCGAAGGGGTGTTGGGCATGGCGCGGACAACGGGCACAGGCTCGGACAGCCGCGCCTCGATAAAGCTTGTGGGGATTGCGGCCACGACCGACAACAGTGTCTGCTGGGGATGAAGATCGGCCGAGACGGTCGCCAGCAAAGCATCGATGTCCTGAGGCTTGACGGCCGCCACCACCACCTCGGCTCCCGAGATGGCGGCGCTGTTGTCGAGGGTGACGTCCACCCCGTAGGTGGCGCGGAGGTGCTCCAAACGCTCCTGGGCGCGGGCCGTCACGGTGATCTCGGAGGCCGATCGCCACCCGGACGCGAGCAGTCCGGCGAGCAGAGCCTCACCCATCTTGCCGCCACCGAGAACTGCCAACCGAGACATGAGCGAGCCTATGATTGCACCCCCAATCGATCCGCGAGGATCACCTAGCTAGAGAAGGAGTACCGCTTGCTCTCTCGCAGTCTGCTGTGGGTGTCTCAAAAGCCACGCGTCCAGGAGTTGGTCACCGAGACCCCATTGACTCGCCGCGTGGTCGACCGTTTCGTCGCGGGGGACAAGCTCGAGGATGCGATCGCCGCCATCAAGGACCTGAACTCGAAGGGCATCGGAGGGATTCTCGACTTCCTCGGCGAAGGCGTAGCCGACGCGGAGGGGGCGAGCGCTGCGGCAGCGGACTACCTGTCGGCAATAAGGCGTATCGACGAGACCAAGGTCGACACCACGGTTTCGATCAAGCTCACTCAGCTTGGCCTCGCCTTCGACAAGGGGTCGTGCATTGACCATTTGAGAGTTCTGACCGCCGAGGCGCAAGCCATCGGAGCCGTAGTAGAGATCGACATGGAGCAGTCCGATTACGTTTCGGACACCCTCGACGTCTATCGCGTGCTACACACCGATTTCCCCGAGCTGCGCCTGGCGATGCAGGCGTATCTCAGGCGCACCCCGGTCGATCTTCAGATGATGGCGGCGATGCGGCCGAAGGTCAGGCTTGTCAAAGGAGCCTACGCCGAACCGGAAGCCGTTGCCTTTCAGAAAGGCGTGGAGATAGACGCTCAATACATCTGGTTGACAGACTGGCTCTTCCAGCAGGGCCGTGATCCGGCACTTGCCACGCACGACTTCAAGCTGATTCAGCACGCCAAGTCCGCGGCCGCCCATGCCGGGCTCGCCAAGAACTCCTATGAGATTCAGATGCTCTTCGGAATCCGCCGTGAGATGCAGGAGAAACTTGCCGCCGGCGGACACCGCGTGCGAACTTACGTTCCCTACGGATCGGCGTGGTATCCGTATCTCATGAGGCGCTTGGCCGAGCGCCCCGCCAACCTCGGCTTCTTCCTGCGCGCCATCGTGCGCGACTGACACCCTCTACGCGCGCAGAGGCCCCAGAAACCTTCGGATGACACGTCCCATGTACTTCCCCACACATGAGATGTGGCGCCTCCAGCCTCTGGGGCCTCCATCTCGCCAACCCTCCGTCGCAACGGGAAAAATTGCAGCGGCTGATAGCAAGATGCAACGAAAGATACCCATGTGAGGTCCGTTCGGTCAACAGTGCGAATCAGCAGATGAGAACACATATTTCCAGGTCAGGGCCGCTTCAGCTTTCTTCGCGAGCGCACTGTTTTTATTCGCGCGGACTACGAAACACCCGGACATTGTTCAAGGGCACGGCTTGCGCTCCAAGCTGATACTTGTAGCGCTCAGGCCCGCGCAGGAAATCGAAGCGCTCGAGCTTCTGTTGAATGGAGCGCTCGAGCAAGTGGGCAACAAGAACGAGCCCCGGCGACACCGCAGCCGCGGACGGCTCGAAGGCGGAGTTGTAGAGGTAAAAGCGGGAATTGTGCTCGAAGGAGAAAGTGGCCGCCAAGGCTTTTCCCGAAGCCTCCAAGAGATCGAGTTTCAACCAACCCAACGGCATGAAGGTGCGCGCGATGCGTGTGAAGAAGGTAGCGATCTCTGGGTTCATGAAATGTCCCTTGTGCCCATGAGCGCCGCGGTGCATGGCGAAGAACGTGGCGAGATCGGCCTCCAGAGTATCGGGTGCGGAGGTCCTCACCCGAGCATCGGTGTGCTCGTTCCACAGTCGTCGTATCTTTCGCCTAAGCTCATGCCGCTGCTTCTTTGCCAGTGTCGCAAGATAGGTTTCCCAGTCCGAGGGCAGGATCAGGACGGCCGCGGTCTCTTCCTGCTCCAGCTCAAAAGCTAGGCCGGCGCGATCTACGTGATCAACGAGGTGCTCCGCGAACCCCAGGGGAACCGGCATGTTGTGGGCGTCGAATTCGTCCCACAACACATCCGTGTCGCGCAACCACAGCACCAGTGTTGCAGCCACGTCGTTGCGGTCTTCCAGCGAGCAAATCGGGCCGAGGTAGTCGGTCAGATCTATCCCACCCAAGAACCTAAGGATGCGCCGGTCTTCCTCCGTCTTCCGATAGAGAGGTACGATCGCCACGACCTCGCTGCCGCGACGGACGCGCAGGATGAAAAGATCCTTGCCCTCCTTGAACTCTTCCCACCACCCCCCGCCCCACTCCTGAGTAACGAAGATGTGACGGTTGGGATCGCGTTCCAGCAGCTCCCGCCATTCGGCCGCCTCGAAGCAGCTCTCAGTGCAATCGGCGGAGACGCCGAGCGCCGTCAGCGACAAAGACCCAAGGGTCAGCCCAGCGCGACGCTGGGATCAGCTTCGCCGGAGGTGTAGCGGCGGACGATCTCCGCCTGCAGGCGGTCAAGAACGTCGTGTACTTTCTTGCGCCGCTCCGACACCCTTCGCTCATGCTCGGCGAGCGATCCCACGCGGCTGCGAATCTCCTCGGGCTGCAGCTGCGACAGTCGCGACAGTGTCTGCTCGCCGAGGATCTCCTCGACCCGCCGGCGAGGGACGTCGGCATTACGGGGAATGGAGAAATCGGGTGCCCGAGAGGGCAGCGGACCTCTCGGAGTCTTGTCCCGCCTTCCCGCCCCCAGTATCTCGGGCAGACGCGCCATGAGGTCGTCGCCCGAGGCTTGTGAACGGCGGTCGAGCTCGGCCGAGAGGATATCCATGCGGGCGTGGCACAGCCTGCGCTCGAAGGAGAGCTCGTTCTCGGCCTCCCGGCACTCCGCTCGCATCTCCCGCAAAACGCGGATATCGACCGCCGCGAATTCGCCCAGATAGGAGGGCTCCATGATCTTCTCGATGAGGCGGCGGCGTGGTTCTACCATGGTTCCAGGGTACCGCGCCGGGGTGGGCGCAAGGCGAATCAGCAGATAGATGCCACCAGCGGATAGGGGTTAACCGCGGCCCCTCCGCCGGGGTGGTACTCGAAGTGCACGTGTGGGGTGCCTGCGGCGTTGCCCGTGTCGCCCACTGTGGCGATCTGCTGGCCCGCCGCCACCGAGCCCGAGGACACGAGGTTCTGCTCGTTGTGCATGTACCAGTAGGCGTTGCCGTCCGAACCCGACAGGATGATCCAGTTACCCGACGAGGAGCCGTAGGAGGACAGCGTCACCACTCCGGATGTGATCGCCATCACGGGAGTGCCGTAACCGGCCATCATGTCCACGCCCTGATGCGTGTGACCGGCGCGCGGATCTCCCCAGCTGTCGATGAACGACACCGCACCGCCCACGGGGCACGCCATCCCGCCGGACGGAGCAGCGGGGGCGGCGGCAACGGGGGCGGCGGGCGACGGGGCGGGGGTGGTGCTCGCGGAGGATTCTGCCTCGGCTTGAGCAGCGCGTCGGGCCGCCGCCTCGAGCCTTCGTTTGAGAGCATCGTATTCGGAGGAGAGCTCGGAAAAGGTGTCCTGAAGCTCACCCGATTCCTCCTCCAGGCTCTCTGCCGTGCGGCGCAACCGAGCCCTGTCGGTTTCCAGCGCCCGGTTGAGCGCGGCCAGCTCTTGATCGGAACGGACCACCGCAGTGAAGACCTCGTCCTCCTGTTCCGCCACTAGCGACAGCATCATGGCGCCGTCGGCAAGCTCCGAGATGCTGCTCGAGCCCAAAAACACCTCGAGCATGTCGGTCTGTCCGGACTGGTACAGGGTCACGGCTCGCGCGGCCGCCTTGCGCTCGAGCACATCGTGGCGGGCTTGAAGCTGCGTCCGGCGCGCTCGGCTGCGTCGCAGGCGGATATCGATTCGCCCGGCCTCGTCACGCAGGGACTCGACGCGTTCGGTGGCTCGGTCGAGCCGGTCTTGCACCTCGTCCATCCGCTCCTGCAGGGACTTGAGGGACTCCCCGTGGGCGCCGCCACCCGTCGCCAGGGCGAGCGCGAGCGACAGCAATATAAGCAATTTCCCGAGGCGGCCCACCGGGGGAAGCTAGCACAACCCGTGCAGCGGGCCCCTGCGTCACGGTTCTCCACGCTGACCGCGCTATGCGAGGCTCTCGGCTGCCAGCCCGCTGATCTGCTTGCCTACGAGGCATAACCTGAGGTCCGGCGGCGCCTAAACTTTGGACTATGAGGGGGGTCGAGGACTACCTCGAGGAGATCAAGAGGCTCGAGGAGGACGGCGAGCGCATCACCGCCACCGTGCTCGCTCGCATCCTTGACGTCTCGCTGCCCTCGGCCTCCGAGATGCTCAAGCGCCTGTCGGGGGAGGGATACCTGATCAGAGAGCAGGGCGGGTCCATCCTGCTGACCCCGGAGGGGCGGAGGCTGGCGCACACCATGCTCAGGCGTCACCGCCTGGTCGAATGCCTGCTCACTGATGTCCTCAAGATGGGCTGGTTCGAGGTCCACGCCGAGGCCCACAAGATCGAGCACGCGATCTCGGCCCGGGTCGAGGAAGCACTCGCCAAGGCGCTCGACTATCCCGACTTCTGCCCCCACGGCCACCCCATCTGCCCCGTCGACCTCCGAACTACCCGACGGCTCAGCGAGCTCGAGCCCGGGGAAAGGGGCTTCGTGGCCCAGATCTCCGAGATCAAAGAGGAGGTCCTCCCCTACCTCGACAAGATCGGCCTGCGTCCCGGGATCGAGGTCTCGGTTAAGGACCTGGCCCCGCTGCATGGGCCCATGACGGTCGTAACACCGGACGGCGTCACCTCGGTGGGGTTCGAGCTGGCGGCACTGGTGCGAGTCACCGAAGTCGAGTAGTGAGGTGGATGCCCCATGATGGAGGGCATGAGAGCGACCGTTCGGATCACTGCGCTGGTGGTGCTCTCCATGCTCGCACTCGCCTGTGCCGCCCCCCCGGCCGACCAGGCCGCCGGCTCAGGCGGCCCCACAAACGTGGCCGCCGAGCAGCAGGACGCCGAGGGCGGGGAGGTCCGCAATTTCTCCGTGACCAGCTTCGCGGGCAGGGACTTCACCCTCTCGGCCAAGCGCGGCTCCCCGGTGGTGCTCAACTTCTTCGAGTCCTGGTGAACGGTTTGCCGGGCGGAGCAACCGCACCTCAACCAGTTGGCTGAGAGATACAAGGGCAAAGTCGCCTTCATCGGCGTCTCGAATAACGACTCGGTGTCAGACGGCGAGGCCTACGCCAGTGAGCTCGAGGTTCCCTACCCGCTGGCGCACGCGCCCGGGGTGTGGGAGCTCTACGAGGTCCCCTACCAGCCGGTCACGATCGTGTTCGCCTCAGATGGGGCCGTGGCTAGCCGCATAGAGGGGCCGATCACCCTCGACGGGCTCAACGAGATCATCCGCCAGCAGCTCTGACTCGAGTCCCGCGCAGTAGCAGGGCGTCGCCCTGACCGCCGCCGCCGCACAGAGTTACGGCCGCGTACTCGACGCCGCGCCGGCGCATCTCGTGCACGAGCGTCACCGTCAAGCGTGCGCCGGTGGAGCCGATCGCGTGGCCGAGAGCGACCGAGCCACCGTTGACGTTGACGAGCTCCTGATCCAAGCCCAGCATCCGGCTCGAGTGAAGCGCGACCGAGGCGAAGGCCTCGTTGACCTCTACCAGACCGAGGTCGTGGACGTCCTTGCCGGATTTCTTGAGCGCCGTCTGCAGTGCGAGCGCCGGGACGGTGTGGAGATAGCCGAATCGCTCCGCCGACATCCCGTAGGAGACGATCTCGGCCAGCGGTTCGAGGCCCAGCTCCTCGCACCGGGCCGCGCTCATGACGATAGTGGCGGCGGCCCCGTCCGAAAGCTGCGAAGCGTTGCCGACGGTGATGGTCCCCTGCGGTGAAAACGCCGGGCGCAGCCCCTGCAGGGAGTCGAAGGTGGTCTGCGGACGGATGCCTTCGTCGCGCTCGACGAGCGAGGTATCCCCGCGCCGGCCCTCGATCTCTACGCCGACGACCTCCTGGAAGAACCGTCCCGACTCCCACGCGGCCCCCGCGCGCTGATGGGAGCGGGCAGCCCACGAGTCCTGGTCCGCACGAGAGAGACCCAGCTCCTCGTTCACCTCGTCCGAGGACTCGCCCATGGTCTGCTCGGTGAACGTCGACCACAGCCCGTCGTGGACCATGGCATCGACCATCTCGCCGTCGCCCATACGGGCCCCCCAGCGGGCACTGGGTATCAGGAAGGGAGCGTTCGACATCGACTCCATTCCCCCTGCCACCGCCACCTCGATCTCACCGGCCCGGATCAGCTGGTCGGCGAGCGCGATGGCGCTGAGACCGGACAGGCACACTTTGTTCAGAGTTATTGCGGGAACCTCGCGTGGGATGCCCGCCGCTATGGCCGCCTGACGAGCGGTTATCTGGCCCGCCCCGGCCTGGAGGACGTGGCCCATGATCACGTAATCGATGCTGGTGGATTCGACGCCGGCACGCACCACGGCCTCTGAGACCGCGACTGCTCCCAGCTCTACCGCCGAGCAAGTCCGCAGGGTCGAGCCGAACTTGCCGACTGGAGTCCTTACCGCGGAGACGATTACAGAGGGCATCGAGCCGAGTCTAGGGTCGAGTTGAGGTGATTGGTGCCTGTGACACCTCAGTCCACCACACGGCGGGTGGACGATGGTGCTCGAACCGATGCAGGGCCCCTAGATGTCCGTCGATGTCCCTAGACTCGTCCAACAGAGCCTGAGCCTCCTCGTCCCTCCCTTGGACGCTGAGCCAGTTGCCGAGGTCGTGCAGGACCGCGCCGAGCCACGGGATCGCGCCGATCTCTCGAAACAGCGCTGCCGCGTTCGTGAGACCCATCTCCACGGCCTCGGCTCGTCCTGCGATGGCGTCGAGCCGAGCCCTCGTCAGCAAGGCGATCGACCTCAGCATGGGAGTGATCTCGGCTCGGCGGAGATCGTGCACGATCGCCAGAAGCGCCTCGACCTCGCTAAGGTCCTCCAGGGCAAGCGCCGACTCCATCGCTTGCTCGAGGCCCATCCTGAACATGTGACCGTCGGGCCCGACACGGCGGCCAAGGTCGACGGCCTCCCTCGCCGCCTTGTGCGCGCTAACAAAGTTCCCCTCCGCCCTCTCGACCGTGGCACGAGCAACTTCGTAAGCCGCTCGCTCTTGTACGTCGGCCGAGTCCTCGAACCGCTCGAAGATGCGAAGCATCTGTCGCGCCTCATCGGAAACGCCGCGGGCCACGAGAATTGCCGGAACAACCATCAAGAGACCAAGGCTGTCCGCCCTGTCCATTTCCTCCTCGGGTACCTGAGCGGCACTCTCCAGAGCCTCTTTCCAGCGACCCAATACGAAGAGCGGATAGGTCAGCTCCGAGAGCAGAAGGTGCTCCCATAGCCGGTCCCCGACGCGACGGGCGAGGGCGAGCCCCTCTTCGTGAACCCGCACCGATTCCTCGTAACGGTCGCGTCGAAAAAGGAGCTCGGCGAGATTGTTGTAGGCGCGCAGAGCTGCGCTCGAATGATCGTTCTTGAGAGCCACATCGAGGGCATGTCTGACCAGTCCCACCGACTCCTCCGGGCGGCCTTGATAGAGCAGGACCAACGACTTCGTGTTGAGAGCCTGGGAGACAACCTCGGTGAAACCCATGGGCTCGGCGATTGACAGAGCCGTCTCGATACGTTGAAGCGCGAGTTCGGCGTCGTGGCCCCTGAAAAAATGCAGGCGGCCGAGCTGCGCAGCCACAGTAGCGAGATCGGCGTCCGGCTTGTGGCGCAGCAGAACAGGTAATGCTTCCTCCATCCGCTCTACGGCTTCATCCAGCCTGCCCTCGAGCCAGTCGACCTCACCCAAGCGGGCGGTCACCCGAGCAAAGGAATGGCCGTTCCCCTCGGAGGCGAATAGGCTCATCGCCGACTCGAAGTCGGCTCTCGCCCGTTCGAGCCCGCCCCCCTGCAATGCCATCTGCCCCGCACGCTCCAACAGGTCGGCCTTCATGTTCGACTGGGCGGTCAGCTCGATGGCTTGTGTGAAGTAGCGCTGAGCCTCTGCCGGCGCTGCCAAGGAAGCTGCTCGCTCGCCTGCACGAATCAGCAGACCTCGTGTCTTGTCCCGGATGTCGGAAGCGTCCGAGGCGGCAGGGGCCTCCCGGTAGGCAGCCAAGTAGTGGGCGGCAACGACCTCCACGGTCTCACTTTCATCACTTCCGGAGGTGGATTCAATGATCGCGGCCGCGGCCAGCTGCTTGGCCTTGCGGTCTTTCCTGGAGAGTGTCTCGTAGGCGACTTTTCTCACCAGGTCCTGGAGGAAACCGTAGTGGGAGCTCTCGGGAAGAGCCGAGGAGGCCTGATGGGAAAGCAGCTCCTTGCGCACGAGTGTGCTGAGGATCGATTCGAGCTTCTTTTCCGACAGGCCCGACAGAGTGGAGAGTGCCGGGACCGCAAACGTCCTCCCCAGAACTGAGGCGTTTTGGCACACCCTCCTCTCTTCAGCCGTTAGTCCGTCGAGACGGGCGGCAACCAGGGCAAGCAGCGTCTCCGGTACCTCGAGGGTCTCGATCGGGCCCGAGGGCCGGTAGACGTTGCCCTCCCGGACGAGCAGCTCCCGGTCCAGCAGCATTCTGATGGTCTCGACCGCATAGAGGGGCACGCCCTCCGCTCGGGTCAGTATCTGCGTGCAGAGATCGTCGGGTAGTCCGGGCGCCAGCCCGGTCAAGAGCTGGCGAATCGTTTCAGCAGGGAGTGGTTCCAGATAGAGCGAGGTGAAGTTTCTTCCTCCGGCACCCCAGCCGGGCCGTCGCTCCGTGAACTCGGGGCGGGCCAAGGTGATGACGAACAGGGGATGGTTGCGAGACCACTCCAGCAGGTGCTCGATGAAGTCGAGCACCGCCGTATCTGCCCAATGCACATCCTCGAACACGAGGACGGTGGGGCTTGCCTCGGCCAGGCGCTCAAAGAACAGCCGCCACGAGCTGAAGAGATCCTCGCGGCTGTGAGAAGCACCCTCCTCGAGTCCGAGGAGATGCGCCAGACGGGGCTCTACACGGCGCCGCTCGTCGGGATCGGCGAGGTGCTCCTGGAGCATCGTCTTGAGCTTGGCGCGCGCCGACTCAGCTTCCTCCTCCTCGACGATGCCGCAGCGGGACTTGACCATCTCCACCAACGCCCAGTAAGCAACTCCCTCGCCGTAGGCCAGGCAGCGCCCCCGATGCCAATAGACGTTGCCCGCGAGCCCGTCGATGTACTTGAAGAACTCCCACGACATCCGAGACTTGCCTGTGCCCGCCACACCAAGCACCGATACCAGGTGGGCCCGGCGTTCCTCCGAAGAGGCGTGAAACAGCTCCTTCAGAAGCTTGAGCTCACGCCCTCGTCCGATGAACGGTGCTTCGAGCCCGGCCGACTTGAGCGCTCCCCGGCGCCCGGCGACCACCCGAGTCGCTCGCCACAGCGGGACGGGTTCGACCTTGCCCTTCAGTTGGTGCATTCCGGCGTCCTCGTAGGAGATGGCCGCCTCGGTCGCCCGGCGCGTGGACTTGCCTACATAGACGTGCCCCGGCAAGGCGACCGACTGCACCCGGGAAGCACTGTTGACCAGGTCGCCTGCAACCATGCCCTGTCCTTGAGCTCCCAGGGTGACGGCGGCCTCCCCGGTGAGTACACCTGCGCGCGCCCGGAGGTCGGGGACGCCCAGGTCCGCGCCCAGCCGGTCGACCGACGCGACCAGGTCGAGGGCGGTTCGCACCGCTCGTTCGGCATCGTCCTCCTGGGCCACGGGTGCTCCCCACACCGCCATGACCGCGTCGCCGATGAACTTCTCGACGCTGCCGCCGTAGAGCGTGACGAGCCGGCGAGAGTCTTCGAAGTACTTACTCAGTAGATCTCGAACGTCTTCCGCATCCCGTTCTTCGGACAGCGATGTGAAGCCGACCAGGTCGGCAAAAAGGACGGAAACGAGCCGGCGCTCCGCCACGGGCATCGGTGTTCGATCCGGAGGAGGCGAGGTTGAGGCGGCGAGAGGAGCATCCGCGGTCAAGGGAGTTCCACAGCGGCCGCAGAACCTATCGTCGGGATCGTTCGGCTCCCCGCATGACGCGCACACCACCGACAGAGGTGCTCCGCAATGTGAGCAGAACCTTCGGCCAGGGCGGTTCTCAGTGCGGCAGCTCAGGCAGACCATCGGTGCCCATCCTAGGGTCGAGTGGTCACCAGATGCTCTATAGCGACAATCTATCGACCACTCGGCGTAGAAAGGGCTCGCTCAATCGCCTCTCGGTCGTGCGCCCACGCCAGCTCGATGTCGTCGAGCTCCGCCCGCGTTACCCAGCGCACCTCCGCAACATCGTCGGCGGGGGTGGGCTCGCCTGCGATCAGCCTCGCCCTGAAGCACAGCGACAGGTTCCAGGTGTCGTCGTCACCGTAGGTGTGGGTGGCGAAGAGAACCAGGTCTGACGTCTCTACATCGATCTCGAGCCCCAGCTCCTCCGACACTTCGCGCTTGAGGCCATCCACAGGATGCTCACCCACCCGCAGGAAGCCGCCCGGGAGGTCGTACTTGCCGGCCTCGGGGTCGAACGCCCGCTTACAGACGAGCGCCCGCCCGTCCCTCACGAGCACTGCCCCAGTCGCGGGCGACGGGTTGTGGTACCAGCGACGACTGCAGTTGGGGCACACGATGGTGCCGTCCTCGTCCCGCCCCGGGAGCCCGCTCGAGCAGGAGGGACAGAACCGGAACGGCTTGTTCACGGCGGCCGCGACGGCTGCGCCCGGAGGCCGAGCTCGGCATCCTCGTAGCGGGCGAGGGCGAACAGCAGATCCGAGACCCGGTTCAAGTAGCGCAGGACGACCTGGTCCGCCAGCAGCCCGGCCCGCTCGAGCCGAACCGCCTGGCGCTCGCCCCGGCGCAGCACAGCCCGGGCGACATCGAGCGCGGCCGACGGAGCGGTCTCGCCGGGGAGCAGGAACTCCTGCGGAAGGGGATGGATTTCCAGAAGGTCATCGATGTCCGCCTCGGCCTGGGTCACCATCGCGTCGGTCACCCGGGAAACTCCGTCCTTGAGTTTGGCCTGGTTCTCAGGAGCGGTGGCGAGTTGGGCGCCGGCGACGAACATCTCGCGCTGTAGCCGCACGACCAGCTCCCGCCCCCGCTCCGATAGTCCGGCGGCGCGGGCGACGCCGAGGGCCGAGACGGCCTCGTCCAGAGTCCCGTAGACCTCGG
>Ga0183260_10002340_pt1 | contig 15678 bp, 13 predicted proteins | sample AntDrymUQ4972206_2_FD_129768 | JGI IMG/M metagenome (GOLD analysis project Ga0183260, IMG submission 129768) | Polar desert sand microbial communities from Dry Valleys, Antarctica - metaG UQ497 (22.06) (version 2) (version 2) | ecosystem: Environmental > Terrestrial > Soil > Desert | place...
CGCGCACGCCGGCGCGCACGACGCACTGGCCGACGCCCAGGCGACGCTTGAACTCGCGCGGCTGATTCGCACCCGGCAACCGCGGCTTTTTGAGTGGCACCTCGGCGCACGCGACCGGGACCGCAACCACGCACTGGTGGACTCGCCGCATGCGCAACCATTCCTGCACGTCTCCTCGCGCTATCCGGCCGAGCGCGGCTGTCTTGCGATGGTGGTGCCTTTGGCGTTTCTGCCCGACCGTCCGCACGCGCTGATCGTCTACGACCTTGATGCGCCGCCTGACGACCTGCTCCGGCTCGACGCCGAGGCCATTCGGGATCGCGTGTTTACGCCGCGCGCCGATCTGCCCGAGGGCGTTTCGCGGATCCCGCTCAAGACGGTGCACCTCAATCGCGCACCGGCGCTGGCGCCCCTGAGCGTGCTCGCGGGCGTGGACCTCGCACGCATCGGGCTCGATCCGGATCGTTGCCTGAAGCATCGCCGGCAGATCGGTGACGTGGCGGCGCTGGCCTCGAAAGTGCGAGCGGTGATGTCCGACGCATCCGTCCGGGCAAAGGCCGATCCGGACGTGGCGCTTTACGAGGGTTTCGTGTCGACGCTTGACCGCGGGCTCTGCGAACGGGTCCGCGACATGCCACCGACCGCGCTCACCGCCCACAACCTGCCCTTCGAAGACCCAAGACTGGGGGCGCTACTGCCTCGTTATCGTGCCCGTAACTTCCCTGAAACGCTGGACGCGGACCAGCTTCGCGCGTGGACGTCCGATGTGGCGCGACGCTTGTGGCGCGACGACGAGGACCGATCGCTTGCGACGTACCTGCAGCGTGTGGCCGTGGCTCGCACAACATTGACGCCGGGGGACTTGAGGCAAGGGCTTCTGGATTCGCTGCTGTCGCGCGCCGCGCAACAGGTCGCGCGGTTTCCGGAAGTTGCGACCGCAGACGCGCTGTAAGAGCGATTTCAATCGCGAGGGTCGCCGTCAGATCAATTTTCGCGGCTTGCGGCGCTTCTACAACCGCTGGCAGTCGAACCTCAGGCGATGGGCGAGGGAAACGCGATCACGTCAGCGATGTCCGAGGTTCCCAACATCGCCATCAGCAGTCGGTCCACGCCAAGTGCCACGCCGGCACACGCGGGCATGCCTTCGGCCAGCGCGCCGAGCAACCTTTCATCGTGCGGCGGGCAGTGCTGCCCCCGCGCCGCTCGCGTGCCGCGTTCGCGCAGGAAGCGCCCGCGCTGCTCACCCGCGTCCGTGAGTTCGTGGTATCCGTTGGCGAGCTCCAGCGGGCCGAGATAGAGCTCGAAGCGTTCCGCCACGGGTGGATCCTCCGGCCGTACTCGGGCAAGCGCGCACTGGCTCGCCGGATAGTCGTACACCAGCAACAGTCGGTTGGTTTCGAGCGTCGGCTGGATCAGATGCGTCATCAATAGATCCAGCCAGTCGTCGCGCGTCAATCCGTGCGGATCGATTCCGTAGACAACGAGCGGAGAACGCAACGCATCTTCATCGGCCACCAGCGGATCGATACCCAGATAGTCGAGGTAGAGCTGCCGGTAACTGGTCTGGCGCACGATGGCCCGTTTGCGCACGGAGGCGAGAGCGCGCTGCACGAGTTCCGTGACCTCGTCCATCAGTCGATGATGGTCCCAGCCGACCCGGTACCACTCGAGCATTGTGAACTCGTGGTTGTGTTGACGACCCGTCTCGCCGGCACGCACCACGCGCCCCAGCTCATAACAGTCGCCGACGCCTGCGGCGAGCAGGCGTTTCATCGCAAACTCGGGAGACGTGCGCAGCCACCGGGAGGTGCCGTCGGCAAATCGCGCCTCGAGGCTGGCGATGTTGGGGTCGCTGTTGGCGGCCGACGAAAGCAGCGGCGTTTCCACTTCCAGCACGCTGCGCTGGGCAAAGAAATCGCGTATCAGCCGATGCAGGGCCGCCCGCGCGCGCAGCGCGGCGACGTTTGCAGTCGGACGCCAATCGACGTTCATGCTGGCCATCGCGGCCCCATCGGATTCCGGGTTCCCATCATGGCGCGTGTGCGGCGAGGAACGCGAGCAGCTGTTTCTCGCTCCAGATTTCGATGCCAAGTTCCTGCGCCTTCGCGAGTTTCGAGCCGGCCGCGGCGCCCGCGATGACCAGCGACGTCTTCTTCGACACGCTGCCACTGATACGCGCCCCCAGCGCCTCGAGTCTGGCCCCGGCTTCGTCCCGGCTCAACGATTCGAGGCTGCCGGTCAACACCACGCTCCGGTCCGCCATCGGCCCCTCGAGCGCTCGTCGCGGCGGTCCTTCGGTCCACGCGATTCCGACCTCGCGCAACTGCGCGATCACGTCGCGGTTATGCGACTCGGCGAAGAATTGCGAAACACGTGACGCGACGACGGGTCCGACATCGGTGATCGCCGTCAGCGCCTCGCCATCGGCGGCCATCAGCGCGTCGAGCGATCCGAAATGTCGCGTCAGTGCCTTGGCCGTGGCTTCGCCGACGTCGCGCACGCCCAGCGCGAACAACAATCGATCCAGAGTGGTCTCGCGGCTTGCGGCGATGGCAGCGACCAGGTTCTCGGCCCAGCGCGTCGCGATCTTTCCGGCCTTTACGGTATCCGGCACAACGCCTTCGCGCTCGTCGGCGCGGCGCTTCATCTCGCAGAAATCTACGACCTCCAGGCGGTACAGATCAGCGACCGACCGCACCAGGCCGAAGTCCACCAGCGCTTCGCAGAACCGTTCGCCGAGACCCTCGATATCCATGGCACGACGGGAGGCGAAATGGACCAGCGCCTGCTTGCGTTGCGCCCCGCAAAACAAGCCGCCGGTGCACCGCAGAACCACTTCGCCCTCCTCGCGCGCCACGGCGGAGCCGCACTCCGGGCATGTGCCTGGCATCCGATATACGTCGTGCAACGCATTGCCCGCCGCATCGTGCGGCCGATATTCCTCGACGACGCGCAGGACTTCGGGGATCACGTCGCCGGCGCGACGCACGATTACCTCGTCGCCAACCCGCACATCGAGGCGTTCGATCTGGTCCGCGTTGTGCAACGTGGCGTTGGTGACGATCACGCCGGCAACAGCAACAGGTTCGAGTCTCGCCACAGGCGTGAGCACACCTGTGCGCCCGACCTGCACGTCGATTGCGCGCACACGCGTCGCGACTTCCTGTGCGGGGTATTTGTGCGCCAGCGCCCAGCGGGGGGCGCGCGAGACGAAGCCCATGGCGCGTTGCTGGTCGCTGCGGTCGAGTTTGTACACGACCCCGTCGATGTCGTAGTCGAGCCCGTCGCGTGCGGCGCCGATGCGGCCGTAGTAATCGAGCAGGCCTTCGATTCCGGTCGCAGTCTCCACCTCGGGACTGATGGGTAGACCGAGGCTGCGCAGCCATTCGAGCGTCTCGCTGTGCGAGCTCGTCGGGGATTCGCCGTCCCCCTCGCCGATCGCGTAGGCGAAAAACGCCAGCGGTCGCTGCGCGGTGACGGCGGGATCGAGCTGGCGCAGCGAACCTGCCGCGCCATTGCGCGGATTGGCCAAGGTGCGCTCGCCGCGGCCCAGCGCGCGTGCGTTGAAGTCATCAAACGCGGCCTTCGGCATGAACACCTCGCCGCGCACCTCGAGCACCTTGGGCGCTTTACCGGACAGCGTATGTGGGATCGACGTCACGGTGCGCACGTTGGCCGTCACCTCTTCGCCGGTCGTGCCATCGCCCCGGGTCGCGGCGCGCGCCAGCTCGCCGTCCTTGTAGCGCAGGCTGATCGCCAATCCGTCGATCTTGGGTTCGACCGAGAACTGCGGACTGCTCGCCCCGGTTTCCTTCTCGATGCGGGCGACGAACTCGTGCACTTCTTCCGTTGCGAACGCATTGGCCAGCGACAGCATTGGAACACTGTGCACCACTGGTGCAAACCCGGACGCCGGTCGCGCTCCCACCCTGCGCGTGGGGGAATCGACGATGGACAAATCCGGATGCGCAGCCTCGAGTGCCTCGAGTTCGCGCAGAAGCGCGTCGTACTGCGCGTCCGTGATGCTCGGCGCATCGTGGCGGTGATAACGCTCCGCATGCGCGGTCAATTCGGCGCGCAACACCCTGGCGCGAGCAGCGGCGTCCGGGGGGCGCGCGGGTTTCACCACGGACGCTTGATGGTCTGCCGTTCCAGCGTCCGGTCGTAGGCACGCAAATCATCGCGGATATGCTGGATTCGCTGTCGACCGAGCGCGTTGTGTTCCTCGTCGAGCACCTGCGCGCCGAGCAATTCCGCCATGCGCTGCGCGGTCGGGAGCATCGTGTCCCACGCGTCGAGCGCGCGCATCGGCCCGGGCAATGTCATGAAGAAGGTCAAACCCGGCGTCGACAGTTCGGTGATGCGGCTCAAGTCGAAACTGCCCGGCTTGGTCATGTTTGCCACGCTGAACACAGGCCCGGCTTCCGGGCGGCCGTCGACGAGCCGGTGGTACACATCCATCGCACCGAACTCGAGCCCGCATTTTTCGGTGGCCACCACCAGTTCGAAACCGGATATCTCTTCAGCTGGCGCTGCAACTACAAAAAGCGTGACCAGCCGGTCGTACACGCCCTCTCCGCGTGCGCCGAAATGCGAACGCGCGGACGTGGGGGAAACTCCAAACTCGTGTTGAACGAAAGGAGTCGCGGAGCCTTCGCGCCCGGTAGCCGCCGCTTCCGGCGCGCGTCCGAATGTCGGTTCGACCCGTGGACGCGACGCGTTCGGTGCCCTTGCCGCAACCCCGGCAGTCGGTGCCGAAGGTGAAACAGGCGCGTCACCCGCAATTTCCTGCTGCAATTTTTCAAGCTCGGCCGCCAGGTCCGCATCGAAAGGTGCGTCGGCCCGACCTTGCCGTCTCGCGTATTCCATGGCCTCGACCGCATCCGACAAGCGGCTGGTGGAAGCGAGCTCATCGCCCGCATCGGTTGCGGGATCGATGGAAGGTTCACGACGACCTGCGCTGCGAGCGCGCGATGTGGACGCGTGGAGCCGCTCGCCCTGCACACGCTTGCGCTGATGACTCCACACGATCCACGCGATCCACAGGCCACCGAGGGCGGCGATGATCACGCGCAACAGGTTTTCGTCGCTCATTTGAACATCGGTCTCAGGCGGCGCCCGCGAGTTTAGCGGCTTCCGCAAGGTCTACCTGCACGAGCCTCGAGACGCCAGGTTCGCGCATGGTCACGCCGCACAGCTGGCTGGTCGCCTCCATCGTGGCCTTGTTGTGCGTGACGATGACGAACTGCACGTGTTCGCTCATTTCGCGCACCATCGCCGAGAAACGATCGACGTTGGCTTCGTCCAGCGGCGCGTCCACCTCGTCGAGCAGGCAGAACGGCGCAGGATTCAGCCGGAAGATCGAAAACACCAGCGCAACGGCGGTCAGCGCCTTTTCGCCGCCCGACAGGAGCGAAATGCTGCTCACCCTCTTGCCTGGCGGGCGGGCCATGATGGTGACGCCCGTGTCCAGCAGGTCTTCGCCCGTCAGCTCGAGGTAGGCGTGCCCCCCACCGAACAGTTGCGGGAACAGCTCCTGCAGTCCGGCGTTCACGCGCTCGAAAGTTTCCTTGAAACGCGAACGGGTTTCGCGATCCAGCTTGCGGATCGCGCCCTCGAGTTCCCCCATCGCGGTTTCAAGGTCCAGCAACTGGGCGTCGAGATAACTCTTGCGCTCGGACTGTTCGCGATATTCCTGGATCGCCGCGAGGTTCACGGGTTCGAGGCGGCGCATCTTGTGCGCGATTTCGTCGCCGCGGACCTGCCAACGCGTGTTCTCGGCGTCTTCGGCGAGCGAGGCCGAGAGCGCTTCAAGATCGAATCCCGCGCCGGTGATGGACTCGCGCAACGACTCGGAACGCACCCTTGCACCCTGCGCGTCGACTCTTCGCTGCGCCACGGCGTCGCGCACGGCATTGCTCGCGGCGTCGAGGCGCGTGCGTTCCGACTCGAGGCCGCGGGTTTCCTGGCCGACATCCTCGAGCGCCTGGCGTGCTGCGACCAGCGCGCGGTCCACCAGTAGCCGTTGCTCGAGGTAGGTTTGACGTTCGCGCTCCTGTTCGGCTGCCGGCTCCACGCCCTGCGCGAGCTGCGCCTCGATCTCTTCGCGTTGTTTGGCCAGGTGGGCGCTCTGCGACATCAACCGTTCCTGGGCCTGCTGCAGCGACGCGAGGCGCGCACGGCGTGACTCGATCGCCAGGGCTTTCGCGTGCTGCTGCTCTTCGACCTCGCGCAGTTCGGCGCGGGCTTCCTCGCGCGCTTCGAGCAGAGCACGACGCTCCCGGTCGAGCTCGACCCGCTCGGATTCCATGTCGCCCATTCGACCGATGATTGTGTCGAGGCGCGCACGCGCTTCGCGCAACTGGTGATCGAGATCTGCCGCCTGCGTGTCTGCCTCGGTTCGTTCGGAATCGAGCCGCGCGAGCCGCGCACGCGCAGCTTCGAGTCGGCCCTGTTGCGAGGTCAACTCCCCCGCCAGCTCGGCGGCGCGCCGCTGTGCCGCGTACTGCGCGTGCTGGGCCTGTTCGCGCGACATTTCCGCTGCACTGATTTCAGACTGCAGTTGCGACAACTGCTCGGCTTGCACTGCGGCACGGCGCTGCGCGGCCGCGAGTTCCTCACGCAGCACGCCGAGTTCGCGCTCGCGCGCGAGCATGCCTGCCTGCGCCACGTCGGCGCGCAACACACGCAGCCAGTCTTGGCCAAGCCAGTGACCCTCCGGCGTGATCACCGACTGTCCGGGTGGCAGTCCCGCCGCAATTGCGCGGGCGTGGTCGAGATCGCTGGCGACTTCGACTTGGGCCAGCAACGCCAACGCTGCGGCCGGTCCCGAAACCTTGCCCGCCAGGGACGAGCCATCGACCGTCACGGGACTGCCACCGCGCAGCAATCCCACGTCCGCGTGTTCCAGCGCACCCAGCGACGCACGCGACGCGTGCGGATCCTCGACGAGAACCGCATCGAGCCAGCCGCTCAGCACCGTCTCGACCGCCCGCTCCCAGCCTGCCTCGACCTGCAATGCCAGTCCCAGGCGCGGTGCGTTGACCAGGCCGGAGGATGCAAGGGCTTCAGCCAACGCACCGGACGCGCCGCCCAGCGCGGCCTGCTGCAAGGCTTCGAGGGAAGCCAGTCGCCCTGCCATTGCCTCGATCTCGCTTCGCAGCGCCGCCTGCTCGGTGAGCAGTTGACGTTGCCGGCTCGTGGCAGCGTCCCCGCTTTCACGGCGCGCTTCGAGATCGGTGCGCAAGGACGCAAGCTTCTCGGCCTCGCCCGACTGCGTCTGCACAAGCTCTTCGACCTGCCGGACGAGCGCGACAAGGTCGAACAAGCCCTGCTCCGCCGCCAGAGCCTCGCGTCTACGCGCAACCTCCAGCGACTGCCGGTCCAGATAATCAATCCGCGTGCGCTCGACTTCCGAGAGTTTTGCCGCTTCGCCGCTGACTTTCGCGTATTCATCCCACCGGGTCTGCCACTCACCGATCGCTGCCTCGGCGGACTGCTGCGCGGTGCGGCTTCGTTCGATGTGCTCGCGGGACGCAACGAGTTCGGGTTCCGCGTCGGCCAGGGCTGACCGCAGTTCGTAGATCTGCGCTGCGTCGGAATCGAGGTGACTCGCGATGGCCGCGACTTGCACGGCGAACTCCTGACCGCTGCGCGTCAGTCGTTCGGCGAGTTCGCGTCGATGCGCGATCTGCTGTTCGATGCGTGCGATTTCCGCTCCGACCCTGTAAACGTCGGCTTGTGCCGCATTGAATCCGTCGGTCGCGCCCTGCTGGCGGCCCCGGAATTGCTCGAGCTCGGCTTCGACGCGTCGCTGCTCGGCGAGACTCTTCTCGAGTTCGAGTTCCTCTCCGCGCAGTTCGGACTCACGCTGTGCCAGCTCCGCTTCGAGAGCGCGCAATTCCAGCAGCTTGACTTCCGCGGCGACCTGCTCGTGTTCCTTGCGCAGACGCTCGTACCGCTCCGCGGCCTTGGCCTGGCGCTGCAGGTGCTCGCACTGGCGGCCGATCTCCTGCGCCTGATCGCGCACTCGGTTGAGGTTTTCGCGCGTCGCCTTGATCCGGCTTTCGGTTTCCTTGCGACGTTCCTTGTAGCGCGAGATGCCGGCTGCTTCCTCGAGATGGAGCCTGAGATCTTCCGGCCGCGCCTCGACAATCTGCGAAATCATGCCCTGCTCGATGATCGAGTAGCTGCGCGCGCCGAGACCGGTACCCAGGAACACGTCCACGATGTCGCGTCGTCGGCAGCGCGCACCGTTCAAGTAATAGGTGGAAATGGCGTCGCGACTGACTGTGCGTTTCACCGATATTTCCGAGAAACGCGCGTACTCGCCTCCGACCGCGCCGTCGGAGTTGTCGAAGATGAGTTCGACGGTCGCCGCACCGACGGGCTTGCGCGACGACGACCCGGAGAAGATGACATCGGTCAGGCTGTCACCACGCAGGCGCGAGGCCGCGCTCTCGCCCATCACCCAGCGGATCGCGTCGATGATGTTGGACTTGCCGCAGCCATTGGGACCGACGATGCCGATCATGTTGGTGGGCAGGTGCAGCGTGGTCGGGTCGACGAACGACTTGAATCCGGCCAGCTTGATCGTGGTTAGGCGCATACGGGCATTCGTGGCATCGGGTGGCGCTGTGCGGGCGCCCGGACGGGCGCGAACGCAGGACTGGCAGCAGGAGGGCGCGGAGTATAGCGACGCCCGCAGCCGCCTCTGTCTAACCGCGTTCGATGCGGGCCGCCGGATCCTGGGCAACGATGCTGAGCGCGTGAATGTCGGTGGTCATGAGGTCGCCAAGTGCTGCGTATACCGCGCGATGGCGCGCCAGCGGCGCAAGCCCTGCGAACGCCTCGCTGACGATCTTCACGGCGAAATGCCCGCGCCCGTCGCGGGCACCCGCGTGCCCCGCATGCAGGTGCGACTCGTCGACGATGTCGAGTTCACACGGCGCCAGCGCCGCACGCAGCCGTGTTTCCATCAAGACCATGCGTTCGGCGTTGTTCACGGCAACACCGGCACGAACGGATCCACGTCCGCGTGCGACCAGGCGCCTTGCACGGCATAGGGATCGGCAAGGGCCCACGTCCGGGCTTCTTCGAGCGAGGCGAATTGCGCGATGACGAGACTGCCGACAAATCCCGCGGGGCCTGGTTCGGCGCTGTCGATTGCGGGCAACGGGCCCGCCACCATCAGTCGGCCCGCATCGCGCAATGCTTCGAGTCGATCGATATGGGAAGCACGCGCAACGCGTCGCAGCGCCAGCGCATCGGGAGCATCGTGTCCACGGATTGCGTACCACATGACGAAAGTCTAACGGGAGCCCTACGCATTTGCCGCTGGACAAAGGCCTGCGGCTGCGCTTACGCTTGCGCCGTCGTCGATCGACCAGCCCACCCCGAACCGGTGAGTGCGCCGGGCGAATCCGATTCAAGCCTTTCAGCTCTGCCCTCCTCCGAGTCGGTTCGATCGCCGGCTGTGAGCAGGCGCTGACGATGATCGCAACTGCCGCAACGCATCGGAACCGGTGCGCTCTGTCGTCGTTCGCTCATCGCTTTCGGTACGCCGGATGTCGACGTGCCGAGTTGCCCCGATCGACTGCAAGCGCAGTCCCTTCACGTTATCCCTTGTGCGCTGTCAGGTGCCACTCTTTTGATCGATCCGCCCGCCGCCAACGCGTCCGACGCCGAGACCGTGCCGTCCCGGCACATCGCGCACGCGTCGCGTTCCGCGCCGCAGCAGCAGGAAATGGCGTTGGCGCTCGTGCAGGGGCAGCCCCTGCTTCAGATGCCGCACGACCTTTACATTCCACCCGATGCGCTGGAAGTCATCCTGGAGGCTTTCGAAGGTCCGCTGGACCTCCTGCTGTACATGATCAGGCGCCAGAACCTCGACATCCTCGATATCCCCATCGCAGAGATCACGCGTCAGTACATCGAATACATCGAGTTGATGCAGGCTATAAGGCTCGAGCTGGCAGCCGAATACCTCGTGATGGCCGCGATCCTCGCCGAGATCAAGTCGCGGTTGTTGTTGCCGAGGCCATTGGAGCCCGAGACGCTCGAAGGCGATCCGCGCGCCGAGCTGGTGCGCAGACTGCAGGAATACGAGCGCTTCAGACAGGCGGCGGAGTCGCTGGACGCACTGCCGCGCCAGGATCGCGACTTCGTGCTGGCGCGCGCCGAGATCGGCGACCGCAAAGTCGTGCGTCTGCCGCCACCCGTCGACATGCGCGAGCTGTTGCTCGCGCTCAGGGACGTGATGAAGCGAGCGGAGCTGTTCGGCGAGCACGCCATCCAGCGCGAGGCGTTGTCGGTGCGCAGCCGCATGGGCGACATGCTCCGCGCGCTCGCTGATCGCGCGTTTCATAGCTTCGAGTCCCTGTTCGTCCCCGAGGAGGGTCGCGCCGGCGTGGTCGTCACCTTTCTCGCGATGCTCGAACTCGCCAAGGAGCAATTGGTGGAGTTCACGCAAAACGCCCCGCTCGGGCCTATCTATCTCAAGACGCTTGCCGCAACCGACGCCTGACACATGTCTGAAATCCCCGTAAAACGAATTGTCGAGGCCGCCCTGCTGGCTGCCGCGCAACCGCTGACCGCGTTGCAACTGACTGGTCTGTTCGACGAGCAGGATCGCGTCGATCTCAACGAAGTCGCGCAGGCACTCGCCGAGCTGGCCAGGGACACTGCGGAACGCGGAGTCGAACTGGTGGAGGTGGCGAGCGGGTTCCGTTTCCAGGTGCGCACGGAGCTGCAGCCGTGGATTTCGCGCCTCTGGACCGAGCGTCAATCGCGCTACTCGCGTGCCATGCTGGAGACGCTGGCGCTCATCGCCTATCGTCAGCCCATCACGCGCGGCGAGATCGAGCAGATCCGCGGAGTCGCCGTCTCGTCCCAGATCATCAAGACGCTCGAGGAGCGCGAGTGGGTACGCGTGCTCGGCTATCGAGACGTTCCTGGTCGACCTGCACTGCTCGGCACGACGCGACAGTTCCTCGACTACTTCAAGCTCAGGAGCCTGGATCAGTTGCCTCCCCTGGCGGCGGTCCGTGACCTGGAGGGGATCGATCCGCAATTGTCACTGGGTGAGCCCGGGGTACGTTCGCTCGCCGATGCCGCCAGTGCTGCGCTCGGAGAGCGCCTCGACAGCAGCGCAGACACTGCAACATCCCTCCACGACGAACCGGACAGCGACGCCGACGCTCCCGCGTCCGAAGGCCCCGCTGCGACCGCAGAAAGCAACGAAGTGCCAGATTCTCCGGAGCAAGGCTCCGCCGACCCGACCGAGCGCGAGGGCGTTTCCGCCATCGCCGGAACCAAGCCATGACCGAGTCGCCCAACCGCAGCAAACTGTCGCTCAATCGCGAGGCCAAGCGCACCCCCACCGATGTCGAGGAACGCTTGCACAAAGTGCTCGCGATGGCCGGCATCGGGTCTCGACGGTTGCTCGAGGAACGGATCGCGAGCGGCGAGATCCGCGTCAACGGAACCGTTGCGGAAACCGGCTCGCTGCTGCGCAGCGGCGATCGCGTCGAAATCGATGGCAAGGCATTCATGGCGGTCGCGGCTACCCCGGACGACCTCCATCTGGCGATGTATCACAAGCCCGAAGGCGAAGTGACCACCCACGACGACCCGGAAGGTCGCCCCACGGTGTTCGAGAAATTCCCGCCCTTGAACGGCGCGCGGTGGATCTCCATCGGCCGACTCGACATCAACACGACGGGACTGTTGTTGCTCACCAGCGACGGTGAACTCGCCAACGCGATGATGCATCCGTCCGCCGAACTCGAACGCGAGTATGTGTGCCGCGTGCACGGCCCCGTGGATGAGGCAGTGCTCGAGCGATTGCGCGAAGGCGTGGTGCTGGAGGACGGTCCCGCGCGCTTCGACGAAATCGCGGTCATCAACTTGGGCGACAGCCATTCGTGGTTCCGCGTCATCCTGCGCGAGGGCCGCAACCGCGAAGTCCGGCGCTTGTGGGAGTCCCAGAATCTGACCGTGAGTCGGCTCAAGCGAATCCGTTATGGCAGCGTCGAGTTGCCACGCGAGTTACGCCGCGGTCGCTACGAAATGCTGCCACTTGAGCGCTTGATCGCGCTGCGCGCGGAACTTGGACTGGGCGAACTGCCGCAGACACTCACCCTGCAGGCCGTGGTGGGTGTGCGGCGAGCCGCGAAGCCGAACGAATTCACGCCTTCGGAGCGCAGCCAACGTGCCTGGACGGGCGCCACCGGCGAGGAAGGCCGCGAACTCCGCGCGTTCGACCATATTCGCGAGGACGCACCGCGGCGCGGCAAGCGGCCCTTTACCAAGGGTGCCCCGCGCAACGTATCGCGGCGTGGTCCCGGGCGCGGCGCGGGCCAGGACGCGCGCGCACCGTCGCAGCGACCCGCCTGGATGCAGGAGGGTGGCAACGCGACGCGCGGTCGTGGCGTGCCGCGCGGCGGGCAACCTTCACGCACGGGCCAGCCGCGGTCCGAATGGGCGCCACGGGCACCCCACGATCCCAATCGACCCCCGCAGCGTCGCGGCGCGGGCGATCGACCGCAGCGCCCCTTTGATCCCAACCGCCCACGCCCGCCGTTCGATCCCAACCGCGGCGCGCGAGGCGACGTGAACCAGCGGCCACAGCGTGGCGATGCCACACGTCCGCCGCGCGGCGACCAGGCCGAGCACCAGCCGCCACGCAGTTTCGACCCGTCCCGTCCCGCGCGGGCATTCGATGCGAATCGTCCGCCTCGTGTCTTCGATCCCAATCGCCCCCCCGCTCGGGCACGTCCCGGCGTCGGCCGTGGTGGATTTTCGGCAGGTGCGGCTACGGAGAATGACGGCAATCGTCAGCGCGGCAATCCCGCGGAACGGCGCAGCTGGTCGCCGGGTGCGCCGCCCAGTCGAGGTGCGAGGCCCGGCGCCGGTGGCGGCGTGCCCTACGGATTTCCGTCCGATCACGCCTATGCGCAACGTGCACACGGCAATCAGCGGGATGATCTCGGCAACCGCAAACCCGAAGGCAACCGCGGGTCGGAGCGTCGGGGACCCGCGCCACCGCGCGGTGCGCCTGCGCCGTTCGGCGCAGAGGATCGCGGCAATCGGACCGATCGACCTGCCGGCAATCGCCCGCGGCGTCCCGGTGGACCGCCGCGGCGCAATCCGGCCTGAACCAATCGCCTTCGCTCCTTCCAGGAGAAGGCGAGTTTCAGAGCATCAGTCGAGTTCGAGCGCGCCCCTCGACGAGTTGCGGCGCTTCGATACTTTGGCGTCGAAAGCCTTGCAACCCGAAGTCTTCTGGACCATGACGCACGTCAGGTAATCGGAAGCCTCGACCAGCGCTGCGCGAATGGACTTGCCCACGGGCGTGTTCTTTTCGTTGTCGAGACTGCCACCGAAGCCGCCGCGGTAGAGCCCCAGGTTCACACCACCGCCCTTGCTCCTGCCCTCGACGGTACGCACGAACGCGATTTCACCCGTGCTCGAATCGATCACCCGCAGGTCAATGGCGAGATATGCCTCGCTTTTCTTGCCGCCCAGCGAAACTCCACCGAACGACAAGCCGCCACCCGTGCTGGCGGTGTTCTCTTCATATGCGGTGACAGTGCCGGCGACGAGGTATTGCGCGCCGACCAGCTTGCCGAACTTTGCTCCGGTCGATGGATCCACGCGGCCCGACATGGCCAGGTCCTGCTCTGACATCACCGCCTCGAGCTTGGTGCGCTCCAGCACCCGGAAGTCTCCGGTCGCTGCCAATTCGTTTGACAACATCCCGGACAGCTCCCAGCCGACTCCGCCTCTCCACCAGGCAGCACCGGAGTCGTTCTTGAATTCAATGACCGCGACCACCGGCTTGGCCTGCGCCAAGACAACCGGCGCGAACAGCGCTGCGAGCAAACTGAGCCAGACCCCCTGCACCATCGATTTCATGACAACCCCCTGCCGTAGAGACAGCCAAGAATACGAGGAATCGGGGTCGTTGGTGCCACCGGGTGGCCAAAAAGCAAACCGGCCGCACTAGGCGGCCGGATGCTTGACGCTGCTGGAGGTCGCCTCAGTCGGCGGCGTCCTGCACTTCCTCGCCGGCCTTCTCGACGTCCCTACCCGCGCCTTCGATGGTGTTGCACGCACTCAGTGCGAACGCGGCGAGCAGCGCTGCGAGGAGCAACTTGGACAAATTCTTGTTCTGCATGGTGACGTCTCCTGATCAAGTGGTGACCCGTTTCGGGCCGCAACGCTTCCGCAGACGCTCGCTAGAGTTCGACGGAATCTGGTGTGTGCAAGGACAACCCCGAAAGGTGATTAGTCGTGTGCGTCTTCGACAGCATCTTCGATAGCTTCTTCCCGAGCCTCTTCCCGTGCCTCCTCCTTAACTTCTTCACCTACCGCTTCGACATCCTTGCCGACGCCTTCGATTGTATTACACGCCGAGAGCGCAAACGCGGCCAGCAACGCGGCCAACAACAAGCGGGACAGCGACTTCTGGTTCCGCATGAAACACCCCTTCTGACGAAAGTGAATCGAATCTAGCACAAGGTTCCCGAACGGGAGGAGGGTCGCGATGAGCTTCGGCGCTCCAGTTTAAGCGGCGGTTAGGCTCTCGGACTCCACCGGCCAGTCGGGCGCCCAATGGGCTGGAAAAGGGGCTGGGCAGAAATTCTCTTTTGGAGCCCGGCCCGAGGGCCCGACCCACGCGGTCGCCGACCTGACGGCTTCGTCCTGCGTACGATGCCAATCGGGGTCGGGCCTTGGTTGTCTGTGTGAGGCAAAAGCCATGTCGGAACTCGAAACAGGTACCGTCAAGTGGTTCAACGATGAGAAGGGTTTCGGTTTCATCACTCGCGAAGGAGGCCCCGACGTTTTCGTGCATTTCCGCGCGATCGTGGGAACGGGCAGACGCAGCCTGGCCGAAGGTCAGCGCGTGCAGTTCAAGGTCGTCCAGGGACAGAAGGGGCTGCAGGCCGAGGAAGTCAGCGCCGTCGAATAACGCGCCGCCCTCCGACGCCCGGCCCTATCGGGCGTCCAGCAGTTCGAACCGGTCCGCGTCCCTCCACGCAGGGAAGCGTTCGCGATGCGCCAACAACGCCGCGGCGTCGAGGTTCACGCATGCAATCTGTGCACGGGCATCGAGTTCGAGCAGCGGCTCCCCGTCGAAGTCGATCGCCGCACTGTCGCCCGCGTAGTCGATCCCGTTTCCATCCTGGCCGGCGCGATTGACACCCACGACATAACAGAGGTTTTCGACGGCTCTCGCGCGTAACAGCGTGCGCCATGGCGTACGGCGCGCCTGCGGCCAGTTGGCGACGTACAGCAGCAGATCAAAGGCCATGCGCCCGTTCTCATCGCACAAATTTCGCGAAAACACGGGAAACCGCAGGTCGTAGCAAACCAGCGGACAGATGCGCCAATCGCGCCATTCGACCACCAGTCGATCCCTGCCGGCGGCATAACGATCGTGTTCTCCCGCCATGCGGAACAGATGCCGCTTGTCGTAGACGCCGTCCAGTCCGTCGGGCGTAGCCCACAACAACCGATTGAAGACCCGGTCGCCGTCCCGTATCACGACGCTGCCGACGATGGCGGCATCGATCTCGCGCGCGAGCTCCAGCAACCACGCCACGCTGGCGTCGTGCATCGTCTCGGCCCGTGTGACGGCGTCGTTGCTGAAACCCGAAGTAAAGGTCTCAGGCA
>Ga0183260_10002341_pt1 | contig 15674 bp, 10 predicted proteins | sample AntDrymUQ4972206_2_FD_129768 | JGI IMG/M metagenome (GOLD analysis project Ga0183260, IMG submission 129768) | Polar desert sand microbial communities from Dry Valleys, Antarctica - metaG UQ497 (22.06) (version 2) (version 2) | ecosystem: Environmental > Terrestrial > Soil > Desert | place...
ACCAACAGCTCGCAGAACCTGATCGTGACCGTGACGAACCCGCCGGCCACCCCCCGGGTCGTGTTTCCGACCCCGACGTTCCCGACCCCGCCGTTCGACCGCACGTCCGGACTGTCGGTTCGTCCGATTCAATGGGATATCGAAACGCCGCGCGTCCAGGTCTGGAACCTCAACCTGCAGCGCGAGGTGCTCGGCAGCACCGCCGTCACGATTGGTTATGCCGGATCGCGTGGCCACCACCTGTTGCGCAGCAACGACGTCAACACCGGCCAACCCACGGCGGGGGCAGATGGTTTACCGTTTTTTCCGGCCGGCGCGCCACGGATTAACACGGCGTGGACGACCATCGAGCTCAAAAGCTCCGATGGCGATTCGTGGTATCGCGCGCTGATTCTCGAGGCGCGGCGCCGCTGGTCAAACGGTTTGATGTTCCAGTCGGCCTACACGTGGTCAAAGGCGGAGGACACGACACAGGCCTCGACGTTTTTCTCGGACGCGACCAACGGCACGACGTCGGCTTTTCCAGAGTTCATTTCGGATTACAACAAGGGTCTGTCAGATTTCCATGCGGAGCATAACTGGGTACTGAACTTCAGCTACGACCTGCCGTTTGCCGGTAATGTCAGCGGCGCCGCCGGCGCGCTGTTCAGTGGGTGGCGCCTCGCGGGTATCGTCAACATGCGCACCGGCAGTCCGTTGACCGTATTCGTCCAAAGCAACCGCTCGCGTTCGCAGTGGCAGCCTTCGCTGGGGCCTGGCATTGGGAGAGACCGGGCCAGTTACGCGTCGGGCGCTGGGCCGCACGACGCCGTCACCGGGCATCCGGCTGCGTGGTTCAACCCGGCGGCATTCGCGATTCCCGCGGCCGGCACATTCGGCAACACAGGCCGTGGCGACTTCATCGGTCCGGACCTTCGGACCGTGGATCTCTCGCTGGTCAAGGACACGGCGTGGCCGCGGCTCGGCCAGGGTGGCCGGTTCGAGGTGCGGGTTGAAGCCTTCAACATTTTCAACCGCGCCAACTTCGGCCCGCCGCAATTGACGGCGTTTGCCGGCACGGCGGATACCGAACAACCGCTCGCAAGCTTTGGACGCGTCCGTAACACGATTACGTCGGCGCGGCAAATTCAGCTGGGGGTGCGGGTCCGCTTTTAGCACGAGCACAGGACGAGGCTGTCCTTCGCGTGCTTCGTGTCAGAATCGTGACGTCAAACAACGAGGACAAGGAGTCCCGAAATGGCGTGGCTGATGTATGTGGCAGGAGCCGTGCTCTCCTGGGGGCTGTATGGGGTAGCGCTGCATCGCGGGCAGGTGGCGATCGGCAACCCGCTCAAGGCCTTGCTGTGCGTGGGAATTGCGTATGTGTTGATTGCGGTGTTCGTGCCGGTCGGCGCCCTCAGCGCGCAAGGGCAATTAAAGGATTTCAGCAGCAACGGGGCGCTCATCTCGACGTTCGCGGGCACCCTCGGCGCGCTCGGCGCCGTCTGCATCATCTTTTCGTTCCGCGCGGGGGCGTCGCCACTCTACGTGATGCCGCTGGTGTTCGGCGGGGCACCACTGGTCAACGTCATCGCCACAGCGTTGATTCATCCCCCGAAGACCGCTCCAAGCCCGCTGCTCTATCTGGGGTTTTTGTTAGCGGCTGCCGGCGCGGGGATGGTGTTGTACTATCGGCCTCAAAGTTAGGTTGACGAGCGCGCGACTCGTCAGGCTTCGAGCTCGAGCAACCGGCGTGGGCAGGGCGATTATCGGACGGTTTTGGTTCCACCGCGCGGGCCGATCACCCATAACCAGCCGGCTGTCCTGAGGAAGAGCTGGCCGTCCTTCACCGCGATCGAGCTCAGCGTGTAATCGTCCATCTTGTTCGTCGCGAGCACCTCGAACTTGGGACCGGCACGAAAGACCGAAGCGACGCCGTCTTCATTCGTGATGTAGAGCTTGCCGTCGGCAAGGACCGGCGACGCGCTGTAGGTGCCGGGCGTCAATCGCTCCGGGCCGTACACGGGCTTGCCCGTTTTCAACTCCAGACAGAAGGCGACGCCGCGGTCGTTGACGACGTAAAGATAAGTGCCGTCGGTGACCGGAGATGGGACGTCCGGACCACTCTGAAAATCCCACAGCTTGTGGGACGTGGTGACGTCCCCGCGGCCGCCGGCCCTCAAGATCAGCATCGGCCGTTCGCGCGTCGGTGCGATCACGATGTCGTTGGAGGTGGTGGGCGACGCCACGATGCGATACGCGGGGTTGTTGTCCGGGTTCAATCCATCGGCGCGCCACAGTTCCTTCCCGGTTCCCGGGTCGTGGCCCGTGACGACGTCTCCCCCATTCAGGATGATCTCGAATCCGTTGCCGACTTTGGCGAGGGCCGGCGTGATGTAGGCGTCCGGTGACTCGCGAATTGCGTTGGTCGGCCGCTCGACGCGCCACTCCGTCTTGCCGGTCGTGCCGTCGATCCGCAGCATGTAGGACGGGTCGTCGGTCTTCATGCCGTGCAGCACCGGCACAAACAGATCGGCATCGTGCAGTAGCGGGGAGTTGGCGTAGCCCCAGTTGAGACCGAACCGTCCATAATCCTTCTGGATGTCGCGCGTCCACAGGTCGTTGCCCTTGAAATCGAACGCTTTCAGGATGCCGGTCCCAGTCATCACCCAGACGGTCGTGCCGTCGGTCACCGGTGACGGAGACGACATGTTCTGCTTACGCTGTTTGTTGTTGCCCGTGCTCAGCGCTTTTTTCCACAGCACGTCACCCTTGGTTCGGTTGACCGCCCACAACGACAGTTGATCGCCGTCGGCTTCGGCGACGTTGAGGAAGATCGTCTCCCCCCAGATAATCGGCGTCGCGCCGCTCCACTGCGGCAGCGCCAGCTTCCACGCGATATTCTCGGTCGGGCTCCAGTGGACGGGCAGGTTTGTTTCGGCGCTGACACCATCACCGGACGGGCCACGCCAGGCCGGCCAGTTCGCGGAAAGCGCGGCGCCTGCGGCGATCACCCAGGTTGCGATCAGGACAAATTTACGCATCGATATCTCCGGAAAACGACGGTCGTTGTGCTTACTGTCCGGACCGCACGAATGCTTACACGTCCCAGCAGATCAGCTTGTCAACGTCCTTGACGAGAATCGCGGTGCCCGCGATGGCCGGGTGGGCCCACACCGCCGATCCGGCGACAGTGTACCGCTTGACCTCGTCGAACTTCGCGGCATCCGCCCGCGCCACAATCAGCTCGGCGTTGGTGGTCGAGAGCAGCAGCAGCGGCCCTGCGACCATCAGCGAGGCATTCTCGCCCTCGCGTCCGGGCGTGGTCCAGAGCGTTTTGCCCGCCGCGAGTTCCATCGCGAAAAACTGACCCCGGTTCCGATGCGACAAGCCGTATAACGTCTCGCCGCTGATGACTGGCGAGCTCATGTACATGGACACCTGCTCGTTGCGCCACACCTGTCGCGCAGTCCACGCCGCGCCATTGCGGCCGATGCGCAGCGCAGCTGTGCCGCCCTCGAGCCCCGAGTAAATGACCAGGTCCCGCACCACGACAGGCGTAATCGAGTTCTGATCGAAGTTGGTTTTGAAGGGCACCTGCCACAGCAACTTGCCGGTCGCGACCTCGACACCGATCACCGCATTTTCGCTCTGCGTGATCAGTTGACGGACCCCGTCGACAGCCGAGACGATTGGTGACGCGTACGCCGGACCATCGCCGGCCCATTCCCAGCGCTGCTTGCCGGTGGCGACGTCATAGGCGACCAGTGTGCCCTTGTCGTTGGCCCCCCGGTGCACGATGACCATCGTGTCTTCCACGATGGGTGACATTGCCGTGCCGAATTCGGGTGGCGCCTGGGGCCCCGCATGCCGCCACAGCAGCTTGCCCGTCGTGACGTCGATCGCCGAGAGGATTCCGCTGATGCCCAACGTAAACACGCGGCCGTCAGTCACCGCCGGTGTCGACTTCGGTCCCGGTCCATGTCCGCTGGCGGCGGGGTTGACGGCATAGGGGGCCGGGTAGTCGTTGCGCCAGATCTCCTGACCGGTCGTCAGATCGAGCGCACGCACGATCTCGCGGTCGCCCTGCCGCGAGTGCAGCACGACGCGACTGCCAGAGACGACAGGTGACGAATGGCCGAGGCCGACTGCGACCTCCCAGCGTTTTTTGAGCGTCGCCGGCCAGGCCGCAGGAATCGTCAGCCGCGAGAGACCGTCGCGCTGTGCGCCGCGCCACTGCGACCAGTCGCTGCGCGGCTGCGCGAGTGCGATCGCCGTGCAGGCAGCAGCCACGACCAGTGCAAGGAATTGTGTCATGTCATTCCGTTTTAATGGCTTCGAGCAGTTGTACGGACGTGGCGAATCGAACCGCGGCCAGCGCCGCCACCAGCCCAGTGACCATGACGGCCGCGACCAGCAAGCCAACGTTCCACACCGGCAGCGAAGACGCCCGTGCCATCACGGCGGGCGCGACAGCGACCACAGCCGCAATCGTGCCGATCGCGACGCCGCTGACCACCAGCAGCAGGCTCTCTGCCGTGACCATCGTCCGCAGATGTGCCGGTGTGAATCCGACCGCGCCGAGCAGGCCGAGTTCGCGCCGCCGCTCAAGCACATTGCGGGCAAGGACCGCCGCCAGGCCAAATGTGCCGAGCAGCAGCCCCAGTGCGCCAAGTGCCTGGAACGTGGAAAGGTAGGTGTTTTCTACCTCGTGGTACGACGCCAGCCGGACGCGCGTATCCGTCACGTCCACGCCGTAGTCCGATAACCGGTCTTCGAGCAGCGTGGTCACTGCGGCCGCGGTGTCTGCCGGTGTGTCGATCAACCACACACGGTAGCCCTCGTGTGTTGGGAAGAGGCGCACGAAGTTCGGCTCGCCGATAATCAACTCCGACTGCAGCACGCTGTCGGCAAGCGTGGCAACGATACGCAGGCGGACTGGGGCCCTGCCATCCGGAGTGAAGACGAAGTCGTCGCCGACGGCCAGGTGAAATACGTAAGTGAGCGAGGTCTGGTCCGCGATCGCCGGCACCGCGCCATCATCGAAACGGCGGTTGAGCAGCAACCAGGGGTTGGCGCGTTCTTCGTCGGACTCGGCGAGTGAGCGTGCGAACGAAAAGCGGTTTTCTGCGACAAACGATGGCTCCGGCGCGATCAGCCGCGGGTTCTTCGGTTGATACAGCGTCAGGCAGCTCGCTTCATCGCCTGGACGCAACCGGAAACGCGCGACGCGCGTCGCGTCGAACTGGTCATAACCTGAGAGGCTGAGTTCTTCGCGCCCCGGTTCGAGATTCGGGTTGTGCATCAACGGCGCGACGGACTCGGCCATCAACACGAAGCCACCAGTGCCGGACTTTCTGGAGAGTGACAGGCCCGAGGCATCGCGGCGGAAGGCGCCGACTGAGACGATCACGAAGCATGCGAAGGCGATGAGTGCCGCACTCAAGACGCTGCGCGTCGGGCGCCACTTCGCGTACGCGGCACCGAAACGCACGACACTCGGGCGTGACGAGGATCGCGCCACAGGTTGGCGCAGCCATGCGGCAAACGCTGCGCAACCGGCGACCAACAGCAGCCCGCCGGCTCCGAAGAAGGCCGCCGCCGGCGGCAGCACCCCAGTCACGCCTGCTGTCATGAGGACGATGGCCGACACGGCCGCCCCCGCGCCCAGGGCGCGGCCAATACCGCGGCCCGTCTGCACCTCGGTGAAACCGCCGGTCAGCAGCGCCCGCGACGAACGCCGTGCCAGCCGTCGGAATGACAGGGCGAGCGCGACAACAGCTGAGGCCAGGGCCCCGGCGGCCCCCGTGACCAGGAGGACTGGGTCGACGTGGAGCTCGAGTGCGGTGGTCGACACCGCCCCAACCCACCACGTACGAAGACCGTGCATGATGAGTGCCGCATAGCCGATGGCGCCGAGAAGGCCCAGGGCGGTGCCGACACTTGCCAGAACGGTCGCTTCCGCCAGCAGCACGTTGCGCACATCGCGTATGCGGTAGCCGACCGCGAGAAGCAATCCAAGCTCTTTGGCGCGCTGTTCGACGCCCAGCGCAAAGAACATCCCCGCCAGCAGCAGCGCGGAGAAGACGAGGAAGAAACTGAAGTAGATGAAGTACTCGCCAAAGTCGGTGGTCCCGGCTGCTGCTGCCAGCGCCTCGTCGCGAACATGACGCACCGTCAACACGGAACTCACGTCGGTGACGGGCGGCCAGTTGGCGAGGTACGACGTGCGCAGCGATGACAACGAGCCAAACGCGCTCGGCCAGAGGCTTTGACCCACCTCGAGCGGGATGAAGGCTTTCGGTGCGGCGCGCCACCTGTCCCAGTACTCCTCGTCTTTCTTGCGGACCTTGCTCATGTCCACCGGAAATGGCGGGTCCCAGGAGGTGACATTACCCGCATCGGTGATGCCAGGGTATTCGGGGGTCAAGGTCGCGTCGCCGCCCGGTCCCTTCATCGACACGACACCGGCAAACGTGAACGCGGTTGTGCGGGACCGAAGCCCATCTTGGTCGGACCACAAGAAGTAGTCGACCTCCACGCGATCGCCTGGGGTCACACCAAGATCGTCCGCCGCCCATTCATTTAGGCTGATTGGTGGGAGTGTCGCGTCTGTCGGCTCGAACGAACGACCCGGCTGCGCTGGCAGGCTGGTCGCCGCAATCAGAGAATAGGGAATTTCTCGGCCGTTGGCGCGAATCGCATTGGCCAGGTAGGTGAGGGCACCGGTCGGCGCACCTCCCTGGTCTCGCGCACGGGCGGCGGCCGCTTGCGCCATCGTGTCTGGAAGCAGGCCGGTGCGGCTTTCCAGAATCGACACCGTGCCGCTGGCGTCAGTGCGCACCTTGAGGCCAATGTCCTCGAGCTCTGCGGCGGCCCCGACCGCCGCCTGGACATCCGCAATCGCATCCCTTACTGGCGGCGCCATCCGCACCAGCAGAACATTGGCGCTGCCGATGATCCCGAGGTCCTGCTGCAGACGGGAGAGCGGAACGAAGAGCGACAACGCCGGGCCTTGCGCCGGCAGCAAGGAGAACTCGCCCAGGTCAGCCCGTTCAACCACACGCGCGATGGTCAGTCTCACGCGCTGGCTCGCGTCATCCCGCCGGCCCTGGAGATTGCTGAGCGGAACATCCGTGGGCTTGGCGACACGCAGCAGGATGTTGTCGCCTGGTGCGGCGCCGAGCTCGGCAGCCAGTCCGGGGCTGACCCACGCCTCACGTCCGGCCGGGGCGCCGGCGGCGCGACCGTGAAAGGCAAAAAAGCGATCGTCGATGCCAAACACCTGTACCCGCGTCGCCGTGCGACGGCTGTCGTCGTGCGTGACTGCGGCAGGGACCGCCAGGAGCGGGACGACCGCGGCAATTTCCGGCGAGCGCACCTCCTCGGCAAGCGCCGCGCGAAAGAAGCCGGTTGACGACACCACGAGCTCGGTGTGTCCAAGCCGCGCCAGCGCCAGGTCGCGCAGGCTGGCGCGCACCGAGGCCCCTACCAGCAACGCGCCCGCCAACACGGCGACCGCCACGGCGACGCCGGCGACGACGAGGGCATGGAGCCCGCGGTAGTGCGTGAGACCGGCCATCGAGAGCGCGCGCAGCGACATATCAGTGTGGCTGGATGTCCGGGGGTGTTGGCGAGGCGTGGCCTGTGGACAAACGTCCGCGCACGATGTGCCAGCGTTTGTGGAAGCGCTTCGCCAGCGCGTCGCTGTGCGTGACCACCAGCAAGACCGTTTGTTGCTCGTGGTGCAGCGCCAGCAGCAGTTCGGCAACCCGGTCGGCCGAGTCCGCGTCGAGATTGCCCGTCGGTTCGTCGCACAACAGGAGGTGCGGCTGACGAATCATCGCGCGGGCGATTGCCACGCGCTGCTTTTCGCCGCCTGACAAGGCGGCCGGGCGGTGATCGAGACGACTCCCAAGCCCGACGTGTTCGAGCAATGTCCTGGCGCGTTCGGGCGCTGCCGCATCGACCTCGCCGACCAGAGTCGGCACCAACACGTTCTCGAGCACGGTGCACTGCGGCAGCAGACAGTGATCCTGAAACACGAAGCCGACTTTCGCATTGCGGAAGGCGGCGAGCGCTGCCGGCGTCATTGCATAGGGATTCTGAACGCCCAGGCGCACCACGCCGCTGGTTGGCGGCTCGAGGCCGCCGACGACGTACAGCAGGGAACTTTTCCCCGACCCGGACGGCCCCATGATGGCGGCCGAGTCGCCGCGGCCGAGCGAAAACGACACATCGTTCAGAACGGTGAGCGGGCCGGAGGGGGCCTCGTAGGTCTTGGTCAGGTGCTGGGCGTCTAGCACGAGACCTCACCGTAAACCTGCAGCATGGCGTCAGTCATCTGGCTGATCGTGTAGGCGTTGCGCACACCGGCTGCGCCCTGCGCACCGAGTTGTGCCGCGCCCGTGGGGTCGTTCCAGACTGCCATCAGCCCGTCGGCCACATCGGCGGGGCGCTCCGACGCCGATAACAGGCCGCCGCCAGTGCGTTGCAGGATCTCCGGGAAGGCGCCGTGATTGGGTTGCACCACCGGTACGCCGGAGGCCATCGCCTCGAGAAGATACAGGCCCTTCGGTTCGTGGTAGCCGCTCGGCACCGAGAGCACATCAAGCGATCGCAGGAAGCGCGCCTTGCTGTGGCGGTCGACGGTTCCGGCGTAGTGGAACTCGCCTGCTAATCCCCACGTCGCGAGCGTGCGCTCGATGCCCTCGAGATACGAACGCTGACCTGGGCCGATGTAACCCGCGGCCACCAGCCGCGACGGCGGCAGTCCCCGCTCCTGTCGCATGAGGCGATACGCCTCGGCCAGATTGTGCAAGCCTTTTTCCGGCGCCACCCGCGCGAAGTACCCCACCGTGAACGGCGCGCGCGCCAGCGGTGCCCGCGATTCGAAGTCTTTCACGTTGACACCAAGCGGCACCGTGCGCAGTTGGTCCCGGGGAATTCGCAGGTAGTCGGCCATGTAGCTGGTGTAGTACTCACTCACCGACACAAACAGATCGACGTCGCGGACCTGCTGTCGAATCAACTCGAGGGCCTGCGCCTTGTACGGCTCGGTGAGGCCCTCCAGAAACAGGTCATCGCCCTGCAGTGTCACCACGACGGGGCGTTGCAGGGCCCGCTTGATCGGCGCGGCCAGTGCAATCAGCATCGAGTTCGGCAGGTTCACGACATCCGGTGGTGGCTCACCCGCGAGCCAGTGCACCAGCTTGTCGACTTCCTTGCGCTGAAACCCGCTTTCGCCCCGCAATGTCGACACTGTCAGCGCGCCGAGCAGACGCGGATCCACCCCGATGGCCCCGTTCGTGAACTTCCTGATCACGGCCGGCGAGTCCCAGAGCTTGTCGAGCAGCCACGGCGTGTGCCGAAAAATGGCGAGATGCTGCTGCAGGTAGACGCTGATGCCGCCGAAGAACACCGGTCTGCCGGCGCTCATATTCGGTTCGTCAGAGAGGGTCGGAGTGTAGACCGGCAGCAGCGTCACGACATGACCGCGCGCGATGAGCTCCGCCGCCAGCGCGTTATCGCGCAGGCAGCTGCCGCAAAACATGTCTGCCGCGCCGGCGGTGATGGACAGAACGTTCATGACAATGCAAACGCGAACGTTCTGACGTCACACGTCGAGTGGAGCGGTCCGCAGTTGCGCCGCTTGCTTCGGACGTCGAACGTTGACCTGCTCATGCGAGTCGCTGAATCGAGCGGCGGGCGTACAAATGGTCGAACAAGTTGCCCTCGTGCGGCTGATCCCAGCCGATCTGGGTCGTCGCGATCGGGCCGAGGTTGAGGCGATCGACATGCGGGGACGCGACGAACCGCTCCTGGAACACTGGATCGGCCGACACGCAAGTGACCACGAGCGAGGGCCCAAGCACCGAAGGCAGCTGCGGCGGCGGCACTTGAACGACGCTGGCGTACGGGAACAGGTATTCCCGGTTCGCCAGCGGATGAGCGGGGTCGCACCGAATGACGGTCGGCAACAGATACGTGCCGCCATACACCGTGACGACACGGTCCGTGCCGCGCATGTCGGCTGAGACGTCACGTGCCGGCGCCCGGTCGTCTCCACCGCCGAGATCCTGATCAATCGCCGCAGCGATGCGCCGTGCAATCGCGGCATCTGCAAACGGGGCGAGCACGGCATCGGGGTCTTCGGACGGTCGCGGCATGATCGTCGCGAGCCGCTCGGCGAGCGCTTGCGCAATCTTGTCGGCGTGCCGGGTCACCCACACGCCGGACGCGTTGACGCACGAGCGGCCACCGTTGTTCGAGATCGATTCGACCATCAGGTCGAGGTAGTTCTCCCAGTCGTCCGCGAGGTCAGGCCCGATCACGATTTTGCTGAAGCCCGGACCGTGTACCTCGACACGCGGATCCGCCTTCCATCGGCGGGTCGACCCGACGTCGCCAAACACCATGCCGCGCCCGGTCGAGCGCAAGATCTCGTTACCGCCGGCATGGTCGGCTGGATAGTAACCAAACACGTCGTGGGGCAGACCGGCCTTGACCCAGGCGTGGATCATGCGCAACGGCGTCCACGGCTCCGCGCTGCCGGGCTTCAGCACCAGCGGCATCTTCAACACCGTGGCCGGCGCCCACAACGCGTGCACTCCTGGAGAATTGCTGGGCAGCACAACGCCGAGCGAGTCAGTGCGTGGGAAGAAACTGAGCATTTGCCCGTCGCTCTCGCCGACTCCTTCGTCGAGCAGCGACAGGTCGAGGCCGCGCGTCAGCCCCTGCAGCACCTGCGCGACATGACTGAGCACGCCGTGCACCTTCATCATGTTGCGCCGCACGTTCGACCAGGGCATGCCGGTGGTGGCCGACACCTGCTCGATGTAATCCTGCGGCGTTTGCACCTCACTCGACGACGGGTCGAGCGGCAGCGCGTCACGCAGAAAATGTTCGGCGGCCGCCTGCGACATGCGCACCAGTTCAGCCACCGGGATGCGCGCCAGGGTGGTGCGGATTTCGGCTTGGCGGCGCATGTCGCGGCGGATGAGCCCGGGGTTGGCCAGACTCATTTCCACGAACGGCTCGCGCGTGCGGAAGTGCGGGACAATCGAGCGGTCAACGCTTCTGTACGGTGTGCCCCAACGAAGGATCGGAATATGGCGCATCTCAGTAGACCCCTTCCACGACCGCCTTGGCGAACCTCGAAAACGGCCGCACGTTGCGGACGCCGTCCCACGGGTATTTCGTGCAGGGCGGCTCTCGCTCCGCTTCGTCGCGCTCGAGAAAGCGCGGCATGAAGAACTCCTTGGTGAGGGTCGTCAGGCGCACCCGTCCGGTCTCGCCGTATCCGACGACCCTGGTCGGGTGATTCGGGTTGACCACTTCAATCATCGCGCGCGGCGCGGGCGGGAAGTAGATGATGGCCCAATCGTCTTCAGCCTCGGGAGCCTTGTGCGCGGCAAGTCCCATCAGCGTGTTGCCGTAGGTGGGAGCGAAATACGCGCCTTCCATCAGTTCCTCGACGGCGAAGCGATGGAATTGCGGCGTCATCTCGGTGCCTCCGCAAAAGACGCCGGTGATGCCGGCCTTCTTGAGCGAAATGCGCTCGCAGAGCGCCTCGAGCAGCTTGGGCGTGGTGAACAGACATCGGATGGAGTCGTGCGCCTTTAACAGCGTGAGCGCCTGATCGACGACGTGGCGTTTGTACGCCTCCATCATCTCCATCTCGCCCCACTTGATCAGCTTGATCACCCACCGCGGATCGAGATCGACGGCAAAGCAAATGCCGCCGCGATGTTGAGCGAGATGCTCGATCGCGAGGCGGAGCCGTCGCGGGCCGCTCGGACCGACCTGCAGCCAGTCCGCCCCTGGTGGGAAGAACTCGTCAGGCAGGGTGCGGCTGAACATCTCATAGTCGATGCGGAAGTCCTCGATGTTGATGCGCGATTTCGGCACGCCGGTGCTGCCGCCGGTTTCAAAGGTATAGACCGGCCTGTCGGCGTAACCGCGTGGCACCCAGCGGCGGACCGGGCCTCCACGCAGCCATTCGTCCTGAAACGCGCCGAACGTATCGAGGTCGTCATAGCTGCGGACGTCGGTGCGCGGGTCCCATCCGGCACTGGCCGCCCACTCGAGCCAGAACGGACACCCGGTGTCGGGGCTGAAATGCCACTGCATCAGCTCGCGAACCCACGCATCGAGCGCGGTACGTTCGCGGGTCAGTGCGGTCGGATCAGGAACGGTCGCCGTCGGCATCCTTAAATTCTAGGTGGCAGAGTGCCACGGTGCCAAGTTGCCAGAGCCCGCGGTGGCTGACGCCCAACCCTGACCTCAGGATCCCGTCGCCGTTAAGGACGCACGAACTGGTGTTCGCGCAGGACCGTGGCCACTTCGACGTGGTAATAGTGGTACCAGCGCTCCCGGCCTTTCTTTTGCGCGTCGCGATGGCGTTCGTCCCGGCGCCAGGCGGCGTGCAGTTCGTCGCTTTCCCACCACACCACCGTCAACCGCTCGCCGTCGTCCGCCTTGAAGCTTTTCATTGCGACAAAGCCGGGAAAGGTCTTGGCCCGTTCCAGCATCTCGGCAGACATGGCGGTGTAGTCGGCGCCTGCCTGCGCCGTGAGACGCGACCGAAAAAGTGTGACCAACAATGGAGACTCCTGACTCTTGCGATCGGCGTACTGCCAGTCGATGGGGGTGCGCGGTCATCAGATCATGAGCTCGCCAGATGTAAGAGATCAATAGTAATATTGTATGCATACAATGTGGCGCCCTCGCATCGACCGGAAATCCGGACCGCTATACCTATCGCTGGCGGGCGCCATTGCCAAAGACGTCCAGGCCGGGCGCCTCAAGACCGGCGAACGACTGCCGCCGCATCGCGAGCTGGCCGATGCGCTGAAGATCACCGTCACCACGGTGACGCGCGGATATTCGGAAGCCGAGCGGCGCGGGCTGGTGCGGGGCGAGGTCGGCCGGGGCACCTACGTGCGGCCGCCGGCGTTTGCCATGGTCGCCGCCGCGGATTCCGGCGTAACGGATCTAGGAACTAACGCCCTACTGCCGCAGGCGCACGCCCGCGAGCTGACCGCGTCGCTCGCCGCGATCGTGTCGCGCAGCACACCGGAGCAGCTCTTCAACTACCAGCCCCACGGCGGGGCTGATGAACATCGCGCGGTTGCCGCCGAGTGGTTACGCCGAAGCGCAGTTCCCGCCGATGGCGCAAATACCATTCTCACGTCCGGCGCGCAACACGCCATGGCGGTCGCCCTTTCCACCTTGACCGCGCCAGGGCAGGTGGTCCTGTGCGAGTCGGTCACCTATACCGGCATGCGCTCGCTGGCGAACCATCTGCATGTACGTCTGCAAGCCGTCGCCATGGACCAGGAGGGCCTCCTGCCCGACGCGCTCGAAGACGCCGCGCTCGAGTCCGGCGCCCGTCTCCTGTATTGCATGCCCGGCGTGCAGAATCCCACCGCGCGCGTCATGTCGAACAAGCGCCGACAGGACATCGTTCGCATCGCCGAACGCCTCACCCTGCTCATCGTCGAGGACGATGCCTACGGGTTCCTGGTTCAAGGGCACCTTCCGCTGTGTCACTGGGCGGCGGATCGCACGTTCTACCTGACGAGCATGTCGAAGAGCCTCGTCCCGGGTCTCCGCGTCGGCGTGCTGCGCGCGCCGCCTGGATGGATTGATCGCGTCACCGGTGCAGTCTTCGCCACGACGGTGATGGGAACGCCGCTGAATATTGCCGCCGCCGCCGCGTGGATTCAGGACGGCACGGCCGACAGGGTCATTGCGTGGAAGCGACAGGAGATCAAGGCGCGTCAGCAACTGGCGCGTACCGTCCTCGGCGATGTGGTCACCGGCGTGCCGGAGAGTCAGCACGCGTGGCTGCAATTACCATCGCGGTGGCCGGCGGACGATTTCGCACGGGAGGCGCGACAGCGCGGAGTGCTGGTCACCCCCGGCCGCGAATTCGCCGTCGCCCGCCACGACACGCCCAACGCGGTTCGGATTTCGCTCGGCCCGCCCGCGGAGCGCGAGTCCTTGAGAAAGGCACTCACGACGCTCGGGGATATTCTGGCTGATGCGCCGCAAGCGTTTGGGATGACCGTCTAACGGCAGCCGGCGTGCGGGCTACGGCCGCACGATGTCGCTCGGCCGTGCGACCAGCGCGTTGATGTCCGGCGGCTGTTCATCTTTGGGCAGCGACAGAAAGTATTCGATCACCGGTTTGTCATCGCGCAGCACCGTCCCGTCGCCGGCCCATCGAGCCAGTTCGGGCGGACCGCCCGCGTAGGTGCGCACCATCTGCTCGAAGTCCCAGTCGAAGAGCGCGCGCAGTTGAGGATCGGTTCGGCGTTGGTGGTAATTCGCGCGGCTGAACTCGAACGGTTTCTTGCTCCCCAGCATCAAGGTGCCGTCGGCCCAGAGCGTCGTGTGCGGAAAAACCGAGAGAAAGGTGCGAAGGATCATTCCGTACACGGCGCCTTCGCCGCCATTCCATTGCAGCGCCAGGCCGTCGTCTTTCAGCGCATTGCGGACCAGTTCGAAGTACTCGCGGGAATAGAGCGCGCCGGCACCGGCATGGCGCGGCAGAATGATGTCCGCCGTGATGATGTCGTATTTCTTCCTCGTCGTAAGAAGGTAGTTGCGCCCGTCGTCGACGCGCAGCGTGACGTTGGGACGCGTCAGCACGTCGAAGTTGATGTGACTGAAAAACGAGGCGCCGCCGACGACCGCGCCCGACAGTTCGACCACATCGACGGTGATTCCCGGGTATTGCGCCACGGCCCCGGCGGTGGCGCCCCCGCCCAGCCCGACGACCAGCGCGTCCTTCGGGTTGTGGTGCAGGAGAGCGGGAAAGGCGCCGAGGCGGTGGTGGACGAACGTCATCTGCCGCTGGTCGCTGGCCTGATGCATCCCGTCCAGATACATGATGCGGTTGGGCCGTCCACCTCGTCCGGCGTCATGAATCGCCACGGTGGTTTGCACGCCCTCCTGGCGCCACAGCACGCGCTCCTGGCGATGGGCGGTCTCAGTAGTGACGTCGTACGGGTTCGCCGCGTTGAGCGCGGCCATAACGAATGCGATCGGCCCGACGACCGCCATGAAGCCGGCGAAGTTCGGTCGATCTCGCCACTGCGAAAGCGCCAGCATCAGGCTCGACAGGGCGGCCAGGGCGGCCGTCGCGATCAGACTGCCGCGGCTGCCAAGGATCGGCAGCAGCACGAACCCGCCGGCCACCGATCCGGCAATCGCGCCGCACAGGTTCAGTGAGTAAAAAACACCGATACGGCGGGGCGTTCCTTCTCCGCCCCCCGCCCAGAGCGCGAGGCCGATTGGAAAAGCGAAGCCAAGGAGGAGCGTGGTCGGCAACATCGCCAATGCGCTTGCCACGATGATCGGGCCGAGATATTGGTCGAGTCCCAGGCTCGAGGCCAGGGGACCCACCGATGCCGTCGCGGGCCCGGCGTAGCGCAGGGCGTTCAGCGACAGCACGGCGGCGAGCGCAATCAGCAACTGGATCACGGTCAGTACCGCGAGCCAGTCGCGGCGACGGCGCAGCAGTGGTGCCGCCACCGCGCTGCCGAGGGCGATGCCGCACAGCACGGCAGCCAGCATGATCGTGAACGCATAGGCTGTCGGGCGCAGCATCATGACCAGCATGCGGAACCAGACGATCTCGAGCGCCAGCGACAGCATGCCCGAGAGCACGAAGGTCCACAGCACGC
>Ga0183260_10002342_pt1 | contig 15673 bp, 11 predicted proteins | sample AntDrymUQ4972206_2_FD_129768 | JGI IMG/M metagenome (GOLD analysis project Ga0183260, IMG submission 129768) | Polar desert sand microbial communities from Dry Valleys, Antarctica - metaG UQ497 (22.06) (version 2) (version 2) | ecosystem: Environmental > Terrestrial > Soil > Desert | place...
GGCGTGTTCTTGGCGATCTCAGAAGCCCCGATGTTCGAGGTCATGATCACGATCGCGTGACGGAAGTCGACCGTGCGCCCCTGCGCGTCGGTCAGCCGGCCGTCCTCCAGGATCTGGAGCAGGATGTTGAACACGTCGGGATGCGCCTTCTCGATCTCGTCGAGCAGCAGCACGCTGTAGGGCTTGCGGCGCACCGCCTCGGTCAGCTGGCCGCCCTCGTCATAGCCGATGTAGCCGGGGGGCGAGCCGACCAGTCGCGAAACGGCGTGCTTCTCCATGTACTCCGACATGTCAACGCGCACCATCGCGTCCTCGTCGCCGAAGAGGAACTCCGCCAGCGTCCGCGCGAGCTCGGTCTTCCCCACGCCCGAGGGGCCGAGGAAGATGAACGAGCCCGTCGGGCGCTTGGGGTCCTTGAGGCCGGCCCGCGCGCGCCGGATCGCCTTGGAGACGACCTCGATCGCCTGATGCTGGCCGATCACCCGCTTGTGGAGCTCCTCCTCCATGCGCATGAGCTTGGCCGTCTCGGCCTCGGTCAGCTTGAACACCGGGATCCCGGTCCACATCGAGACGATGTCGGCGATCTCCTCCTCGCCGATGTCGGGCCGCTCCCCGGACTCGCCGGACTCCCACTGCTCCTCGAGCTCGCGCTTCTTGGTGGTGAGGCGCCGCTCCTTGTCGCGCAGGTTGGCCGCCGCCTCGAACTCCTGGGACTCGATGGCCGACTCCTTGTCGCGCCGGGTCGTCTCGATCTCCTCCTCGAGATCGCGGTAGACGGGCGGGGCGGTCATCGACTTGATCCGCATGCGCGACGCCGCCTCGTCGATGAGGTCGATCGCCTTGTCAGGCAGGAAGCGGTCAGAGATGTAACGGCTCGCCAGCTCGCCGGCGGCCATCAGCGCCTCGTCGGTGATGTTGACCTTGTGGTGCTGCTCGTAGCGGTCGCGCAGCCCCTTGAGGATCTGCACGGTCTCCTCGGTGGAGGGCTCGTCGACGCGGATCTGCTGGAAGCGCCGCTCCAGAGCAGAGTCGCGCTCGAGGTACTTGCGGTACTCGTCGAGCGTTGTCGCGCCGATCGTCTGGAGCTCACCGCGGGCCAGCGCGGGCTTAAGGATCGACGCAGCGTCGATCGCGCCCTCGGCGGCACCCGCCCCGACGAGGTTGTGGAGCTCGTCGATGAACAGGATGATGTCGCCGCGCTGGGTGATCTCCTTCATCACCTTCTTCAGGCGCTCCTCGAACTCACCACGGTACTTCGAGCCGGCCACCAGGGCCGCGAGGTCAAGCGTGTAGATCTGCTTGTTCTTGAGCAGCTCGGGCACGTCGGAGTTGGTGATGCGCTGCGCTAGGCCCTCGACCACCGCGGTCTTGCCGACCCCCGGCTCGCCGATGAGCACCGGATTGTTCTTCGTGCGCCGGGAGAGGATCTGCATGATCCGCTCGATCTCGGTCTCACGACCGACCACCGGGTCGAGCTTGGACTCGGCGGCGAGCTTGGTCAGGTTGCGCCCGAACTGGTCGAGCAGCTTGGAGGACTTCTTGCCCTCGCCCTGCGCTCCAGCGCTGCCGGCGCCCTGGGCGGCGCCCTGGCGGCGCCCGCCGGGGCCCGAGAGCATGCGGATGACCTCGTTGCGGATCTTCTCGGAGTCCGCGTCGAAATCCAAGAGGATCCGGGCGGCGACACCCTCGTTCTCGCGCACCAGGCCCAGCAGGATGTGCTCGGTGCCGATGTAGTTGTGGCCGAGGCTCAGCGCCTCGCGCAGCGCGAGCTCGAGGACCTTCTTGGCCCGGGGAGTAAACGGGATCTGGCCGGAGGTGACCTCCTCGCCCGAGCCGACGATGCGCACGACCTGGGCGCGGACGCGCTCCACCGTGATGTCGAGGCTCTCCAGCACACGCGCAGCGAGGCCCTCCTCTTCGCGCAGCAGCCCAAGCAGGATGTGCTCAGTGCCGATGTAGTTGTGCTTGAGCGTCCGAGCCTCCTCCTGGGCGAGGACGACCACCTGGCGGGCTCGCTCTGTGAATCGCTCGAACATCGTGGTGCCGCTTCCTTCCTGCTGTGGCTGAGAACCGCTAGCGCAGTTTGGTCTGTGGTCCGGTCGGGTCGAAGGGCGGGCTGGATCTACGGTGACAACGTCTTCAAGTCACGTGCAGGGACGTCAAAGTCCCGAGCGCATCTACCTCCTATTCGGCTGACCGGCCCAAGAGGATGAGTGCTCGGGTCATCTATGGCGGCCATGGGTCAGTTTACCAACGCGGACCTCGGCCTAACGTCTGTCCAAGGACGCCTGCTCTTCGCACGTTGCGCGTGGGAAACCGACGACATGCCTACCATGGCTGTCATGGAATCGCCGCCCGCCGTCGCGGCGGCCAAGCGGCCGTTCCGTAAGCGCGTCACGCAGCCCGCCCCTGAGGGGTTGAAGGTCAAGGCGCTGGCGCCCGGGGCCGTCGCGCTGAGCTGGAAGCCCGGCCCGGGTCGCAAGCCTTCCCGCTACCTCGTCCTGCGCGACGGCCGGCGCCTGGTGCAGACCCGCAAGCCGGCCTACACCGATCGGTCCGTCGCGCCGGGTGCGAGCTACCGCTACGCCGTCGAGGCGCTCGACGCCAAGGGCCGCGCCAGCCGCCCCTCGAAGTCCCGGCGCGTCCGCGTTCCCGCGGGCGCCACCAGCCTCCCTCCGGCCCTGCCGCCGGCGCCCGGCGGCTCGACCAATCCCCAGCCGGCTCCGGCTCCGGCTCCCGCCGCGCCTCCGGGGCCCCCGCCGTCGGCGATCGGCACGCCGCTGAGCACGCCGATGGTCGACCGCCTCTTCTGGCGGGCGGGCTTCGGCCCCTCCGACGCCGATCGCCAGGCGTGGACCGGCAGGGACGTGGGCGAGCTCGTCGACTTCTTCCTCTCCACCCCCAACACGCTGCGCGCGACGAGCACCCCGCCGCTGACCCAGGGCAACGGGGCGATCGACCCGCTCGTCTCGGACGACGAGCTGGTCATGGACTGGATCGACCGGATGCAGCGCTCGACCAACCCGTTCGTCGAGCGCCTGACCTTCTTCTGGCACCGGCACTGGGCAGTGACCCGCGACGACGGCACCCCCGCGAGGTTCCTTCTCACCTACGCCGACCGCCTGCGCTCCTACGCCGATCTCGGGGCCAATCCCTCAGCGACGTTCCGCGACCTCGCCTACGACATGACCACCAAGGACGGCGCCATGTCGCTGTTCCTCAACGGTACCCAGAACACCAAAACCCGCCCCAACGAGAGCTACGCACGCGAGTTCATGGAGCTCTTCTGCCTCGGCGTCGTCGACGCGCAGGGCAACCCGAGCTACGCCCAGACCGACGTCTCGGAGCTTGCGAAGGCCTTCACCGGCTGGCGCGTCGACCAGACACCGACCAGCCCCACCTACGGGCAGGTCTCCTTCCAGTCGAGCAGCTTCGACTCGGGCAGCAAGACGATCCTCGGCAAGACGGCGAGCTTCACCGCCACCCAGGCCGTCGATCAGGTGCTCGCCCACCCCGCGCACGCACCCAACCTCGTCCGAAAGCTGTGGGGCGAGTTCATCGCCACCCCTCCCGACCAGGCCACCGTGGACGCCCTGGCCTCGGTGTACACGGGCAGTGGGCTCCAGCTCAAGCCGCTCCTCCGGCGCATCCTCACGCACCCGCTCGTGTTCGAGTCCCTGGACGAGCCCAACCTGGTCAAGCCGCCCGTGCTCTACACGCGGCGTGCTGCGAGCGCTCGACGTCGGAATGAAGTGGTTCTGGATCCCCGAGGCACTGGGCAACATGCAGCAGCGCCCCTACCACCCGCCCAACGTCGCGGGCTGGGAGGGCGGCCTGTCCTGGCTCAACACGAATACCGTGCAGGCCCGCTTCGACCTGCTCGTCCGTGCCCTCTACCTCAAGCACTCGACGAGCAGCTCCGCCTATCCGGGCAGCGCCCCGCTTCCCGACGTGCCCGGAGAGACGGCGCAGCAGAGCTTCGACCGAGCCTACGTGGCAGCGGGGTCGCCGTGGCTCTCGGCCTCGGGGCGCCAGAAGATCCTCGACTATGCCGGTGCGGCGCCCGCCTCGACGGCCACGCAGCGCGTACAGCGACAGTACGCGCTGCGCGCCCTCGTCCTCGGCCCCGACGGCCAGGTGACGTGATGGAGAGGAGTGCTCCGCGGCCAGGGCGGGCAGATGAGGTGACTGAGAGGGCCGCTCGGCGGCCCGGACCGGCAGATGAGGCGTTGGAGAGAGACGCTCGGCGGCCCGGACCGGCAGATGAGGCGTCGGGCCCGGCGCCCAACGCGAGCTCCCGCTGCATCTCCTGCGAGGAGCTCGAGCTCGCGCGGGTGCGCGACCAGGCGCCGAGCCAAACCCTGCCGATCCCCAATGCCGCGCTCGCCGGCTTCCCGGAGGGTCGTGCCTCCTCGGCGCTCACTCGTCGGCGACTGCTCCAGTACGGGCTCGCGGGATTCGCCGCGGTCTACGCGTCCAAGGCGCTGGGCTTCGAGTCGGTGTGGGAGGCCGCGGTGGCCGAGGGGGCGGTGGCACCCTCCAATCAGCTCGTCGTGCTCTACCTCGCCGGCGGCAACGACGAGCTCAACACGCTGGTGCCCGCGTCGAGCGCCGACTACGCGGCCTACCAGTCGGCCCGACCGGTCCTATCGCGCGGGCTCGGGGCCACGGCGGGCGGTCGCGTCGGCTCCCAGCCCCTCCCCGGCGTTGCCAACGGCCAGCTCAACCTCGCCAACGTGCTGGTCTCCTCCAGCGGAGGCGGCGACAACGGCTCGAGCCAGTTCGGACTCGACAAGCTCTACGGGGACGGCACCGGCGGCGCGGGCAACAAGCTCGCCCTCCTGCCCGCCGTCGACTTCCTGCCGGCCAACCTTTCGCACTTCGAGTCCGCTGACCACTGGTTCGCGGGCACGACGTCAGGGCTCACGACGGGCTGGCTGGGCCGCTGGCTGGACCGCAACGGCTCGCAGGCCAACCCGCTGCAGGCGATCTCGATCGACACCGCCCGGCTCGTTTGACACCCACGGCTCCCAGCTCTCCGGTCAGGACCCTCAGCTCCAGACGCTCTCCCTCGCCCTGGGGGCCTTCCAGGCCGACCTCCAGGCGCGCGGCATCGACCAGAACGTCGCGACGCTCGTCTTCTCGGAGTTCGGGCGCCGCGTTGCCGAGAACGGATCGATCGGAACCGACCACGGGGTCGGCGGGCTCATGATGCTGTCGGGGACCCCGGTGCAGGGGGTTGGGCCTCGACCTTCCCGGGGCTCACCGGCGGCGGCATCGACTCCAACGGCAACCTCAAGGCGACAACGGACTGTCGCTCTGTCTACCAGCACGTCCTCTCGGAGTGGATGGGCGACGACCCGACCGCGATCCTCGGCCAGTCGTTCCCCGCGGTCTCTCGGCCGGACGGCTTCGCCGGGCTGTTCCGGTGAGCCGCGCGCCGGCCGCGATCACCTTCGCCGTGGTGCTCGCGGCCGGCCTCGCGCTCGCCGTCTCGCCCTCCCCCGGGGCGCCCGGCGCCCGGCGCCGGGCCCTCCGCCTCCCCCGCGGCTAAGGCGAAGCGCTGCGGCCACCGCTATAACCACCATCGCTCGAGGCCCTGTCGAGGCCGTGCCGTCCCCGCCCCGAAGCCGCCCAAGGCCAAGCCGCGCCCCAAGCCCTCGCCCGCGCCGCCGGCACCGACCGGCGGCGGCGGAAGCGGCGGCTCCGGCGGCGGCTCGGGAGGCGGAGGAGCCACGCCGACCACGCCGGCGACGCCCGGCGGCGCCTCGCCCGGCGGTAGCGCCACCCCGCCGCCCGCGGCGCTGCCCACGCGACTCGGCGTCGACGAGACCGAGTACTCCGTCACCCCCTCCTACGACCCCGTCGCCGCGGGCGGCCTCGAGCTCAACGTGACGAACTTCGGGATGGACGACCACAACCTGGCGATCCGCAGGCCGAGCGGGGCGCTGGTGGAGGTCGTGCCGGTGCCCGCGGGCCAGAGCAGGTCCTTCTCCGTGAACCTCCCCGCCGGCACCTACACGCTCTTCTGCTCGCTCTACGACCACGAGCAGCTGGGCATGCGGACCACCCTGCGGGTTCAATAGCCTCGGCCCGCTCACCGCTTGCGCGAGAAACAGGAGCGAACTCGTGCGGCAAGCTCGGAATGGCGTGCGCGCAGCCTTTCACTGCCTCTTCCGCGCTCTCTCGATGAGCGCTTGGGCGCGCTCGAGGATGAGCATGTCGAGCTTGAGCTCGTGAGCACGGGCGACGCGCTCGTGTAATACACGCATATCCTATGTCGAACGACACGTCTCGAGTCGTACGACACAATCTGAGCGACGCCACCATGCGGACCACGCTGCGGGTTCAATAGCCGTTTCTGGCCGTCCTCCCGGGCTCCAGGGCGTTGCGGCCTTGACGGTCTTTGAGCGCGGACCGAGCCTGCCCGAGACGTTGTCGGGCGCAGCGATTCGCGTACGCGCTCTTCTGCTCGCTCTACGACCACGAGCAGCTGGGCATGCGGGCCACTCTGCGGGTGCAGTAGCCCTTGCGGGGGGTGTGTTCACTTGACGTGAATAATCGCCGTCGATTGAACACACCCCCCGCAGGGCCGTGCGTAGGGAGAGCCTTGCGCTACGGCTCGCGCATCGCCGGGAACAGCACGACCTCTCGGATCGAGCGCGTGCCCGTGAGCACCATCACGAGGCGGTCGATTCCCAGGCCGACGCCGCCCGTCGGGGGCATGCCGTGCTCCAGCGCCTCGACGAAGAGCTCGTCGTAGGGCTGGGCCTCCTCGTCCCCCGCGCGGCGAGCCGCTGCCTGGGCGTCGAAGCGCGCGCGCTGCTCGTCGGGATCGTTGAGCTCTGAGAATGCGTTGGCGATCTCGATGCCCTGGCAGAAGCCCTCCCAACGCTCGACCAGGCCCGGCTGGGAGCGGTGGGCCTTGGCGAAAGGTGAGAGCTCGACCGGGTAGTCCATGACGAAGGTGGGCTCGATCAACTTGGGCTCGACGAACTTGGAGAGCAGGTCGTCGACGAGCTGTGCCCAGGTGCGGTCGCGGGGGAGCTCCAAGCCGCGCTCGTCGATTCCTGTGAGAAGCGCCTCACGGTCACGTAGGGCGAGCACGTCGAGCCCCGTGTGCTCGAGGATCGCGTCGCGAAGGGTCACCCGGCGCCACGGCGCGGAGAAATCGAGCGGGGCGGTGTCCGGGCCCGCGGCCGCCGCCGCCACGGCCACGAGCGCCTCCAGCCGTCGGGCGGCGTCCTCGTAGTCGGCGTAGGCCTCGTAGAACTCGAGCATGGTGAACTCGGGGTTGTGCTTGGGCGAGAGCCCTTCGTTGCGGAAGTCCTTACCCAGCTCGTAGACGCGCTCCAGGCCGCCGACGATCAGGCGCTTGAGATAGAGCTCGGTGGCGATCCTCAGGTAGAGCGTGCGGTCCAGCGCGTTGTGGTGGGTGGTGAAGGGCCTTGCCAGCGCGCCGCCGTAGACCGGTTGGAGCACGGGCGTCTCGACCTCGAGGAACCCCTCTTCGTCGAGGTGGCGGCGCACGGCGGCGACGATCCGTGCGCGCGTTGCGAAGAGCTTCCGGGTCTGCTCGTTGGCCATGAGGTCGAGCTCGCGCCGGCGGTGGCGGGTCTCGACGTCCTGGAGGCCGTGGTGCTTCTCGGGCGGCGGGCGCAGCGACTTGGCGAGGACGGTGAAGCTCTCGACGCGCACGGACAGCTCGCCGCGCCGCGACCGGAGCACCGCGCCGTCGACGCCGATCAGGTCGCCGAGGTCAAGGGACAGAAGGCGCTCGAAGTCAACGGGCTCGAGCACGTCGGCCTTGGCCTGGAGCTGGACGCGACCCGAGCGGTCGTCGAGGTCGAGGAAGGCCATCTTCCCCTGCCCACGGCGCGCCGCGAGCCGGCCGGCGACCCGAACGTGCTCCTCGGTGTCCTCTCCGGCGGCGAGCTCTGAGAAGCGCTCGCGCACCGAGGCGACCGGCGTGACCCCTGCGAAGGTGTGCGGGAAAGGCTCGACCCCTTCTGAGCGGAGCCGCTCGAGCTTGCCTCGTCGCGACGCGAGGAGGTCAGACGTCTGGTCGCCGAGCTCACTCACCGAGGGCACGCTAGCGGGGGGCGGCCGTAGAAGCGGGGGGCGGCCGTAGAAGCGGGAACCGCGGCTCGTTCAACGGGGATCTCTAACGGGGGCCGGCCGCGGAAGCGGTCGACCGCGGCTACTTGACGTCGATCTTGGTGATCTTGAGCTTGCGGGCGGGGCCGCGGGGGACCTGGACCGACACGGTCTCGCCGCGCCGATGGCCGATCAGCGCCTTGCCGACCGGGGACTCGTTGGAGAGCCTGTTCTCGGCGGGCCTGGCCTCGGCCGACCCGACAATGGTGAACTTCTTCGACTTGCCGTCCTTCTCGTCCTTGACGTGGACGATCGAGCCGACCTTCACCTCGTCGGTCCCCAGCTCGGACTTGTCGATCACGGTCGCGGCGCGAAGCCTCTCCTCGAGCTGGGCGATCTTCGCCTCGAGCATCGCCTGCTCGTTCTTTGCGTCGTCGTACTCGGAGTTCTCGGAGATGTCGCCGAACTCGCGCGCTTCCTTGATGCGCCCGGCGACCTCGCGGCGCTTGTCGCCGGACAGGTACTCGAGCTCGAGCTTGAGCTTGTCGAGGCCTTCTGGAGTGAGGAGAACGTCTCGCGCCATAGCGAACCCCGGGGGACGTGGTTGGTAGCCATCCCCGAGAAAGAGCCCGCCTAAACGGCGGGATCATCCGGCGGGGAGGCTGTCAGGGGCGGGCAGTATAGCGGCGTGCGAAGCGGTTCCCGAGGCGCTCACGGAACGACTCCTGTGGCGGCTCCCAAAGCGCTCATGAGGGGCTCTTGAGGCGGTTCCCGAGCCGCTCATGAGGCGGCTCTTGAGACGACTCCCGAACCGCTCAGGCGGCGGCCGGCAGGCGCAGGCGCTCGAGCAGCATCCCCGCCTCGCCGATCGTCTTCGCGCGCTGAAGGTCGTCGCTCAGCGACCGGGGCGCGGCGAGGCGCTCGAGGTACCACGGGTAGAACTTCCGCAGGTTGCGCGTGGCCCGCGGAGCGCCGAAGTGCTCGACCGCGCGCTCCATCACCCACCGCAGCTCGTCGAGCACCTCGTCCTCGGTCGGCGGCGTCGCGCGCGCGCCCAGGAGCTCGGAGAACAGCCACGGGTTTCCCAGCGAACCGCGGGCGAGCATCACCGCGGCGGCGCCCGTCCGCTCGAAGGCGGCGCGGGTGCGCGCGGCGTCGCGCAGGCCGCCGGAGAGGACCACGGGAACCGGGAGGGCCACGATCAGCTCGGCGGCAAGCTCGTAGTCGGGGCCGCCCTTGTGGTGCTGGGCGGCGTGGCGGGGATGGAAGGTGAGCCCCACGACTCCGGCCTCCTCCACGAGCCGGAACGCGAGCGCGATCCCCTCGCGGTCGCCGGGCTCGCGGCCCGGACGCAGCTTGACGGTGACCGGAAGGCCGCTTCCCTCCCGGGCGGCGCGAGCGACGGCGACCGCCCGGTCGGGGTCGGCCAGCAGCGCGGCCCCCGCGCCGGTCTTGCAGACCTTGGGCACCGGGCAGCCCATGTTGAGGTCGATGAGGTCCGCGCCCGCCTCGGCCACCCGCGCCGCCGCCGAGCGCATGACCTCGGGATCGGCGCCGAAGAGCTGGATCGACGTCGGGCCGAGCGCGCGCTCGGCGGGATGGATGCGCAGCATCTGCGTGCACGTGCGCTCGTTGCGGTGGTGCACGGCGTGGCTCGAGACCATCTCGGAGACCGCCATCCCGGCGCCATGGCGCTTGGCCTGGAGGCGCACGAACCAGCTGCCGATTCCCGCGAGAGGAGCGAGCAGCACGCGATTGGGCACACGGACGCCGCCGAGCATCCACGGATCGGTCAGGGCGCGCATGGAGGAAATGGTAGGCAGCGGCGATTGCGCGACGGGAGGGGCTCAAGCGGGCAGCGTGGGCCGAAGTCGGCGGCCTAGCGGTTTCGCTCGTGGACGATCCGCAGCCCCTTGAGGGTGAGCAGGTCGTCGACGAGATCGATTGTCTCGGTGAAGGGGACGATCACGCGGGCGAGGCCGCCGGTCGCGATCGCCTGCGTCTCCGGGCCGAGCTCTGAGCGGATGCCGCCGACGATGCGGTCGACGGCCCCGGCGAAGCCGTATATGACCCCGGAGCGCACCGCGTCGACCGACGACTTGCCGATCAAGGAGCGCGGCGGTGAGAGGTCGACCTTTACGAGCTTCGCCGCGCGCTCGGTGAGGGCCTCGAGCGATATCTCGACCCCCGGCGCGATGACACCGCCGAGGTACTCCCCACGCGCGGAGACGACATCGGCGGTGGTGGCGGTGCCGAAGTCCACGGCGACGCACGGGCCGCCCAAGGCGACGTGGGCGGCGACCGCGTTGACGAGCCGGTCGGCGCCCAGCTCGCGGGGGTTGTCGATGCGGATCGGCATGCCCGTCTTGACGCCCGACCCGATGACGAGCGCCTCGTGGTCGAGGTAGCGGCGGACCATGTCGCTCCACTCGGCCTCCAGGGCCGGAACGGTCGAGGACACGACGGTCGCCTCGAGCTCCCCCAGCCCCACGCCGCGAAGGGCGAGCAGGTTGGCGAGGGCGGCGCCGAGCTCGTCGGCCGTGGACTGGCGCACGGTGGCAAAGCGCCACTGCTCGACGAGCTCCTCGCCGCGAAAGGTCCCGAACTGCGTCTGGGTGTTCCCGGCGTCTACCGCGAGCAGCACGGCGTGATTATCGAGCAGGTCCTGCACGGCGGCGGAGCCCCCACGGCCCCGGGCCCACGATCGCCGCAGCGACGAGAGCCGCCCCAGCGATCGCGAGCAGCAGCCACGGCACCCAGCCGAGCGGAGGGCTCCACTCCGCCTCGCCGAGGAAGAAGAGCGGCCCGTCGGTTCCCGTCGCGGCGCGGCGGGCGTTGTACCACCATGCTCCCAGGTGCACGACGGCCACGGCGCCGGCAATGCCGAAGACGAGCGCTGCGCGCACACCGGCGGTGAGGCGGGCGCGCCGACGAACCAGGACCTCGCCGCAGAGCAGCGGCAGCGCCACGAGCACCGGCAGGACGTGGCGGCCCTGCAGACCGAAGCCGGTGTGACGGAGGGAGACAACCCAGAGCGCGAGGGGAACGAGCAGCGCACCCTCGAGCGCGCCGGCCAGCGCGATCCGCTCACGCCGGCCCGCCGCGGCGAAGCCGGCGATGAACAGCGCCGCGAAGGTCGCGCCCCCGAGCACCAGCAGCGCGATAGGGAGCCTCCACTCGAGGTAGCCGAACTGGCCGACGACGTCGTCGGCGGCGGAGCCGATCTGCTCGATGCCCGTCGTGACCGCAACCCGCGCCGCACGGACGCTCACGGTTGGGCTGGCCCCGTAGGCGCCCTCCCAGGCCAGGTTGCCGGCGAGCGCCGGGAGGATCGCGCCGCCCGCCACGATCGCCGCCCGCCGGCCCCGCGCGGCCGCCACCACCGCTCGTGGCCCGGCAAGCGCGATCCACCCGCCCAGCAGCAGCGCCGCCCAGACCGGCCCCGTCGACCGGCTGAGCGCCAGTGTGGCCCCGGCCACACCGACCCCCACCCATCCGAGCGTCGAGGCGCCCGCGTCGCGCCACACGCGCAGCAGCGCGGCGGCGAAGGCGACGCCCGCGGCGATCTCCAGGCCGCTGCCGTTGAGGCTCGCGCCCGAGAAGATGACCATCGGCGTGACGGCGACCGTCAGTCCGAGGAGGGACAGGGCGCCGGCGCCGCGGTCCCACACGAGGGCGGCCGCGAGCCCGAGCAGGGCGAGCGCCGTCGCCGCGAGCGCGAGGCGCGCCAACCGGTCGGCCGCGTCGGGGCTGGCCGCCGGAATGGTGGCGAGAGCCGGGAGCAGGTAGGGAAGCGGCTCATAGCCGCCCACGTACGGCGAGCACCACGCGTGCGATTATGCTCCATGCTGTGACCCCGAGGCTCTATGTCGTCCACGGCTCGCACCCCTGCGCCGCCGTCGAGCGCGCGCTCGAGCTCAAGGGAATCTCCTACGACGTCACCGAGTGGCCGCCGCCGATGCAGGTACCCCTTCAACGGCTGCTGTTCGGCGCGCGAACGGTTCCCGGCCTCCAGCTCGACGGCGAGCGCATCTCGGGATCGCGGGCGATCATGCGCCGCCTCGACGCGCTCGCGCCCGAGCCGCCTCTCTACCCGGTCGAGCCCGAGCTCCGGTCGCGGGTCGAGGAGGCCGACCGGTGGGGCGAGGAGGTCTTCCAGAACGTCGCGCGGCGGCTGACCTGGACCGCGCTCGCCCGCAACCCCGCAGCCGGGCCGAGCTACTCCGTCGGCTCGCGCCTCCCCCTGCCCGATCCGGTCGTGCGCTTGAGCATGCCGCTCATCGCCCGCGTGGAGATCGCGCGCCACGACGCGACCGACGAGGCGGCGCGCGCCGACCTGCTCGCGCTCCCCGGCCACCTCGACCTCGTCGACGGCGGGATCGGCGCGGGAACCCTCGGCGGCCAGCAGCCCAACGCCGCCGACCTCCAGATCGGCTCCACCGTCCGCCTCCTGCTTACCCTCGCCGATGTGCGTCCGCTCATCGAGGGCCGCCCTGCGGCCGAGCTCGCCCGCCGCCATTTCCCGGACTGGCCCGGAGAGGTGCCGGCCGGCACGCTCCCCGCCGGCTGGATCCCGACCCCCTAGCCACCCTCGCGCTGACTCTCCACGGTCGGCAACGGACCCATTCGCACCACGCGCTGCCCCTCCCCCAGCGCCTCCAGCGCGTCGGCCAGCCGCACTCCACCGGGCGTGCGCAGCTCGGGGTCGAGCTCGAGCAGCGGGACGAGCACGAAGCGCCTGCTCGTCACCTCCGGGTGCGGGAGCGAGAGGCGCTCCGAGCCATGGACGAGATCTCCGAGCAGCAGGACGTCGACGTCGATGGCCCGTGGCCCGTGTCGGAGGAGGGCCTGCGACCGGCCCAGTGCGCACTCGACTGACTTGCAGGCGTCGAGCAGCTCCTCGGGGGCGAGCTCGGTGCGCACGCGCAGGCAGGCGTTGAGGAACTCGGGCTGGTCGAGCACCTCGCCCACCGGCTCGGTCTCGTAGACCGAGGAAGCCGCCAGCACCTCGACGCCCTTGGCTGGCAGCGCCGCGGCGGCCTCCTGGAGATGCGCCCGCCGATCGCCGACGTTGGAGCCCAGGCCGAGGTAGCCGATCACTCGGGCCACGCCTCGACCGAGACGTCCTCGATCACTCCAGCTCGCGCCACACCTCGACCGAGACGTCCTCGACGGGAAGCGGGAGAGGCGGCTCGGGCTTGGTCGCCTTCACGGAGACGCTCTCCACCGAGAAGCCCTCGATCAGGCGGTCGGCGATCGCTGTACACAGGCGCTCGAGCGTGCGGTAGGAGCGCTGCTGGGCGACGAGCGCGACCGCTTGGCAGACCTCGCCGTAGTCGACCGTGTCCTCGATCCGGTCGGTCAGGGTGGCATCGGACTCGCCGACCTCGAGCCGGAGGTCGAGCACCAGCCGCTGACCCACCTCGCGCTCGGCCTCCGTGACCCCGTGGTGGGTGAACAGCGAGAGGCCGTTGATCTCGACGGTGACGACGGGCTCGGCGGCCCCCTCGTCCTCGTCGAACTCCGGACCGGTCAGGTCGTCGTCGTCTCGCTCCATCGGGGGCGGACCGTAGCAAGGGCCACCTGCAGGGCATCGCGCACCGAGGCGACCTCGTGGACGCGGAAGACGGTCGCGCCGCGCTCCAGCGCGAGAACGTTGGTGGCGATCGTCCCCGGTAGGCGCTCGTCGACCTCGCGCCCCGTGATCGCGCCCAGGAACTGCTTGCGAGACGTGCCCACCACGACAGGCCGGCCGATCGCGACGAGCTCGTCGAGCCGGCGCAGCAGCTCGAGGTTGTGTTCGAGCGTCTTGCCGAAGCCGATGCCGGGGTCGAGCAGAACCCGCTCCTCGGAGACACCCTCTGCGATCGCGAAGGCCATGCGCTCCTCCAGGAACGCCTTGACGTCTGAGACGACGTCGTCGTAGCGCGGAGCGTCTTGCATCGTGCGCGGCTCGCCGAGCATGTGCATCAGGCAGCAGCGGACCCCGTGCTCGGCCGCCAGGCCCGCGAGCCCCGGCTCGCCGCGGAAGGCGGTCACGTCGTTGACGAGCGTCGCGCCGACGTCGATCGCCGCGCGGGCGACGCCGACCTTCGAGGTGTCGATCGACAACGTGGCGCCCGTCGAGGCCGCCAGCCCGTCGAGAACCGGCACGACGCGCCGGAGCTCCTCTCGCTCGGACACGGGCTCGGCGCCCGGGCGGGTCGACTCGCCGCCGACGTCGAGGATGTCGGCCCCCTCCTGCGCGAGCCGGCAGCCGTGCGCGATCGCGGCCCCCGCGTCGAGAAAGCGGCCGCCGTCCGAGAAGGAGTCGGGGGTGACGTTGACCACCCCCATGACCGAGAAGCCGCCTTCCCGCGCCCGACCGGGCTCATCAGTCATCCGAACCGGTCTCCTCCGGGTGTGCCGAGTTTCCCCCCTATAGCGGGGGTTTCTCGGCACACCCCCAACGCGGCCGTCAGAGCGTGGGCTTGCGCGGCTCGTCGGCCTTCATGTCGGCGGTGCCTCCCGCGAGGCCGGGCCGGGGGAGCGGCCGGGGGTGGTCGCGCCCCGGCGCGCGGTCGGCCGGTGCCGGCGGGACCGGCAGCTCGGGGCGGACGGGCTCCTCGGGCGGGAAGACGTCCTCCTCGGCGTGGCCGGCGAGGAGCGACTCGAACTCGCCCTTCTCGATCGTCTCGCGCTTGACGAGGATCTCGGAGATCACCCCGAGCGAGGCGCGGTGCTCGGCGAGGATGTCGCGCGCCTGCTGGTGGGCGGACTCGACGATGCGGCGGATCTCGTCGTCGATCTCCCGCGCGATCTCGTCCGAGTAGTCGGGCTCGGAGGAGAACTCGCGGCCGAGGAAGGGCTGGCCGTGCTCGTGGCCGAACACGCGCGGGCCGAGCTTCTCGCTCATCCCGAATCGCATGACCATCTGCTTGGCGGTCTTGGTGACCTTCTCGAGGTCGTTCGAGGCGCCGGTGGTGATCTCGCCGAAGACGATCTCCTCCGCCGCGCGGCCGCCGAGCGTCATGGCCATGGTGTCGGTCAGCTCCGCGCGCGTGGTGAGGAACCTGTCCTCCTGAGGCAGCGAGATCGTGTACCCGAGCGCCTGGCCGCGGGAGATGATCGAGATCTTGTGGACGGGGTCGGCGTTGGGCAGGTAGTTCCCGACGATCGCGTGGCCCATCTCGTGATAAGCGGTGATCAGCCGCTCCTTCTCCGACATCACGCGGGTCTTCTTCTCGGGCCCCGCGATGACCCGCATGATCCCTTCCTCGAGCTCGTTCTGGCCGATCTCGCGGCGGGCGTTGCGCGCAGCCAGGAGGGCGGCCTCGTTGACGAGGTTTGACAAGTCGGCGCCCGTGAAGCCCGGCGTCTGGCCGGCGAGCACGTCGATGTCGATCTCCTTGGCCAGCGGCTTTCCGCGCGTGTGGACCTCGAGGATCTTTGCGCGGCCCTTGCGATCGGGGCGGTCGACCACGATCTGGCGGTCGAAGCGGCCGGGACGAAGGAGCGCGGGGTCGAGGATGTCGGGCCGGTTGGTGGCGGCGATGAGGATGATGTTGTCCTTCATCTCGAAGCCGTCCATCTCGAC
>Ga0183260_10002344_pt1 | contig 15671 bp, 17 predicted proteins | sample AntDrymUQ4972206_2_FD_129768 | JGI IMG/M metagenome (GOLD analysis project Ga0183260, IMG submission 129768) | Polar desert sand microbial communities from Dry Valleys, Antarctica - metaG UQ497 (22.06) (version 2) (version 2) | ecosystem: Environmental > Terrestrial > Soil > Desert | place...
ACACCTTGAACGGCACCGCGGTGGTCGACCGCATGGCGCTGGCCGTCCTCGAGAACTTCCAGGGCGGGGTACCGGACGTGTTGCAGGAGTACGGCGCGCCGACCGAGATCCGCTGCTAGCCGCTCGTCTCGGTCACAATGCCGGTCGGTGGGGTGCCGGAGCGGTCGAACGGGGCGGTCTTGAAAACCGTTGGGCGTGCAAGCGCCTCGTGGGTTCGAATCCCACCCCCACCGCTAGGAGAACGCTTGATTTCGCTCACTCACTCGACACTGCCTACTACTCGAGGAGGTTGAGACCGCCAGGGCAAGCCGAAGGCCTATAGTGATCGCGTGTTCGGCGTAGCTATGGCACGAGCGTCGGCAGCGAAGGATCCCCAGACCGTTCCCGCCCACGCGCCAGTTCGACCCAACCAACACCCCGCCGTGCTCACCGATGCGTGCCCGGCAACTAAGCAGGGGAGACACGGTCTTGGACACAGCTGGCGTCCAAGCTTGGTTCAATCCTGAGAAAAGCCGGGTAATGCCACTTGCTGGGCCCATTGAGACATACCGGAACGAAGCCGCGGAAGGACGAACGAGGTGCTGCCGATCAGGACTGAGAAGTCGAGCTTCATCTACAAGAGTTCTAACCCCGACATACCTGATATGCCGGGAGAGCGGATCGAGCCAGGACACATCCGCTCCGTGTGGGCGCTAACACAGTGGGAGAGGGACGACATCCTCCACGGCGGGAACGTCGAGCTGAACGTTCTTGCTGAGCCCATCCCGCCAGTTTCGCTGCGGGTCACGGGCGACGGGGTCAGCTGGGGATTGGCCGTCGTGGTCGCCACGCGTTACGTCGGCACCGACGGACTGTGGTATGTGCGGCTCTCGTTCCGAGATGGCATGGCACTCGCGGAATCCAAGGGATATTCCCATCGATGGGGCGCATGGCTCGCACAGCGTCGTTTGAAGAAGATCCTGCCGACACTCGAAGTTTGGCCAGCGTGACAGAGCAGTCTCCGCTGGAGTGTCGCGGGCGGCAGCGACCACACTAGAGCAGTCCCTCAAGACTCAATGCGAGCAGCATTAAGCCGGAAATCGCGAACACCGAGACGCCGAAAGTCACACTAGCCACGAAGAGTTCGCGGCGGCGGGGTAACCGTTTTCGAGTCACCAGCGGTTCAATCGCAACGACCGTCGCCCCCCAAGTGCCGGCAGACGCACCGACTTCCTTCTTAGCGGTTCTTCGGTTTCGGGCAATAGAGATGTACTCGTACGTCTCCCCGTCCGCGTCCACAACCGTGGCGATAAAGCTCTTGTGCCGGTCTGCGCTCATTCGCACGTACGTGGTTATCGGTCAGTCTGCGCTCGAAGTTGAGATCTGCGCGATGAATCGGGAAAAGTCGCGACTCAGTACGCCGAGCGAACACGGGCGAGCGCCGGAACAGTAAGCAGGATGAGACGCACGTCCTCGCGCAGTGACCAGTTCGTCACGTACAGGTAGTCGAGCTTCGTCATCTCGTCGAACGGGATGTCGCTTGCGCCAAGCACCTGCCACAAGCCCGTCATGCCCGGCTTCAGATCGAGGCGCTTGCGTGCCCACGCCTCGACATGCTGATCCTCGTCGAGGATGAGCGGGCGGGGACCAACGATCGACATCTCGCCGCGGATGACGTTTATGAGCTGCGGCAACTCGTCGACGCGCCACCGACGAAGAAAGGCTCCGACACGTGTGACTCGTGGGTCGTCGGGAACCTTGAACATCCTCGGGTCTGCGTCGCGATGCATGTTCATGTGGGCGACGTCGGCCTTTCTCGACTCGGCGTCGTGCACCATCGTCCGGAACTTGAACACATGAAACGTGCGTCCCTGGGCTCCCATTCGCACCTGCCGGAAGAAGACCGGGCCACGCGAGTCGATCGCGATCGAGATCGACGCGATGAGAAGGAGCGGGGAGAGGAGGATGACGCCTGCAGCCGCACCGAGGGCGTCGAAGGAACGCTTAAGGAAGCGCTCGGAGTCGGAGAGTTTCGGGATAGGCAGGCCGACCAACGGAATGCCTTCGATGGTGTGCAGCTGTGCATTCGTCCCCAGCACCTCGAACATGCGAGGAACGATGTCGATCTGGACGTCGCTGTCCTGCATCGAGCGGATGACAGCGAGCGTCTGCTCGTGGGAGTCGGTCGAGAACGCGATTGCGACCCGGTGCACCGAGTGCGCCTTCACGAGCCCGGGCAGGTCGCCCGTCGATCCGAGCAGGTCGAGGGGCTGGTCTCCGTTCGCGGGCGAAGCGCGACCGTCGCGGTCGACGAAGCCGACGATCTTAAGCCCGTACTCGGGGTGGTGTCCGATCTTGTTCGCGAGCAGGCGCGCAACCTGGCCCGACCCCACGATGATGACGTTCTGAATGTACGCGGCGTTTCGGCGGCCGAGCACACGCGCAACCGCCCGGAGCAGCGGAATGAGCACGATAGCGAGCGCCCAGAAGACGACGAGGCGCGTGATGTTGGGATGCGGAAGGCCGACGATCTCTGCGAGGGTCACGAAACCCCACGTTCCGATCGACACCGTCTGGAGAACGCCGAAGATGTCGTCGACGGTCGAGTGGTCCGTCCGCTCCTCGTCCCGATCGTAGAGGCCGTGCATGCGGGCGAGAAGCACCCAGAGCGGGAGACTCGAGATGAAGAGTGCGACCTCCCAGCGCGTGTCGACAGCATCGACTGCGGGGTTGGGCGAAACCAGTACGAGAGCAAGCAGGAATGCGGACAGGAGGCCGATGAGATCGGCGATGAGGAGAACCCGCCGCATGAGCCACCCACGACGCCGCAAGGCTGGCATTTCAGCTTCAAGCTCCGGCACAACCGTACGCTCACCGGTTCCGACGGCCATGCCGTCGCGTGATGCTGCTTCCAATTGAATCCTCCCCTTCACGCGCGGCTCCCCCGCCATGCGTCTCTACTAACATTCCCCTGGCCAAAACAGAGGATACTCGCGCCCCGGCCAGCGTCAACAATAACTGATAAATCCCGTACCTTCGTCCAGCTAGACCACCGGATGGCGCCCACCGCGTCGCGTTCCCACTGGCCGAGAGGAGCAAGAGCACACCCAGCGTCAGTACGTCAAGCCTTCGCCACGGGCGAGCACCTTGACGGTTTGCCAGAGGATCCCAAGGTCGTAGCGTGCGAGCCGCAGACCGCTCCACCTCCGGCTGGCGTCGACATAGGCTAGGTCGAGGTTCGTGTAGCCGGCGGGCTCGACAACTCCTTTCTGCACCTGCACAGGTCCGGTCCATCCCGGCAGCACCCGGTTCCGGTAGTCGAGCCCTGCCGCGATCTGGTCACGCACCATCGACGGAGGCCATGGGCGCGGGCCGACGAGACTCATGTCTCCTCGGAGGACGTTGAAGAGCTGCGGGAGTTCGTCGAGGTACCAGGGCTTGAGGATCCTGCGCCCGGCCCAGGTCAAATTCTCGTGCTTACTTTCGAGTAGTCGGGCATGCGCTTCGCGGTGCTGCTGGCGTTCGAGCGCAGCGCGGCGGAGCGTCCGGAACTTCAAGAGGTCGAACTCGCAACCCCGGGAGATACGCCGCTCCCGGTACAACCACGGTCCACGATCGCGGGCTACGAACGCTTGGTCCAAAGCAATCCCAACGCACGCGATTGCGAAGACGGGCGCTAGCAAGAGGAGAAGTGCGCCGGAGAGTCCCTTGTCCATCGCTCTTTTGGCACGAGGGTAGGGCACAGGGAGAGGGTCCATAGCGTCCCAATTCTCGGAGAAGTCGGGCGCACCTGCGTCGATAGGGTGAGCACGATAGTGGACGACATCGGCGCCGACGATCTACGCAGGCTCTTGAGCCGCTATCCGGCCGGTGTCAGCGTTTTGACCGTGGCGAGCGGGAAGCAGAGGCTCGGCTTGACCGTGGGATCTCTCGTTTCACTCTCGCTCGATCCGCCGCTGGTCGGATTCGGCGTATCAAGGCAAGCCGCGATGCACGAGTTGCTCCGCGAAGCTGGTGGCGGGGCGCTGTCGCTCCTAGCGGCCGGCCAGGCATCGCTCGCGCAGCACTTCGCGCGCGGCGTGCCACCCATTGCGATGTGGCACCGGATCGCGACCGAGGAGGCCGCGAATGGCGCGCCGCTGCTGGTCGGCGCCCTCGGCTGGCTTGAGTGCGTGCTCTTCACAGAGCTCACAACCGGCACGCACACCTTTTTCGTGTGCGGTGTTGAACGGGCCGAGGTGGGCGTCGCTGTGCGCGCGCTCGTTCGCGCCCGCGCCGAATACACCAGCGCATGACCTTAAGGATGACGCAAGAGAGTTCACCCGCCCGACGGCGTGCGCCGACCGTCTCACGCAAGCACGTCTATCGCTGGCAAACTCCCCGCATATGACGTCGAGGAGCGATAGCTGCACGGGTATCAAGCCGTGACCGGTGCTTACCCATCGGGGACCGCAACACGGTCACGGATCGTCGCCCAAGACGTTGAGTCGGTATGCGAACGAGCGGCATCCGGGTTGGTTCGGCTTGCTGGCAAAACTCTCGTCGTCGCGGGGGCGGCGGGTTTCCTGCCGAGCCATCTTGTCGACGCGGTCGCGCACGCGAACGACACCCTGCTCGATGAACCCTGTCGCGTGATCTGTCTTGACAACTTTGTAACTGGCTCGGCAGACCGCCTCGCGCATCTACGCGGCCGCACTGACGTCGTCCTCCGCCGGAGCGATATCTCGAAGGAGGTCGCACTTGACGAGGAGATCGATTTTGTCGTCCACGCGGCAAGCATCGCGTCCCCGACCTGGTATCGCCGCTTCCCGCTCGAAACGATCGATGTCAACGTGGGCGGGACCCGTCGGCTGCTCGACCTCGCGCTCGAACGGGACGCCGCGGGATTGCTCTATCTGAGCTCGAGCGAGATCTACGGGGACCCACCACCAGAGAGCGTGCCTACGCCAGAAAGCTACTGGGGACACGTTTCATCGACTGGCCCACGCGCGCCATACGATGAGTCGAAGCGACTCGCGGAGACGCTGTGCACGACGTACCACCGTGTCCACGAGCTACCCGTCGTAATTGTGCGACCTTTCAACGTCTACGGACCACGTTTGCGGCTAGACGACGGCCGTGTTGTTCCGGATTTCGTCAACGATGCCCTCGCCGATCGTCCCATTGTGGTTCGTTCGGACGGTCGCGTGACCAGGAGCTTCTGCTATGTCGCCGACTTCGTTTCCGCCGCACTGCTCCTCCTTGTCGATGGCGACGCAGGCGAAGCGTACAACGTCGGCAACGACGATGAGGTAACGATCATGGAGCTAGCTGAATTGGTTGCCGACCTCGCTGGCGGTGTCGGCGTCCGGCATGAGGCAAGTGACGATCCCGAGTACCTTGTCGACAATCCGTCGCGCCGTTCGCCGGATCTTACAAAGACCAAGGGCTCAATTCCATGGGAGCCGCTCGTCCCGCTCGGCGCTGGTCTTGACAGGACGCTGGCCTACTATCGCGAGGGTGGAGCGGGATGAGGGTCGCCGTCGTCGGCTGCGGCTACGTCGGACTGGTTACCGGTGCGGGGCTCGCGTCTCTGGGCCACCACGTCGTGGGAATCGAGAGCGACCTAAGCCGACTTACTCCGATAAGCGAGGGAAAGCCACCGTTTCACGAGCCTGGCCTACCAGCGCTGCTCGCGTCGGCAATCAAAGACGGAGCTTTCGAGGCAAGCGCCGACCTGAGTCGGATCGCAGAAGCGGACGTCGTGTTCCTGGCGGTCCAGACGCCGCCGCGCGACGATGGCTCAATCGATTTGCGCTTCGTCCGAGAAGCAGCCGGACAAATCTCCAATACCTTCGCAGGCCGGCCACGGCGTCGCGTCCTCGCAATTCGCAGCACCGTCCTTCCCGGGACGACTGACGCGCTACGAGTGCTATTCGACTCCGAGACGGCGGTGGCGTCCAACCCCGAGTTCTTGCAAGAAAGCACGGCAGTGCAGGACTTTTTGCACGCCGACCGGATCGTCGTCGGGGTTCACGAGCCGTGGGCGCGTGACGTCCTGACAGAGCTCTACTCGCCGCTGGGAGCTCCCTTAGTGGCCACCACGCCTGCATCCGCCGAACTCGCGAAGTACGCATCGAACGCGCTCCTCGCGACGCTCATATCCTTCTCGAACGAGTTCGCGGCGATCAGTGAAGCATTTCCCGACGTCGATGTAGAGGAGGTACTGGGGGCTGTTCACCTCGACCGTCGGCTAAGTCCACGTGTCGACGGCGCCATCGTACGGCCCGGCATCCTGGCGTTTCTCAAAGCCGGCTGTGGGTACGGTGGGAGCTGTCTGCCGAAGGACCTCTCCGCCCTGATCGCGTCGCGAAACGCCGTTGGGGAGGCGCACCCGTTGCTCGACGCCGTCCGCGCGGTAAATGACTCACAGCCCGGCCGCGTCGTAGGGCTGCTGGAACGGGGTCTGGGAGAGCTTGCTGGCCGTCCGATCGGAGTCCTTGGGCTCGCGTTCAAGGCCGGTACCGACGATGTCCGCACCTCTCCGGGCCTACGCGCCGTCGACGAACTTCACGGACGCGGCGCAAGGGTCTTCGCGTACGATCCGCTCGTTCGCGCCGAGGCCGTGGCGCCTTGGCTGGAACACGGGCTTACTTTGGTTCACGGAGTCGAGGAGCTGCTTGTGAAAGTGGAGGGATGCTTGATCTCGACAGGCGCGCCGGAGTTCACAACAGCAGCGGACGTGGCGGCGACCCACGGAACGCTGTTGCTTGATGGCCGTCGACTACTTGCGCCCGAGAAGCTCGGCAAACGACACCTCGCCGTCGGCCGAACCGTCCCTCACCCTGTGAGTGGTCGCCAGGGGATGCCGCCCGGCACACCAATGTCGTCGTAGCCGCCCGCTGGAACTTCCACTCCGACGACTGCCAGACCCTCAGCAATTGCCGCTTGAACTACATCGCCGATGTACAACTCGCGCCCAGGTGTCGCATCCGCCGACGAGCCGGCGGCTGCCCACGCATTGACGAATTCAGTGAACCGGACACTCCAGACTGCAGCAAGCCATGTCAGGCGCAGGTTCGTTGCGGGAGGCTTGATGACGATCTCACGGACGGTCTCGCCATCCGTCTCGACCATGTCGAAAAGGGAGGAGTCGTCTGTGGGAAAGAGGGCGAGAACGACGTCCGCATCTCCAACACTGTGACGATCGACGATCAAACTAAGCGCATCGTCCGGTCGCAGTACCAGATCAGGGAACCCGAAAACGGTCGTTACGTCCCCGATGTGGGGACACGCGCGCGCGACGGTATGAGCTGTCGACGGCGAATCGGCCATGACGAGGTAAGCGAGGTCGAGCCCTACGCATTGACCGTCTCCGAGGAATGCGAGTACGTCCCATTTGCCATCCGCGACGACAACAAGAGCCCGTACAACGCCGGCCCGATGCATCTGCCGGAGGAGCGGCTCGCATGCGACGATAGCCCGCGGTTTATGGCTCGGCCCTAGCTCCCAGCCGATCGGCAGCACCTCCTTGCTGCATGGAAGGTGGCCCAGCCGCGTCGCCCGACCGGCTGCCGGAACGAGCCCAATCAGCTCGTGCGAGTCAGCTCCCCAAGGCATGCGCAGAGCTAGCGAGCGCCCGTGGGCGCGTCATTGCGGCATTCTTCACCATACGGTTCACTGTAGATCTAGAAACGGACGGGACGCCCGATTCACGTGTGTCGCCGCGTCCAACTCAGCGTCGATGCACCAGCACGCCCGGATCCCCGCGAGTACACAAGCGCGTGATCATGTCGACGTAGTGATCGAGGACGTGCTCTTGACTCGGAGCACACAGGGACGAAGCTCGCGAATGGCTCAGACGGGAGCGTGGAGGGCGCTGGCACGAGCACGCGAAGGCAGACATGATGGGGCTTGAGCTCGACCGAGCGGTCCCGCTACATGCACGGCGTGATCAGGCTCGCAGAGATGCCGGAGGACAACAACGCCGAGGTCATCCGCCGCATCCAAGCTCGTTAAGCAAAGAACCTGCAGTTGACAGGGGCGGTCGCGGCGGTGCCATGGCTCGCTGGGTGTTTCGACCCGGCCCCGCATCGTCGAATCGGACGCTGATCGAGTTGGTGCTTTCCACGTCCGGCGTGGTGTCGCTGTCGACGTAACGGTGTCGTCGGAGGCGATACGGCACGGAAAGCCCGCCGCGGACGTATTCCTCGAAGCTGCCGACCGGCTCGCTGTTCCTCCCGGAGGCTGCACCACGACCTCGTTCTTCTCTCGCTGACCGAGCTCACGCCGCGCGCGGTCGCAGGCTGAGAGGCTCTACAGGCGCGGACTGCGGCCGAGCGCTTTCACCGACGTCCTGCCAATCTCGAGATCGACCCACGTTACGTTGTTCCGCTCGTTCGACTCGCGGAACCAGTTCTGCGGGTCCGCTCTCACCAGGAGGCGATACCTCCCGTTCGGGAGCGTGGTGATGTCCATCTGCTGACCAGGGATGCGCCAGTAGTAGTCGTCTCGCCAGCCGACGGAGACTCCGGTCGCGAGGCGCAGCGCATGCTTCGGCCCGCACGCGCTTCTCGGGTAGGCGGGTTTCGATGGTACTCCGGCTAGTGAGGCACGGTGCACGCTGCTGTCGTAGAAGCAGAAGCCGCGCTTGACCCGCGTACGTACCCGCACCGAGTCACTGAGCCGGCGAAGCTGGTAGCGAGCGACATCCTGGACGTGCCAGTGGCCGTGATCGGGTGATCCCGCGAACACCATTCCGGCTGCCGGAATCGCCACGGTCTAGGAGCTGCGATCCGCACCACGGATGCGCTGAGAGATCTTCCAGTCGCCACCTCGCATCGCACGTGACGCGACTACCTCGATAGGCCCTACCCCGACGTTGGCGACGCTCGTCGTAAAGCGAAGCCGGCGTCTCCCTTCAGTCGTGGTCTCGATGAGTATGTCCTGGAGCGGGGCAACTCCAAGATCTGGAAGACGGTCACGAGGAGAGGTTTCGGCTTGCGCAGAGATTGGCAAAGAAAACCACGACGAGCGCACCCAACATCAGTGGGGCGCATTTCACGAAGGTGCCCACTCCAAAGAACGCCCGCCCCGGCTCAAAGCCGGGGCGGGGCTCGTCCCTATTGCTCTGACCCACCTCGTTATGCGACTAGAGAAGCTTGTCCGTCGAGAAGCAGAGGTGGCTGAGGCCGAACCACTTGTTGTTCTTGTTCTTCGGGTTGACGGGCGAGTGCAGGCCGTCGTCATGGGCGATTCCAGGAACGTAGTTGTAGGACAGCGCATCCGGTCCACCCTTGACAACCACTGGTGACGATGTGATCCTCCGCGTCCGTCACGACTGGAAGACCGGACCCGTCGTCCCCGAGCCCGTAGCTTTCTGTAACCGTGATGGTGATCGTGCCGGCGGACCCGCCGAAGTCGACGTCGTACGTGCCGGGAGTGACCGGGTCGATCTTGAGCGAACCGGCGCACGACGGGTTACCCATGATCGAAGTCGGTGTTACCTCCGGTTCGCCATCCCCGTGACCGGCCGTGCCGATGCCTGCGAGCGCGAGCGCCAGCATGCTGGCGAGCGCAGCAAACAGCAAGAGCTTCCTCATATGTTCTCCTCCCCAGATATCCTTCCCCCCTTATTGGGGCCAGTTATTGGGGCCAGGCATACGTTTTACTGTGAACCGGACCAGTCGTCCAGATCCGCAAGTACGAAACTACTCGAGCCGGCCTACAAGCACGCACGCGTTGTGCCCGCCAAGGCCCATCGCGTTAGAGAGTGCCACTTCCACCTGCACGCGGCGGGCCTCGTTCGGAACGTAGTCGAGGTCACACTCAGGGTCGGGAGTGCGGTAGTTGATCGTCGGGGGGAGGAAACCCTCGTGAAGCGCGAGCACACACATCATCGCCTCGACGGCCCCCGCCGCCCCGAATAGATGCCCGAGCATCGACTTGGTCGAGGAAATCGCCACTTCATAGGCGTGCGCACCGAAGACCTCCTTGATCGCCTTAGTCTCCGCGAGATCGCCCTGGGGGGTGGAAGTGCCGTGCGCGTTGATGTAACCGACGCGTTCGGGCTCGAGACCGGCTCGTTCGAGGGCCGCCCGCATCATCTCCGCGACCCCGACCGATTCGGGATCGGGCTGTGCCATGTGATGGGCGTCGTTGGAGGTCCCGTAGCCAAGCACTTCCGCGTACATCCTCGCGTTACGCAAAACGGCACGCTCGTAGTCTTCCAGCAGGAGCACACACGCGCCCTCGCCCATGACAAAACCGGCGCGTGTCGCGTCGAACGGCCGAGAGGCGCGCGTCGGATCCTGTTCTTCCGCAACGAGGCCGCGCATCGCAGTGAAGCCGGCGAGGATCACCGGATGCATGCATGACTCGGTACCTCCGGCGAGAACGACGTCCGCGTCGCCGCGCCGGATCAGCTCGGCGCCCTCACCGACCGCGTGTGACCCGGTCGCACACGCCGAAACTGGTGCGTAGTTGGGCCCACGCAGGCCGAGATCGATGGCTATCTGGCCGCTCGCCGAGTCGACAAGAACGTTGGGCAGGAACCAAGGTGATACACGTGTGTACCCGCGCTCCTTGAGCACATCGTTCTGCGCGAGGACGCCCATGACTCCCCCGATCGCGGAGCCGACGAGGATTCCGGCTCGCGCGGGATCGACCCCGTCTACGCGTGCATCGCTCCACGCCTCCCGTGCGGCCGCGACCGCGAACACGACGTTTCGCTCAAGCCGACGAGCGTCCTTGGGCCCGACAATCGCCTCCGGCTCGAAGCCCTTGACCTCCGAAGCGATGCGGATCGGATAGCCAGTCGCGTCGAAGGAGTGGATCCAGTCCACGCCACTCCGCCCGGCGACCGCGGCCTCCCATGTTGAGGGCGCGTCAAGCCCGAGCGGCGTGACCGCTCCGAGTCCGGTGACGACAACGCGGCGCATGAGAGCGAGAGCGTAGTGGTTGCTACACGCCCCGCGAGGACCATCGGAGATCGCGCTCCAGCGTCTCCGCGTCGAGCAGACGCTTCAGCTGGGCCAGCCGCGTAAACCGCCCGCCTTCAAAGTCTTCGAGTGTGAGACCGACCTGTTCGTATGCTCGCGCAAGCTCGTCCGCCCCGCGTGCCGCCGTCCACTCGAACACACACTCGGGGAAGCGTGAAGCGAACTTGGAGAAGTCAACACGGTAACTCCTGGGATCGGGTGATGCGTCGCCGGCGAACGTGACCTGGCAGTCCGGAAGCGTGCATTTGACGACTTCGGCCAGGTCACGGATCCGATAGTTCTGCTGGGCCGAGCCGATGTTGAACGCCTCGCCGGCGACATCATCAGGCGGAGCGTCGAGGAGCGTCGTGATGGCCCGCGATATGTCCCGTATGTGCACGAGCGGCCGCCACGACATCCCGTCGCTCAGCAGCCGTATCGCTCCCGTCGTGTGCGCCCACGCAACTAGATTGTTGAGGACGATGTCTAGCCTGAGACGCGGCGAGACACCATACGCGGTCGCACATCGCATCGATACGGGAGAAAACCCCTCTCCAGCCAGCTCGTGGAGTGCTCCCTCCGCACGTACCTTCGATTCGCCATAGGGTGTTAGCGGGCGCAACGGAGCATCCTCGGCCATGATCGCAGCATCATCTGCCGCGCCGTACATCGCGCAGGACGAGGCGAAAACAAATCTCGAGACGCCGGCCTCTTTGGCAGCGCGCGCGAGAGCGGCCGTGCCGCGGTAATTGATGGCGTACGTCCATTCGGAGTCGAGATCACCTAGCGGGTCGTTTGACAGCGCGGCGAGATGGACCACTGCATCGAATCCCTCGAGCGTCGCAACTTGTGCGTCGCGCACATCTAGGTCAAGTGCGGCCCTCCAGTCGCCCTCGCCGAAGTCACATCCGCGGTAGAAGAACGTGTCCAGGCCGACGACGTCGTGTCCCGCCTCACAAAGGAACGGAGCCGCGACAGAGCCAATGTAGCCATGGTGGCCTGTGAGGAGCACCTTCATACGGGAGGAAGTTTGACCATCGGTCGCAGACGAACGTCAGTCACTTCGCCGCTTCGGGGTAGGCTGAGCGAGGCTAGAACTAGATCGGTGACGTCCTGCGGCTGGAGGAGAAGCTCGGCCCGGTAGGGCCTTTTCTCGAACCTGTGCATCTCCTCTTGCAAAGGCGTTGCCGTCCTCCCGGTGTGGACCGTGATTACGCGCACGCCATCGGAGTTCACTCCGTCGCGCAGGCCGTCCGCGAATGTCTTCAATCCTGCCTTTGTTGCCGCATAGACGGCATTGTTGGCGGATGCATACTCTGCCGCGAGCGAGTTCATGAACACGATTTGTCCCCGGGCTCGTCTAAGTGCGGGAAGAAGCATCTGGGTGAGTAACATTGGTGCGCGAAGGTTGACCAAGAATTGGCGATCGATATCAACCGCGGAAAGCGACTCGAGATCGCCGAGGCGAAGAGCTCCGGCGGCGTGAACGAGTAGATCGACGCGATCGTTGGCAGAGAGAACTTCACGTACGATCGTCTCGAGGTCGGCCGGCTGCTCGAGGTCGGCTACAACCGGATTGATGGCTGACCCATTCTCTCTCGCTTCTGCGACGAGCGAGTCGAGCCGGTTCCGGCTCCTACCGATGGCCCATACATGCCCACCCTCTCGCGCCAGAGCGAGGGCAAGGGCACGTCCGATTCCACTGCTTCCTCCGCTGACGACGCAAACACTTGCGTCTAAGCTCATCCTAGGGAGAACTCCTCGTCCACAAGCAGTCCGGCGGCAACGAGATCGGCAGCGGCTGCAGCCACGGTGGAAAACGGAAGCCCCGACTGCTCGGACACGTCGAGCAGCGAGTTGCCACCGTCGGAGAGGTTTAACACCCAAAGCAGAGCGAGCTGCTCGAGGCTGGGAGACTGGCCTCCGAGCCCGCGATATAGGCCTCGCTTGCCCAGCTGCGGCTCTCCCTTCGGCGACAGATTGCGACACGTGCGATCGCGTTCAAGGACGTCGAGGATCGATAACGCGGCTTGCAGTGATTTCTCGAGGGACTCGGCCCGGATCAGGTCAAGGTTGTCCGCGGACGAGTGATATTCGGGGAACTCACCTTCGAGCGAACGTGTCAGACAGCCGACGGGCAAGTCGAAGCCAGGAGAGTTGAATTGTCGTTCGTCCCACCCCCACGGGACGAAGTCGAGTACGCGTCCTTCCGCAGCACGCATCACGTGCGTTGCTGCTCTGTCGACGATTGAATTAGCGCGGCGGCTACGCTTGTACGTGATCGGGCCGGAGTCTCCGACGCAAGCGACTACCAAACCGCCGACGATTCGCGATGTGATGTGCTCGTTCCGAGCGAGCCAGACGACCGAACCAATAGTCCCCGGGATGAAGAGGAAACGGTAGGACAGACGGCGTTCACGGTCCGCCAGAGCGGCGGCGAGCTCGGTCAGGAGCACGATCCCCGAGAGATTGTCGTTCGCGAGCGAGGGATGACAGATGTGCGTGGTAAGCAGCACCTCGTCGTCGCTTTCTCCACGCAGATAGCACTCGGCGTACGTGAGTGAGCCAGGCTGGAGAGTGCTGTCGATGACGACTTCGTACCGCGCGTCTCCGAGGCGATCCAGCGCAGCCTGAGCAAGGCAGAAGCCCCAGCTTCGCGTGTAGTACGAGGTGCGATACGGGATCCAGGATGGGTTCTCGGCATGCGTATGCAAATGCGGCCGCAACTTGTCGAGCGCCATCGTGCTCCGAATCGGCTCGCTATAACCGACGACATGGAGATTTGACGCGCGGAAGTCGATGACACGTCGACCGTTGGTTGTTGCCACGTAGGCATCGCGAATGTTCCACTCGTCCGGCACAGTCCAGTCGAGAACCTCTGTGCCAGTCGCGACCTCGTGAACGTCGAGCGGGATGCGCTTCGTGATCTGCGCCAACGTATCCCGCACGCCGTCGCCTGTGATGCTGCGGCAAAGCGGGAAGAGCTCGCTTGCTAGGATGAGCATCCGCTCGCCGGCGCCGTCGATCGGTATCGCCTGCAACCCGACCCGCGTCACGAGGCGACCGCCCTCGGCTCGAAGTTGGGATACGAGCGATCGCGCTCATTGATGACTGCGATCGGTCCGCGCCACGCGATCTCGAACGCCGGGTCGTCGAACCGAACACCGCGCGCGGCCTCGCTGACATGAGGTGCAGACATCTGATAGGCGACCTCGCTGTCGTCGTCGAGCGTGAGAAAACCGTGCGCGCAGCCCTCGGGCACGTACAGAGCGTGCCTGTTCTGCGCGGATAGCTCGACCCCCACCCAGCGACGGAACGTCGTCGAGTCCGGCCGCAGATCGACAGCCACATCGAAGATCGTTCCAGCCGTGCACCGCACAAGTTTGGCTTCCTCGTGCGGCGCCATCTGGTAGTGCAGGCCGCGGAGCGTGCCGCGGCGGCGATTGTGCGAGATGCTCGTCTGCATGACGACGTCACGAAGTCCACGCCGCCGAAACTCATTGGAGTCCCACGTGCGGGCAAAGAACCCCCGCTCGTCTTCATGGCGCTCAGGCTCGACCACCCAGACGCCTTCGAGCTCGGTCACGCGGAAGTTCATGCGGGACACAGGGAGAGCTTGCGGCAAATGAACGCTTCGGCGTAGCGAGCCCGGGACTCCATGCCTCGAATCCGCATTAAGCCTCGGAAGAGCTCCTCGTCAAACCAGTGCTTCTCCGTCTGACTCGTGTGATGCTCGCCGAGCAGTCGCAGCTTTTCGGCAGCGAGTTCTTCACTCAACGGCACAAAGACGTTGGGTGTACCGAGGTCGCCGTCGTACTTCGGAATCTCATACTCGAGGATCAGGTGGTCACGAAACGTGTTCCAGGTCAGCTCGCAGGCCAGGCGGTGATCCTGGTGAAGGTCAGACCGGGTATGCGTGAAAACGAGATCGGGCGCGACCGCTTTCAAGCCCTCGAAGACATCCTTCAGTGCTCCGCCCGCGTATGGGAGAAACGAGTCACGGAACTCGTACAGACGGAGATCAGTCGCGAACGCGCCTGCGAGAAAGGCATGTGCGCTCGAACGCGCCTCGCCGGCGCGTTCGTCATTCGCGGCAAGGACGACCCACGTCACGTCCAGGTCGGGGCGTGCCCGCGTCAACGAGAGGATCGTGCCTCCGCACCCGATCTCGATGTCGTCTGGGTGGCAGCCGACGGCGAGCACGCGACGAATCCCGTTCGTCGCCGACGCGAGCGCAAGGCTGAGCATCTAGTCGCGAACTCGGTCGCGAGCATGCTGGAGCCACGGAATATTCCCGTTTCCGCTCTCGACGATCGCGTCCAAGTCTTGCTTGTCCTTCATCGTGTCCATCGGCGCCCAGAATCCGTCGTAGCGGTAGACGATCAGGTCGCCGCGTTGGGCGAGGCGGGCAGCCTCATCCATGATGTCCTCTCCGGGGCGCAGCTCGTCGAGGAATTTCTGCCGGAGCACAAAGAACCCGCCGTTGATGCGGACGTCTGCCGACTCCATCGGCTCGATCGAGCGTACGCTCCCCTCCTCGTCTGCATCGACCACGTGATAGCTGAGTCGCGGGCGTACCGACATCATCATTCCGAGCTTGTCCGTGGCAACAAATCGATCGATCATCTCGTCGAGCGGCGCATCGGTGAGTCCGTCGCCATAGGTACAAAGAAAGACGTCATCGTCGCCGATGTACGGTCGCGTCGCATTGAGCCTGTCACCGATCGAAGACCG